>Ga0207665_10001355_pt1 | contig 16514 bp, 13 predicted proteins | sample LARL112metaG_FD_184351 | JGI IMG/M metagenome (GOLD analysis project Ga0207665, IMG submission 184351) | Corn, switchgrass and miscanthus rhizosphere microbial communities from Kellogg Biological Station, Michigan, USA - LAR L11-2 metaG... | ecosystem: Host-associated > Plants > Roots >...
TTGGCCGTTACTCATCCGCGATAAGAACCGGATGCGCTAATAAGCGCCCGTCCGGGTCCGTGCGGGGGGCGGTCAGCAATGATCGTCCCTACCGCGATCCAATTTGACCTGTAAACGCTTGGCTATGGCACCCGAGTTTGATGGCTGCATTCACGATGTACGGACCGGAGGCTCTCTTTGCTTATGCTTTTGAGTTCGCGAGCACGAATCGAGTCAGACGGCCCTCAGTTGGTTACTCGTCGTCAGGGTCCACAGGTTCTCCGACACTGTTGTAGTAGATCGCCTTCGGCGGCTTTGGCTTTGCCGGTACAACCGTTTTTGGTGATGGCGGCGGTGGCTGTGGTGTCGATAGCACACTCCTCACAGGGCGCTGGGCTTCTTGGATTGTGGTACCCGCTGCCGGGGTTGCTGGTGAAGCGGCAGGAGGCATGACGACCGGCGCGGTTCTTGCCTCACTTGGTGCAAGGCGCACCGGCATCGGTCGAACACGCCCGCGCTTTTGTGACCAGAAATTCAGAAGAACGGCCATGATCCCAGCAAAGCAAAGCTCCAAAAACGAACTGAACAGGGCCTGGACATTGAAATCGCCTTTGCCTAGGTACAGGGGAGACTGAGTGTCTCCTGCCATGATTCTCGCCATGGCGGGCAGAGCGAGATTGATGGTGATCGAGATGAGGAATCCCCAGATCGCTTCGCCTAAGACGACAGCGATCACGATCCGGCTGATCCACATCCTCGAATCCGATGGGGATGACTCTCGACCGGACCTGTTCAGAATCTCATCCACGGCTTTGCTTCCCTCAGGGATTGTGACACATCGGGTCTTCACCAACAATCTTCAACTCTTCAAATTGGCTGACTACAATTGAGGGAAGGCGCATGGTTAGGCGGCGAGGACTTTTCTTCGGTTGCATTTCTTTGGTTGCACCCAGGTTACTCGACGCTTACGAATACTCCACTAGCATCGAGGGTCCTGAAGCCCGAAAGCCGCGATCTTCAAGAATTCGCGGCGATTCACGTCCAATTTCAACGTGGGTTACACCTATTTCCTTTGATAGCAGCCGATGTCTATGTTTCCGGATTTGACTCGCGGTGAGCCTTCGAGATCCATCTCTCCCATCGGCACTCCGTCCGTCGTGCCGGCAGCGATCGCCGGAGAATCTGATCGCAGATGAAAGTCCTTGGGGGCGTCAGCAAAATGCGGATCCAGAAAACGGGAATGACGGTCATTCCCCGTTGACTGAACATGTTTGTCGAATCCTGTCACACGGGCAGAAGCCGCTCCCCAGGAGCTCGTCTTTGATCCGGAAGCACAGTAATAAAGATTGTGATCAATAGAGGCGGGAGGCTGTTTTGTTTCGACCTGAGATTTGTTCAGAGTGATAAGACAGCGGGGTCCCGCGTACACGATATTGTTCGCGAAAACATTGTCCACCATGTTCCACTGCATCTGAAACTCACCGGACTCCGTTCCCGACGTATCGTTTTCATAGAGCGTGTTGTTGACCACCGTGCAGTGCTCGGTGCTTCCTCGCTTAGGCGCATAACCCCCGATGGAAACGCCTGCGGTATGGCAGTGATAGATAAGGTTATTCCGCGCAGTGACGTAACTGGTGGCGCGGTTCTGGTGCTCACTGGCGAGCTCGATTCCGAAGTCAACATCATGAATGACGTTCTGTTCGATCAGGATTCTGGTGCCACCGTCCACGTAAATACCATCGGAAGATTCATCGTTGCGGTATGCCGGATTGCCGCGTGAGGTAATGCTGTAAACCAGATTGCCACTTACTACCCCGTCGCGAGCCTGGTCGACGGCCGGGTCGGGTGCTGTGCGCTCGAAACCGATGATGTCGATTCCGATGTTGTTGTTGTCGTGGACAACATTGTGCGTAATGCGGAAGTTGGTAACGTTCCCGTTCACTACCAGCGACTCGCTCGAGCCGGTCTTGAGATGATGCACCTCATTGCCGTCAATAACCAGTTCACTGATAGGGGTCTTGGCGTCGGTACCGTACACAGCAATGCCAAACCCGTTGCCGCCTCGCCCCGGAGCATCACGCCCGTTAAAATTCTGCTCAATATGATGAACGTTGTTCTTCAGCAGTTCTATATGCGAGCCGGCTCCCATAACACTTATGCCCAATGGAGTCAGCCGATGTTCGGCGGTGCGGTAGTTGCGAATTTCAAGACCTTCGACTCTGACGTAATTCTTGTTATGAATTGTCAATATGCCGCTTCTGCCATCCGGAGCAAAATGCTCGGCGTCGAGGACGGCCGTCTCGCCCGGATAGCTTCGAAAAGTAATGTATCCATCAGCCGCGTTACCGGATGCCTTGATGCTTACGAGTTCTTCGTAGACTCCGCCGCGCACATTGACGGTACTACCCGCGCGCACGGTGTCTGCGGAATGCTGAACGGTGCGCCAAGGTGCCGTTTGGGTGCCGGGATTCGAGTCATCCCCGGTCGTCGACACGTAGAAGGAGGAGTTGGGCTGGCCGAAGGCCTCGGAGACGCATACAAATAAAACAACAAGGGACAAAACTCTCACGCTCGTCCTCCTAACAAAAGTACCGTGCTAGCCAGTAGCCACCGTTCATCTTGGCCGCATTTCTCCAGGCAGATTTCCGTCGAACTCAACCGACAGAGGTTCCGGTTTGCCAAACGGGTCTCAAGTAGGCACGTCAGATGCTAGTTCGCGGATGGGCCACTGGTCCAGTGGCGACCTATAACTGCATTGCACCGACGACGAGTTCAGGCAGGCGTTTCGGAGCGAAGTCGTTGGACGAATGCCTCTGTGTTTATGAAGCACATATCACAGCACGGCCGAACAAGGAGCTACTGTATCGAACTAGCCGCCTGCGAAAAGACAGTGTTGGCGTTGGAGCCAATCAGTCGGATTGTGCCGACAACAATGACGAGAATCACAGCCAGCATCACGGCGTATTCAGCGATGTCTTGACCGTCTTCGTTCGACCAGAGTTGGGCCATTAGGGAAATCATAACCGTCTCCTTTGGATCGGGCCTCGAGGGAGGAGTGTCTGGTTACCTGGGAAAACGCCCGATTGTCCTGCCCTCTCCATGGTTTGTCAAGCGCACTGACGTCAGTTAAGTGCTGCGCTCGGACTCTGGACACCGGCCATTTCTGCTCGCGGTGAAGCCAAGGCGTCGGACGGCAAATCCGTCGACTCGCGGATGCTTCGCGGCTACATGATCCAGCTGGAGGAACGAGTAGGGCTGTGGCTTGCCGCACTGAGACGGCACTCGATCAGGTGCAGGAGGGTCTCCACGCTGACTCCTGCATTGAGAAGCTGGATCATCTGTTCGAGACTAAATCCGGCCTGCTCACCCGCGACGGCAAGTTTATAGACGGCGTGCGCTACCGACGGTTTCTCCATCTGCCGCTCCCTAGATTAGAGGAAAGATAGGGCCACCTTCAGATACCGTCTGTGACGGCGGTCACAAATGCGGCGAAAATTGGAGATTCGGTCGCAGACACGCACATGATTCAGGAGTAGTCTTTCAGGGTCATTTTCGGAAAGGGCAAGTCGGTCACGGACTGAGGGGGCACCATGACTGACGTTAAAGCAAGTCCACAGGGCAGAGTATCGAGTGAATCACGCAGAAGCACTCGGGTTCGTTTGAAAGTCGGGATCGAGGCTCGTGGTCTTAGCGAACCTCTGACGTGCGAAGGCGAGACGTTCGTTGTTAACCTCCATGGGGCTTTGATTCTGACTGCCGTCGCACTACGCGTAGGGATGAAAATCCTGATTCACGTCCGTCTCACCGACAAACACGCTACCGCCGAAGTGGTCTACGTCGATCCAGAGCAACCGCGACACTGCGGAGTCAAGCTGGAGAAACCTGAGAACATTTGGGGCGTGGGTCTGCCGCCGGATGATTGGCTGAGGGCTAACGCGGAGTCTGCTCTGCAGTAAAGGTTTCTTCGGTTGGGGAGTTCCGCCTGACAATGAGAACCCATCCCGCCCACGGATGATGAAATTCAGCAGAAGTAGCGTGGCATCCCGCATCAGATCGTCGTCTGATTGAGGTGTGGAGTCGTGCGTTCTTGACGGGGGAACTCAGGGTAGTAGTGCGGTTTTGAAATCTACGGGTCAAGCAACTCAGTCCGACCCAACCATCTCTTCGATCGCAACCTCGATCATGATTGCTACTTCGAACTTCCCTCCGGGGAGGGGAGCGGGATACCAAGCATTTAGCGGTGATCAACTGCACACCTTGGGGATTTCCGGGCGTTCCAGCGTGCGAACCGAGCCGCTGCATCTGGTCGTAGTCCCAGCCGCGCCCCCACATCCAGTACAACTCGATTGCCAGCTTGCGGGCCATCGCGACTTTGGCGATCTTGCGCCCGCGCCGCATGGCCAGGTAATAGAAACTGGCTGCGAGGTGACAACGCGGCCGGCGCCGTGCCAGCTATTTTATTGTTTTCGGCTGGAAGCTCCTCCGAGTTCTATGGCCATTCACGGAGCGGAGATTGCGTAGGTTGCGGTGGTTACGACACTGTTGCCGTAGCCGCCCGCGACTGCGATCACTTTGATCGTCTGGCTCGATGAGACAAGGACCGGACCGGTGTACAACTTGGAAGACGATGTGGGTATTGAACCATCGGTGCTGTAGTAGAGGGCGGCTCCGGGAGTCGCATCGGTCATACTGACGGATTGGGCGGAGTTGTATGTTCCTGCCTTGGGTGTTAATGCTGGGGCGGATGCGGAAATCGTGTATGCCGCCGTAGCTACCGCGCTCTGGCTGTAACCCGGAGCCGTGGCGATTGCCTTGATCGTCTGGTTCGATGAGACCACAACCGGGCCGGTGTACAACTTTGAAGAAGATGTGGGCGTTGAACCGTCGGTGGTGTAGTGGATGGCGGCTCCCGCGGTTGTATCTGTGATGGTGACGGATTGTGCCGAGGCGTATGTACTCGGCTTGGGCGAATAGACTGGAGTGCCGGCAGCGATGGTGAAGCTTGCAGCGGCCACGGCGCTGTTGGAATATCCACTCGCCACTGCCATGGCTTTCAAGGTCCCCGTGGACGAGATGGTGAGCGGTCCGGTGTACAGGTTCGAAGCCGTTGTGGGACTCGTGCCGTCGATTGTGTAGTAAATGGCGGATCCGGACAACGAATCGGAAATAGCTATGGACTGGGCGGTGGTATAGGTTCCGGCCTTGGGCGAGAAGACCGGTGTAGGAACCGCGATGATATACGCGGCCGAGGTCACGGAGCTATTTCCATAGCCGGTTGCAACTGCAATCGCCTTCACGATCTGCGTTGTCGCTACCGTGATCGACCCCTTATACAACGTGGACGAAGTGGTTGGTTTGGTACCGTCGGTAGTGAAGTAGACCGACGAGCCCGCTGTTGTATCCGTCATGGATACGGACTGCGAGGCGGTATAGGTACCTGCCTTCGGTGAGAAGACCGGTGCGATTGCAGCAATGGTGTAGAGTGCAGTGACAACTCCGCTGTGGCTGTAGCCTGGAGCCGCTGCTATGGCATTGAGCGTCACCGTAGATGAGACGGTGATAGGCCCAGTGTATAAGTTAGAAGAGGTCGTTGGCGTGGTGCCATTGGTTGTGTAGTAAATAGCGGCTCCGGCGGTGGAGTCGGAGATAGTCACCGACTGTGGCGAGGTGTAGCTAGTTGGTTTCGGTGAAAACACCGGGATGGCGGCAGCGATGGTGAAGGTTGCTGTCGCAACACCGCTGTTGCTGTATCCGCTCTCTGCTGCCATCGCCTTCAGAGTCTCGGTTGAAACTACCGGGATTGGGCCGGTATACAACGGAGATGCCGTGGTAGGCGGGTTGCCGTTAGTTGTGTAGTGAATGGCGGCGCCAGCCGTAGCATCCGTTATCGTCACTGATTGTGCCGATGTATATGTGGCACTTTTCGGCGAAAAGACGGGAATAGCGACGGCTGCGATACCTACAACCAAGTTCACCCTTGTGGTCCGCTGAAAACCTCCTCCTCTTAGAGTGATGGTAAGCGGATAGGAACCGATAGGTGCGCTCAATCCGGCCGCGATATTCATCGTTGAGGTACCCGCACCGGAGGCGGCAATCGTGGCCGGATTGAACGTCGCTGTCGTGCCGGAAGGTGCGCCAGAAATCGAAAGACTGATGGAACTATTGAAGCCCCCACTCACTGTTGTTGTGATGGCCGCGCTCCCCTGATTGCCTTGGGAAACGGTAACCGAGGCGGGAGATGAGACGCTGAAATTCGGCGGGCCGATGAGTTGAAGAAGCGGTGCGATCGAAGGCACGCCGGAATTGTTCAACAGGAAGAGCATGTAATATCCAGGAGGCGCTATGTTGCCGTTGGGTGGAGCGGTAACCGTAACGCTTCCATTACCCGCCGTGAAAGACAGTTCAACGAGACGTTGATCCATCCCGAAAGCGTGCGTCACATTCCCATTTCGCACCAAAACGACATGGGAAATATTGGCAGCGTCCGGAGTTTGAACCGTGAAGGAATCGCTGTACGAGATCGAAATGGGCGCGCTTGTGATTGAGGGTCTGGTCGCCGCGGAACCGTCAGGATTGAATAGGTATGCGGGTTTGTAGATTTCCTGCTGGGGGACATAGTGGCCGCGCAAAGGATTTCCGCCCGCCGACCACACGGTAGCATCGGGCAGCAACAAGGCTACCGAGTGATAGAGGCGCGCGTACGCATACACACCGGCCGACGAAAAAGTATTTGTTGCAGGATCAAAAAGGTCAGCATTGAAGCTCGCCGTACCGGTTTCTTCGTCGAACAACGAGCCACCAAGCGCGAGAACCTTCCCATTGGGCAGAAGAACCGCATTCATTTCGATGCGCGGTTGGCTCATCGGAGGACCATACTGCCAGCTTGGAGTGGCCGAACCGAAATCGATAATTTCGGTCGTGTTGGTGGACGGATTGCCACCACCCATGATGAGCACTTTAGAATCGTAGTTATCCGCCGGAGACAAGGGAAGCAGCACAGAGCTCCCGTAGGTGCGAAGTCCACCGTAGTTGGTGGTAGCGAAGTTTATGTTCCAGGTGTTGGTCGATGGATCAAACAATTTGGATTTAGTTTGCGCGCCGGAATAAAACACTTTTCCGTCAGACAGAAGGTGCAAGCGGGGATACAGGTCAGGTGTCCAGGATGCGTCGAAGGGCGAGGCCCAACCGGATCCAATTGTGTAAAACTCGATCGCCTTATTTGTCCCCCCCGTCTCCGCAACGCCAGAGAAAGTCATGACCCTGCCATCCCCAAGAGTCAACAACGTTGGATACCATCGGCCATGAAGTGTGGGCTGTGTGTCGGTGAACGTGTTGGTGGCGGGATCGAAGATGGAAGCGTTAGCCGTTCCGTAGAAAGGGTCGTACTGGATAGTGCCGCCGTCAATTAGTACGCGTCCATCCTGGAGCATGACCATGCCATTGCAGAACATGTCCCACGAGAGGGTGAATTGCCGGATTGTTTGCCCGGTCACGGGATCAAGAAGCAGTGCGCCGGACCCATTCGAGGGACCGTACGGCGGTCCGGAGGGACAGCCGGTCAGGGAAGGAGAACAGTTGCCCGATCCGGCAACGATCAAGATCTTTCCATTCGCCAGAAGCGTCGCATGGACAGGATTGATAGGGATTGTGTTTGGTAACGTGGTCCACTGCCCCTGCACATTGGCTTGACCCAAAGCAGAAGCGACGAAAACAGTTATACAGAAACAGTAACGGACACAAAGAGGAAGAGACAACGAAGACGGAGCGCAGTGCCGCATGAAGAGTAATTTGGTGTGCAGCAGGACCGATAGCGATGGTGGGGGAGACCGCAGCTAATTCCAAGACAGCACTACCACGATCGAGTAGCAACGTACACGCAAGAGAGTACCTGTGAAATGAGGCTGTGTCAAAGGACCAGGCGTGTAGATTTGATGAGGTCGAGATTGGGATTTAATTCCATGAGAATGAACGACGAGTCACGGAGTGGAGGACTTGCGAGACTGACAACGAATAGAGCCAACCGCGAGGCGTTGAGCCAGAGCAGGTCCAGACAGGATCGTTTCCTTCCTCAACCAAATTGTGTATCCGGCTTCGTTTTCGATTCTGAATCTCGGGAAGCCGGTTTTAAGGGGAGCATTGATGACTGCTTCGCGAAGGGAATTTCTCCTTTTTAGTGCGGGTATTGCAAGCGTCGCATTGCCCTGGTCCTCGAACGTCTTCAGTTTGAAAGAAGGCCCAGGGTTTCTGGTTGCTGAAGAAAATGCACCGATTCTTCTATACAGCAACGAGAATGCCTATGGCCCGTCACCCAAAGTGACGGAAGCGATGCGGGCTGCAATCGGCGGTTCGAATCGTTATCCGCGGTTGCGATACCGCGAGTTGAAGGAACGCATCGCCGCTTACCACAAGGTTGCGGCCGATCGCGTTCTGCTGGGGTGTGGATCTACCGAAATCCTGCGCATGGCTGCATGCGCCTTCCTAGGTCAAGGTAAGCAGTTGATTCACGCTTCGCCCACATTCGAGGCCATTGAGCACTATGCTCGTACCGTCGATTCCCAAGTGGTGGAAGTTCCATTGACTGCGTCCTTTGCCCATGACCTGGAGCGAATGCTGGCCAGGGTGACGCCATCAACTACCCTGGTGTACATCTGCAACCCCAACAATCCCACCGCCTCGCTGACACCGAGGAAGGATTTGGAAGCTTTCATCGCCAAAGTGCCAGCCTCAACCGTGGTCATTGTAGACGAAGCCTACCATCACTATGCGGGAAGTTCGGCGATGTACGCTTCGTTCATAGACCATCCGGTGCACGACGACAAGGTGATCATCGCGCGCACGTTCTCGAAAGTCTATGGACTAGCTGGGTTGCGTCTGGGATACGCGGTAGGATCGCCGACCGTTCTTGAGCGAATGAAGAAATTCGGCACCGAAGACAATCTCAATGCAATTGCAACCCTAGCTGCCTTCGCCGCCTTGGATGATTCCGGGGGAGTGAGCAATTTTATCGAGCATAATGCGAATGATCGGCAGGAATTTTACAACCAGGCAATGACGCGCGGGTTGAAACCGATCGACTCACACACTAATTTCGTGATGATGAATACATTTCATGAGGCTGATGAAATCATTGAGCAGTTTCGTAAGCACAATATAATGATTGGACGTCACTTCCCTCCAATGAATACCTATATCCGGGTGTCCCTCGGCTTGCCAGAGGAGATGCAAGCATTCTGGAGGATTTGGGACCTGTTACCGTATCCCAGAAACATGATGCACCATTGAACGGCGGCGCTACGAGCAGACCGGCCTTCTCATTTCATCTGCTTACGTCCGTTACGGACGCAAGCGTCTCGAATTAAAAGGGCAGTTCTCCCAACGCAGAATCCTGGCCCGAGAGGGGTATCGAAGGGCCAGCGCCGCAATATTGAAAATAGGGTAGCTCAAGCCTCCCACGACGCACGAACGACCAGAGTTTGAAACTCTTCCAAGATTTGCGCCAGGCGACTCTGGCGAATCCACCAGTCAGCGACTTCAGCGGCCTCCGGATCTTGAATACAGAGAAATGCTTTGTCGCAAGCATTGATAGCAATCAGTTCGTTAAGCATCCGGTCCAGCCGTTTTCGCCCTGCGCGCACTTGAATATCTTCTTTCACCCGCCACTCGCTCTCTTCCCGTCGATGTGCAGCGCAGAGACCGTTCGTTTGCCAACACAACCCACTGGAATAATGGATGCAAAACTGAACAGACTGGATTGTGTGCCAATATTTCGTCTTCTGGTGCCGAGATGTCGACATCAGTGCCGTCACTTTTCTGGCCACGACCTTCGATCAGGCTTCTACCGCCTTCGCTCAAGTTCCCCTAGATACAGCCGATGGTGAGAGAGAGAAAAGTTCTGTGGACATGCTTCTCCTTCAGTGGTGCCGGGCCCCGACATGAGTTGCCCTCGGCAAGATGCGGGCCAGAATATCTTGTCGCTCTCACGCTGCCAAAAGCTGGCGCCCATGAAAAATATCAATCAGCCCATACTGTCTGGCAATGCTGACTACTGTTGAAAACAACAACAAGTGGTTCGGCTCTCACGATTTCTGAGATTATCTTCTCTCGGCGCCGCGATTGGTTATGCTCAGTTGCGGAATTTGGTTTCAAGTCGGGCTGGGGAGGTCCTATATTCTTTCCGGAGACACAACAAAGGCAAAATCTGCCTGTCAGGATTTCCTCACCCTCTGGAAGGATGCCGATTCTGAAATCCCCGTTCTGAAGCAAGCTAAGACGGAATGTGCGCAACTCAAGTAACGGCTAGAGATTTGGCTTGGACGCTACTTGAAAGCTGCAACCGCTTTTTCCTGTTCCTGAAACACTTCGAAAAGGTTGAGCAGCCCTATCATCTTCAGGGTTTGAAGCGCAAACTTCGTCGGATTCAGCAGCTTCAGGTCTCCCCCCTGCTGCTTCGCGGTGGTGAGGTAACGCACCAGCAGACCGATGCCGCTGGAATCGATCATCCCGACATCCGCCAAGTCGAGAACCCAGCGATTCGAACCGTCGGCCAACAGGTCTTCCAATGTGTCGCGCAGGCGGTCTACTCCAGCTCCCAGGGTGATTCGGCCAGTTATTTTCAACAGCTTGACGTTCCCCAAACTTCGAGTGTCGATGTCCACAGTGTGTTTTGTCCGATGTCCGGATTGACCATAACACGAGGTGTCAGGTTGTGTTGACTCTCGTTCAAGCGTCTGATAAAGTCCCGCTCAACTTAGAGGAAGCCCGGCGTTTTTGCAACTCGCAAGTCTCACCTACCCCCGGCCGGCGCACTTGGCGACCTTGCCACACCATGAAACTCCCGGGTTCTGAGCTCGAAATCAACATCGCCAGCTTTGCTGCCCGATTACTCGAACTTCCCGAGACCGCAGGACGTGCGCGAGCAACGGCTCAGGCAATCCTGAACCAGTTCCCGGGCGTCACTACCATCATTTATATCCTGGAGGAGGATCACGACGGCCCCTTCTGGTCGGTGCGCGCAACTGTGGGGGAGAGCGTCGAGCCCGATCCAACGGTGCCGGCCGAAGGTGGAACTCTAGGGGCGATGTTCCAGGATCCCCGAACCACCGTCTTTGAAGGAAATACTCTCGTTCGCGAGGATTATGCCCACCTCAACGTCCGAAGAACGGTGAAGGGCCTTGCCTGCGTACCCCTGTTGTACGGAGAGATTCTTACGGGGGCGATCGAGATCCTGAGTTTCGATGCACCCTTGCGTGCCCCCTTGCTGAAAGGGCTCCAGCCGTTGTTCGAAGTTGCTGCCTCGGCGCTAGCTGCTTCCCAGGCCTATGAACGGGAACGAAACAATTCACTGAACTCGCTAACCCGCCTGACCCAGTTCTACGACATCGAAAAAGTCTTCAGCTCGACTTTGGAGATGGATGAGTTGCTGCCCATCATCGGCAGCAAAATGCGGGAGATGCTGGAATGCCAGGCGGTGAACCTATGGCTGGTTCAGGGGGATGGCAGTATCTGCCTCATGCACCAGTCCGGTTCGGACCCCAGCACGCATCAAGGCATGGTGCAGAAGGGCGGCGAGGGAATCGGTGGAGACGTTTCCGACAACGGCGAAGCGGTCTTGATCGATGACCCGGAGGATGAACGGCTGGTCCGTCGCAATCTCAACACCGAGGGCGATGGGGTCCAGTCCATCATCGCCGCAGCACTCATGGACAAGGAGTCGCTGGTGGGTGTGGTGGAAGCCGTCAACCGCCTCGACGAGACGCCCTTTGATGAAGACGATCTCTTCGTACTCACGAATCTAAACGAATCCGCAGCGATTGCGCTTCACAATGCGAGCCTGCTGCTGGCGGAACGCAAAGTGGAGGTCCTCGAGACCCTGGTGCGAGTCAGCCAGGAAATCACCTCCACGCTCAACCTGGAGCGCGTATTACAAACTATCGTCAATGCGCCCCAAGCGGTCATTCCTTACGAGCGCGCAGCCATCGCCCTGGAACAGAACGGGAAGTACAAGCTGGCGGCGGTGACCGGGCTGACGCAGGTCGACCCCGATGCTCCTGACATCGCTCCTCTGAATGAGGTTCTGCGCTGGGTCATGCTGTCCGACGAAAAAGTGCACGTCCGCCAGCATGGGGACGACATTGACGTGGAGCGGGAGGAGACTCGGACAAAGTTTCGCAACTACTTTGAAGAGTCGGGAATGCGCGGCTTCTGTGCGCTCCCGTTGGCCGACGACACGGGGCGCGTCGGTGTGTTGAGTCTCGAAAGTGCCGATCCAGACTTTCTTTCGCCGGCTCACCTCGAGATTCTTCTTGTGCTGGCGGGCCAGGCTACTGTCGCTCTGCGCAATGCGCAGATGTACAAGGAAGTGCCGTTCATTTCCGTGCTGGAGCCAGTGCTCGAAGGAAAACGGAAATTCATGGCGATGGAGAAACGGCGGCGAACTCTGCTGCTGGCGGCCGCCGGTACGGTCGCGATTTTCTTCGCCGCAGTCCCTTGGCCCTTGCGTGTGGAAGGTGACGCTGTTGTAGCTCCGGTGCATTCGGCACAGTTGCAGCCCGAGCTCGAAGGAGTTCTCAGCAAGGTGTACGTTCGAGAAGGCGACCATGTCGCACGCGGTCAGGTATTGGCGGAATTAGCCGACTGGGATGTCCGAGCAAAACTTGCGCAAGCGCAAGCGAAGTACCAAGCCACACTGCTACAGGTCAATCGGGCGCTTGCAGCCAACAACGGCACCGAAGCCGGCGTGCAACGCGTGCAAGCCGACTACTGGAAGTCCGAAGTGGAAAGAAGCGAGGAAGAACTGGATCGCACTCGCTTGCGCTCCCCAATCGACGGACTCGTGGCAACTCCTCATGTCGAAAATATGACGGGTCGGCGCCTGCAATTTGGGGATAGTTTCGCGGAAGTGGTGGACACGACACGCGCCATCGTGGATGTAGCGATCGATGACGGGGAAGCCAGCTTGCTGCGCGTCGGCGAGCCTGCCTCCGTGAAGCTCAACAGCTTTCCCACTCGAGTCTTCCGCGGGGATGTAGTCATCGTCAGCCCAAAGGGAACCGTACTGGGGGACTCGCGCGTCTTCTTCGCTCGAGTGGCGGTGCCGAATCCCGATGGAGCCATTCGAGCCGGCATGGAAGGGCGTAGCAAGGTCCGAACCGGATGGTACCCGGCCGGGTATGCGTTCTTCCGCAAGCCGCTGTTGTGGCTCTATTCAAGAGTCTGGACCTGGTTTGGAGTGTGAGCGATGCATAAATGCGGATTCACTGACGGTGCTCTCATCATCATGATGGCGACGCTTTCGCTCGGAATGGCCTGCTCCAGCAACAGCACGGAGACCGTTGCCGCAGCCCCCGCCGCCGCGGTCGCTCCAGTGGCAACCGAGCCCAGCCGCCCTGTGTCTGACAACCTGACCATCAGTGGCCCACTGATTGTGGAACATCAACTGGATGTGCTGGCGCAACGCGAGGGCTTAGTGGCCAAACTATTCTCCGATACCGGCAAGCGAGTTCCGACTGGAGGCCTACTCGCGCAACTTGATGACCGACAGCTTGCGGCAGATCTTGAAGCGGCTCGCGCCAAGACGCGCAGCACCGACGCAGATCTCAAGAACTGGAAGGCTGAAGCCCGGGTGCTCGAAGCAGACGCCAGTCGAGCCCAGAAGATGTGGGATGCTCAGCTCATCACGCGCGAACAGTGGGAACACGCAAAATTCAAGGCTGAGGCGGACCAGTGGGATGTGCAGCGCGTCGAGCAGATGCTCATCAATTCCAGAGAGGCTGAGCATTCCCTTGAGCTGGAACTGGAAAAGACCCGGATCCGGGCTCCTTTCGCTGGAATAGTCGCCCGTCGGTATGTGCGGGAAGGCCAGCAGGTTGCCCGGGGAGACCGCTTGTTTTGGGTCACCGCGGAAGCGCCGTTGCGCATGCGCTTTACCCTTCCCGAGAAGTTTGTTGGAAGGATCAAGCTCGGCCAGCAACTCGCCCTAACGCTGCCCGATTTTCCCGACGAAGAGCATCGAGCAAAGGTTGTGGAAGTGAGCCCGGTGGTCGATCCGACCAGCGGTACCTTCGAAGGAATGGTGGAGGTGGCCGGCCCGTCAGGCCGCTTGCGTCCGGGCATGAGCGCGGTTGTGCACATCGACTCTCACCCATGAATCTCACCCAGGCCCTCAACGTCGCTCTGCCGGAGATCCCGGCTCGTGTCGTTGCGCAACGTTGCCCGCGCCTCCATCCAGAAGTCGTTCACCAGGAACACATCGTAGACGGCAGGCCAACAGTGCGTGTCTATGTGCCGGGAGTGGATGCGGTCTTCAATCTGGCTCCCCCGACTTGGCATCTCGTGAGCTTTTTCAATGGCCAGCGTAATTACGAGGAGGTAGCCGAGGCGTACTTTCAGGAGACGGGATTCGAAATCTCACTCGACGAAGTGCACCAGGTGGCCGATGACTTGGAAGCCATCGAATTCTGGTACAAGACGCCGCAGGAAAAGAACATTGCTTACTTGATGCAATCGGCTGATGAGCGTCGAGAAGCTCTCAAAAACAAGAAAAGTAAGTGGGGAGACCTGGCATTCATCAAGTTTCCCGCGTTTAATCCCGATAAATTCCTGATCTGGATGGATCAAAGGGTCGGCTTCATCTTCACCTGGTGGTTCACCCTGCTTACGTTCTGTGGCTTTGCAGTGACGCTTGCGATCTTCACTTTGCACTGGCAAGAGGTGAGCCGCGACACGCTGCAGTTCTTTAACTTCGCCGACAAGTCCTGGGCGGATCTTGCTGTCTTCTGGGGCATAACCCTGGTTCTCGCGGCGATCCATGAAACGGCGCACGGCGTTACTTGCCGGCATTTTGGCGCACCCGTGAATGAGATGGGGTTCGCTCTCGTCTACCTCACGCCCGCGTTTTTTACCGATACCACGCAGGGGGTAGTTCGGTGTCCGCCATGGGAACGCGTTTTGATCACAGTTTCAGGCGTATGGTCCGAACTCTATCTGTGCACGATCGCAACCATCGTGTGGTGGGGAACTCCACCCGGTACTCCGGTTCATAACTTCGCCTACATACTGGTGCTCATGACTGGAATCGCCACGGTCCTGTTGAACTGGAATCCGATGATGAAGCTTGACGGATACCACATACTTTGCGACGTCATTGGAATTCTGGACCTGAAGGAGAATTCAACCGCCTACGTGTCTGCCTGGGTGAAGAAGCACGTTTGGCGGTTGCCGGTGGAAGTGCCCTACGTCCCAAAGCGGAGACGGCTGGGCTTTGCGATTTATGCCATCAGCTCTGGCATTTATAGCTATACGGTGCTCTACATTCTGGCGCGGTTCGTTGGAAACATATTTCGCAACTTCAATCCGGAATGGTCATTTGTACCGGAGCTGGCCATGGGCGCGCTGATCTTTCGGTCGCGTATCCGGTCTCTGGTGAACTTTATGAAATTTGTTTATCTGGACAAGAAGGATCGCGTGCGAGCCTGGTTTCGGTCCGGGCGATTTCGCTGGGCTTTTGTGAGTGTTCTGGCGCTGCTGCTTCTTCTTCCCCTATGGCATGAATCGATCGGTGGGCGATTCGTTCTCGAAGCCGCGAATCAAGCTGTGATCCGCGCGCAGGTACCTGGCGTGGTCACCCATGTGTATGTGGATGAGGGGCAGTCCATCTCCCAAGGCGCGGTCGTTGCTCAGCTTCGAAACCTTTCGCTAATGTCCCACGCTGCGCGCGCGGAGGCGGACTATCGAGCGGCTTCTGCTGAGTTCAACGCAGCCGAGTCCAGATACGCGGATACGGGAACAGCACAGGCCAAGCGCGAGCAGTTTGCACAACAAACTCGTCTGTTGGCTTCCCAGGCGGCCAATCTGGATTTGAAGTCGCCGATCAGCGGCGTCGTAACCACTCCCCGACTCGCAGATCAGCTCGGAAGCTTTATTCCCGTGGGCACCGAAGTAGCCGAAGTGGCCGACACCCGCACGATGCGGGCTCGCGTTTACGTTTCCGAATATGACTTGAACAAATATCGGCAAGATTCGCGCGCCCGCCTACACGTGGATGGGATCCTGGGAAAATGGGATGCAAGGAACCTTCAGGTATCAGCAGCACCGACGAATGTCCCACCGGGATTGATGGACCTCACGAAATTCAAGGGAACGCGTTCCCCGACCTTTTACGAGATGGATCTGTTTGTGAGTAATTTCGACGGCAGGCTTAAACCTGGCATGGCCGGTACCGCGCTGGTGTACGGTCGGAGGCAGAGCTTGGCGGCCGTGGTAGCCCGAGAAATTGCTGACTTCTTCGGCCGTAAGGTGTGGTGAATAACGGAGAAAAGGCTGCGGTGTTCCCGCAGCCTTCCAAGGAAACCCAATATCAACCTAGACGGCCCGAGTCGTGCCGCGAGTCGTGCCGCGAGTCGTGCCGCGGGTCGTGCCACGGGTGGTGCCGCGTGTCGTGCCACGGGTGGTGCCGCGGGTCGTGCCGCGCGCGCTGGAACGAACTTCGCTGGCCGAGGAGGCGGACTGAACCGGTTTGCTCGCAACGATCGCCTTCT
>Ga0207665_10001356_pt1 | contig 16513 bp, 11 predicted proteins | sample LARL112metaG_FD_184351 | JGI IMG/M metagenome (GOLD analysis project Ga0207665, IMG submission 184351) | Corn, switchgrass and miscanthus rhizosphere microbial communities from Kellogg Biological Station, Michigan, USA - LAR L11-2 metaG... | ecosystem: Host-associated > Plants > Roots >...
TGGAAAAGAACCCATAGCCTACTCATGTCAACGCGGCCAAGACCATCCGCTTACACAGGGCCAGCTGGCGGCGCAGGAACAGAACCTCTGCCTGAAGGCACTTGCGCTGCCGAAACCTAATTCCAAGCCAAGCAATCAGGTCGGATATCACTCGTACGACAATGGGGACAGCGCTCAGCACCCACCGATCATGCCATACCAGCGGTGCCTAACCCGTTCAGAGGCCGGCGTTGAATTTTTGCGGAGCACAACCGGGTTTCTCGAAATTTATCGCGCTCGCCTGGCTGCCGAAACTCGAGTCTATGAAGGAGTGTTGGACGTTCTCGACAGATTCGACGCAGAAGGTTTTACGTGGGGTGTTGTCACGAATAAGCCGAGCTGGCTCACCGAAGCCCTGCTGGAGCGGTTTGCCTTGCGGACTCGCGCGGGAGTGATTGTGAGTGGCGACACTCTCCCTGAACGCAAGCCGCACCCCGCTCCCCTTCTGTACGCAGCTGAAACGCTTGGCGTCACGCCCTTCGAGTGCATCTACATTGCCGATGCGGAACGCGACGTGTTGGCCGCTCGTGCGGCTGGGATGAGGGTCTTCATCGCACTGTTTGGATACATTCCAAGCGACGAGAGACCGCACGAGTGGCCGGCAAGCGGTTGGCTGGACAGCCCACAAGCTATGGCCACACTGCTTGAAGGACTGTGGTGCTCGCGGGAAACGCCGTAATACGTGGACCCGGTCTACTACGAAGATTTCCATATTCATCCTCCGGGGGAAAGGTTGAAATTCACCGCTGTCATGCAAGTCGTCTCCGTCGCCGAGCATCCAGCCCCGTATTGGCGCTCAGGCGTCTCCATACAGTTTGGTAGTCAGTACGACAACTCCCCTCAGCCCTTCGCGGGGCTAGTGAGGCGCGTCTATCCAGAATTACCAAGCAAACTGCTATTCAGCCTGCGGTGGGGCCTCAAACCGTCGGAGGAAACCCCTTCTTTTGAGGTGGTGGAGACCGATGCGCAAATTCCGTTTGAACTAACCCTGGATGAGTCGTATCAACTTACCGCGTCAGTTGGTGGCGCCGTGAAGTCTATCTTTGTCAAGCCGTTTAAGGTCCTACGAGCCAGTCTGTATTGCTCTGGCGCACACGTCCGTTATTCCAACGTGGTCGTAAGTGCGCAGTAAAACCATCAATGCGGCAACAGCGCCCTGGCCTGAGGTGATGCACGGACCGCGGATTTATGCGACGCTGTTGTGTCTATTCCGATGAGATAGGTGGAAGACCCCTTATACCGGCCCCATTTGGCACCAACTCAGATGGCCGCAGCGCTCGCAGACCGCGACGTAGTAAACCGGAACGGCTTCAGTCCAAGTTCGACCACATCGCCATCGACAAGCCGGGCATGCCGGACGCGCTGATGGTTCAACTTCACACCGTTCACGCTGCATAAATCCTCGATAAATGCACCCTTCGGTCCGATCGTTACGACGGCGTGGCGTCGGCTGACCGATGAGTCCCTCACACGCAGATCACTTTCCGCTGCACGGCCAATCGTCGTCTGCCGCCCCAGCGGCAGCGCGGGCGCGTCACTGTTGTCGAGCGGTACGAGCGTCGCAGTGTACTCCGGGGACCTCACATCGCTTCGACCGTTACTCTCCGCACGTTCGACACCGGCTCTGATCCGGCTCAACACCTGGGCGCTGCTGGTCGCATAACGCTCGAGGCGTCGCAGCTGCAATTCGCGTTCGTCCAACGCGCCCCGCACCCGCTCGAGCTCGAATGCCAGACTCTGCTGGGCGGCTTCCAGAGCGCCCGCTCGCTCGGTCTCACTCTGCAGCACGGTCCGCAGGCGCTCAAGCTCCTTCTCGACCGCGCTTCGCGCCGCTTCGGCCTGCACTGCCTGCGCCTTTGCGTGAGCGAGCTCGGTGCGCAAATGCGCGAGCCGGTCGGAATGGCAGCTCGCCTCGAGCTCGAAATTCGTCACTCGGCCCTGAGCTGCTGCGAGCTGTACCACGTGCATATTGAGCACCGTGTCGGTTGCGCGCGCCGCCGCTGCCTGCTCCGCCACCTTACGCACAGCCGCCTGCAGCTCCGCTTCGATCTCATTGGCACGCGTGCGCTCCTCGGCCAGCTCGCGTTCTCGAACGCCGAGCAACTCGTTAGCGCGTTGCGCGGCCTCCGTCTGCGCCTGCAGCATGCCGTCCAGACTGGCCGCGAGTGTCTCGAGTTCCGCGACTCGCGTCCCGTGCGCGGGATCGCGCGCCTGCGGTGCGCTCAGGGTCTCTTCAACCGCCATGCGGGCAACACGCGACGCGGCAAGCTCCGTTTCCCGCTCAGCAAGGGACGCCACACTACGCCGCTGCCGTTCTTCGAGCGTTCTGATCTCAGCGACCAGGGTCTCATTGCAGAGTCTTAACTCCTCAGCACTAATTGTGTAACTCTCCTTGTCGCGCGAGCGGGCCGCGGTGAGTTCCTCGAAGGCGGCGATCTGGGAGGTGTGAGCGGCCTCGAGGTGCGCGATGGCGGCATCGCGTTCCGCCAGTTCGGCAGTCATCCTGCCGATAGTTGCAGCGAACTCCGCGTGCTCGGCTTCCATGCGGCCAAGCAGCGCGGGCGCATGCGCGAGCCCGGCCTCCAGCTCGTGGCGCACACTATCCCATACATTGCGTTGCCATTCGTTTGACTGCAAGGTCTCGAGAAAGCTCGCAACGCGGACAACGAGTGCGTCACGCTCGCGGGCAATCTCATTGACAGTCGACTGTTGAAGGTCACTCGTTGACTGAATGGCCGCGATGCGTTCGGCCCGCTGCGCGAGTTCGTGGTTGGCCTCGGCGATCTGCGCACGCAGGCCGGCAAGCTCGCTCTCTAACTGCGTGACGCGGCGCGAGCGCTCATCCACCTCAATACGCAAGTACGCGGCGCGAAATTTGGCGGCGCGCGCCGCAGCAGCATTGTCGAGCGCAGCGCGCTCGCCGTCGTTGGCGAGACTCAGGGCCGTCTGAAGGGCTTTTTGCGCGATGTCGAGCTCGAGGACCCGATTTTCGCCGCGTGCGTGCGCGTCGGCGCGGGCTTTCTGCAAGTCCTCAACAACACGCTGGTACGAGCGCGCGCGCTCGTCTTGCGTCGCGATCCACGCCTCCTCGTCTCGCAGCGTTTCGGCCGGAGATAGCACTGGCAGGGCCTGCAGTCTGTTCTCATCCGAGGTGTTGCCCAACACTTCGGGCTCGGTCACCCCACTCGTGGGATTGCCACCGAAGAGTTGCACCTCGTCCGCCGCGACATCCAAGGCGGGCAGTTCGTCCGTCGTATCGAGCTTCGCGTCTTCCTCGTCTGAGGGCTTAACTCGGCGCACCATAAGGAAGTCCTCTTGTCCTTATGCAGGCGGGTTCCGAAGCTTGTTTCCAGCCGCTGCCTGTCCCAGTGCTGAAGGTTGCTCCCCACTAGGGCAGTCGTCAACTGGAAAGGCGCCGGCATGCCAGGCCTCCGACCTAATCGTCGCGGGCACACTCAAGCTGCCATGCGGGCAGGCAAGCCGTGTGAAATCGAAGCGTTTGCGCAAGCGCGTCGGTGTGCTCGACTTCGTATTCGATCTGGTAGCGCTCAATCGGCTTGTCGCACAACGAGCAGAGCTAGCCCGTTCCGTTACCGCCCCACATCCGTGAGAGCGCGCCTCGGGGCAGTTGCCCACTCGCTATAGGTTTTATTGAAACGTCCCGGCTCGAGCTTGCTCAGTATGGCGATAGAAGTAGTCGGCCAAAGGGCCGAAGGAGAGAGCCGCGCGGGTCGGAGCGGACAACCACACTCTCGAGCGTGCACGCGCCCGAACGAGAATGTTCTTCGGCAACCCTGGCGCCTCGCACAAACGGCCGAAGCTGGGGCTGAAGACTGGGTGGACGCGGCTCGGCATCATCTAAGGCTCGTCATCAAGTCGAGAGCGGTCAGTTACCTGGATAATCGCTTTGTTTAAGGTGCAGCGTTAGACTAGCGCGTCACCTCGAGAATCTTCGCAATTCTCGTTTCCGCATCTGTCCGGATCTTGAACTCCACACGGCGCGAGCGCGCTGCGTCCTCGTTTCCGGATGCATCAAGAATCAGCCTCGACGAGGACAATCCGTGCGCGGTCACCAGGCGACGGAGCCAATCGACGTCGCCGCGAACCTGCGGGAGCATCAGCACATAGAGCAGGGTCGATCTCGTCCGTGCCTGCGAGAGCTCCATGTTGTGCAAATAGGCGTCGTCGGGCGATGCAGCACCGGTCCAACCCGATGATGTATGTCCTTCAATGCGGATCTCGCTGATCGCACCCCGATATCTCGGCGACGTCAGAATCCTCACGTAGCGGGGAAAGAAGACGTCCAGAATGTCCTTGAAAGCCGGCTTCAACTCACTGCTGCCCTCGGCAAACAGAATGTCCGGCTCCGAGAACCGGATCGTCAGATCCGCCTTGATGAGCTGGGCGTGCCATCTGCGCAGATCCGCGGAGAACTCCCTGCGCAGGTCTTCGTAGAGGGCGTCACGGGTCTCACTGTACGCAACGGCCACCGTCTTTATCCTGTCGGCGTCCGCGTCGACCCGTACCATGTAGCACACCGCGATCAGTAAAAACATGACCATGAGCCCGGTCATCAAATCGCTCAAGGGAATCCAATGAGCTTCCGATGCGGCCGTCCGATCCGCGGACAATGCGTCGTTCACTGCTACGCCCTCGTGGCCTGAATGGATTCAGCTGGATGTCGCGCCCCTGCGCCGAACGTCTCCTGACTCGACCGAACACCCTGCTCGCTCCGAGCCATCATCTGCACGAGTCTCTGCTCTATAGCCGGCAGCCCCTCTGTCACCTCGACTATCAGCCCAGAGAGAACCATGAGCGCCCGGGCGAGCTGTGCACTCTGATTATTCAGTGCTCCCACAATGTCCTGAAGCGATCGGGCCACTGCAGCAAATTCGGACGCCATGTTCACAATATGAGTGATGCGTAATGCCGCTTCGGTCATGTTCTCCCGGGTCGCGGTCTCCTGCTCTATCAAGGCCTCCAGTTGCTTCTCGTATTGAACCTGCCAGGAAACTAGCCGCTCGACGGCGAGATTCAACTGCCTGAAGTTGTCGCCGAACTGCTCATTGACCTTCACGTTGAAGTCCCGGACCACTTCCGCTAGGGCACTTACAAGCGCCTTGGAATTCGTCTCTGCAATATTCTCCGCATATCCGTCGAATGCTTCGGTCAGCCTGTCGATGCGATCGTTGCTGTCCGCACGCAAGAGCTTGACCTGGCTCAACAGAGCGGAATCGTCGCCGCCTGCAATCGACCGGTTGAGCTGCACCAGCAGACGGGCCAGGTCGTCCACGGTGGATCCTTCCTGCGCACTCGACGCCGGTATAGTTGCGTCGCCAAACAGGGCGACCCGGATCTTGAGCGTGAGTGCCCAGAATATCCCGACCACGGATGACCAGAACGCCGTGCGGATTCCCTGGAGCAGATGCGGGACACTGTTTCGAACGTCCCTCGGGTCGAAATCCAGCAGCCCCCAGGCGATGCCCGCAAAGCAGAAGAATATGCCCAGTGTCGTCAGGATCGTGGGGCCGAGTGCCGTGGCGCGGCGCGACCACTTGATGTGGAACAGCAGGGCAACTAGGGAGATCAGTACGATCGAGAATTGCGTAGAGCCGTTGAGAGATTCCCAGATGCGTTCCATCGGCTTCTCCCTCGACACGAGACACGCGCGGCTAGGACCAGCCGCTCGCGAACGTCCGCACTGGGCTGCCAAGGAAATCGGCCGCACACCTGCCTGTCAGCAGACAGCGTGACGTGCCCAGCGCGGACGTAACATATCGCCGCACGCTCGGCGCTCGAGCGCGGTTCCATTCTCCGCGCAGTAGCGTGTGCAACGCCAGTGCCAGCGACATACGCCGTTCGGACCATCGTCTCGACGTGCTCCCGGTAACTACGCGCAAAGTAGAAGCTGGAGTTCGCCGTCGAGGATCGGACGTTACGCTTCAGATCGCGCTAGGTTTATGTGAACACAGAAGTCGGCGACTGCCGACCGAAGAGCAAATGAATGCCATGTTGACCTTCAGGCACCTATTGAGTGCGCACGGCGCGTTTCCGATTTGAGGAGCGTCATGCCATCACGGGTAGGCGCAGAGTGCGCGCCTACAGACAATTCCTACGGGATGTTGCGGTGTCAGCTGACGCGCTTTCACCGCGTTCGCGGATTTGAGCCTCAGCGCTGCGGTATTAGACTTAGCCCGGAAGGGAAGGCGTGACAGTGCGACCCGCAACGGCGAGCACTCTCACGGTGCATCGCGCAGGGAGCAGAATGAATCTGCAAAAGAAAAAGAGGCGCGCCAACGAGCTTCCCGCAAGGCGATTTGCGGGCCTGATTCGTGACGGGACACAAAGCTCCCTTAATAGCGTCCGAGAGACTGCAGTGGCAGCGCTTGCGGGAGTCTGCCCCTGATGTTCGCGCGGCCGATCTCACCTCGCGAGTGTTGTCGGACCGCACAAAGAGATCAACGGTGATGATGCGCTCGCCCAGGTTCCTGCTGATTGGGCCTTACGACCCGCATTGCGGGGAGTACACCTTTCTCGCTCCTCCCTTGGGCGTATGGCGGCTAGCAGGCGTGCTGGCCGCGGCCGGCGTCGAAGTCAAGGTCTTCGACCCGAACTGTTGCACGGGACCGCCCGAGCGCGCTCTCGAGCGCGAGGTTCTCGGAGGTTCGTGGGATGTCGTCGGCTGCTCGACTACCGGCATGACGCTGCGATTCGATCCTGAGCTGGCGCATCTTGCGCGGCGCATGGCGCCCCGTGCACTGCTGATCGCAGGTGGTATGGAAGCGACTTTCCGGCCGGAGCTCATGTTCCGTCTGGGACCCTTTGATCGCGTCGCACTAGGGGAGGGCGAGCGTCCCTTGCTCGAGTTGGTCGCACGGCTGCGTACCGGACAGTCCCTGGGTGGAATCGCCGGAACGGCGGAGCGTGCAGCAGACGGAAGGTGCCTGCGAGTGCCGCAGCATGCGCTCACGCGTACCGAGCTCCGCGACGCGATCTTTTGCACGCCCTATGAACGCATGCCTTACGGCGTCTACTGGCGGCGGCTCGAACACGCGTACCGGGTCGGTGCCCTTCCGAGCAAGGCGGCTCGCGAGGCCAGTCTCGCGGAGATCCGCTCGGTGCGCCTGATCACGCTCAACTACTGCCCCATGGGTTGCACGTTTTGCTCGTCGACGAACTTCCTGCATGAGGCTCAGGGAAGTGTCGCGAGTATCGCGCGGCTTGATGCCGAGGAATGCATAGGGATGATGCAACGCATTGTCAGCGCACACCCGCGTGTACGTACGATCATTTTTCAGGATGACATCTTCGTGTTCACGAAGGATAGACGTATTCTGCCGCTGTGCGAAGCGATCATCGCCGCCAAAGACCGGGGTGACCTGCCGCGCGCACTGCAATTCATCAGCACCAATCGCATCGATGCCATGTCACAGGAGCGGCTTGCGGCCATGCGGCGCGCGGGATTCCGCGTGCTCGGCTTCGGAATCGAGAGCTTTTCGCGCAACATACTCCGCGAATTCAACAAGGCGCATATCTACGACCATATACGACCGATGCTCGCAGCAGCGCTCGACCTGGGCATCACCCCTTTCCTGGATATCATCCTGAGTTCACCGCGCGCAACGCTCGCAGACGTCGCGGAAACATTGCGCGAAGCGCATCAGTGGCTGCACCGCGGCTGTGAAGTCGGCATATACCCTTACGTGATTCCATTTTCCGGTGCCACCATGTCGGCGGATCCGCAGCTGCGGGCGTTCACCGTCTACGAACGCCGCGAGGTCGTCGGCACCGAAGTTGCCTGGGATCAACCAAGCAAGATCGTGCCGATGGAACCGGTGGTGCGTGATGCCATCCTGCGCATCGAGAACGAATTCGAGGAGATGCTGCTGCAGCTTCAGCCGTGCCGCGCGCACTTGCCGTCGCGCGTGCGCTCGTTGCTCTGGATTCTGTGCTCGTTGCAAACGATGGCCGAGCACGGCATGCCTATCGCGGAGGAGGAGGAAGTACGGCGCGACCTCGCCGCGAGGCTACCGCAAGGGGGCGGAGCAAGCGGCCCGCGGAAGGTGGCAAACGCATGAGCTCCGCGCGCTCGTTGAGCTTGCTTGCGCCCTTCGCGGTCTGTGCGTTGATTGTGGGTTGGGCCATGCTCGCGGTCGCGAGTCTACAGGCGGCCACCCTCTCTGTGCTGGTCTACGCTGTTGCCAATTTCATCGTGTACACGGATGCACTCGACTTTGTGTTGCGCCTGTATGTGTGGCGGCGTCACACGGCAACCGCGAGCCCAGGGTCCGCAAGCCGCGACCTGTCGATGGACCTTCCGGCAATCCTGCTTGGCCGCCGGCGGCGAATCGTGCCACGTCCCTCCTACGCGATCATCGCGTCGGTGTTCAACCTCGGCGACGGTGTGGAGGACTTCGTTCGGGCGTTTGCGCCGTACCGCGAGCGGATGTGGCTCATCAGCGACGGATCGACTGACCATACCGTAACCCAGCTACATCAGGCAGGTTGGCGCTGCTTCGACGACGGAGTCAATCGGCGCAAGCCCGGGGCCCTGCGTCTGCTGCTGGAGCAGCTCCCAGCGCACATCGAAACAGTCATGGTCGTCGATCCAGATATCCGTATCCGGAGACGCGGCGCCGGCAGTACGGCCGATCTCGAGCGCGTGATCGATGACTTCCAACAGTCGGGAGCGGCCGCCGTGTGCCCGCGGGTCATGATCGAACCGGATGGGTTCCTGGCGCGGTTTCAGGCGTTTGAATACGCCCTGTCGTTCCGCGCCGGCCGCGCAAGTCTGGCTGACTACGGCATCACTTCTGGCGTCTCGATCTATCGCCGCGATGCCCTGCAGCGCGCGCTGCAGGCGCACTCACTGTCCGTCTATGCGGAGGATCTCGAGATTGCCGTGCTTCTGCTCGCAGAGGGAGAGCGCATCTATTACGACGGCCGCCTGGTTGTGAGCACCGAGGGAGCCGGGTCGCTCGGCAGGTGGTTCTCGCAGCGCGTCGGTTGGTATCACGGGCTGCTCAAGGTCTGCGTGCAGCGCCTCAGCGAGATCTGGCGCATCCGCAGGCTCGCGCCTTTCGCCATGTATCACTTTGTGGTCTATCTCGGCGGGCTGACGCTCGCGCTGCACTTCGTCAAGATCGTCAGCGCCGCACTGCTCGTCAGCAGCTTCCTTGGCGGAGTGCACAATATTTTCGTGGTAAATCTTTTCCCGAAGGATACGCTCACCAACCCGGGGTACTTCGCCGGCGCGATCACGAGCTATATCGCTCTCGGAGTAGTCGCGCTGTTCACGGTGGTACCGCGGAGCGAGCGCGCCTATGTCGCACCGATTGTGCCGCTCTATCTGTTGTACGCGCTGACGCACATCGTCCCGATGACCGTCGGCTTTGGCAATTTCGTCGCGCTGCGGCTGTGGGGCCGCCGCCTGTATCGCGATTACTACGAGCCGGACACCAGCGCTGACGAAGCAGCGCTCACCCGCAGATTGGTTGCAGGGAGAGCGTGGTGAGGAGCAGCGAGTTTTCGCCTGCCATGTCCGACCAGCGTGACAGCTATTGGGAAGAGCGCGCACGTCGCTTTGCAACCGATGGGGAAGGGCTCGCGGCAGTGTGCTCGTACGGCGTGCCCGGGTTCTGTAACCGGATGATCGAGTTTCTGCCAGCGTTTGACTCTCGCGCCATGGCTGCGGGTTCGCTTGGGAACCCGGGTGCTTGATGTCGGTCGTGGCATGGGGCGCTGGAGGCAGGCTGGCCGCTCGCGGCGCTGATCTTCGGGCGCCGAGCGGTCGAGCGTTCGTGGCACGCAGTCTTCATTCTCGAGCACTCACGGGGACGATATGAGCACTAACCAGCGAATCGCGGTTGCGGTTGGCGTTTTCCTGTTGCTGGCGGTCCTTGCCGTGTTTGGCGGCTGGCACGGAGGCAGACAGCCCACATCGAGTCCGCCGGGTCGTGCCGTGACCGTGAGTGTCACCAGCGCGGAGGACCGAGGGCCGGGCACCTTGAGGGAAGCGCTCTTTATAGTCGCCGCAGCCAACGGCAAGGCGACTGTCTCCGTCAAGACCAAGACGATTGCGCTGAAGACGGCACTGCCGCCGGTAGTGAATTCGCACGGTGTCAGGATCGTCGGAGAACCAGGTGCCGAGATCGATGCTCAGGGGCTTGCCGGCGGCCCCGTGTTTGACGTCAGCGCTGCCAACACTTCGCTCGAAGGCCTCGTGGTGCGCAACTGTGCAGGGACCGCCGTCCTGCTGCGCGCCGCGCATTTCCATTTGCAGTCGACCACGATTGAATCCTGCGAAGTGGGCGTTGATGTCGCGGCAAATGCCAGTGAAGTTCTCATCGAGCACAACCGGTTCGCAAACGACAGAGTAGGAGTGCGTTTCGCGGCCGCGAGCCGCAACGCGGCGGTGGTGAGCAACAGTTTCCTGCATGCGAAGGTCGCCGGTCTGTGGGCGGTGCGCGGCGACGCCGCTGCGGGCGGCGGCACTATCAGCGTTCGCGAAAACCACTTCAACGGGAATGGTAGCGGCGTGGTAGCAGGCAACGTCGCGGTAATTGTCGAACGCAACGACTTCGTGGATGCGGGGGAAGCGGCGCTACACCTGGTCGGTAGCGATGCGGTGGTTCGCGGTAATCACATCAGCGGCGGGACAGCGATGGGGATAATCGCTGAAAACGCCAGTGGAGCGATTATCGATGATAACGAGCTTGACCACTTTACCGCGTACGCCATTATGCTCCGTGGCACGGCCGACGCATTGGTGCGTGCCAACCGCGTACATAACTGTGGTTACGGCATGGCCTTCGTCCTGGGCGATCCGCGTCGTCCAAGCACTGCGGTCGACAACATAATCATCGAGCCGAAGTTCAACGGAGTCGATGTAATCGGGGATTCACCGATTCTGCGACGCAACCAGGTGCTGCGACCGCACGCGTTTGCATTGTACGTGGCGGATCACCAGCAACCCGCCGGCCAGCTGGCGCGGGCGCGCCCGGTTCTCGAAGACAACAACTTCCGTGCGGATGCAATCCGGGTGGTTTCCGACACGCAGCCGCGTGAGCCGCAGCGACGGCCATGAGAGACCGGGACGCAACGCAGCTCCTGCCAGTCTTCGGCTGGCACGATCCGCGCGTTCATCTGCTCGACGACACGTGGCTGCTGACGATAGCCGCCATCGCGCTTGCGATCGCGCTGCCTTGGTTCGCGGGCGGACTGCGCATCGATTTTGCCGCAGTTGCGTTCGGCCTGGTGACTGTCGCGGCCATCCACATCGGCTTCGTCGCCCTGTGCGGTCAGACGGCGGGGAAACAGAGGAAGGGGACGTTGCCGCTCGTCGGGTTACACGCCCTCGGAGTCGTTACCGTCGCTTTCATCTGGGTGCATGCCGGCGGGCTACAAAACCCACTGTTTCTGACGGTGTTCGCGCTACCGGTCATCGGTGCCATTTTTCTTTCTCGCTGGCAACCGTATTTCACAGCCACGCTGTCTGCAGTGATGGTTGCGCTGCTGGCGTCTACCCAGGCACCGGAGTTGCGTTGGTACGCGCCGGTGCTGAGCACGGTTGCGGACTGGATGAGCGCCGCGGTCGGCAAGGCAAGCGGCGGCGCGGGTTTACCGTTCGCGGGCTTTTACGCGCCCTCGGAATACTTCGTTGTCCTGCTCGAAATGTTCGTGGTCATGTTGTTTGCTTGTGCCGTCGCTGCGGAATATCTGGCTGTCATCTTCGACAGACTCCATGCGCAGGCGTCTCTTGCCCGCGCCGAAGCCGTGCGCAGCCAGGAGCTGTGGTCCGGACTATTGGAACAGATACCGCTGCCGGCAGTTCTACTGGATCCCAGTACGTATGAAGTCATCTGCGCGAGCGCGTCCGCACGGGCGAAATTCTTCGGCGGTGAAGACTCGGTCGTCGGCCGCGAGTTTTTCCAGGCAATGCACTTCTCCTACCCTGAGCCTGTCCAGGATCTCGTTACTGGCACAGGCGGCGTGGAGCGCCAGAGCATGGTGCGATTGGGCGATCAACTGGTCGCAGCCGAGATCTGCGTGCAGCACGTCGCGCAGCAGGGGCGCCGGTTTGCGCTGCTGATGATCAACGACACAACAGAGGCCTTGTGTACGAAGGCCGCGCTCGACGCAGCCGAGGCCGCTACCCTGGTGGCGGATTCGCAAGGGCGCATCCTGGCACTCAATCGAGCGGCGCACGCGCTCTTTCCCGAGGCGAAAGTCGGTGCCGACGTATCGCAGCTAGTGTCGCAATTCGGCTCCGGCGTGCGCTGGTGGGATCCAGGGCTGAGCGGTCGTCGCAAGGTGCACGTGACGGTCATGCGGCGCGTGTACCAGGTCACCACTTCATCAGTCGCGCTGCTTGGCGAGGACAGGCGGCTGTACGTCGTCGCGTTCCTCCCGGTGACGCAGGTCGCGACGGCGGAAGAAAGCGCCACTACCACCATTCCTACTGTCATGCGCTGGCCATGAGTCTGCTGGGCGATTACCAGAATGTAGGCGCGATCAAGCGCGCCACGCTCACACTGGCGTGCGCGATTAGCGGCGCTTACAAACGGCCAGGCACAGTGATGGCGAGCAAGCTCAAGGGATATGTGCGTTGGTTGCCCGCGACGCTCGTCGGGGCGGTGGTGGTTCTGGCGGGTGCGCGACTGATCGCACTCAGCGTGCATGAGCGAGTGGCGCAGATTGCGCTTTCGGCCCAGGATGCGGTAGCGCGTCATACGCGCCTGATCGAAACGCAGCTGCAGACCCTCGCGGATCGCACGCGTAGCGAGGCGCGACGTGCGGTCTCTGCGCTGGGAGATGGTACACGCGCCGTGCCGCTCGCCTCCGTGCTCCCGGGTCGCAATACCTTCTGGATGACGGCCACGGGGACGGTTCTGCGCGCACGAGACGCTGATGCTGCCGTGAGCCGTGCGCTAGCGAGCGAATGGGCGTCGGCACCCGCCGCGAAGCATGCAGCGGCCGGGCTCTTCGGGCCGGTCCGCTACGGTAGTGAGTGGTTCGTGGTCGCGCAAGTACCCATCGAGCCGCAGTCGACGACTGGCTGGGCGGCCTCCGGCGCGCGCTGTGTGGGATTCGAGACCCTGGATGCTCTGCTAGCGCAGGCGCGTTTCGGGCTCCTGGTCAATGAGGGATATGATTTCGAGCTTTCGCAACTGGACCCGCTCACCCACCAGCTACGAGAGTTCCTGAGTTCGCGTCCGGACACTCTGATTGAAACGCTGACAAGCGCGATCCGCGCGCCGGCCGCCCTCTCGCCAGCGTCTCCCTCTGCGTATTATCTGCAGCTGGGGGTGCGCCCGCGAACCGGGTGGTACCCGGCGCCGGAGCTCGCGACGGACATCGTTGTGCTCATCGTAGTGGCCTGGGCACTCGCCTTCGGCGCGCATGACCTGACAGGCAGCCTGAGCCGTACACGGACCGCGCTCGCTGCCACACGCAAACGTCTGCACGCGGTCAATGAGCAGTTGGTCGCCAGGATCCAGGAGCATCAGGATCTGAAGAAAAGCCTCGAGCATGCCCGCTATCACGACCTCTTCAGCGGCTTGCCGAACCGTCGCTATTTCATGGATCAACTCGATCATGTCCTGCACGAGCTGCGAACTCGGCGCCGGCAGCGCATTGCGATTTTCTTAATCGAAATCCACCGCTTCGAGCTGATCAACGACACGCTGGGCCGCAGCGCCGGGGATGAGTTGATGCTGCAGGCGGCAGAACGTTTCGCAGCGGCACTCGGGGGCATGGAGTGCGTATTAGTGCACTGGGAGGGCGGACAACTGGCGATGCTCGCGTACCATGTGGACTCGGCCGAAAGTGCACACGCGATCGCAACCCGACTGCAAGACTCTCACCAGGAGCCCTTTTCGCTTCGCCGGCACCGCATCAGGATCGCCTCGCGCATTGGATTTGCGTGCATCGACTCCGGGCTGCAGCGCACGGAGGAGGCGCTGCGCGAAGCCGATATCGCCTTGTCGGTTGCCAAGCAGCAGCAGAGCCCGCTCGCTGTTGAGTACACGCCAGGGCTGGGTGGTGCGGTGGTGAGTTCGGTCAGTCTCGAGGCCGATCTGCACATCGCGCTCGATCGCAGGCAATTCCAGCTGCTCTTCCAACCCATCGTTGACCTGCGCGGCCGCCGGGTGGTCGGGGTCGAGAGTCTGCTGAGATGGCGGCATCCCGTGGAAGGCCTGTTAGCGCCGGGAAAGTTTCTGGCCATCGCGGAAGAAGCCGGCCTAATGGTGCCGGTGACGCGCTGGGTCATTCAGCGTGTGTGCAGGCTCGCAGCGGAATGGCGCCTGCGCCTGCCGCGCGGCGCAGATTTCTACCTGAGCGTCAATCTTTCTGCAGCGGTGCTGCGCGATCGGGGGCTCCGCGACTACGTCGCGCACGTCTTGCAGGATACAGGTACGCCGCCGGGAAATTTGAAGCTTGAGCTTACCGAGGGAGGTCTCATTGGCAGCCTGAGCACGGCACGAGACGTTCTCGTCGGGTTGCACTCCCTGGGCGTCGAACTCATGCTGGATAATTTCGGCACGGGCTATTCGTCACTCAGCTGCCTGCAGCTGTTTCCATTTGATTACGTAAAGATCGATCGTCCAGCGGTCAACTGGACCGGATCGGAGCGCGCCACCCATGCCATCACATCCGGGATTCTGTTGATGGCCTCGGGTCTGGGCTTGCGGACGGTCGCGGAGGCGGTGGAAACACAGGAGGCCGCGCAGGCTTTGCTGCATATGGGTTGCGACTTCGCTCAAGGGAACTTCTTCTCGGAGCCGCTTGAGGCGGAGGATGCCTTGCAGCAGTTGCGCGAGCACGGCAGCCAGACGACGGTGGTGCCGATGGTGCGGGCCGCAGAGGGCGAGCGCGGCCGGGGCGAAACCATTACGGTAGAAGACTCACCGACTCTGGTGCTGTCGGAGATGGATCTGGAAGGGACGAGCAGCGACGATGCCGCCGCGCCCTGAGCGGGGTGGCATGAGCGCATGGCGGATCGAGCGCGGACCATCCAGCAACAGGCCTATTGCCTGAGCGTCAGCGCCCTTACTGTTCAATCTCTGCTGTTCGCTCCTTTCGGTACCGAGCAGTCACATCGACTGACGCGGACCGAATAGAGTGTCCAATATTGAGTGGCGCTATCTCGGGGAATCAGCACCTTAAGTGCCCGTATCAGCTAGGACAGTTGCGACCCGTCACCTTCAAGGTTCCGGTGCATCTGCGGACCATTCCCGTAGAATTCGGCCTCTTTCGAGAGGTCCCGAATGACCAACCCGATTGCTCGTGACCCCATGTACCGCCGCCGCTCATTCGATGCCGACATCATTGAGGGTCCGCTGGTACATCACCTACCGGCTGAGCTATCGAGATCTCGTGGCAATGATGGCGGAGCGTGGTGTCGAGATCTCGCACACAACGATTCTGCGATGGGTCATTCGGTATGTCCCCGAGTTCGAGAAGCGGTGGAATCGACATGCACGCCGCATCGGCTCGTCTTGGCGGGTAGACGAAACGTACGTTTCGATCCGCGGTAAATGGCACTACCTGCATCGAGCGGTGGATAAGCAGGGCAATCGCGCGGCGACCTGTTCGCTCGCTAGGCGTGCTAGCAACTCCTTCACCGCTCGTCTCCGAATAGGGTTGGCGGCGATTTGTCAAGGTTTCGCGAAAAAACGGAGTCTCTCCGCAGATTCTGGTCGTACCCTCTACAGCACGACGGACTCGGCATCGCGCCGCTTGAAGTCGCTCGAGTTCTTGCCCAGAATCGCGCGCCCGAAACCAATTGGGGCAGTGGTACTAAACGGCTGATATTGCGCTCGCGACGATACGACGTTTTCACTGCCAGATCAGGTAGTTGCGTGGATTGAGCCCCCATTTTGACATGGTGGTGGTCGGTGGTTCGATCCCACTCGCGCCTACCAGTTGATGAAGAGGGCGCTCGCGGTCGCTTGAACGTACCCGAGCGCCCTTTTTTGCGGCCGTCGCCGAAGATACGGCGGCCTGTGCAGACATCGCCCGGAGACTGAACTCGCGCTCATGCCGGTCATCACCTTACCCGATGGCAGTCAGCGTCACTTCGACCATCCGGTCACGGTGGATGAAGTGGCGGGCAGTATTGGCGCAGGATTGCGCAAGGCCGCACTCGCTGCGCGCCTCAACGGCAAGCTCGTCGACACCTCGCACGTCATCGCGACCGATGCGAGCCTCGCGATCGTCACGGACAAGGACCGCGATGGTCTCGAGATCATTCGCCACTCGACCGCGCACCTTCTCGCTCAGGCAGTCAAGGAGCTCTTTCCGGAAGCCCAGGTCACCATCGGTCCGGTCATCGAGGATGGCTTCTATTACGACTTTGCCTTCAAGCGTCCCTTCACCCCGGAGGATCTTGCGGCGATCGAAGCAAAGATGACCGCGCTCGCCCAGGCGGACCAGATCGTCAATCGCCGGGTGATGGGCCGGGATGAAGCGG
>Ga0207665_10001357_pt1 | contig 16498 bp, 10 predicted proteins | sample LARL112metaG_FD_184351 | JGI IMG/M metagenome (GOLD analysis project Ga0207665, IMG submission 184351) | Corn, switchgrass and miscanthus rhizosphere microbial communities from Kellogg Biological Station, Michigan, USA - LAR L11-2 metaG... | ecosystem: Host-associated > Plants > Roots >...
CGTGGATGAAACCGCCGAGGTGCTCAAGGTTTCTCCTGAAACGGTGATGCGCGACTGGCGCATGGCGAAATTGTGGCTGTTGCGCGAGATCAGCCGAGGAGACGCCGTTGACGCATGAACGGCAATCCCGGGTCGAGCAACTCGTCCACAGCGCCCTGGCACTTGGCGAAAAACAACGGAGCGAGTTCCTCGAACGAAATTGTGGCGGCGATGAGAGCCTGCGTCGAGAAATCGAGTCTCTGCTAGCGTTCAGCAGTGATGCAGAGAAATTCATGGAGATCCCGGCGGTGGAACTTGCAGCCGCTGCGCTGGCAGACGAGAAGGGAATGCAGGAAAGCTCGGGGCTCCATGGATTCGCTGGACAAACCATCTCCCACTACCGCGTTCTTTCGCAGTTGGGTAGCGGCGGGATGGGCGTGGTTTACGAAGCCGAGGACATTCGCTTAGGGCGTCGAGTGGCCCTGAAATTCCTGCCAGATGATCTGGTACGTGACCAAACCGCGCTGCAACGCTTTGAACGTGAGGCCCGGGCTGCATCTGCGCTGAATCACCCCAGCATTTGCACCATATACGAAGTCGAAGAATACGATCACCAGCCGGTGATTGTGATGGAACTACTTGAAGGGCAAAGCCTCAAAGAGAGAATCCGACAAGGCCCAATCACAACCGACGAAGTGCTGGACATAGGCATTCAGCTATCGGATGCGTTAGAAGCTGCCCATGGAAAAGGCATCATCCATCGGGACCTTAAACCCGCGAACATCTTCGTCGTGGGCCAAGGCCGGGTGAAGATCCTCGATTTCGGCTTGGCCAAAGTATTGCGGACCGTAGTTGCGGAAGACGAGTCGCAAGAGGAATCGCTCACGCTGGAAGGCGCAATCCCCGGCACAACTCCTTATATGTCTCCCCAGCAGGCCTGCGGAGAAGACATTGACGTGCGCAGTGATTTGTTTTCACTGGGAGTCGTGATCTTCGAACTAGCCACAGGACAACGCCCTTTTGCGCGGAAAAACAGGGTGCTGACGATTGACGCAATTCTGAACGCCGAGCCTCCTGCGCCAAGCAGCCTGAACCCGGCGTTGCCACTTGAATTCGACGGGATTGTTGCGAAGGCCCTCGAAAAAGATCTCAAGCGGCGCTACCAGCACGCTTCCGAAATACGAGACGAGTTGCAACAATTAAAAAGGCGAACCGAGTCGGGGCAATTCACGACCACAACCAGACGGCCATCAAAGCTCAAACGTAATCGCTGGATCTCAATCGCGGCTGCTGGCGTCATCGTGCTGGCGTCGTTAACCTCTATCTACCTGCGCTCTCACAGCGCGCCGAAGCTCACCAATCAGGACACAATTGTCCTGGCGGATTTCACCAACTCAACTGGCGATCCGGTATTTGATGGAACGCTGCGTCAGGGCATGGTTGTTCAACTTGAACAATCGCCGTTCCTGAGCCTCATGTCAGATGAACGTGTGCGACAGACGCTTGGGCTGATGGGCAAGTCTGCCGATGCACGACTCACCCCAGACATCGCTCTAGAGATCTGCGAGCGAATCGGAAGCGCTGCCGTTCTAGATGGCTCGATTGCGAATTTGGGAACTCAGTACGTGCTGGGGCTGCGCGCAAAAAGTTGTCGTACCGGAGGTGTTCTCGATGAGGAACAGGTGCAGTCATCACGAAAAGAAGACGTGCTTAACGCACTATCTCAAGCTGCCACCAAGTTCCGGACTCGGATCGGCGAATCACTCACTTCAATTCGAGAGCATGACACTCCCCTTGCCCAGGCAACAACACCTTCACTTGATGCATTGAAAGCGTACAGCGCAGCGCGGAAGATCACATTTTCCGAAGGCTTCGTTCCGGCGATACCATTTCTCAAGCGAGCCATCGAAATCGATCCCAACTTTTCAATGGCGTACGCTGAGCTGGGCCTGGATTACAGCAGTATCGGCGAGTCGGTGTTGGCGATCGAGAACACGACCAAAGCATACCAACTGCGAGACCATGCGAACGACCGCGAAAGATTTTTCATTACCACCCTTTATGACCGTCAGGTCACGGGAAACCTTGAAAAAGCCCACCAAACACTGGAACTTTGGGCGCAGACCTACCCTCGCGACCTAGACGCACACGGACTCTTGTCGGGATTTTCTTCACAAGGGACCGGCAGGTACGAACAATCCATCGAGGAGGGCAGGAAAGCGCTCGAAATCGATCCGGATTTTGCACCGGGGTATTTAAATCCCGCTTTCAGCTATTTTTGGCTGGATCGGGTTGACGAAGCCACGACACTCGTAAAACGGGCTTCGGAGCGCAACCTGCAAATGGCCGAGCTTTTTGCTTTACGCTATTACATCGGTTTCCTTAAAGGCGACCCGGCAGAAATGGCGGCGGCGGCAGCGGCGTCGAAAAACAAGCCCGGAGCGGAAGACTGGATCATCTACTCGCAAGCTCTGGTTGCTGCGCGGTCGGGACAATTGCAGTTAGCGCGAAGGTTGTCCCTGGGGGCAATGAACCTGGCCCAGCAGTTGGGTGAACGTGAACGCGCGGCCGCCTACGAAGCCGGAGAAGCGGTTTGGGAGGCGCTGTTTGGAAACCCTTCCGCGGCAAGAAAAAGTGCACTGGCGGCACTAGCGCGTTCGAAGGGGCGGGACACAGAATACGCCGCGGGATTTGCACTTGCCATTGCAGAGGACCTTCCCCGCGCCAGAGCGATTGCCACCGACCTGGAAAAGCGATTTCCTGAAGATACTTCAGTCAAATTCAATTATCTACCTACGCTTCGCGCATTATTTGCGCTCCACGATGGTAGTCCCGAACGTTCGATTCAAATTCTACAAACCGCCGCGCCCTATGATTTCGCTGTACCCCCAATCGCGTTCAATACTTTTTTTGGAAGTTTATATCCTGCTTGGGTGCGGGGCGAAGCGTATCTGGCAGAGCATGATGGAACAGCCGCAGCTCAAGAGTTTGAGAAGATCCTCAATCACCGCGGACTGGTTGCGGCCGATCCTGTCGGAGCGCTGGCGCGCTTGCAGTTGGCCCGCGCATATGCGATTGCTGGAGACAAGGGCAAGGCCAGCTCCGCTTACCAGGATTTTCTTCAGGTGTGGAAAGCTGCCGACCTTGATATCAGAATTCTGAAACAGGCAAGAGATGAGTATGCCCGACTGCAGTAGCGATATTCGATTGCTGGCAGCCCAGATGAGTGCTCTCGCCTTCCCAGCTATCTCGAACCTGCCTGCACCAGCGCCGACGTTTCCAGAGCCGGTTCGTCGAATCCGCTGATGCGCAACGGCGTGACCACACTGACCAGCCCCGTAACGGTAAAGTTGAAAGCCAAGGCGATGAATCCTGCGTTCAGGCCGTGATAAGGATCGCGTCCCGTCAGCATGAGGAGCGCTGCGATTGCGATGCCAGTAACCAGTCCTGCGAACACACCCAAGGTCGTGACTCGTTTGGAGAAGAGGCCGAGCACAACCCCGGGAAAGAGTTGGGTCACGCCGGCGTATCCAAGCATGAGCAAGGCCACCAGACTCACCCGCGTAAAAATTGCGAAAAACAGAGCGCCGAGAGTGAGCACAATCACCATCACTCTGGCCAGCTTCGCAACCTGCGCATCAGTCATGCCGGGCGCCAGAATCGGCCGGAACAGATTCTTGGCGTACAACGTTGCCCCGGTCAGAAGCTGAATTGCCGCTGGCAACATCGCTGTAAGCGCTCCTGCTCCGCCAATTATGCCCAGGAACCAAGCCGGAAAACTCTTACGCACAATCGTCAACAATGCCAGATCACCATCCTTCAGCCCCGGCAAGACTAAAACCGCGCTGAAGCCGACAAAGAGCACAAGTGACATAGTGATCGAGTAAAGTGGCATGATGACTGCATTTCGCCTTATGATCTTGCCGCTTCGAGCGGTGAAGCAGGCTGCGAAATATTGCGGCCACATGTAGAAGCCCAGTGAAGTCATCAGAACGCTTGAAATGTACCAGGTGTGTCCGAGATTTTTGGTGTTTCCCGGCATTACCAGATGATCGGGTTTCGCGTGCGCGAGGGCGGCGAACATCTTGCCCACACCGCCAAAATAGATATGCGGCACCGCTATACCGATAAACACCACAGCGACCAACAGAAGGATGTCCTTGATGATGCTGACCCAAGCCACCCCGCGAATGCCGCTGGCAAAGACAAAGGCAGCCACCAGGCCGAAGCCTACGATCATGGCAGGCGTGCGATGAATTCCGCCAAAGCTCGCAACTTCCACGATGAGTCCTAACCCTGTGAGTTGAATCTGCAGATATGGAATCAGGCAAACAACCCCCACCAAAGCCACGAATGCGGCTAAATATGTGCTCCCGTAACGCACCTGGAAGAAATCGGCTTGGGTTTGGAGACGATGCTTTTGTCCAACTTCCCAAACCGGAGGCATGATGAAGAAGGAGACAACGTACATCAGAGGAGCGTAGCCGAGCACGTAGAGGACCGGTCCGCCCCTCGAATATGCCCAGCCGCTGGCGCCGAGAAACGTGAAGGTTGTATAGATCTCGCCAGCCATTAACAGCCAGACCAGCACCAGGCCGAACCCTCGGCCGCCCACCGTCCACTGCTCCAGATCCATTTTGTGATGAACTCTGGCGAGAAAGCCCAGAAGCGATCCAATCACCACGATGACTGAGATGATGGTCAGCGCGACAATACTGGGGCTCATCGGGCCCCGCTCTCTTTATCGGAGCCTTCACCTGTGGCTGATGGAGACACCTCGAAGCGATACGCACCCCACATACAGAGAGGCGTAAGCAGCAGCCACAGAATCAGCCAGAACAAATTGAACGGGATTCCCAGGACCATGGGGTAGATGCGGTCCCAGAGAGAGACAGAAAAACAAGTGGCGGCAAAAGGAACCAGCCCAAAAAGAAGCGCACCCAGCGACGGACGTCTCACGCGAACCCCCTTCGAGACGGTCGCCGGATTCTATCAGAAGGGAGGGCGAATCAACGCAGGCTTATGTGCTCCGGTCGAAAGCCAATGCCAATTATCCGCGCCGGTATCACTCGCAGTTTGCGGAATTTCTCTGGAAGATTCAGCAGAAAAGGCGGGGAAATCGTCTCGGTTGAATTAAAAACTGCCTGGAGCACATGTTTATGTATGAAGACCTGCAAACGCTGAGTCTGGTGAGCCGGCCGCTCGCGTCGGTCTTGCACAGCCTTCAGATCGCTGACCCGCAAAGTGTGACTCAACAGCTTTGATGCAAGCAGATTCGCAGTGGCGACGGCATCTTGAATCGCAAGATTGATGCCAACTCCTCCCACCGGAGACATCGCGTGGGCCGAATCGCCGATGCATAGAAGGCCGTCGCGATACCACTTCCTCAGATGATCCACCTTCACGCTTAACAGCTTCGCGTCATCCCACTGCGTGATTTCGTCGACACGATCCGCCAGAAACGGAGCGCACCGTCCCACATCTTCGCGAAAAGCTTGCAGTCCGCGCTGACGCCTCTCCTCGAACGAACCTTTGCGAATGACGTAAGCGCACTGCCAATAATCCGCGCGGTCAATCAGCACCATGAATTGACCGGCGCTGACGAAGCCAAAGGCCTGCGGCGGATCACCCGCCTTTTTCGAGACGCGAAACCAGAGAACATCGATTGGTGCGCCCAGATCGATTACTTCAAGGCCTGCACGCTCGCGGACCGTAGAACTCCGCCCATCCGCGGCCACCACTAATTCTGCGCGGACCTCAAGCGGACCATCCGGCGTGATCGCCTTCACGCCCACTACACGGTCGCCTTCGAGCAGCAGGTCCGTGACCTCCGACTGCATGCGCAGCCGGAACTGTGGAAAAGCCTGCGCATGGCGCGAAAGAAAATTCAGGAAATCCCATTGCGTCATTAAGGCAATAAACTTGCAGCGACTGTGGAGCTGAGACAAATCGGCGAGATGAAAGACCCGATCGCCAAAGTGCGCTTGAATTTCACTTAATTCCTGATGCGGCTGGCGAAGGAAGTCTTCAAGCAGACCCAGTTCGTACATTACCTCCAGGGTTGACGGATGAATGGTGTCGCCACGAAAGTCGCGGAAGAAGTCTTGGTGCTTTTCCAGGACTAAAACCTCAACGCCTGCGCGGGCCAAAAGAAATCCCAGCATCATGCCGGCTGGCCCACCGCCGGCAATGCAACATGCAGTGCGGTCGCTCATGCAATGTTAATTGGATGCATTCATATGTGCTGAGGTCGGCAATCCGCGGTGACGCCGGCACAAGTGTACAAAATTGTGACCTAAGCCACGGCGGGCCCAATAAAAGGAGTGGTTCAGTTTTCTAAGTCCGCCAACCGGCAAATGAATCCCCATCCGCCGCCGAGTTCGCTAACAGCCAGCGTCAGTTCATTGCTGCCCTTTTTCAGTGGAAGGTAAACCGCGTCATTCTCTGGGTTCACGATGCCAAGAAACCCTGGATCGCGAAATCCTTGTGCGCTTCGGCCACGATAAAGAATCTTTCCATTCAGGAAAACGCTGACGTCATCGCTATAGCCGATTTCGAGTTTTTTCACCTGATCGCGGTCGGCGTCAATCGTCGTCCGCGCGTAAATGACCTTCATCCCGGGTTGCGGTTCCAGGCGTTTTGAAAAATCGCCTTGGAACGTGACCATCGGATGCGGCGCCGGGTAATAGCGGTAGAGGACCACAAAGCCCGGCGGCTCAGCCTCGACGTTCTGCCATTGAATGCCAGCGCTCTCAGTTGCCGAAAGCGGACGCTCCAGAGTCCTTGCGAGCGCATCGTTCGCCGGCGACAGGCTCCACTTGGTCAAAGTATTTGGCGGCATCGGCGGCAGGTGCCGCTCCCAGGGCGCGTCGGGCGTCGTGCGTACTTCAAAGTTCGAGAAATAAGTTTCGCCGATCAAGTCCGCCAGCGCCACTCCTCCCTTTTGAATGCCGCTCTTCAAATCGTTCATCACCAGCGCGGGGGTGTCCATATCTTTGACGTAAAGCTTGGCTTGCGCGCCGGTTACTTCAAGCCGTAGATGAAACCAGACATCTTTCGGGATATCGACTGCGCCAGTGAAACCCGGGCCATTGTAGATTTGCCAGTTCAACCCGGTGTTGAGGACCGGCGTGTACTGCATCGCGTCGGGAAGCCCGGACTTATGCTGGCGAAGGTAGACCCACTCGGCATTGGTTCCTTCTTTGTTTATGCGAAATTGAATTCCGAAAAAACCGCGCTTCGCGGGCGTGGACACGTCCATATCGATTACGCCATCTCGCATTTCAAAATCTTTCACGCTCGCCGCTCCGCCGTCGAGCTCGATGCACTTGCGGCCTTGATGTTCCGCTACCTTGGCCTGTCCTTCGAGACTCCAGCGCGGGGAGTCTGCGGGAACAGCGATCGTCTGGCGAGGTTGGCTATGGGCAGCTAACTGAAAAATGAGAGCAAGAGCGCAAACAGCTATTTGTCGACACATTATCATTGGCGTTCCAACTGCGCTTCCGACTTGTCTTTCGCGGCGGGCATTTGGACGATTTAAACCTAAGACCTCAAACTTCACGCAGCGCGGTCATCGGATCCACCTTGGCCGCTCGCCGCGCGGGAATGTAGCTGGCCAGAATTGCAACCACAAGCAAGAGCAGAGTCACTGCCAGAAACACTGCCGGATCGTGGGGGCGAACGCCGTAGAGCAAACTTGCCATCGCTGAAGCTCCGGATGCAGCAAAGACCACGCCGGCAAGGATTCCGACTACGGCGAGGGCGAAACCCTTCCCCAGAATCAATTTGACAATATCGCTACGCCGGGCACCCAAGGCCATGCGCAAGCCGATCTCGCGGGACCTTTGGCCGACCATGTACGCGAGCAAGCCATAAATACCAATCGAGGCCAGAACCAGCGCGAGTCCAGCAAATCCACTCACCAGATCGGCAGAAAAACGGCGCGAAGCCAGCGACCGGTCAACGACTTCGCTCATTGAGGAAACGTCGAACACCGGCAAGCCAGGGTCGATGCTCTGGATTTCATGTCGAATTTGGGGCTCAAGGCTGGCTGCCGACAGTGAGGTCCTCAGCGCGATACTCAGGCTCCTGCCCGGATACTGGTAGACCGGTACATAGATGTGGGGAACGCCGTTGAGGTCGAGCCCATCCTGCTTGATGTCCTTAACAATGCCCACCACGGTCCTCCATGACTGGGTGAGCCGTGATGCGGCCGGATCCTGTCCGAAGCGAAGCCGCCTGCCGATCGGATCGCGGTCGGTCCAGTAACGACGGGCCGTAGCTTCATCAATAATCGCAACCGGCTCTTTGCCGTCCACATCGCTGTCGCTAAAGAAGCGGCCGCGGACGAGGGGAACTTGCATGACCTTGAAATAATCGGGACTGACGCGAATGCCGTTGCCCTGCAAATTCTGTGACGACTCGACCGGACGATCCTCGATCGTCAGTGCGGTTATCAGAACATCGCCTGCGTTATATGGAGCAGTTGGCAATGCTGCGGTGATGGCCGCCCGATCAACTCCAGGAATGGCGTTCAGGCGATGCAGCAGCTCGCGATTAAAAGGGGTTTGCCGATCGAGACCACGATACGGATCGGCGTCTGGATTGTTGGGCACTGGAAGCCACACTTTGGCAGTAACGACGCGCTCGGGGTTGAACCCGGGGTTCTCCTGCAATAGATCATGCAGAGTCCGCAGCAGCAGGCCGGCGCCCACCATCAGCATGACCGCGAATGCGAGTTCAGAGACGATGAGAACATCACGCAGCCTTCCAGTCTTGGTGCCGTAACCGGATCCGCGTCCGCCTTCACGAATCGCCGACGAGAGAGCAACCTTTGCGGAATGAAGCGCCGGAGCAAGACCGAACACTACGCCGGTCAGAACAGAAATCAGGAGGGCAAACGCCAGCACTGTCCAATCGATTCGAATGTTATTAAGCCGGGGAACATTCGCGGGGACGAAGCGAGCAATAAAACCCAAAGCGCCAAAGGCGGTCAGAACGCCTGCCGTTCCCCCAAGAACGGACAGGAGCATAGATTCGGTCAGCATCTGGCGGGTCATTCGGCTGCGAGTCGCTCCCAGCGCGAGCCGCACTGCCATTTCTTGTTGCCGTCCCGAAGCGCGCGCCAGCAAAAGATTCGCGAGGTTCAAGGAGACAATTAAGACGATCATGATCACTGCACCCATCAGCACCAGCAACATGGGGCGGACGTTGCCCACCAAAGCTTCCTGCAAAGGTTGGATCTCGATCGTCCATTGAGCTTGCGCCGGATAATCGGTAGGGAAATCATGGCGCAGCTCGAGAGCCATAGCCGTTAGTCGCGCTTGCGCTTGCTGCAGTGTAATCCCCGGCTTGACACGCCCGATTAGGGCAGGCAGCACTCGTGTGCTGCGCGCGGGCCTGGGAGCGGGATCAGCGCTAAATCCGGCAGTAGCCCAAAGCTCAACGTCGCGGCCAGCCTCAGGGTGACGGAAACCAGGTGGAAGTACACCGATGACCGTATAGGCATCATTATCGAGTTCCAAGCTGCGGCCGATGATGTTGCGGTCTGCGCCAAACTCTCGGTGCCAAAGGTCGTCGCTGATTACCACTACTGGAGCGAAACCTAGAGCAAAATCCTGCGGACCAAATAAACGTCCAAGCTGCGGGGTCGCCCCCAGCATCGAGAAGTAGTTGGGATGGACGACGACAAAGTCGAGACGCTCGGGCTGGCTGCCGCCGGTCAGATTGACGCTGCCACCACCGATGCCGCATACGTCCTCGAAAACACCTGCCCGATATCTAAGGTCGTCATATTCAGGGATCGAAGAAGGGACGTCACGAAGACCCACCCCCGGGTTGTTGAAGGTGATCTTCACCAGACGGTTGGGATCGCGGAATGGAAGTGGTCGCAACAACACTGCATTCACAATGCTGAAGATTGCGGTGTTGGCCCCGACTCCCAAAGCCAGCGTCAGGACGGCCACTATTGTGAATGTGGGTTTCCTGCGCAACATGCGCAAGCCATAACGAAGATCCTGGAATAGACTTCGCATCGGAAGCCCTCGCTATTACTGACTTTCTAAGATTGAACAGGCCTATACGGTTGGGAATATCTTGAGCAAGTTTCAAGCCAGAAAACTGGAACCTCTATGCGATTGAGAAACTTGATGTAGTGTCTGCGGATCGTACTTCTTGGGAAGGAGAGATTGTCCGCTTACGAGTTCGAAGTGTCCGTTAGTGGGCAGGATGAAAGATGCGATGCTGTTACCTGTTAGTCAAGTGCAGCCACGGGGACTGAATTGGCCCTGGGAAATTATTCGACCCATCTCTTGAACAGCAGCGCACCATTGGTGCCGCCGAAGCCAAAGGAGTTCGACATGGCGTATTGAAGCGACGAAACTTTGCGCGCGTGGTTGGGAACAAAATCCATGTCGCCAGTCTCGGGATCCTGATTTTCCAAATTGATTGTCGGCGGTAAGACCTGGTCACGCAGAGCAAGCACCGTAACTCCTGCTTCTAAGCCTCCGGCCCCGCCGAGCAAGTGCCCGGTCATCGATTTGGTCGAGCTGACGGCAGGTTTGTGATCGCCGAAAAAGTTGCGGATCGCGTGGGCTTCGAGTGTGTCGCCGATTGGCGTCGAAGTCCCGTGCGCATTCACATAGCCGATGTCGGTTGGCTTGATCTTGGCATCGCGCACTGCGTTCTTCATGACGCGAAATCCGCCTTCGTGCTCGGGGGCCGGCTGGGTGATGTGATACGCGTCGCCGCTCATGCCATAACCGACAACTTCCGCAAGCACCTTTGCCCCGCGCGCCCGGGCATGTTCGAGCTCCTCGAGGACCAGAATCCCCGCACCTTCGCCAATCACGAATCCATCGCGATCGCGGTCCCAGGGCCGGCTTGCCTTCTCCGGATCATCGTTGCGGGTGGAAAGCGCGCGCATGGCGGCGAACCCTCCCACGCCCATGGGCGTGATTGCAGCTTCCGAGCCGCCGGCGATCATTACGTCGGCGTCTCGGTGCTGAATAATCCGGAATGAATCACCGATGGAATGCGCGCTGGTGGTGCACGCAGTGGCCGTGGCCTCGTTGGGCCCCTTAGCTCCAAATCGCATGGAGACGTGACCAGCCGCAAGATTCACGATGGCCGCTGGAATAAAGAAAGGAGAAATCTTGCGCGGGCCGCCTTCCATTAAATTGGTGTGCTCGCGCTCTATGATGTCGAATCCGCCGATGCCGGAACCGATGTGCACGCCCACCATCTCTTCATTTTCAGGCGTGACCTTGAGGCCAGACATCTGCACTGCCTCTTCCGCCGCAGCCAGTGCCAGGTGGATGAAGCGGCCCATCTTTTTTACTTCTTTTTTTTCAATGAAATCGAGCGGATCGAAATTTCGGATTTCAGCCGCGATCTGGCAGGCGTGTTTGGAGGTATCAAACTGCGTGATCCGACCCACGCCGCTTTTGCCCGCCAGCAGGTTCTTCCAGACTTCCTCGGTGTTGTTGCCGACTGCGCAGAGCAGGCCGATGCCGGTAACGACAACTCGGCGCACTCGTTACTTCCCCGCCTTCGCGTGCTTGCCGATATAGTCAATGGCGTCCTGAACGGTGCGAATTTTCTCCGCGTCCTCGTCGGGGATCTCGATCTCAAACGCTTCTTCGAAGGCCATGACCAGTTCGACGGTGTCGAGCGAGTCGGCGCCCAAGTCGTCCACAAACGAAGCGCTGGGGGTCACTTCGCCCTCGTCCACTCCCAGTTGTTCGACGATGATTTGCTTCACTTTTTCATCAACGGCTGCCATGTTGTTCCTCGCTCAGAGTTAGATGGGACTGCTGGGGCAAAGGGAAATCCTAACTGCTGGTGGGAGTTGCGGTCAAACGGGCAGTTGCGTTTCAGCCTAGGTAGCTGGAAGATGTCACGCATGCGAGCCGTGGTCCAACGCGTAACCCGTGCTCAGGTGAGTGTCGGCGAAGAGGTCGTTGGCGAGATCGGTGCGGGGCTGCTTGTGCTGCTGGGAATCGCCAAGAGTGACACTCAGGCCGACGCCGACTACCTCGCGGATAAGATTCTCGTCCTGCGCATCTTTGAAGATGATGCCGGCAAGATGAATTTGTCTTTAGCCGACACGCACGGATCTGTTCTTGCGGTTTCGCAATTCACCTTGTACGGCGACGTCCGAAAAAGTAGACGTCCGTCCTTCGATGAAGCTGCTCCGCCGCAACTGGCGAACGAACTCTATCAGCATTTTGTTGGAAAAATTCGCGAGGCCGGATTCAGCTGTCAGACTGGCCGCTTCCAGGCAATGATGAAAGTCGAATTGGTCAACGACGGACCGGTCACAATACTGCTCGATTCGCCTCCGCACCTAATGAACGCCTGAGGGCACCGTTCCACCTCTCAAACTGCCTGAGGCCTCACTGCCCTACAGCACCCGCCTTGCCCTCTTGCGCATTGATCCACGCCGTCACTCGCGTGTCCAGCACTTCGAGGGGCAGGGCCCCGCCGTTCAGAATCTCGTCATGAAACGCGCGAATATCGTACTTGCTGCCGAGTTCCTTCTGTGCGCGGTCACGCAGGTTCAAAATCTCAAGCTGTCCCAGTTTGTAGCCCAGCGCCTGCGCCGGCCATGCGATGTAGCGGTCGGTTTCGGCCTGAATATCCGGTTCATCGTTCGACGAATGCTCGTGAAAGAAATCCACCATCTGCTGGCGGGTCCAATGTTTGTAGTGCACGCCGGTATCGAGCACCAGCCGGATGGCCCGCAACATTTCATCGGAGAGACGCCCGTAGTCTGAATATGGATCCTGATAAAAGCCGATGTCCTTACCTAAGCGCTCCGAGTACAACGCCCAGCCCTCTATGTACGCGCTGTAGAAAGCGTTCTGGCGGAAGGCAGGCAGTTCCGGCAAAGTCTGCGCGATCGAAAGCTGCATGTGATGACCCGGAATGCCTTCGTGGTACGCCGTCGATTCCATGGTCATCAGCGAGCGGTGCGCATAATCGCTGGTGTTGACCCACACTACTCCAGGGCGCGAGCCATCTGGTGTGCCCGGTTGATAATCCGCGCCAGCCGCTTCCTTCGCCCGGAACTCCTGCATGGGCCGGATCTCGACCTGCGACTTCGGCATCAAGCCGAAGAGTTTGGGCAGTTCGGGCTTCATCTGATCGATATAGCCGCGGTACTTGTCGACGATCTGTTCCGGCGAGGCGGCAAACACTTTGGGATTGCTCTTGAGCGAAGCGCGAAATGTTTTCAAATCGTTGAAGCCGAGCTTCTTTGCGATCGCTAGCTGCTCGCCTTCAATGCGCGCGACTTCCCGCAACCCCAGTTGGTGGATGCTCTCGGGGTCCATACTGGTGGTGGTCAGCGACCGGATGTCGTAGCGATATAGCACCTCGCCATCTGGCAATGCCCAAACCCCGAAATCGGTGCGGCCTTTGGGCACATACTCGGTTGCAAGAAAATTTGCCAACTTGGTGTAGGCAGGACGAACTTCGCTATCTACCGCGGCGAGGATCGCATCGTGCAGGCGCTTGCGGTCCGCCTCAGGAACACTGTCAGGAAACTTGGCAACCGGCTGTCCAAACGTGTTGGCTTCACCGGTTGGCGCTGCGAGGTTCCTGCATTGCTCAACCGTCTTCTCGAGCAAATAGCGCGGCGGCATCAGCTTGTCTTTTTCGCCCTGCTGCAAGACTCCGATAATTTGCTCGAAACCTTCCGGCAGCTTGTGCAGGCGTGCGAGGTAATCTTCGTAATGCCTAGTCGAGTCAAACGGTATGACGGCCACGAACTGCGCCGCCTGCAGCTGTGCGCCATTGAACTGGTCCACTGGCATTTCATAAGTCTTCAGATCGATGCCCTCTAGTCGCTCCTTGAGATTACGGACCATGAGTTGGTGGCTGAGTTTCTCCTGTTCGGAGAGGCCGGAAACGTCAAAAGCCTTGAACTTTCCCAGCCACTCCTGAATGTCTTTCTTCTGTTGCTGCAAATGCGCCAATGACGAGTCGCTCCAGTGGTCGTTGTAGCGGTAATCGCCAATTGAAGTTGCCAGTTCAGGGCTTTCCCGCAACTCGTATTCCCACTCATCGGCGAGAAGTTGCTTAAGTTTTGCCGATTGGCCCTGGTTAGCTGGTGTGGAGTTCTGCTGGGCGGCACGTAAATGAACCACCTCCGCAAAGAAACACGCTCCAAGCAGCATCAACAACGAAAGGCGCACCAGTTTTTGCATTCGAAACCTCCTGACTTCTTCGATGAAACCTATGCAGCACGAACCGGATTCTAGTCCAAAAACTACGCCGCCGTTTAGCCGACAACCAAATCGGCAATCTTGAGCGCATCCACAGAAGCTTTGACGTCGTGAGTACGTATGATGTGAGCGCCCTGCAGGGCCACCGCGACCTCAGCTCCCAGACTGCCGAACAATCGCTCGGTCGGCTGGGGCTCCTGCCCATCATTGGCGAGGGCCCGTCCAATGAAAGACTTTCGCGATACGCCGGCCATAAGCGGGAAGTACAGTTCGTGGAATTCACGAAAGCGCCGCAGCAGCGGATGATTTTCTTCAAAGCGTTTTCCGAAACCAAAACCAGGATCAATCACAATTCGGTCGCGCTTGATCTTGGCCGTGACCGCGGCTTCTGCGCGCTCTCGAAGCTCACGCTTGATCATCACCACCAGGTCAGCGACGGCAGTCAGCCTTGTCCATTCATCGGGCCGGCCGCGCGCATGCATCAGCACCACTCCGCATTCCATGCCTGCAAGCGTCTTCTTCATCTTCGGGTCCCATTGCAGCCCGGACACGTCATTAACGATCTCCGCGCCGGCGTCTACCGCCGCATGCGCAACTTTGGACTTATAGGTGTCAATCGAGACGACCGCCTGAGGCTTGGTTTCCTTTATTGCGACTATGACCGGAAGAACGCGATGCAACTCCTCATCTACGCTGACCGCGGGCTTGTCCAGCCCCACTCGGGCGCCCGGGCGCGTGGATTCGCCGCCGATGTCGAGGATGTCGGCGCCCTGTTCAAGCAGCTGTAGGGCATGGGCCACGGCTGGGCCGGGCGATGAATGCTCGCCGCCATCGGAGAACGAATCCGGGGTAACGTTCACGATGCCCATGATGAGCGTACGCTTGCCCAGTTCGAGCGAGCGGCTGCCCAGGTTCCAGGTGAAGATTGGACGCATGTTCACGATTCTAAACGGATTCCAACGATGCCCGGCTTACCGCCGATGCTACAATCAATCCTGTAAATGTCGAATTGCAGGGCACTGCTTGCCGGTCTGATTTGCAGCGTGTTGCTGGCTTCCCATAGCCAGGCTGCTTCGCACAAGCCTCATCCGTCGTTAAAGAAACAGATTGAAAATATACTCTCTCAGCAGGATCTGTCGCGAGGATTCTGGGGAATTGAAATTCGTTCCCTGGACAGCGGCAAGGTACTGTATGCGGTCAATTCCGACAAGCTGTTTACGCCCGCGTCAAACACCAAGCTGTTTACCACCGCAGCGACTCTGGCACTGATCGGGCCGGAGTACAAGTTTCGCACAACTCTCGAAACCAACGGATCGCTTGATAAGTATGGGCGCCTGACCGGCGACCTGGTGCTGGTGGGCCGCGGAGACCCGAACCTCTCCGGCCGCGAATTGCCTTACAACATGCATACCCAGCGCGACGCCGATCCAGCCCGAGTCCTGGAGAAACTTGCAGATGAACTAGTGCAAAAGGGAGTCAAGTATATTGACGGCGATGTGGTTGCAGATGACTCGTACTTTGCATTTGAGCGCTATGGCGAGGGTTGGAGCCAGGACGATCTGGTGTGGCCGGACGGAGCCCCAGTCTCCGCCCTTTCCATCAATGACAACGTTATTTTCGTGAACATTTTGCCGGGCGCCCGCGCCGGCGATAAAGCCTTCGTGAGCGTCACGCCGTTCTCCGACTATTACACGATCGACAATCGGCTGATAACTACTCCGGCAGGTAGTGGCCGTAAGATCTACATCAATCGAGAGCCGGGCGCGACCACTTTGACCTTGTGGGGGACCATGCCCATGGATGACGCGGGCGTGAACGAAGCCCTCGCCATCGAAGATCCAGCCGAGTTCGCGGCCACGCTGTTCCGACATCTTTTGGAAATCAGAGGCATCGCTGTGTATGGCAAGCAGCGGACGCGCCACACTGAGCTTGCCAGCCTCTCCACATTCACCACTGTAGTTATCGCTTCCAGACGTGGCGGGGATGACCATGTGCTTACTTCGCCTACGGGGCCGCTGGTGCTGGGCGAATACCAGTCGCCGCCTTTATCTGCGGACATCAAGGTGATCAACAAAGTCAGTCAAAACCTTCACGCCGAGATTCTGCTGCGCTTGCTTGGGCGTGAAAAGGGCACCGGCGGAACCGTACAGGCCGGACTTGAAGTGCTGCGGGGCTTCCTGAACAACGCGGGAATCTCCAGTGACGACTACGCGTTCTTCGACGGTTCAGGATTGTCTCGAGAGAACCTGGCCACACCCCACGCAATTGTCGCCCTTATGCAATATGCCTCA
>Ga0207665_10001360_pt1 | contig 16473 bp, 16 predicted proteins | sample LARL112metaG_FD_184351 | JGI IMG/M metagenome (GOLD analysis project Ga0207665, IMG submission 184351) | Corn, switchgrass and miscanthus rhizosphere microbial communities from Kellogg Biological Station, Michigan, USA - LAR L11-2 metaG... | ecosystem: Host-associated > Plants > Roots >...
CCGTACGATATGTTCACTAGTTCTGCCAGCACCTTCCAATGCCGTGGGTGTGGCCGATAGCCGTCGCGAACGCGCCCAGCATATCCTCGCGACACGCCGATCCGCGACCCGATAGCGGACGTTGACAGGTTGCAGAGCAGGGGCTGGATTTTTTGAGTGAACATCTCAGCGGTTAACCACCTGACCGTTGAGTTGGTCAGCGATGGAAGTAACCGAATCGGAAAAATTCTTCTTCGTGCTCCAGTAGATCCTCCAGCCCGATGATGAAAGTTGCGATATGGGCCTCCTGCGCAGCGCCAATGACACGGACTAAATTGCCTTCCACGAACGTGTTGGCCCGGCGCCCAAATCCGGGGCTATGCGCCCAGGGCTCCCTAAACATCAGAACGACTCGCCGGGAGGGTCGAGGATCGGAACTCATCATCGAATAGACGACGTCGAATACACTCACTCCATTACCCGCTACGGTTTGCAGCGTGCTGCGGTCGCCGTTTTCGTCAAAAGCGGCGATAACAACGTTCTTCATAGGCCCCTCGCGCGGAAGATATTAGCCACACGTATTCGCGCAGCAATAGTTCTTACATAGAGTCCTAAATCGGGACTATATGCACTTAGTTGCAACATGTCGACTAACTGAGCCGCTCACACCCCAAACTTCTTGCGATACACGCTCGGTGCCACTCCAGTGTGTCGCTCGAATAACTCGCGGAAGAAAGCTACATCCCGGTAGCCAACGGCGTCGCTGATTTCCTGGACGCTGCGGTGGTCGCCTTCGAGCAGGCGCTTGGCGGCCGCAATGCGGAGTTTTTGGAGATAAATCAATGGGCTGTCTCCCGTGGCCTGTTTGAAGCGACGCACGAAGTTTCGCACGCTCATCGCTACCTGTTGGGCAACAGACTCGAGCGGGAACTCGCGATGAAAGTTCTGGTGCAGCCACTCCTGGGCGCGCGAGATGGCGTCGTCGGTGTGGTCAGTCTTCAAAGGTACGATCGCGAAGCCCGACTGCCAGGCTCGCGGCGTGTCGATGAGCAAAGCCTTGGATGTCTGCACGGCGACTTCGTGTCCGCAGAACTTCTCCACCAGGTACAGACTAAGATCGAGTGCGGCATGCACTCCGCCGCCACAGTAGAAGCCGCGATCTTCCGTCACCATCAACTCCGGCATCCACCTCACTTTTGGGTATTTCTTGCGGAAGGTTTCGGCCAGTCCCCAATGTGTGGTGGCGCGCTTGCCATCGAGCATCCCGGTCGCCGCCAGCAGTCCAACTCCCGAACAGACGGCCGCGATCGACGCGCCTCGATCATGCCAGCGGCGCAGCCAAGGCAGGACCGGAGCATAGAGTTCGCCGAGGTTGTCCAGGTTCAGTCCGGTCGTCGGGATAAAGATGAGGTTGGTGCGACGGATGCTGCTGATAGCGCCTTCCGGATGAATACGGATGCCACCGTCGCAATTCACCGCGCGCCCATCCGCCGAGACGGTGGTCACGCGGAAGTTGGGAGACGGACGAACCCCAGTCAGGAAGTTCCACAGTGACCCGGCGTGCCGGAAAACTTCCATCGGCCCGATCGCGGTCGAGGAAAACGTGTCGTTCAAGAGTAGTACAGTGACATCAATCATCCCGGCCCTTCGACTATGCAATGGGCGTTGGCTGGATCACCTATCTATAATGGCAAATCTGCCATCTTGTCCGCAAGCCTGACTCCCGCTATTTTCGAGACATCGGGAAACTTCCTGAAAAAGGCTGGGAGGATGTCATGAAGAAATACGTGATTGAGCGCGAAATCCCCAAGGTGGGGGATCTGCAGGGGGAGCAGCTGCGGCAGGCGGCGGCCACGTCGAACAAGGCGCTCGCGCAAGTCGGAAGTGGCGAGATCCAGTGGGTCGAGTCGTACGTTGCCGAAGACAAGACGTTTTGCGTTTACCTCGCGAAGGATGAAGCTGCGATTCGCAAGCACGCTGAACTCAGCGGCTTTCCCGCCAACAAGATTACCGAGATTGGAAAGGTGATCAGCCCAAGGACCGCCGACGAACTCTGCTAGCGGGCGATCTTCGGGTGTGAGGCTGCGCGGCGGCTGCTGCTAACCCCGCCATGCCGTTCGAGTCTATGTACTCCGAAGGCGGAGCCCCCTTGCGGGGATCCGCCGACGGAGGCACGCATGCCGCGACTTCTGCCGGCCCTCTTGCTCGAAACCACAAGCCTCTGGTTGTTCGCGCAGACGACCCCTCCCAAGCCTGCTTACGATATGTCGCTGCCGCGGGCAGAGAAGATCACACTTGCCAAGAGCGCGGCCCCGCCGGAGATTTCTGACAAAGCGACCCTCTATGTGCTGGACTCGACCGGCTACGTGAAAGTGCAATACGGCAGCAATGGTTTCTCGTGCTTTGTCGATCGTCAGACTCCGCTCAACCAGGAACCAACGTGCTTCGACGCCGAAGGCAGCGCGACCACGCTTCCCACCCGCCTGTTCGCCGAGGAACAGCGCTCGAAGGGCAGGACCGAGGATCAGATCAAAGCCGACATCGACGCGGGATACAAGGGTGGAAAATTTCTGGCGCCGAGGAAGCCGGGGATTGTGTACATGCTCTCGGATTCCATCTATCTGTTCAGCGCGCAGAATAATCAGCTCGTACACGCTCCGGCGCACTTGATGTTCTACGCACCATACGCGACCGAGAAGGATCTTGGATCGCCTCCCCCTGGAATGAATATGCCTCGGCTGATTCGCGCCGGACAGCCTGACGCCGTCATGATCGTGTTTCCGGCGCAAAAAACGAACGCCACTCATTGAGTGGCGTTGGTTGATCTGGGTGCAATGGATCCGGTTTATTCCTTCTTCGAATCGGCAAGCTTGCGGGCGATTTCTTCCACGATCTTCGGACGCAATTCGGCGAGCACACTGTCGACGATGTTGGCGATCGAGGTGGGATCGCTGGCCTTGAACTGGCGCGTGCTCGGCTCAACGGGCGCAACAGCGTTGTGGTCGACCGGCGCTGGCTCGACGTCGCGAAATTCTTCCTTCGTCGGAGCAGGTTTTGCCTCGGCTCCGGCAATCGAGTCGCGTATGTTCTTCCAACTGGCAGCCATAACTTCTCCTTCGATGGTGTGGATCCCTTCCGGAACTGGCTCTGCTGTGGAGGATGCAGCAGCGCTGCTCACTTCGGAAGTCGAGGTCGTGAATTCAGCAGGTCGTTCGGTGGTCGAGAACTCAGGGGATGCCTGCACGGTCACCGCTGAATAGGCGGACGCTCCTTCGCCCACGGCCGCCGCTGAGGCCAGTGCCTCGACCGTGGGCTGCTCGATCAGCTCGGGTGTCGGTGCGGTCACGGTCGGCTCGGCCTGGGCAATGCCGGATTCGGGCGTCGCAGTCTCGGCGGAATGCGCCGCTTGTCCTGAAAACGTACTGTAAGCAGCTGCCATCTCTTGCTCGAGCGAGATGGTTGCTTCGTTCACTGCAAGGCCAACCTCTTCTGCGACCCATCGCGGGTGAGCAGAGTGGGCCGGATAGGTTGTGCCCGTTCCGCTGACTAGATCGACTTGGGCAACCGCGGCGCTCTCAGAACTCGGAATCAACGTCTGCAGCGCGGCCATCACTTCGTCGTCGGAGGTATTCTGGGCTGCGGGCTGAGATGCGGCGAACTCAGGTGCGGGTTCGGGTGTCGTAAGTGCCGAGGGCACATCCGTCCCGGCCCCTTCGGGTGCCGCAATGACGGGCATAACAGCGTGCGATTCTTCTGTCTCAGCCACTGTGACCGGGGCGACGGCTTCTACCGCGGCCTCCACCGGGCTCTCTTCGGGAAGCGTGTTGGCAGAAATCGCGGGCTCGTCCGCGGCAGCTTCAACCGATGTAACCGGAGCGCTCAAGATTTCAGCAGTGGTCTCAATCGGTGCTGCGACTGGCTCCGCGGCTACGGTTTCAGCAACAGCATCCGGGTGAGGCGAATCCATCTGGGACGCGGCTGCCGTCGGCACATCGCTTGCGTCCTCAACCGGTTCCGCGAGTGCAGGAGAGCTTGCGAAGGTTACAGGAGTGTTATCCTCCGCGGCAGTCTCCTGGGCAGTTTCGGTGACAGTGCTCTCCGGAGCGTGGGGTGAGTTAGACTCGGCAACTCTTGCCGTCGGCGCTCCGCTCAACTGAGCCGCCGCAGCCGTGATGGCTGCAATCTCTTCCGGCGTAATGTCGTGCGGAATGCCGGTGGGCAGCGGACGCTCCGACACAGAAGAAACAACCGGGGCAGCAGGCACCGCATTTCTCTTCGTTGCAGGCTCGGGTAAGTCGCGGAATCCTTTGCCCTGTGTAGACGCGTAGTCAGGATCAGGCTCCGAATCTTTCTCTTTCGGCTTACCGGTTGGAATCCGTAGGCGCGCTTTCCATCCGCCCTCGGAGTCGCCGAATTTTTCGCCTTCGGGTTCCTGGTCCACCGAAGCGATCGCCTTGGCAAATCTCCCCTGCTTGTAAGGCTCAGCGCCAGGGATAATCTTGTCTTCGAGTTTCGTGAGGGCCGAGAGCAACTCGCTCGCTTCGAACGGCTTCACGACAAACGCATCAGCGCGGGCGCGGCGCGCCTCTTCCGGTTTGAAGGGCTCAAGTTTGCCGACAGTCAGGAGGATCGGGATGCGCGCGGTCTCGCGATTCTCTTTGATGCGCTGGCAAACTTCCAGACCGCTGTAGCCGGGCATGTAGACGTCGAGGACGATCAGGTCAGGCTTGCCCTCGGCGATCTTCTTGAGGGCTGCCGAGCCGTTGTTGACCGTAACTACTTCGTAACCAGCGTCGGTAAGGATCTTCCGGCCCATGTTTTGGGCGGTGACGCTGTCGTCGGCGAGCAGAATCTTGCGAGCCAAGGGTGTCCTTTGGTGAAGGGGGAGATACCGCGAAGTTAACCTGTGCCTCTTTTGAAGTCAATTGGGGAAGGCGGTTACGGGAGGTTACTAGGGGTCATGGCTGGTTGAGATTGGCACAAAAGGAGGCCGTGCGCGGCGAACGTCCAACATTTCCAGGAGGATGAGTGCGGGTGGATTTCAGCCCGCACTCACACCAAGGTACCGATCTAGAAAGGATTCAGCTTGCCGAGCCCCTTTTTCTTCTTTTTCTTGCTGGTGGAGCCTTTGCCTGTGGGTGTATCTGACGAACTGGAACTGCTGTCCGCGGAGGCCGCAGGCGCGGCGCCGTTCTGAATCTCGTTCACCTGGGCCGGGGGGGGCGCGTTTGGCGTAGCGGCTTCGGCGGGATCCACCTTGAGCTCGTTCGGATCAGGAGCAGCATTAGGTTGCAACTCGTTCGAACTGGGGGCAGGTGCCGGAGCACCACCTTCCGCGGGTGGGGGCGTAGGCGCTCCCTCGACTGCCGGGCTGTCAGAGCGGGGCGCTGGTTCGTTGGGCGGAGGAGGTGCCGAGCCATCCGTGGGCACGACGGTAACGGATTTTTCGCCGCCCGGCGGATGTGGCATCAACGCAGCCTGGACTTCTTTGCTGAAGTCAGTCGCGCTCATACCCTTGGGATCGGTCAGAGGTGGCTCGCCGACTTTCGTGGCCTTCGCGACATCGGGATGCTTCTTAAAGCCCGCCATTACGTGACTGACCATGCCCGTGGTTCGACGGCTGTCTTCCTCTGCTTTGTTCTGCGCGATTGCTTCTTTGGTAGGGGTGGGGATTGTGCGGTGCAGAGCTTCCAGCCTTTTCTTGGCGTCCTCAGTCCGATCCGTCAGTGGATAGCGAGTGAGGATTTTGTCGTATGCGTCGGCGGCTTTGTTCGTGAATTCCTCGATCACGCGCGCCTTCAATGCTTCGGGGATGGGTTTCGAACGCACTGTGGTGATTTCGCCTTCATAGCATTGCCCCAGAAGGTAGAGGGTCTCGTCGGCGCCGCTGTAGAGTGGATAACGATCTACCAGGGAGCTCAGACGCGCAATGGCGGCGGGGTAGGACTGACGCAGATAGTAGAAACGTCCGATCTCGAATTCTCTCTCACCCAGAACTTCCTGCACTTCGAGCAATCGCTGCTTGGCTTCCGGAAGAAGCTTCGAGTCGGGATACTGCAGGATCAGGTTGCGATATTCGTCTTCAGCGCGCTTGGCATGCGTGTAGTCGCGATCCGGCTTCTCCATCTGCTGGTAGTGGATGTTCGCAATCTTGAGCTGCGCTTCGGCCGCCTCTGGCATATTTGGGAAGAACGTCTCGAAGTCCTTGTATTCGATTTCGGCCTGTGACAGCGCGGCGGTTCCGCCTTCCGCGTACCAGGAGTCGCCCACGGCCAGCTTGGCGCGGGCAATGAACTCCGAATCCGGATAGGTGTTGATCAGGGTCTGCAAGGTCATGCGGGCGACGTCGAAGCGGTTGTGCTTCATCGCGTCCATGGCGCGGTCGAAGAGAACCTTGTCAGGCTGCTTGGAGCCGACGTTGGCCAGCGGATTGTTGACCTTTTTGTTGGTGCAGCCAATGCTGAACGCGAGCGCGCTTAGCAGAACGATTGCGGGGAAACTACGTGACATAGGGACCTCTTCGTTTGCAGCAGAGCCTGGATGCTTGCGGAATGCACCTCAGGCGCTAAAGCGTGGACACGTTTCTTAACAACTGATCGGCACGACTGAAGTCGTGCCCTTCCCAAAACCCGCCGCGTCCAATCTAGTTCCGACAGCGGCTAAAGCCACTTTCATACTGCATTGTGCGGCGCGCCTGAAGGCCGCCCTGATACGAACGCTGATTCCTCTAAGCGTCTAAGCGTCGCTAGACCTTCTGCAGTGTGGCTTCGGTGGCCGCCTTCAACAGCTTCTCGGCATTTGTCTTTGGATCACCCTTACCGAACACCGCGTTGCCCGCCACAAGAATTTCTGCGCCCGCCCTCACCACGTCGGCCACGGTATCGAGGGCGACGCCTCCGTCGACTTCGATCCGGAAATTCAACCCACGCCGGGCCCGTATCTCGCTGAGTTGCCGCATCTTGTGCAGGGAATTGGGAAGAAATTTCTGTCCTCCGAAGCCCGGGTTCACCGACATGACCAGCACATAAGCCACGATATCGAGCACTTCCGACAGCATGTCGACCGGGGTCGCGGGATTGATCACCACTCCCGCTAGCGCGCCGTGCTCCCGAATGTGGTGCAGCGTGCGATCCAGATGAACGCAGGCCTCCTGATGAACGGAAACCCAATTGGCTCCCGCTTCCACAAATGCGGGAATGAACTCATCGGGATTCTCGATCATCAGGTGGCAGTCAAGCGGGAGATCGGTCGCCTTGCGCAGAGACTTCACGACCGGAGGACCAATGGTTAGGTTCGGAACGAAATGGCCATCCATGATATCGACGTGAACCGCGGTTGCGCCGCCCTCGACAGCGCGGGCAACCTGCTCGCCGAGGTGGGCGAAATCCGCCGAGAGTATGGAGGGCGCTAGTTCGATCAAACCGGGTCTCGCAGAAAGAATTCCTTCCGCAAATTCTAACACGCGATTTTAGGGTGGAAACCCCAACTCTGGCAATAGTTTAGCGGCTTACGGTGGCGTTTCGGAACGTTCGCAAGTTAAGACAGCGGCTGAAGCATGGGCGGCTATGGCAGGCAATGGCACGCCTTAAGGCGTGCCCTGATACAACCGTTCCTTCGAGCCTTATAGCAAGCGTTACTGAGATCCGGCCGCCTCCAGAAAACGTGCCACGGTTTCGGGTTGCAGGGCGGGCTGCGCGAGCGCTTGTTCTTCGCCCGAGCGGCACAGCAGGCTGGCGTGGACTTCGTGAACACTGGTTGCGTGAATGATCCTGCGCACATTGGTTTCGCGGATCGCGCCACAGGCGAGAATGCCCACTCTTCCCGACGCCTTCTTCACTAGTTCCGACAACATCGGCGATCCTGCTTCCGCATTGCACGCGCCGCCTGAGGTAAGGATGCGGTCAGCTCCGGTTCGAATCACCTGTTCGAGAGACATCGACAAGTTTGCCGATGCATCGAAGGCGCGGTGGAACGTAACAGCCAAGGGCCGTGCCCGTTCCACCAAGTCACGCGTCCGTCGAATGTCGACCTCATTCGACGCATTGAGGATGCCGAGGACGACACCATTGACGCCCATTTGTCTGAGGTGTGCGATTTCGCTTTTCATCAATTCGAATTCAGGAGCCGTATAGCGGAAGTCTCCCGCACGCGGACGGATCAGGACATGGAGAGGAATCGAGATCTGGCGGCGGACCTGCTCGACGAGTTCCAGGCTCGGAGTGACGCCCTCGACTGCAAGATTGCTGCATAGCTCGACACGATGTGCGCCACCTCGTTCGGCTGCGACCGCCGATGCGAGCGTTTCGACACACACTTCGAGCAGGATCGGGGCGGCCATACGGGCTCACTTCCCTCCGTTGGATAGCAGGCCTCCGATGAGCCTGAAGATGAGCGCAGTCGACATGAGCAATCTATGGGGGGAATCCGAGCCGTACCGAACCGGAGCAGCGAGTCTACAACAGAGGCGCAATCTTCGAGCCTTGAGCTGTGAGCGAGCGTGGGTAAAGTAGCGGCGGCGTCCCGCCCGCCGCCCCGTGACCCAGCCAACACGGAATCTCCGCATGCTAATCTCGTTGAACTCCTGAACCCCGCGTGCTCATCCCCTACCAACTCGGGCCTTCCACCTCGGCGCTCGCGGCCACGTTGGCGTGGGGCATGAGCGATTTCGTCGGAGGCTACGCCTCGCGAAGAGCGAATGCGTTTCTGCTCACGACCATCACGCACCTGAGCGGCACGGCCGTGATGCTGGTGCTGGCGTTGCTGTTTCATTCTTCATTTCCCGCCCGGGAAAATCTGCAATGGGCGGTGGCCGCAGGCCTGTTTGGTGGATTTGCGCTGGCCGTCTTCTATCGAGCACTCTCGCAAGGGAACATGGGACTGACTGCGCCAGTCTCGGCCGTGCTGGGCGCGGGCATTCCAACGGCTTTCGGATTTTTCACGCAAGGCTTCCCCGGCACTGTGCAGATCGCCGGATTTCTGCTGGCCGGGATCGGGATCTGGCTAATCTCGCGTTCGGAAGGTGTGGTGGGCCGACCGGAAGGGATCGGCACGGCCATGGTTGCAGGGTTTGGCTTCGCGGGGTACTTCTTGTGTATTCACCAGGCCGGCGATGCGTCTGTGTTCTGGTTAGCGGGCACGTCGCGCTTTGTCTCGTTGCTCACGACCGGCGCGATTGTGCTGGCGACCCGGCAATTCGGTCCCATGGATTCTGCGGGAGTAATGTGGGGACTCGCAGCGGGCGTGCTCGACATCAGCGGCAGCGCGCTCTTCATCGTTGCCAGCCAACGGGGACGGCTCGATGCAGCAGTTGTGATCAGTTCGCTGTATCCCGCGATCACCGTGTTGCTGGCGCGGATATTTCTGCACGAACATTTCTCGCGGTGGAGAATCGTTGGGATGATCGCGGCGTTGGTCGCGGTGCCGATGATTGCGGGGTGAGGAGATTTGTAATTTGTAATTTTAAAGCATGGGATCGAGATGATTGTGAAGGGTTTAAATTGCAAATTACCGATTACCAAATTACAAATGACTCAATCACCAAATTTCCCAATTACTTAATTCCTTCATGGCTCTAATTGAAGTCCGTAACCTGACCAAGATCTACCCGCTCGGCGAGTCCGTATTTGGCGGACGGATCAAAGCAGAAGTGCGCGCGGTCGATGATGTTTCGCTCACCATCGATGCGGGCGAGACTCTTGGGTTGGTCGGAGAGTCGGGTTCGGGCAAGAGCACGCTGGGGAGGCTGATTTTGCGGCTCGTAGATCCGACGTCGGGCAGCATTCGCTTCGATGGACACGATGTACTCGCGGCTGGGCACGGCGAGCTGCGCCGCCTGCGCCGCGACATGCAGATCGTCTTCCAGGACCCGTTCGGATCGCTGGATCCGCGGCTGCGCGTCGAAGATGTGATCGCGGAGCCGCTTATCATTCACGAATCCCTCAGCTCCGAAACGCGCCGGACGCGTGTAGCGCAGTTGTTGCGCGCGGTCGGCATGGACGAATCAGCCGGACAGCGCTATCCCCACGAGTTTAGCGGCGGACAGCGCCAGCGCATTGGCATTGCGCGCGCGCTCGCACTGCGCCCCAAGTTCATCGTGGCCGACGAGCCAGTTTCGGCACTCGACGTTAGCGTGGGCGCGCAGATCGTGAACCTGCTCGCACAGCTGCAGCGCGAATTCGGACTCACGTATCTATTTATTTCCCACTCGCTGCCGGTGGTTCGCTATCTCGCGACACGAATTGCTGTCATGTATCACGGCCACATTGTCGAAACCGGGCCGACGGCGCAGATGACAGAGGAACCGCAACATCCTTACACAAAGAGTCTGCTCGAGGCGACGCCGGAAATTGCGATGTAGCTTGGTCGTGCCGGCGGGGCCGCGACTGGCGGATGCCCGCGCCTTCCGGTTATGCTTGCTGCGTTATTCCGGAGGCATTTCTATGAAACGCCACTTTTTGCTGATGCTGCTCGTATGCTCGTTTTGCCCCTCGCTGTTCGCGCAGAAGAAAAACCCGGTCACGACCGTGATCAAAGAAATCCTGCCCCGGCAGGCCAAAAATCTGCAAGGCGCGGTTGAGACCATGCCGGCCGACAAGTTTTCTTTCAAACCAACGCCGCCGCAGATGACATTCGGCCATCTGGTGACGCACATGATCGATTCGAATTACTATCTGTGTGCGAAGGCGAGCGACACCGCGCAGCCGAAGGTCGATATGCCGAAAGAGACCGACAAGGACGGGCTGGTCGCCGCGCTCAAGGCCTCCCTCGATTTTTGCACGACGAACTTGGCGAAGGTCGACGACAGCAAGCTGGGCGACACGATTCAGGCTTATGGAGGGCGGGAGGTGCCGCGCGCGTGGTCGCTGATCGCGCTGACGAACGACTGGGCCGATCATTATTCGGCGGCGGCGATGTATCTGCGGTTAAACGGATTGTTGCCGCCGACCGCGCAGCCGAAGAAGTAGACAGCCCGCGGCGTAAACATTGTGACCGTTTAGCGTAAAGGCCAGTGGCTAAAGCCGGCCAATTCCTGAGCACTTTAAGGCGCGCCTGAAGGCGCGCCCTGAAACGAACCTAACTCAGTTCCCTTACCCGATCTGGACGAGCCCGTTTGTTCCCGCCGCTCCGGGGTGTTGCGGGGCGCGCCAGGAGTCGAAAATCGATACTTGGTGTACGCAGGATACGGTGCAGTGAGGCGCGCAGCCTTTTTCCGTCACATATTCTCGGCGAATGTCGGCCACCGTGTAGTTCGCTAACGGGACACCTGGGTATCCGCGCTGTTGCGAGCAGTAGTGCACCAGTCCATCTTCACAGATGTAGAGGTAGCGCGCGCCCGCTCGGCAGCGCCACTGGTTTGGGCGGCCTTGAGCGATGTTGTCCTGAAACGCGTTGATGCGCGTGAAGCTGCGCTTCTCCATCGACTTCATTTCGTGATACACCGCGCGTTCTTCGTCATTGAGGGGCTGGAGTTGTCCGCTGCCGTCGTGAATGATGCCGATGGTCGAGCTGAAGCCGAGGTTAAGCGCGCGCCGGCCGATGGTGAGGGCGTCCTGCGGATTCTTCACGCCGCCGCCGACAACGGAATTGATATTCACGTGAAAATCGGCGTGCTCAGCCAGCAGCTCAAGCTTTTTGTCGAGAACTTTCAGGCTCTTTTTCGAGACGTCGTCAGGGGTCACGTTATCAATGGAAATCTGCAGCCACTCCAGGCCAGCCTTGTTCAGCCGCTGAATTCGCTCGGCGACGAGCAGGTAGCCATTCGTGATCAGGCCGGCGACCATGCCGTTCTTGCGGATGCGGCGAATTATGTCATCGAGTTCGGGATGGAGCAGAGGCTCGCCGCCACTGATGGTGATCACCGATGTGCCCAGCGCGCCTAGCTTGTCCACGCGCTGGAACATCGTCTCGGTCGGCACGGGTTTGGAAACGTCGTCGAATTCGTTGCAGTATTCGCAAGCCAGGTTGCAGCGCCGGATCGGAATGATGTGGGCGAGCAGCGGATGGTCTGTGGACGCAAGGCCCTTGACGATCATCTCCGCGCCGCGGATGTTCCGCTGAATCGCCTTGAAACGGCGCTTCCAGGTTGTGGCTCCGGATGGCATGAGTTAGTCATTTATTAGACCACACCGATTGCGCTGGCAGCGGGGAGGGATCAGTATTTAGCGGAAATTCGGAGTTGAATGGTGGCAGGGAGGATCCGGGCGATCCGTGCCTAACCCGCGTCGCACCTCACTCCATCTCTTCGTGTCCGGCGTCCCGCAGCGCACCCACCGCACGATCGAGCCATCCACTCTTCACAAGAACATAGTCGGTATCGAAGGTTGAGATCGCAAATAGCGGGATGGCTCGCTCGGACAGAGGCTGCACGAACGACGTGAGAATACCCGTCTCAGAGAACGGGAACGGACCGTCCAGCTTCAGGCAAGCCCAATCGCTTTCGTGCGGCACGTGGTGAGGGACTTGCGCTTCTTCGCATACAACCGACAGCTCGCCAGCCGTGGAGGTAACCGAAAAGAATGTGCCGTGCGGCGCCCAGTCGGGAATCATGGCGCCCGGACTGAGGCGGCAAATCGCGAACGACCCTTGAAGGCGGGAGAATTTCAATTTACGCAGCACTCGATCATCTTACCCTTCCACCGCTTTGCGCAGTGCCGCTCGGGCCAGCAAGCGCGTGGAATCGAGAGTGGGCAGCGGAGAGGACTCCGGCGCGACGATCAGCGGAATCTCGGTGCAGCCCAGCACTACCGCATCGCAGCCCTGATCCTTCAAGTCGTTAATTACTTGCGTGAAGTACGCTTGGGATTGCGGGAGGAACTGAGCGTTCACAAGTTCGTCGAAAATAATGGAATTGATCTTCTCGCGTTGTTGCGCATTTGGAGTGCGATATTTGAAACCGGCGACCTGGAGCGCTTCGGGATAGACCCGTGATTCCATGAGCGAGCGAGTGCCCAGCACACCGATGTTTTTGTGGCCGCGCCGTGTGGCTTCGCAGGCGACTTCGCGCGCAATATGCAGCCACGGCCGTGGCGAACGGTGCTCGATCAGGTCGAACGCCTGGTGAATCGTGTTGTCGGGGCAAATCAGGAAGTCCGCGCCCGCTCGAGCCAACTTCTGCGCCGATGACATCATCAGTTCGGCCACCCCCGCCCAATCATTCGCGTTGACAAACTCCATGTACGCGGCAAGCGGATGTGTGTGCATCGACACTTCCGGATGATTGTGCGTACCAAGGAGCGCAGTACCCTCGAGGCAGATCGTGCGATAGCAGAGCGCCGCTCCTTCCGCGCTGCAGGCGACGATACCAATGTGCTGGGGCATAGAGATTGGATGGCGGAAATGGGATTTTAGATTTCAGATTGTGGATTTTTGCGCCATGGCCGCAAAGCCGCCTGAAGCTTCGCGAAGAAGACTGGCCACGCTACGGCGTGGAGACCGCGGCATCGAACATGTTTAAAAACTCCAGCTTCTTCTCGGCAGGCAGGAACGCTGCCTCGAACGAATTGCGCGCCAGTTCTCGCAGGTGATCGTCGCTGAATGCGAAATTCTCCTGCAGCAGCTGATACTCCTTGGAGAGCGAAGTTTCGAACATGGCGGGATCGTCGGTATTGATCGTGACCATCAGGCCTTCGTCAAAATAGCGCCTGACGGGATGGTCGGCGAGATTGGGGCACACGCCGGTTTTGAGGTTGCTGGTTACACAGACTTCCACGGGGATTTGACGCTGGGCAAGTTCCTGCATCAGATCGGGGTCCTGGTACGCGGTCAGTCCATGGCCGATGCGCTCAGCGCGCAAGTTCAATGCGCCCCAGATCGAATCTGGGCCCGCGGTCTCTCCGGCGTGCGCGGTGAGGCGCAGGCCATTCTCCGCACAGTACGCAAAGACCTCACGAAATAGCTCAGGACCCGCGCGCTTCTCATCGCCGCCGATACCGAAGCCGACTACGTTCCGATCCCGGCAGCGAACGGCCAATTCCGCTACCTTCTGGGCCTCGGCGGACCCAAAGTGTCGGACCGCATCGAAGATCCAGAGCAACGACACTCCGAAATCGCGCTGGCCTTGTGCACGCCCGCGCTCCAGTCCCTCGAAGATGGGCTCAAAGTCCTGCTTGCGAAACAGGCATACACCCACGGATACGTACACTTCCGCGTGAAGAACGTTTTCAGACTTCAGCCGTTGCATCAACCGGTAGGTGATCAGTTCGTAATCGGCGGGCGCCTTAAGGTGTTCGGTGATGTCGCGAAAGGAAATGAGGAAACCAGCGAAGTCTGAATGCTGGTAGAGCTTCTGCACGTCGGCCAGCGAGTTCGTGAGACCGTGACTTTGCTGAATCTCGAGTAGGATTGCGGGCTCGATGGCGCCTTCGAGGTGCAGGTGCAGTTCCGCCTTCGGCAAGGAACGAACGAGTGCGCTGGGGTTCGGGTTGGCGAACAAACCCATGGCCAGCCATTGTAGATTCGAGCGCGCGTTTCGCGAAACTGCGTTCCGTGCGCGCACAAACCCCACAGTCCTGCGTAACCCGAAATCCGCCAAAAGCCGCGCCAGTAAAGGTAATCAGACCACCCACTGGCCTTGTGCACGCCACGCATTGGCCAAGCGCAAATCCGCTATGCACGTCGGTGCGCAACACTTTCGTGGGCCTGTGCTAAGTTGAAACCAATCCCGGGCAGCGGCAAGTGGCCGGATGTCGGCCCGAAAATCGGCGTGGCGTGCCACGCAAGTTTTGATCTGAAGGAGAAGCCAGGCATGCCAGCCCTATTCAACCGGATTATCGAGAAGCTCTGCCCTCATCGTTTTTCCTGGCCGCACAGCGGAGCGCACGGGCAGGATTACCAGGTCTGCTTGATTTGCGGATCGATCTACGAATACGACCTGGTCATGATGCGCCGGACTGGCCGGATGATTGATCCCGAGCAGATTCACGGCGCGGTTTCAGCCCACAAGTAAAAGGCGCGCCATCGCAAGTCCGCGGCGCGCCCGTGTCTTCCCCAAGTTTTTACTGGTTACCCTAATCGGCTGCCGGCCAACGGCGCTCGGTCGTGGCGTGTTCTCCTCGGAAGTGCTCTCCCAGATTCCGCACCACCGAACTCAAGCCGCCCGCCAGCGTGCTCTGCAGGCGTTCGACCGACTCCCGTTCCAATTCCTCCATGGACTGCGCAAATACGCGAAGGGTATCGGCTACTTGCTTGTTCAAGGAAGCTAGGGCGGTTGCCTGGATTTCCGATTGCGTTGCCCTCAGTTGTGAGGCAGCGGTTTCCACCTGCGAGCCGAGTTCGCGCGAACTGCGGGTTTCGAGTTCGATCAGGATCTCGTCAGTGGCGCTCTCCAACTGCTTGCGGACGTCCCCCAGCGTGTTGCTGGCCATCTGTCCGAGGCGCTTGTCGAGGCCGGACTCGAGCCCGCGCGCGGACTCATCGAGTTTCGCGATGCGGCTGTCGAGCTGAGTGACCTCACCCTCCAGGCGCTCGCGCTCCGTGGCCATTGCAGACTGCACCTGCTCGAATTCCTGGCGACGCACTTCGTGCTCTTCGCCCAGGTCGTGTTGCATCACCCGGAATAGATCTTCGCTGAGCTTCTTCAGGCGATTGCCGCCATCGACCACGTGCTGATGGAACTCCCCAAGCCCGCGGTTCAGATGCTCGCGTTGGTTCTCTGCAATGTCGGCAGAGAGCTTGCGCGCCCGTTCTTCCACCATCTGCAATTCGCGCGATACCCGCTTGATGAAGTCATCGTGCGTCTCGGCGGTTTTTTGCGTGATGGCGGCCTTGGCGTCTTCGAGGACGCGCATTGCCTGAGCGCCGGTCTGCTCTAGCACACGCGGCCCGAGGTTCTTCTGCAGGCGCTCTTCCATCTGGTCTTGCAATTCGGGCGGAATCTGCGTAAGGGAGACTTCGAATTTGCTGCGTCCCCGAGTCGTCTTCTCGCGCAGGTCCGCCAGTTCCGCCTGCAGCGGCCCAACCAGTTCCCGGATCATCGCCCGCAGATGGTCGTCGGAAACCTGCTTCTGGATGTTGTCGAACATCATCTTGAGCGACGGCGACAGGGGTGCGCCCTGATCGATGACCTGAACGCTTCTCGCCGAGAGCTGTTGCGGGACCTTCGATTTCGTCGGAGCAGCAGGAGCCGGAAGTTGTGCCCAATCGGCCGGGCAACTGGTGAGACCCCAGAAATTTTCCGGACGGTCGAGCCGTGCAGCCAATCGGAAGGTGGTGCGGTCGGACTCGAGCGGCTGGCAGGCGATGACCTTCGCGGTGGTCTCTCGCCCTTCTTTGCTGTGGAAGTGCAAGAGCACGCCCGCGTCCAGTTTTACTGGCGACCGCATCGCGCAGCCGTGAGCGTTGACCACGAGCGTTTCGCAGACTTCCGAAAAGCGCGTGCCTGGTTCCAGGCTGGTGACGAGAACGGGAAGGTTGATCGGCACTCTCGAACTACGCCGAAGCGCGGCGGGGGAACTCGTATTGTGCATAATCACTGCCTTGACGCGAGGAGTAAGGGAC
>Ga0207665_10001361_pt1 | contig 16470 bp, 17 predicted proteins | sample LARL112metaG_FD_184351 | JGI IMG/M metagenome (GOLD analysis project Ga0207665, IMG submission 184351) | Corn, switchgrass and miscanthus rhizosphere microbial communities from Kellogg Biological Station, Michigan, USA - LAR L11-2 metaG... | ecosystem: Host-associated > Plants > Roots >...
GCCGGCCAGCAGCAGGGCCCGGCTGTAATAGTCGCGCAGTTCAGGCGAAGGATTGCCCGCGATGACGTGCGGCTCGAAGATGAAGATTGCCGCGCCAATTTGTCCCTGCTGCAACAGGTTCTTGCCGTAAGCCAGCGCAATTCGCGGATCGCTGGCGTCTTCCGCATAAGCTTTCTCGAAATACTGGGAAGCGTCGCTACCCGCAGCTTCTGCCAGTTCCGCGGACTTCAGAAAAGCGGCCGCCGAAGTCTTGCTCTCGCCCAGTTGCGAGCACAGTTCCGCCATCCGCAAGTAGTTGCCTTGGGTAGGCTCGAGCGTCACGATGCGGGTCAGAACCTGCAGCGACTCGGCCTTCTTGTGCTGCTTGGCCAGATCATCCAGCGCGTTCTCGTAGGTGCCAATCGCCAGTTTTTTGTTGGAATTCTCGAGCAACTGGCCGAAGCGGAATTTTTGCTGCCACGTCGGGCTGCCGTGCCGGGCAAGCTTTTTATAGGTCAGGCTGGCGCGCGTGGCGTCGCCTACACCGATTTGTCGCTCGAAAAGATCGCCCAGCAGGGAGACCGCTTCCGCGGTGCGGCTCAGCGAAAGACACAAATCCGCCGCCATTGACCGGACGTTGTCATTCTCCGGATCTTCCAGCAGGACTTGGAGATACTCCTCGAGGGCGTCGTTGGTCTTGCCCCTCTGCAGGAGCTTCTCCGCTTGCGCGACACGCTTCGCGATTTCGGCTCGATCAGCCATGGACGGGTAATTGGGGAGTAACCTGCATTGTGATTCTAGGAGCAGGGGTAAGGGGCAGCAATGCAGTAACGGCCGCCCTCCGTTACGAAGGTCATTCCGGCTTTGAACTTTGGGACGTAGGTTCCTTTTCTGGTATACGTTTCAGATGCCGGAGCCTCGCAACCCTAACGAAGAGCAGGGACTTCGTCACGAACTCAGCGCCGGGCAGATCGCCATGGTCGCGGTTGGCGGATCGATCGGAACCGGCCTGCTGCTCGGCTCCGCCAGCGCCATCGGACTCGCCGGACCCGCCGTCATTCTGAGTTACCTGCTGGCGGCTTTTATCAACTTCACGGTGGCCTGCGCGCTTGGGGAACTGGCCTGCGCTCACCCCGCCGCCGGCTCGTTTGGCGTGTACGGCGATCTCTATCTCAACGACTGGGCCGGATTTCTTTCCCGGGGCGGATACTGGGCGGCTATCGCGGTTTCCATCGGGACCGAACTGGTGGCGTCCGGGATATACATGGGGTTGTGGTTCCCGAGCGTCCCCAGGATTGTCTGGGTTGCGGGATTTTCGGTGGCCCTGTTGCTGATCAACCTGATCGACGTCGGCGAGTATGGACGCTTCGAATTCTGGTTCGCCATGGTAAAGGTCGTCACCATCGCGGCCTTCATCGCGCTCGGCACCCTGCTGCTGATGAACGGTCACACCGCTCCGCAATACGTTTCGCAGGGAGGCTTCTTCCCGCAAGGATTCCTCGCCCCGCTTCTGGCGATGACGTTTGCGATCTACGCCTTCGGAGGCATCGAGTTCGTCGCGGTGTCGTCGGGCGAAGCGCGCTCGCCGAACGAGATCGCCAAAGCCATGCGCATCACATTTGCGATGCTGACTTTTCTTTACCTCGGCTCCATGGCGGTGCTGGTCGGAGTCATGCCCTGGAACCGTGCAGGTGCGAGTGAAAGCCCCTTCGTCACCGTGTTTCGTTCGGTCAACATCCCAGGTGCCGCCCACCTCATGAATTTCGTGGTGCTGACCGCCGCGCTTTCCGGTGCGAACGCAGCGCTGTATGTCTCGTCGCGCATGCTGTTCTCGATGGCGCGCAGCGGATGGGCTCCCACCCGCCTCGGGCAACTGAACAAGCAAGGCTCTCCAAAACTGGCCGTGCTGATTTCCTCTTACGGGATCGTGGTCGCGCTGGTCATGGAGAAATATGCGCCCCGCAACGCTTTCGAGTTCATCCTGCGGGCCGCCTTTTTCGGCATGATGCTGTCGTGGATCGTCTCCCTGGCCGCGCACATCTCGTTCCGCCGCCGCGCCACGCCGGAGCAGATTCAAACCCTGCCCCTGCGCTCTCCGCTCGGCGGATGGGGATCGATTCTCGGGTTCACAGTCATCTGTGCCGTGATCTTGAAAGGCTGGTACGACTCGCGCGTGAACCTAGTGAGTGGAGTGCTGTATCTGCTGCTGCTGACGACCGCCTGGTGGATGATCAAGAGGAGCAGGAGGTAGGAAGAGTTTCGAGTTTCGAGCCTCTTGACCGTGGCGCCGGCATCCTGCCGGCAGTCGTGAGGGCGTCCTCGCCCTCACACAGCGGGCGAGACGCCCGCCGGACTGCCGCGCCGGGACGGCGGCGCTACGAAAACCCGCACCGTGGTATGCGGCATCGCGCCAGACCTGAGACCTAACACCGAAGAGCCAAAACCTAATCCCGCTTCCCACGCTAAACTATTCCCATGCCCGACCCACTCCTCCGCTTCCGCCCCGAGTTCCCCATCCTCGATCGCACAAACTATCTGATCAGCAATTCTCTTGGCGCCATGCCGCGCGGCGTCTACGACGCGATGAAAGGCTACGCCGACACCTGGGCCGTGCGCGGTGTGCGCGCATGGGAAGAACGCTGGTGGATGCTCGGCGCCCAGGTCGGCGAGGAACTGGGCGCGCTCATGAATGCCCCAAAGGGCAGCGTCTCCACTCACCAGAACGTCACCACCTGCCAAGCCGTGGTCGCGTCTTGCCTGGACTTTTCCGGGAAACGCAACAAGGTCGTCTACAGCGATCTGAACTTCCCCTCGGTGATGTATTTCTGGGAAGCGCAGCGTCCTCTGGGCGCCCGCGTTCACGTGGTGAAGACCGACGGCATCAGCGTCCCGACTGAGCAACTGCTCGATGCGATCGACGACGAGACCTTGGTGGTCCCGATCTCGCACGTGATTTTCCGCAGCGCTTACATCAACGACGCCGCCGCCATCATCGAGAAAGCGCACAAGGTCGGAGCTTATGTCGTGCTCGACACATACCACTCACTCGGCACCATGCCGCTCGACGTACAGAAACTGAATACCGACTTCGCCTGCGGCGGAGTTCTGAAGTGGTTATGCGGCGGACCGGGGGTCGCATTCCTTTACGTGCGCCCCGATCTCGGCAGAAAACTCCAGCCGCGCTTCACCGGATGGCACGCCCACCAGCAGCCCTTCAGTTTCGAACCCGCTCCGATCCGTTACACGGATCCGCCCTACCGTTTCATGAACGGCACCCTGCACATCCCTTCGCTCGAGGCCGCGCGCCCGGGCATCGCCATCATCACCGAGGCCGGCGTCGCCAACATCCGCGAAAAATCGAAGCGCCAGACCGCTCGCCTGATGGAGTTGGCAGATCAACATGGCTGGCGCGTCAACACGCCGCGCGATCCGGAGCGTCGCGGCGGCACCGTGTCCATCGACATGCCCGACTCGCAAGCTGTTTCTCAAGAACTGATTCGCCGCGAAATCCTGGTGGACTGGCGCCCGCAAGCGGGTGTGCGGTTCTCGCCCCACTTCTATAACAAAGACGAAGAAATCGATACTGCCATCGCGGCCGTAGAGGAAATCGTGAAAGAGCGGACACTCGCTTCTCGATAGCAAACTCAGTGGTTTAGTGCCTTGTCATCTGTTAATGAGTGTCATCCTTCGCGCAGCGAAGGACCTATGCATTTCCCCCGCCCCGCGCTACTCTCGTCGTAGATGATCACCCGTTCCGCAGACTACGTCGAATACTGCCGCGACACGGCGCGGCGTCTGCGCAATCTCCAGGATCTCGCGCTGCGCGGGAAGAACAAGCAGGCCCTCACACGGCGCGTGCAGGAACGCATTGTGCACGAAGTCGCCCTCACCGCCGACGACGACCTGGTCGACATCGGATGCGGTGATGGCACCCTGCTTCTCCTCGCAAAGAAAGCTGGCGTCCGCAGCGCTACCGGATTTCACGCCACCGAAGAAGAATCCGCCATCGTGCGCAATCTCGGGGTCGACGCCCGCCAGGGTTATACCGACTCGCTGCCGCTTGCCGATGAATGCGCGTCGGTCGTTGTCTGTAACAACGTTCTGTTGATCGTGCCACGCGAAAAAATCTCGGGCAGCCTGCGCGAGATTCATCGCGTGGCGAAGCCCGGCGCGCGCGTGCTGATCGGGGAAATTCCGTTCGAGCCCGGCCCTCCGCCAGAACCGGAGTTCGTCACGGCGCGCGAGACGCTGGCATATCTGTATCGCAAATATGGACTGCGGACCTTCCTCGGAATGCTGCGCCGGATGATTTACTGGAAAGTCACGGGCCAGCCCATGACCATCCGTTATGGAAGCCAGGTCTCGTTTTACGCGCAGCCCGCGGAGTTCATCGCCATGGCGCAATCGGCGGGATTGGAGCTCATCCACAGTTGGCAGCACGAAGACCCCGCTAACCGATATAACTACCTGTTTCGCAAGGCAGACTCGACCGCACGATCCGCGCCAAACCCGCAAACTGACTCGTCGCAACCAGCCGCGTAACGTTACTGACGTAAGCGTGATTCAAGCTTTTTCGCTGCCGCTTCCGCACGCGCCTCGCTATGCTCAAACCCAGGCACAGAGCTGGATTCCGCCGGTGTCTGGACGCCACTCGTTTGAATTTTTCGTTGCCATTTTCGTTGCACTCAGGCGACGTCCTGCTGATTGCAGCCGCCCTCGGCGCGATCGCCGGACTCTCGCTTTTCTTTCACGGCTTTTCACTTCTGCAGCAACGTTGGCCGGTTCCGATCCATCGTCCGGCAAAAGTATCCGCGCCAGGATCGATGCTCGACGAAGCCGCGACTACGCCTGCAGAGAAAACTGATGGCAGTGCAAGCGTCGAACCGCGGAGCGCACGCCCCGAAGTCATCAAGCTCACTCCGCAAGAGCCAGTCGACGCCAGTTCCGCCTCAATGACCCAGCAGGGCCGCATCGCGGCCGCGTTGTTGAAGGCAGGAATCCCCAGCCCCGCAACGTGGACGCACGAATCCATGCAAGTCACGGTTCGAGTGGAAGATCGCTCGGCCAGCAAACCCACGCCCACAACGGAAGCCGAGGTCTCGCGCGTGCTACAACAAGGAGCCAACGCGTCCGACTTCCGCATCCCCGCGCTGAGCAAACCAAACCCACGCCACCCTTCGAACTGGAAAGCCACGGCGATGATCTGGGGAGGCCCGGCGCTAGCCTTGGCCTGCATTTACGTCATGGCCGCGCATCTGGGCTGGCTGTAGGAGAGCAGTCGTCAGTCTCTAGTCTCTAGTCGTCAGCCACATCCAAGAACCGAAGTGCAGTCCAAATTCACAAGCTCGGGCTACAGATTTAATCTTTGCTAGCGACTAGCGACTAGAAGCTAGCGACTGGCTCTGTCACCTTCCTTCTAACCCACCCACCACGATTCCGCCGTCCCTCGAGCGCGCGGTTATTTAGAATGTCAACGTGTCTGACACGGTTCGCATCGGGATCATCGGGGACTTCAACACTGAGTTTCGTTCGCATCACGCGACCAACAACGCCATCCAGCACGCCGCTTCCAAGTTGAAGTTAAAAGTGGAATCCGGGTGGGTGCCTACTCCTTCACTCGCCGCACCCGAAGGCCGCAAGATTCTCGAGAGTTTCGATGGCCTGTGGGCCTCGCCCGGCAGTCCCTACCAGAGCATGGAGGGAATGCTCAACGGCATCGAATTCGCGCGCACCCGCGATTGGCCTTTCCTCGGTACCTGCGGAGGCTTTCAATACGCGGTCATCGAATGCGCCCGCAACGTGCTAGGCATGAAAGATGCCGACACCGCCGAAAACAATTCCGGCTCGAAGAACATCATCATCTATCCGGTGGCTTGCGCCGTACCGAATCAAGCCAAGGGCGCGCCCAAGCTTTCCGGCGTAGTGCCCGAGATCCGTATTCGTCCAGGCTCGTACCTCGAAACTTTCTACGGCGAAAACGTGATCAAAGAAGAATTCTTCTGCAACTTCGAACTGAATCCCGAGTTCGAATGGTGCTCGATCGAGGCCGGCTTCCCCATCGCCGCCCGCGGCCCGCAAGGCGAGGTCCGCGCCATCGAATCGCCCACCCACCGCTTCTTCATCGCGACGCTCTTCCAGCCTCAACTCAGTTCTACTGCAAAGAAACCGCACCCCCTGGTAGTAGCCTTCGTCCAGGCCGCCGCCGACTGGGGGAGGAAGAAGTTGGACGACAGCGTGTTGGAGTAGGAAGTTGCTGTCGCTGAGTTGTCTCGACGGCTGAGCCACCAACCCTTGTCATCCTGAGCAAGCGAAGGACCTGTGCATTTCCGCGTCCACGAGCAGACAGTCTTAGAGACATTGAAATTCGAAACTTGAAACCTGAAACTCGAAACTTCCCTCTCCTTCCGCTATCCTTCCCCATCATGGCCACGACCGGCCGGCCACAAAACACACCCTTCCTCTCCGACGGCATGCCCGGGGTCTTGGCCATGTCAGCCGCGCTGCTCATCCTCCACAGCTACCTCAACAATCGCTATGATTTCTTCCGCGACGAATTCAACTATCTCGCCTGCGCGCGCCACCTGGACTGGGGATACGTCGACCAACCGCCGCTCATCCCGTGGCTCGCGCGTCTGTCGCTGGCGACACTCGGCGATTCACTCCGCGCTATCCGTTTTCTACCCGCGCTTTTCATGTCGCTGACCGTACTCCTCACTGCGCAGATCGCGCGGGAAGTTGGAGGTCGCGCCTTCGCTCTGATCTGCGCCGCGGCCGCGGTCATCGCCGCGCCGTCCTACCTCAACGACGGCGCCATGCTCACGACCAACTGTCTTGAACCATTGCTGTGGACCGGATGCGCCTACTTCGCCATCCTTGCCGCCAAGCGCGATGACCCACGTTACTGGCTCTGGTTCGGAGTGGTTGCCGGCATCGGCATGCAGGAGAAGTATTCGATTGCTGTTTTCGGATTCGCCATCGTCGTGGGACTGTTGCTAACCGAGCAGCGTCGGGCGTTCCTGAACAAATGGATCTGGCTTGGAGGCTTGGCGGCGTTTCTCATCTTCCTGCCCAACCTGCTGTGGAACATCCACTACGATTCCCCGTTCGTTCAACTCATGCACAACATCAAGGCCGAAGGCCGCGATGTGGTACTGAGCCCGCTCGAATACTTTCTGCAGCAATGCCTGCTCGTGCAGCCGATCGTCGCGCCGCTCTGGATTGCCGGGGTCATCGCGTTGCTGATCTGGCGACGGCTGCGCCCCTATCGTTTTCTGGGTTGGGCGTACATCGTCTGTCTCACGGTCTTCATCGTCTTGCACGGCAAGAATTACTATCTGGCGCCGATCTACCCGATGCTGCTCGCGGCAGGCGCCGTGACCTTTGAGCGCGCTCTCGATCGCCCGAGGCTTGGTTGGTTGAAGCCCGTGTCGGTGATCGTAATCCTCGCTAGCGGCGCATGGATCGCGCCCGTCGCCATGCCGGTCCTGCCCGTCGACCAGTACCTCGCCTATCAGGAGAAACTCCCCTTCAAGGTTCCGCGCAGCGAGCACAGCCACATGGGAGCCGCCTTGCCGCAACATTTCGCCGACCAATTTGGATGGCACGAGATCGTGAGTGAAGTGGTCGTCGCCTGGAATCGAATCCCGCCAGCCGAACGTGCCGACTGCGGCATCTTCGCGCAAGACTACGGCGCGGCCGGCGCTATCGACTGGTACGGTCCCGCGTACGGACTTCCGCCTTCACTCAGCGGACACCAAACGTGGTTTCTCTGGGGACCTCGCGGTTACTCCGGAAACTGTCTGATCGTCCTCGACGACCGGAGGGCCCGCCTCGAAGAACTCTTCCACGATGTGGAACTGGTGGGCAACTCTCCCGACAACCCCTACGCGCTCGAGAAGAATCTGCCAGTCTTCATCTGCAAAGGGAAGAAATTCGAGAAGACGTTCGCGGAAGTCTGGCCCGACCTGAAGAAGTGGCGATGAAACGTCACCTTTGGGGCGTAGAACGAGGGCCTTCTCGTGCTCAGGATTCGCGGAGCAAAGGTTTTAGCTATCAGCCACCGGCCATCAGCTACCAGCGAATCTACTTCTTCACCAGACTCGTATGACTGGCCACGCACAGCCACCGTCCATTCTCAAAAATCCACGTGTCGGTGAAGCGGCCTGTGTGTTCGTAGATGCGTCCGCTGTAGGTGCCCTTCGTCAGGTAAATGCCCGTGACCACCGCGGTGTCGCGATACAGGTTTACTTTCACGTCGCGAATGTTCATCACGCTGGGCTTGAATTCGGGGTCTTTGATGTCGGCGAGAAATTTGTCGCGGTCGCTGACTTCGCCGTCGTATTCCGTGTTGACGAAGCGATCGGCGATCAGCGCCTCGAGCGCGCGTGAATCGCGATGCACCTGCGCGTCATTCCACAAGCGCTCGAGAACAACGATTTTTGCTTCCTGCGCCGCGCTCTCCGCGGTTCCGCTCTGCGCCCACGCGCAGGCGGTCAAAAGCGCCGCACACAGCCCAACCCTCACCATCATTCGCGTGCCCTTCCCCGACAAAAAGGACAGATGCTCGCGAAGATATCAATCCACCACGGCCGTATTCCACTAAAAGTAATCCGGGGAAGTTACCGATGTCACATGAGAGCTATTGCGGGAGCCGCAATTGGACCTTCTCGCCGTTCACCGTGTATTCAAGGGTGAAGGTCTGGTTCTTTTTTCGCGCCACCGGAAAATACACGTAACCCGAAACCGGAGCCGATGCCGCGCCCTCCGGCAATCCCTTTTCGCCGAGTTCGGTTTCCATTGCCACACGGTCTTTGTCGGTCGATCCCGGCTGCGGTCCGCTTCCCCCGATGCCCACACCGACGCCCACCTGCTTATACGTCCCCCCCGGCGCTCGCGTTCCGGTCGCGGGATCGTACCCGCCGTTTCCGTAACCGACGCCCACCGACGGGTACACGCTGATGTCGCGCGTGGCCTCTGCCTTCTTCTGTAGCCTGGAGGCGACGACCTTCGCGCTCGCCGGCTTGTCTCCTACTTCAGAGTTGTTCTGGCGCAGCACCAGGTCATTCAGCGATACATCGAGTTTCCCGTCTTTCGACGGATAGAGCGCCACCTCGACCACCACACAGCAGCGGTTCACATCTGACACAAACTGCTTGCGCGCCTGCTCGGGCGAAAGCGTGACCACCCCGATGCTGAACTTTTCGCGCACCGCGTGCAGCGCGTACCTGTCCGCAGAAGATCGCGGTACGGTCCCCTTCGGCGCCGCCATCGCCAGCGAAGCAATCACGACAACGGCTGCGGCCCATCCGAGTTTCGCACTCATGGAGTCACCTTCGTCTGCTCGGGATCCAGCTTCGCTGAAATCTTCAGAGACTTGCCGCTCAGAACGTAGAGTCTCTCGTGAAAATCCTCTCGCCCGTCAGCCGAAACCGTGAGATCGTATGCACCCGGATCGAGCCACAGAGTCTTCAGCTTATCGGCTGTGCCCGCGTATCCGCCATCGATGTAAACCTTGGCCTCCTTCGGATCGGTCGTCAGCCGAATCTCTCCTCGTCCATCGCCGTAGCGAAACGCGTCCGGCGTGTAGAACGGGTACGGACTCGAGATCGGATACCAGTAGGAAGCGGCGACCCAATTCCCCGGGTAGAAGCCGAAGGGCGCATACCCAAACGGATACGCATACGGATAGTAGTAGGGTCCCGAGAGGTAGCTATAGCCCGCGCCCACCGAAACACCGCCCAGCCGCAAACGAAATTTTCGCTTCTCGGCCGGAGAGTCTTTGTCGCTGCTGTCTTTTTTTGACTTCGTTTCGTTTGCAACGGGCGCAACGGCCTCAGTGCTCTCGGGCTTCGCGGGAGCAGGCGGAAGCGATTGCTCCCCTGCTTGGCCAAGCAAACTCGTCGGAACGAGGGTAAAGAGCAAGGCGACGAGGCAAAGTACGCGAGGGCGCATACAAGACTCCCAGCCATCGGATTCTACGCCGACCGCCAAAGTTGCCCTGTTTCTTGACAATTTGTATGCGGATAGCTCTTTCGGAACCAGCAGCTACTGCACGCCCATTTGCTCCCCGGCGAAACGCTTGGTCCGCTGGATGAGGGACTGCCGGCGTTCATTGATCGCCTGAATTGGTGAGGTGATGATGGGAGTGGCGTATCCGGGATGGTGAAATTCCAGCCGCATCCCGCGCCCGACGAAACGCGACTTCAACATACTTCCGCCCCAGGTCGAGCCGGCGATCGAAACCGAAACCGGCTTGGGGCAGAATTGCGGATGGCCCCAGATCAACGCCCGATTGTCACCCACGAACACGGCGGTATAACAGTGATGTTGTGTCTGGATGAAGAGGATGGTTCGCGGCTTGAGGTCATTCAAAAAAACGCCGCCTTCAATCTCCGACTGCACAATGTTGGAGTTGACGCGGTCGCAAAGATTGGCGTGGGGCTGGAACATACCAGTCTGCGGGTCTGCGTTCACGCTGGCTCCCCACTCCATAGACGTCTGCATTATTCACCGGGTAGCCACAGAAGAAAAGTAATTTCGGCTGCCCACAGACTTTCGTGCAGCCCAAATCGTCTGACTTCCGGCGTAGTGGTTCCCTCACCCGGAACCTTAGCTCTCCCGCATCACGGTCGATTCCGCCAGGATCCCGGCCGCCATCTCCAATTCATGCAGGTCTTCGCGGCTGAAGTCCGCACCCGTAAAGGTCGCTTCCGAGCCCTTGCGCGAAATCTGGATCACGCCCAATACTTTGGCATTCTCGTCGATCACCGGCGCCGACATCAGTTTCTGGATGGGCAAGGGCTGGCTGGTATCCACGCCTTCCGATTCGCCCAGCTTTACGGTCTCGAAAATACTGGCGTGCTTCACGCGTGCAAAATTGTTGAAGATCTCAGACTTCTTGCTGATCGCCGTGTGCGCCGCGATCGAGCTGCTGGAAATCGGAATCGATCCGGCCGTCCGCAGTTCTTCCGGATAAATGAATTGCAGCAACCCGCCATCCAGCCGCAACAAGGCGACCTCGGTCTGTTGAACTTGGAAAATCTTGGCCAGAACGCCGCACACCTGCCGGGGCGTCACATCCTGATCCAGGAGGTGCTCCAGCGGCGACATGTCGGGAATCCATCCCGGCGGCTTCGGCGTATTCGAAAATTGGGAGCTCATATGGGGTCTTGTCTCGTCCCTTAACCAACGAACTACCCCGCAGCTTAAGCACCAGACGGAATACCCCGAAGTCACGTGCCCATTCAGTCGATAAGTTCCGTGTTATCAATCAAAATGACGATTTTCGGCATACTGCTCGGTGGCAGTTTTCCTCGCCGGTGCCGCTTTTCCGCCCTTGAAGATTGACAGTTTCTGTCACTGCCAACGGCGATCCGTACCCAGAACACCCGTCTCTTGCCCGGATGCACGTTTCCCGCATGACGCATCTCCGGCACGAGCCTGAATATGTAACCTTCCCTTTCCCGCGGCATCCACTACCATCATCCCTTCTGTGAGTGGCAAAGACATGATCCGCGAAAGCATCGCCGTTATTCTCTTCTCCGGAATTTTGGGAGCAGCCATTCTCTCGCGCAGCAGTGAGTCGACCTCTTCCGCAAACCGCGTCCCGGTCGTCGTCGAACTCTTCACCTCGGAAGGATGCTCGAGTTGTCCACCAGCGGATGCTCTCTTGCGAAAGTTCGACGAGCAGCCTTTCCCGGCCTCTGAACTCATTGTGCTCAGCGAACATGTCGACTATTGGAATCACATCGGCTGGACCGATCCGTATTCGTCACATGTCTACAGCGAGCGCCAGAGCGCCTACGGAGACCGTCTCCACCTGGACGGCGTTTATACTCCGCAAATGATCGTAGATGGCGCGCATGAATTCGTCGGCAGCAATTCTGATGATGCTCAAAAAGCCATTGCGAAAGCGACCGGGAATTCCAAGATCGCAGTCCGTATTACGGACGCGAAGCTGGAGGGCGACACGCTGCACGTCCACATCGAAGCCGGCCCGCTTCCCATGGGAGCGCGATCCGCGGACGTCGTTCTGATTGCAGCGCTGAATCACGTCGAATCGCAAGTGGCCGCCGGAGAAAATTCCGGCCGCCGCCTGACCCATGTCGCCGTAGTTCGCGCGCTCAAGATGGCCGGCTCGATCGCGCCTGGCCAAGCGTTCTCTCAAGACGTCGCCGTAAAACTCGAAAAGCGCACCGACGCAGCCGACCTGCGTGCAATCGCCCTTGTGCAAGAACCCGGCCCAGGCAAAATACTTGGAGCCGCCCAGGAACGTTTGTCGAAATAGTGGGACTGCAGAACGCCCTCTACGACGAACGACCTCATCTCCTAATCTTGCGATTCTCCGCAAGGCGATCGAGGGAATCGGCATCCGCAAACTGAGAACTGAGAACTGAGAACTGTGACCCGTGACCTGCTCTCCTGCTAAATTAGTTGCGACCATGAAGCCCCTGCGCAGTTTTGCCAGCGACAACAACGCCGGCATTCATCCTGAAATCCTCAAAGCCATTGCGATGGTGAACCAGGGACACGTCGTGGGCTACGGCGCCGACCCCTACACCGCCATCATGGTGAATACTTTTCGTGAGCACTTCGGCGACGACGCCGAAGTCTTCGTCGTCTTCAACGGCACCGGCGCGAACTGCTTAAGCCTCGAAGCCCTCACACGCTCCTACCACGCCGTCATCTGTGCGGCGTCGGCGCACATTTACACCGACGAATGCGGCGCTCCCGAAAAATTCACCGGCTGCAAGCTGATCCCGATTCCCGCTCCCGACGGCAAGCTCACCGTTGAACTCATCCGTCATGCCTATCACGGAATCGGCGACGAACATCATGTGCAGCCGAAAGTCATCTCGATCACGCAAGCCAGCGAGATGGGCACGGTCTACCGCGCCGAAGAAATCCGTGCCATCGCGAATTTCGCGCACGAGCACGACCTCTATCTGCACATGGACGGAGCCCGTATCGCCAACGCCGCCGCCACTCTGGGCCAGACCCTTCGCCAGGCTACACGCGATCTCGGTGTCGACGTACTCTCCTTCGGTGAAACAAAGAACGGCATCATGGGCGGCGAAGCCGTGGTGTTCTTCCGCCCCGAACTTGCACAAGATTTCCTGTTCTGGCGCAAACAATCGATGCAGCTCGCTTCGAAAATGCGGTTCATCTCCGCACAACTGGGCGCGCTGCTGACCAACGATCTCTGGCTCGCGAACGCACAACATTCCAACCGGATGGCGAAACTGCTCGAAAGTGAAGTACGCAAGATTCCCGGAGTGAAGCTCGTCTATCACGTCGAAGCGAATGGCGTTTTCGCCAAGATCCCGCACGACGCCATCGCGAAAATCCAGGAACGCTATTTCTTCTACGTTTGGAACGAAGAAGAATCGGTGGTGCGCTGGATGTGTTCGTTCGATACGACAGAAGAAGACGTCAAAGAGTTCGCCAGCGTTGTCGCCCAGACCATCGGCGACTGAAACATTCAGGGCCAGCGGATGGTCAGGCGGCAAGTAATGGCCGAGATCGCTGCCAGATTGTTACTTGCAATTTGAGCAAGCTTTTACTAAATTGACGCCACTCGCTCACAACCTGTAAGCGGGATTCAGTTCCCTGGAGTTTTAATGATTCAGAGGTGGTGGGCCCCGATAGGTCTATGCTTTGCGATGTCTCTCGTGGTCGGCTTATCGGCCTGCGCGCACGAGCAGCAGCTTGTTTCCATCACAATCATTCCCGCGGTCGAAAACTTCGGCGCGAACAATATTCCCGTGGACCTGGACGCTGGCGCGAATGTGCAATTGCGGGCGCTCGGCTCCTATATTCACCCGCCCGTCACCAAGGACATTACGAACCAGGTCGTCTGGGTTTCGAATACTCCGGATATGGTCACTGTGAACGCGACCGGCTTGATTACCGCAACTGGCCATTCTTGTGGCGGAACGATTATTTCGGCGACCGTTACCACGAACAACCACGGGAGCCGCACATCCAACGGTGCGATTGTCACGGGCAGCATGCAAGCCAACGTAATCTGCCCCACGCAGCAGCCGTAGTCCTAGGTTTCTCCCAGCAGCTTGCCCAGCGTCGGCTTGTGCTTCTCCTGCGAGCGTTTCTTGCGATCGGGAACGACCTGGGTCGGCGGAGGCGTGCCTATCCGATCGCGTGCCATTTCCTTGACGGCCGTCACCACTCGAAACTTCTTGATCTTCTTCTTTCTGGCCATTTCCATCCGAGTGTAGCGCGAGCCGCAAGGTTCTTGCCGATCCGTAGACGCGGGCGAAGGCGTCCGCGCCACATGCAACTTGTGCAATAATTCGGGGGTCAGGGTTGGTCTTGCTGACGAATAGCGACTGACGACCGACGACTGCCCTATGGAAGAACGCGAATTTTTCGACGAGCGCCCCGATAAGAAGGCCGCCAGTCTCAACTGCCCGCACTGTCACCAGGCGGCGGAATACGAGATCAACTGGCTGGTTCGCACCAAGAAAAAGAGTCTGCCACCCCGCGCCGACGACCGCGACCGCGCCCGCTTCGCCAAGGCCCGCTCCTACATGCTTCGCAAAGACGACGTCATGATGTGCAAGAACATGCGTTGCCGCAAGCGTTTCGACATCACGTCCGTCCAGTCGGTCGCGTTTCTCGACTGATTCCCACAATTGCACGAGGCCTCGGGCATCCCGTTCCGATCCGAAGAAGCTGTGCGCGCTTCCACAGTGTGAACCGACATACGCTGCGGAAGTATTTATAATAACCAGTTTGCTTATACACGTCGGCGAAGCCTGGGCGGACGACCCCGTTTTTAACGAAACGCTTCGCCGGCGGCAGGAGTCATTCGTGAAAATTCTGGTTTGCATGAAGCAGGTCCCGCAGAAAGATGCCCCGCTCAAATTGAACGAGGGCGGGACCTGGATCCGCGAAGACGTTTCTTACGAAGTTAACGAACCCGACGCCTACGCCCTCGAAGAGGCGCTGCGCCAAAAAGAAAAGCATTCCGGCGAAGTGGTCGTGATTACGTCGGGTCCGGCGCGCGCCAGCCAGGTGCTGCGCGAGGCGCTGGCAAAAGGCGCCGACCGGGCCATTCACCTCGAAGACAACGCTTTCGTTGGCCTCGACGCCTACAACACCGCCCGCGCGTTCGCGGCCGCCATCAAAGACGAGAAATTCGACCTCATCTTCACCGGCCTGCAATCGGACGACTACGGGTACGCGCAAACGGGTGTCATCCTCGCCGAACTGCTGGGCTGGCCGCACGCGACGATCATCATGCAGATCGAAAAACAGGACGCCGGCATCCGCGTCAAGCGCGAACTCGAGGCTGGCTTCTTCCAGTTCGTCGACATGCCTCTGCCGGCCGTACTGACGATCCAGTCGGGCATCAACAAACTGCGTTACGCAACATTGATCGGCATCAAGCAGGCCAAGAACAAGCCCATGCGCAAGGTGACGATGGCCGAAGTGCAGACCGCGATTGGTGAGAACCTGCAGAAGATCGAAAAGCTCTACATCCCGCAAAAAACCAAGAAGACCGAGATGATCCAAGGCTCGCCGGGCGAGATGGCGAAGAAACTGGTAGAGAAGTTGCGCAACGAAGTAAGAGTGCTGTGACCGTGTAGCGTGGGCGCCCGCGATCGTTGGCTTTACCTGAGACCTAGCACCTGACACCTGAGACCCGATCTTATGATTCTAGTCATCGTCGAACAACGCGAAGGAAAACTGAACCGCGTCTCCTGGGAGACGCTCACCGCGGGCCAGGCCATCGCCGCCGAAACCGGATGGCCGCTCGAAGCCGCTGTTGTAGGGGGAAGTGTCGCCGCTATCGCCGCCGAAGTCGCCGGCAAGAAAGTCGCCAAGGTCAGCGCCGTCGAGAGCGCAAAACTCGAGCCGTACACGCCCGACTCGTTCGCCGCCGCGCTCAAGCAGTTCATCGAGTCGAAGCAACCCAAACTCGTCCTGATGCCGCACACCTACCAGGTGCGCGACTTCGTTCCCAAGCTCGCAACCGCTATGGGACGCACCGTAATCAGCGACGCCATTGGCTACAAGAAAGAAGGCGAGAAGATGGTCTTCACGCGCCAGATGTTCCAAGGCAAATTCGTGGCCGACGTCAGCTTCGCTGGTGACGCCCCATGGTTCGTCACTTTCCAGAACGGCGCCTTCCGCGGAGACAAAGTGGAAGCAGGTGCCGCCGCAGCCCCGGTCGAAACAGTCGCCGTCGAGATCGCGGACGGCGTGGTGCGTAACAAGCCGCAGGAAGTTTTCAAAGAAGCCAAGCAGGCGGTTGACCTGACGCAGGCAGAAGTCATCGTCGCCGTCGGCCGCGGCATCAAGGAACAAAAGAATGTCGCCCTTGCGGAAGAACTCTCCTCACTTCTCGGTGGCGAACTGGCTGCATCGCGCCCCATCTGCGACAACGGATGGCTCGCCCTCGAGCGCCAGGTAGGCAGTTCCGGCCAAACCGTGGCCCCCAAGCTTTACGTCGCACTCGGCATCAGCGGA
>Ga0207665_10001362_pt1 | contig 16466 bp, 12 predicted proteins | sample LARL112metaG_FD_184351 | JGI IMG/M metagenome (GOLD analysis project Ga0207665, IMG submission 184351) | Corn, switchgrass and miscanthus rhizosphere microbial communities from Kellogg Biological Station, Michigan, USA - LAR L11-2 metaG... | ecosystem: Host-associated > Plants > Roots >...
GGTACTGCGCCTCCATGAAGATGTTGACGGTGCCGTGCTTCTTGATCTCGGCCAGCGTGTCCTGGCCGAACGCTTCCGGCGGGATCACGAGCGACGACAGCACGGCGACGAGCATCACGACAAGAACGACCGGCGTGAGTCGAGTCATCATCGCCTCCCTCGCTCGAGATTCTCCCGGCGCTTCCGGGGTTCACGGCGAATCATCTGGCGACGGCGCGTCGTCCCGGTCGGCGCGGCGCTGACTTGGCGCGCGCCGGCCGCTGCGGCGTTCCCGCGCGCATCGGGTGACGCTTGCGGTAGCCGGGGTGCTCGACGATCCGTCCCAGGAACTCGATGATGATCTGGGCGCCGAGCTGCGAGGTATTGTCGGCGGCGACGTCGAGCATCGGGTTGACCTCCACGAAGTCGAAGCCGATCACCTCTCGGCCGCGCGCGATAGCGAACAGCGTCTGCCGCAGCTCGTCGTAGGTCAGCCCGTTGACCTCGGACGACGCGCACCCCGGCACGAGCGGAAGGTCGAGCACGTCGACGTCGATCGAGACGTAGACCGGCTCGTCCGGGGGCAGGAGATCGACGATGGCGCGGGGACCCCGGCGACGGAACTCCGGCATCGTGACGATGTCGTTGCCGCGGGCGCGCGAGTCCTCGACGTCGCCCTGCCGCGTGCGCAGGCTCCGGATGCCGACCTGGACGATGTGATGGCACGTCTTCAGGCGGGCGACGTTGCGGATCGGGTTACCGTTGGCCCACTGCACGCCGTGGATGAACGGGCGGTAGTCCATGTGGGCGTCGAAGTGGACGACGTTGAGCCGCTCGGTGTAGGCGCGAACCACCGGGTAGGTGACGGCGTGATCGCCGCCGATGACGACGGGGAAGGCGCCCGCGTCGAGGATGCGGCGGACATCGCGCGTGATGTTGTCGAAGGTCTTGCGGACGTTGGTGTAGATGATGTCGGAGTCGCCACAGTCGACGATCCGGTTGTGCCGCCGCTCGTACTCGAGGTAGCGACGATCCTCGTCGATGTCGTAGTACCCGAGTTGGTGCTGGACCGGTCCGTACCCCGCGTACTTCAGCGACAGCTCCCGGATCTTGCGGGGCGCGAAGCGCGAGCCCGGCTTCCACGGCGATCCCTCGTCGGTCGGCGCGCCGAGGATGGCGATGTCGGCGTCGACAGCGTCGAGGTCGGTGCAGGTGGGCACTCGCATGAACGACACGAGCCCCGTGAAGGGCAGATTCAACCGGTCTTCCACCATGCCTCGCGGCCTCCTTTGGCTCGGCATGCTAAGCAGATAACAGGGATCGCCGTTCGGGTCAACGCATTTGTAGATGCGCTGCGCGAAAGGTTACAATGGGCGCCACCGTGGCGATGCGCATCAGAGACGAACGACGGCGCCCACTCCGTTTGGCGATGACGACTCGACGCGACGGTCCTGCCGTCGAGGGCGCGGACGTTCCGATCACGCTCTTGCTCGGCGGTCGCTGGTCGGCGGCCGCCCGCTCGGTCCGTCACCTGGCCACGCGCTTGGCCCGCCAGCTCCGTCACGACGTCGAGGTCTGTGACGTCGAGCATCCTGAGGAGCCGGCCCGGCTTCTGCGCGAGCTCGTGGGGCGCGGCGCCACGCGTCTCGTGCTCCTCCCCGTGACCCTCGGCGAGTTGGGATTGTCCGACCCGCGCCGCGCCGACGGCTTGCGTGCAGCGCTCGACGCGTATCCGTTCCTCCGCGTCCACCGCGGCCGCCCGCCGGCCACGGATGACATCGCGCGTATGCTCGGCGATCGCGCGCGCGCTGCGGCGCGCTCGCTCACCAAGGCGCGGCATCCGACCGAGGTCGTGGTGATCATTGCCACCGGTGACGGTCTGAATCCGGCGAGCAATGCCGGCGTCGCCAAGCTCGCGCGGCTCGTCTACGAGGCCCACCGCTTTGGCGACGTCAACTATGCGTTCGTCGGGCTCACGACGCCGAGCGTCGGCGACGTCATCGCGCGATCGGCACGCCTCGGGGCGCACGGCGTCGTCGTGGTGCCCCACCTGCTGTTCGACCCTCGCGCCCGCCGGCGGCTCGTCCAGCAGGCGCGAGCCGGCGGCGCCGCAGCGGGCGTCGAGGTGGCTGTCGCCCGGTCGCTCGACACTCACCCCGGGCTCGCATGGGCGCTCGTTTGCCGCCATCTGGAGGCGCTCGCCGATGCCGGCCCTGTCGCGTGGGTGAATCCCGAGTTGCTGGCCGTGCTCCGGGACTCTCACACGCACGGAGGTGAGATGGGCGCCGACTATGATGTCCGGATCGCAGCGCTCCTGCCGCCACAGTACCGGGACCCCGGGCTCGTGGTGAGCAGTGCGCCGATGTCCGCCGCGCCGCTCCAGCGCGACGCCGAGGGCCGCGTGGCCTGGGACCAGATGTGGCAGGGCTTCTGTGAACTGGCGCTCGCCGGCGGCCCGCCTCACCGCGGCACGCTCCTGGAGGCCGTCTCGCCCGACGAGGCGCTCGCGGATCCGGCGCGTTACGCCGAGGTGCGCGCCGAACTCGCCCGGGGCCTCAGGATGGTGACCGAGCTTCCCGTCGTTCTGGGTGGCCCGTCGGGCTGGATCGGCTTGACGTGCGCCGACGAGGAGATGGCGATCTGGCTCATGCGCGCCATCGTGGTCGAGAACATCATGGTCCGCCGTGAAGGCGCCATCCTCTATCTACCTGTCGGCTGCCGCTTCTCGCTCGAGGCTGAGATCAAGAACGTCGTCACCGCGGTTGCCAAGACGTACCACTACTGGATCCAGCACCAGGCTTCGCGTGACCAGCCTCAGTTCAGAGCGCCGTCGTAGGGGTCACTTCGTGTTTCCGCTCTCCGGGACGTCTGTAGCGGTCATCATCCAACGTTTATCCAACGACTGCTCCGCCTCTCGTGAAAAGTCGACCGGGACCCTACCGCCAGACCCGTCCCATCCGGAACTGGACGTCCTTGCCCTCTTCGGTCGTGGCTCCCATGAACAGGAGGATGGTCTCCCACTCAACTTGGTGATGTCGGCCGGGTCGGGGACGTCTGATCCTCGTCGGGTCTGGAGGACACAAGTTCTCGTCGTCTAGAAGAGCAGCAGGATTTCTAATCCTCGTCGCTTCGGAAGAACATGAGCTCCGCGCGGTCGCCGAATCGCCTTCTCTCTCACGGCGCGACGTGCTGCGGGGTGCCGCCGGCCGGTCGAACGGGCCGCTCGCGTCGCAGGTTCTCCAGGGGGATATGGCACGCCAGCCAATGAGTGCCGTCCGCGCGCTGAAGAGGAGGCTGGACCTCCTCGCAGACGCGACCGAGTTTGCTCGGGCACCGGGTGTGAAAGCGGCAGCCGGATGGAGGGAGCCGGGCGCTCGGCACCGCGCCCTCGAGCCTGACGGTAGCCGCCCGCGCGGACGGATCGGGCACGGGGATCGAGGAGAGCAGGGCCCGCGTGTAGGGGTGATAGGGCGGGCGAAAGACCTCGTCCACCGTGCCCACCTCCACCAGCCGGCCGAGGTACATGACGCCGATACGGTGGGCCAGGTGGCGCACGAGGCTCAGGTCGTGCGAAATGAACACGTACGTCGCGTCAAGTCGGTGTCGCAGCTCGGTCAGCAGATCGACCACCGAGGCCTGGCTCGACACGTCTAGCGCGGACAGCGGCTCGTCGAGGACGACTAGCTCGGGCCCCGTGGCGAAGGCGCGCGCGATGGCCACGCGCTGTCTCTCCCCTCCGCTCAGCGCGCGAGGCAAGCGATGAAGGTACCCGACGTCGAGGCGGACGGCCTCGAGCAGCTCGCGGACCCGCGCCCGTCGCGCCGGGCGTGACACGCCCTGAATGGCAAGCGGGCGCTCGAGGATGGCCGCGACGCGCTTCGTGGGGTTCAGTGATGAGTCGGGGTTTTGAAACACGATTCGGACGACGCGGCGGAACTCCGCGTCGTCCGCGATCTCCGCCCCGGATTGCCGACGGCGGATGCTCACGGTGCCGGAGGTCGGAGGCAGTAGCCTCAGCAGGAGGCGACCGAGGGTAGTCTTGCCGCAGCCGCTCTCGCCGACGAGCGCCAACACCTCGCCGCCGTGGACGGCGAACGTCACGTCGTCGATCGCGTGCACGGGCGGACGCGCGAGCCCCAGCCACCGCATGAGAGCGCCCGGCTCCTCGTAGTGCTTGGTGAGGTTATCCACCCTCGCGACCGGCGGGGTGACCTCGAGTAGTGGAGGGGCGCTGCGCCGCGCCTGGGGCATGGGCGGCGTCGCGATCACCGTCTCCCACCGCCGGCAGCGTGCCACGTGGGTGAGGCCGACGGTAGCCATCGCCGGCTGGGCGCGTGTGCATGCATCCTCCACGAAGTCGCAGCGGGGCGCGAACACGCAGCCATCGGGCAGATCCATGAGGTCCGGGAACCGGCCGCCGATCGGACGGAAGGCGCGCGTCAGGTCGATATCGGGCAGGGCGTCGAGCAGGCCGCGCGTGTAAGGGTGCGCGGGGCGTCGGAAGAGCTGCGTGGCCGGCGCCGTCTCCACCATCTCGCCCGCATAGAGGATGCCCACGCGGTCGCTTACCTGGGCGATGACGGCGAGGTCATGACTGATGTAGAGGATGGCGGCGCCGACATCGTGTCTGAGGCCGGTCACCAGCTCGAGGATGCGCGCCTGAGTGGTGACGTCGAGCCCCGTGGTCGGCTCGTCCATGATGAGCAGGCCGGGATCGCCCGCGAGGGCCATGGCGATGACCAGCCGCTGTTGCATGCCGCCGCTGAGCTGATGCGGATAGGCGTGGGCAACGGCGAGGGGGTCGGGGATATTGACCAGCGCCAACAGCTCGAGCGCGCGCGCCGCGGCGCCCGCCCGGGAGGCCATCGCGTGGATCTCGAGCACCTCGGCGATCTGCTGGCCGACGCGCATCGACGGGTTGAGGGCGGACTTCGGGTCCTGGTAGACCATAGCAATGCGCCGGCCCCGAATGCGCCGAAGCGCGTCCGGGACCAGGCGGAGGACGTCCTCCCCGGCGAAGTGGATCGAGCCGCCGAGCACCCGCGCGTTGGGCGCCAGGTCGCGCATGATCGCGTAGGCGAGCGTGCTCTTGCCCGAGCCCGACTCGCCCGCCACGCCAAAGACCTCCCCGGCTGCGATGTCGAAGCTGATGTCGCGGAGGGCGTGGACCTCGCCGCGCGGCGTCTCGAAGCTCACCGATAGATGCTCGATCTGAAGAGCAGGCCCGCTTGCTTGACGCGACATCATACACGCCCCGTTAGGCGATCGCGGACACCGTCTCCGAGGAGGTTGAAGCCCACGATGGTCAGGGCGAGGGCGAGGCCGGGACAGAGGAGCGGCCAGGACGAGAGAAAGATATACTGGCGCGCCTCGCGGATCATCAGTCCCCAATCGGCGGTGGGCGGCTGGACGCCGAGGCCGAGGAAGGACAGACTGGCCGAGGCGAGGATCGCGAAGCCCACTCGAATGCTCGCCTCGATGACGATGGGGGGCAGGAGGTTGGGCAGGATCTCGCCGAACATGATGTAGGCATGCGACTCACCCTGTGCGCAGGCCGCCAGCACGAACTCTTCGTGCTTCACCGCCAGGGTTTGACTGCGCACGATGCGGGCGATGCCCGGGGCATTGGCCACGCCGATGGCGAGGAGCGCATGAAGAGTGCTGGCCCCGAGCGCGGTGATGATCATGAGGGCCATGAGGAGCGCGGGGAATGAGAGGAGCGCGTCCACCACGCGCATGATCACCTCGTCGGTCCGTCCGCCCGCATAGCCGCTGGCCAGGCCGATGGGCACGCCGAACAGGAGTCCGAGAGCGACGGCGCCTAGGCCTAGAAGCAGCGCCGTGCGCCCGCCAAAGAGGGTGCGGGTCAGGAGATCGCGGCCGTACTGATCAGTGCCGAGCAGATGCTTCCCGCCCGGTCGCTGGAGGCGATCGGGGATGCTCTGCTCCGCGACACCGTACGGCGCGACCAGGGGTGCCAGCAGGGTGAGCGCGAGCACGCAGCCGAGGATCAAGGTGCCGATGGCCAGGGGCGGGTTCGCCAGAATGCGCGCGGTCATTGATATCGAATCCGCGGATCGAGCCACGCATACGCTAGGTCCGCCGCGAAGTTGGCGAAGGTGTAGGTGGCGGCGACGATGAGGATCGAGACCTGCAGGAGCGGCACGTCTCGGTTCTGGATCGCATAGAGGATGAGCCGCCCCATCCCCGGGTAAGCGAAGACCTCCTCGACCACAACGATGCCGCCCATAAGGTAACCGAGGTCGAGCGCGATGACCGTCACCGCGGGCAGCAGCCCATTCCGTAAGGCATGGCGCCCGACGATGCGGCGCTCGGTGGCTCCCTTGAGCCGCGCCGTTCTCACATAGGCGGACTGGAGCACCTCCACGAGCCCGGAGCGCGTCTGGCGGACCACATGGGCGAGCAGGACGAGGGTGAGCGTCAGGGTGGGCAGCACCAGGTGTGAGAACCACGTGCGGAACCCGGCGGCCAGGGGTGCGTAATCACTGGTCGGAAAGAGATGAAGCGACGGCCCCGCAAGCACGAGGATGAGCATCATGCCGGTGACGAACTCGGGCACGGAGATCCCGATGTACGAGCCGGTGAGGATCGCGAGGTCGAGCCAGCGGCCGCGCCGGAGAGCGGCGAGGGTCCCGAGGGGAGTCGCGATCAAGACCACGGCCAGGAGCGCGAATCCGGCGAGCAGGGCGGAGTTGCGCAGGCGCAGCCCGACGATGGCGGTCACCGGCTGCTTCATGGCCAGTGAATAGCCCCAGTCGCCCGTCAGGACGCCTCCCATCCAAGCGGCGTACTGTACGGCGAACGGGCGGTCGAGGCCCATCTCGCGCTCGAGCGAGCGCAGGCTCTCCGGGGTGGCGTACTCGCCGAGGATGAGGGTGGCTGCACTTCCCGGCAGCACATGGATGGCCACAAACACGATCAAGGAGATGAGCACGAGGACGAGCGTGATCGACAGCGTCCGTCGCGCGAGGTAGGAGGCCACGAGCTCCCGGGGCTAGGCCTTCTTCCGCGGGGCGTCGGCCGTGAGCCAGACCTCCTCGAGATCCATTTCGAAATTGCTTGGATTCAGCCGGAAATCCCGCACGTAGGCCCACTTGCCGCTCAGCTCGTTCCGGAAGAAGGGGATGATGAAGGGCCCATCGTCGCGGGCGACTTTCTGGAACTGCGCATATAGCCGGCGGCGCTGTGCGACATCCAGCGTCTCGCGCGCCTGCTCGAGCATCTTTACCGCCTCCGTGTGCGACGGCGCCCACCGGCCCTCGTCGAGCCCTTCCTTGGGATGGTAGAGCTTCATCAGGATCGTGTCCGCCGTGGGCCGGGTGGCGTAGAAGCCGACGTAGGGAACCCCCTTGTTCCATACCTGGGCGAGGTAGCGGTCGTAGGGCAGCACCTCGACGTCGATGTTGAAGCCCGCCGGGTTCGCCATCTCCTTGAGAATGACGGCCGTCTGCTCGCGGATGGGCGGCGAGCCTGCGACGGAGATCTTGAACGAGACCCCGCCGGTCTGGCCGGCCTCGCGCAGGAGCGACTTGGCCTTGCCGAGGTCTGGAGTGCGCAAGGGCAGCTGCGAATAGAACATGTACGCGGAGGACACGGGATGGTCGTTGGCGAGCTCGCCGTGCGAGCCATGGATGGCGGCTAGCATCTTCGTGCGATCGACGGTGTACTTGAGCGCCTCCCGCACGCGGCTGTCGTTGAAGGGTGGCTTGTCCGACGGCAGGATCACGTTGGCGAAGGTCCCGCCTGTAACCGCCATGGCCTCCGCCCCGGGCGTGCCGGAGACCTGCGAGAATAGATCCGGGCTCACGTCCCAGATCATGTCGGTCTCCTTCCCCTTGAAGGCCGTCAGTTCAGTTGTCGGCTCGGGGAAGATCTTGAGCGTCACCGCGTCGAGATAGGGCAGCCCGCTGCGATAGTAGCCGGGGAAGCGTTCCACGGTGACGTGATCGCCCGGCACGAACTCGCGGAGCCGGAACGGCCCCGAGCCAAACTCCTTGGCCGCCAGCGCTTTCAGATCAGCCAGCCCCTCGCGGGCCACGATGCGCGCCACGGGTAGGGTCATCATGGCCGGAAAGTCGGCGAAGGGCGTGCGCAGCGTGAAGCGCACCGTGTACTTGTCGATGGCCTCGACGCGCTCGATAGGGCCGATCTCGCCGCGGTACGGGGAGGCTGTCTTGGGATCCAGGATGGTCTGCATCGTCGCCACGGCGTCGTCCGCGACGACCTCACGTCCGATGTGGAACTGGACTCCACGCCGAAGCTTGAAGATCCACGCGCGCCCGCCGTCGGCGGCCGCCCACGACTCCGCGAGATCGGGCACCACCTCACGCTTGACGCTGAGCCGTGTGAGGTTGTTGTAGAGCCAGCGCGTGGCGAGCCACTCTGCCCCGCTGATGTGCGCCACCGGGTTAATGGTGCTGAGCCCGAAGGTGGCACTGATGCGCAGGGTACCGCCGTGTCTGTCCCCCTGGGCTCGCGCCACGTGCGGGACGGCCAGCGTCTGCGCAAGAGGGGTCGTGAGACCGGCGCCGATGGTGGTCCGGCGAAGGAAGTCACGCCGAGTCCAGGTCATGGTCGTCCTCCCGATCTCGGCCTCACTCGCACGTCTCGACGATCACGCGCGCGTACACGCGGGCCGCATTGCAGAGATCTCGCAGCTCCACGCGCTCGTCCGGCATCGTGTTGTACTTGCCCCCGGGCCCGTACACGAGCCCCGTCATCCCCGCCCGCGACAGGTGCGCCGCGTCAGTGCCGTAGAATTTGTACGGGGCCACGTCCCCGATCTTCGGCTCCTCCCCGACCACCGCGCGATGTGCCCGCAGGACCGTCTGCACGATGTCCGCGTCCCGCGCGACCTCGAAGGGCCCCATGAGCATCCGCTGCCCGCCCTCGTTCAGCCGCAGCTCCGCGACCAGATCGGGATCGTCCTTTTGCATGCGCGCGATCAGCTCTCGGATGTCGCCGGCGACCATCTCGGGCGTCTGTCCCGGACTGTAGCGCGCGGAGAACTTGATCGCGCACCGATCGGCCAGCAGCGAGGGCCGCCAGTCCTGATACTCAGGCCCGAGCCCGCCGCGGATCACCCCGATGCCAACGCGCCGCAGCCCGCGATAGTCTGGCCGATCAGGCCCCGAGAAGGCCATGCTGTTGAGAGCGGGGATGATCTTGAGCATCTTGGCGATCGCGTCGACGCCTTCCTCCATCTTGGAGAGGTGCCGCGTCCGCCCGTGCACGGTCAGCTCCGCCTCGAGCGATCCTGCATGCAAAGTGAGCGCCGAATTGTCCGTGGGCTCGCCGACGACGAACCGATCCGCGCGCACGCCCTGCTGGAGCATGTGCATGGTGCCCACGCCGCCTTGCAGCTCGCCGACGACGTGGGCCAAGATCACATCTCCCCGGAGCCGGATCCCCGCCCGCTGCACCGCCTGCAGCCCCGCCACGTAGGCCGCGTCCGCGGCTTTCATATTCGACACGCCAATCCCGTAGATGCACTCGTCGTCGACGTCGCCGCCGAAGGGATCTTTTGTCCAGCCTTCGCCTGCGGGGTTGGTGTCGAGATGGCCGTTGAGCATGAGACTGGTGCCGCCGCCCGTCCCTGGCATCCGGCTGATACAGTTGAAGCGGTTGGGCTGGACTTCCTGGAGTTCGACCTCCAGGCCGAGCGTAATGAGATAGTCGCGCATGAAGCGGGCGATGGTGCCTTCCTCGCCCCCCGCGGAGTAACTGCGGATGCGGACCATCTGCTGGAGTAGGGAGACGAGCTCGTGGGTGTCGACGGCGTCAGCCGCGGCCTGGGCCAGCTTGGCAGTTTCCATATCAGGGCGGAGCATCGCTAACAACAGCCGTAGGGTCAAGGCGAAATCGCCTGCTGCTAGAAGGGCGGCCGCCGGCCGTTGCTCGTTCCCCGCTGGGCTCGATCGTGTGTGAGAATTCGCGACGCGACCTAAGACTTCCCTGGTGGCGGGCGGGCGATGCCCGGCCTTATGGAGGCGAATGATGGCTTCGGCAGACATCTCTGCGCCCGACTTCAAGGATGCCCCGTATTGGTGGGAGGCCGCGCCTCCGTCGAAGGCGGCGGTGCCAGCGCTCCCGGATCGCCCCGAGGTCGCGATCGTCGGCGCCGGGTACTGTGGTCTCTCGGCCGCGCTCGAGCTGCGGCGCCACGGTGTCGGGGTCTTGGTCGTGGACGCCGCGCGAATCGGGCACGCGGCCAGCTCGCTCAACGGCGGGATGGTGGCGGGCAGCCTCAAGATCGACCACGCCGACCTGGCGCGAGCGTTCGGGCCGGAGCGGGCGACCGCGCTCCTTGAGGAGAGCGCACGATGCTTGCCCTTCCTGGAGGAGCTGCTGGAGCGCGAGGCAATCGCCTGTCACTACCGGCGCACCGGTCGCTTCATTGGCGCTCACTGCCCTTCCGCGTATGCGGGTCTCGCGAGCTGGGTGGAGACGATCAAGAGACTCACCGGCTCGGATGCCTGGCTCGTACCGCGGCTGCGGCAGCGCGAGGAGATCGATACCGACCATTACCACGGCGGGATGGTGGCCGAGGCATCGGGGGCCTTGCATCCCGCCCTTTACCATCGCGGGCTGGCCGATGCCGTGCGCCGCGCGGGGGCTCTCGTCGCCGAGGAGACGCCTGTCGACGCGATCACGCGGCGAGTCGGCGGGTTCACGCTCCGCACCTCGCGCGGAGTGGTCGAGGCACGCGAGGTCATCGTGGCGACCAATGGCTACACGGGCGCGGTCATGCCCTGGCTCCGGCGCCGACTCATCCCGCTCGGCAGCTACATCATCGCGACGGAGCCGCTGCCGCCCGAGACGGCACGGCGGTTGATCCCGCGCGGCCGGATGATCGTCGACACCAACCGGGTGCTGAGCTACTATCGGTTGTCACCGGACGGGACGCGCGTGCTCTACGGGGGGCGCGCAAGTTTCCGTCGCGCAACGGCGCGGGAGGCGGCGCCGCGTCTACACGCGATGATGGTGAACGTGTGGCCCGAGCTGGCCCGCACGCGCGTAACCCATGCGTGGACGGGCAACGTTGCGTTCACGTTCGACCACGTTCCGCACATGGGTGTGCATGATGGTGTGCATTACGCGGCGGGTTGCCAGGGCAGCGGTGTGGCGATGGCCACCTACCTCGGCTACCAGACCGCGCTCAAGATCGCCGGGAAGTCGGTCGGGCCGTGCGCATTCGATGCGCTGCCGTTCCCCACGCGGCCAACCTATACCGGTGATCCGTGGTTTCTACCCGTCGTTGGCAGCTACTACCGTCTCCGCGACTGGCTCGAACGGCGGCTCGCCACGTGACCGCTTGCGCCGTCTACCGGACGAAGAGCCGCCGCTCGAGTCGAGTGAGGCGCTCGGCGCCGCTCTCGGTGACGAGGACGGTCTCGCTGAAGGCCATGCCACGCGCGCCGGTGTACATGTGGAACACCATGCCGGGCTCCAGCACCCACTCGGCGGTGGGCAGGAAGGCCCGGGTGAAGTCGCTCGTCCGCGGCGGGTGCGTCGCGCCGTAGTAGCCGAGCGTGTAACCGGTGAAGTTGTCGTAGCTCGCGCGAAGGCCCGCACCCAGGACACGCGCGCGACAAACGTGATCGACGTCCCGCGCCACCGCGCCTGGTTTCATGGCCGCGATCTGGTCGTCCTGGATCTCGATCAGTCGCGCCGCCGTGTCCGTCTGCTCGGCCGACGGCGGGCCGATCACCGTCGGCCGCATGAGCCGGGCGCTATAGCCGTTGACGGAGGGGACCAGCTCCATGTGGAGGAGGTCCCCCCGGCTCAGCCGGTGGTCGCCGAGGAGACCGTGGAGCGTTCCCGAGCGCTCGCCGGCGGTGATCGGGCCGGTGCGGGCGGTGTCGGCCCCGCGGCGAAGAAAGGTCCCGCTGGCCGCAACCGCGGCCGCGCGCTCGCTCAGGCCCTCCCCGACCGCGGCGACGGCGTCGCGCATCGCCTGATCGGCAATGCCTGAGGCCTGGCGCAGGTACTCGATCTCGCGCGGCGATTTCCGGAGCCGCAGCTCGCGGAGCACCGTCGCGAAATCCACGAGCGTGGCGCGCGGCAGCGCCCGCCGCAGCGCCTCGTAGATCTGCACGGTGAGGTAGTGCGAGTCGGTCTCGATCCCGAGGCGAGCGGCCGCCCAGCCCCGTGCGGTGATGGTCCGGACCACCGCCTCGACCGGATCCTCGGTGTCGGAGAAACAGACACGGTCGCGCAGCCAGCTCCGCTCCAAGAACGCCGGCTCGTCGAGACGGCGGAACACCATCACGGGATCGCCGTCCGATGGCACAAGGCAACCGTGGTAGCGCGACCCCGAGGCGTGCCACCCCGCGAGGTAGGCGAGGTGCTCCGTCTCGTCCGCGAGCAAGACGTCGATCCGACGGGCGGCCATTTCATGGCGTACCATCCGCAGACGGTCCTCATACTCGGCCCGCGAGAAGACAAGCCGCGCGTCGTCGCTCACGTTGAGACCTCCCGTCGACCAATGTCGGAGCCATACCAGAGGCGCAGCCATGATAGTCGCGCACGCTCGCCCGCCGCAATCGCGCCGGCTTGGGACACCCGCGAAAACACGCGGCCGCCGTCGGGAGGCCGGCTTGACACCGAGCGAAGCGGCATGCTACCACCGGACACATTCAGCGAGGCCGTGAAGAGTCCGGGTGACCATTCTCCGCGCGGGAGAGGCCGCCTGCGAGTCACCGAAGACATCCGAGCTGTCTGCGCGGCGGGCAGCCGACGCCCTCACGTCCGTACGCGGGCAGGAGTCTCCCACTCGCAAGGAGGACACGATGACGGAACGCAGCGCGGAGGGTGTCGTAAGAGGGGTCGTCGCGCCCGGCAGCAGATCGGGCGCGCGGTTCACGCGTCGGACCTGGTTGACGGGCGCAGCCGCCGTGGCCGCGACGGCCACCGGCCCGTTCGTCTGGACACGACGGGCGGCGGCGGCGGGCAAGGTTGTCATCCGGACAATCGGCGGCGCCTACGAGGAGGCCAACGTGAAGGCAATCTTCGAGCCCTTCACGAAGGCGACCGGGATCGAGATCGTCAAGGTCCCGGCCAGCCTCGGGAAGCTCCTGGCCATGTTCGAGGCGGGGAACATGGAGCTGGATATCGTCGACGCGGGCGAGCTGGGGATGCTCTCACTCAGCCAGAAAGGTGCGCTGGACAAGATCAACTATAAAGGCTGGAAGCTCACCAACCCCGAGGACGTGGACCACCGCCGGGACGACATGGTGGCCGACATCTACTTCTCGACGGTCCTCGGCTACAACAACCAGGTTTTCCCGACCGGCAAGCAGCCGAAGAGCTGGGCCGAGTTCTGGGATCTGAAGAAATTCCCCGGCCCCCGGACGCTCACCGACCTAGCTGCAGGAGCGGTCGACCTGGAGTTCGCGCTGCTTGCTGATGGCGTGTCGAAGGACAAGCTCTATCCGATCGACCTCGACCGTGCCTTCAAGTCACTCGACCGAGTACGTCCGGCGATTCGGAAGTTCTGGGACACCGGCGCCCTGTCGGCACAGATGCTCGCGGACAAGGAGGTCGTGCTGGGATCGATCTGGAACGGGCGGCTTCAGGCCATCGCTGACAAGGGCGCTCCGGTGGCGATCGAGTGGAACGAGGCCGCGCTGCAGGTGCAGTTCTGGGGTCCGTTGAAAGGGGCCAAGAACGCCGAGAACGCCCAGCGCTTCATAGACTTCGCTTGCCAGCCGCAGATGCAGGCCGCCCTGGCCGAGCACATCCCGTACGGGCCCAGCAATCGGCAGGCCTTCAAGCACATCCCGGCCAATGTGGCGGCGCGGCTGCCGTCGAGCCCCGAGCACAAGCCGAAGGCGTTTCTCCACAACGCCCAGTGGTGGGCGGACAACCGGTCGAAGGTGAGCGAGCGCTGGTCGCAGTGGCTTCTGCAGAAGGGGTAGGCGCCGGGGCCGAGGTTCGACTCCACGAGCTGACGAAGACCTTCGGGTCCGTGGTCGCGGTCGAGGACGTCTCCGCGACCATCGACCCCGGCTCGTTCTTCACGTTGCTCGGCCCCAGCGGCTCAGGGAAGACGACCACCCTGATGATGGTGGCGGGGTTCGCCTACCCTACCCGGGGCGAGGTGTTCGTGGACGGACGGCCGGTGGCCGGACTGCCGCCCCAGAAGCGCGACCTCGGCATGGTCTTCCAGAGCTATGCCGTATTCCCGCATCTGACCGTCTTCGACAACATCGCGTTTCCCCTCCAGATCCGGCGCGCACGGCGGGCCGAGATCCGCCAGCGCGTGGGCGAGGTGCTGGAGCTGGTGCGGCTCACCGGCTACGACCGGCGGCTGCCGCGCCAACTCTCGGGCGGCGAGCAGCAGCGAGTGGCGCTGGCTCGGGCCCTCGTGTTCCGTCCCCGGGTGCTCCTGATGGACGAGCCGCTCGGCGCGCTCGACAAGAAGCTCCGGGCCCACATGCAGCTCGAGCTGAAGCACATCCAGCGGCACCTGCACGTGACGGTGATCTACGTCACCCACGACCAGGAGGAAGCCCTCACGATGTCCGACCGCGTGGCCGTGATGCAGCGCGGCCGGATCGAGCAGGTGGGCACCCCGACCGAGCTATACGAGGCGCCAGCCAGTCGATTCGTGGCGGACTTCCTCGGCGAGTCGAACTTCGTGGACGGCTTGGTCGTCGGCGCGCCCACCGCCGGGCGCTGGCTCGTCCGCGCCGCCGGCGGGCTCGAGTTCCGCGGCGTCGGCGCGGTGCCGCTCCAGGACGGCCAGCCGGTGACCGCGGCGGTCCGGCCCGAGAAGCTCGTGCCGGTGGAGGGGCCGGCCGGCGCGACGCAGACCGGCACCGTCAACACCTGCAAGGGCACGGTCGAGGAGGCGATCTACGTGGGCGACGCGACCCGGTATCGAGTCGGCCTGGGCGCCGATGGGGCGGTGACGGTGAAGGTGCCGAACCGCCTGGGCCTGCGCCAGCACGGCGAAGGCGAGGCCGTGGCCCTCGCCTGGTCGCCGGACGAGACGCGGCTCTTCCCCCGCGGTGCGGCGTGAGCCCCACGCCGGTGGTGGTGGCCGACACGGTGGCACCGGTCGATCGGTCGCTGGCTCCCGAGCGCCGCGACGCCGTCCGTTATCTGCTGATCCTGCTTCCGGCGGTCCTGGTGCTGCTGGCGCTCTTCGTGTATCCACTCCTGGGCCTCGTCGACCGGAGTGTCTACAAGCGCGGGGAAGGATACACCCTGGTGTTCTACGGGCAGATCTGGCGAGTCCCGGTCTATCTCCAGGTGATCGGCCGGACGTTCCGGACGGCCGCGCTGGTAACGCTCATGTGCCTGGCCCTCGGTTATCCGCTCGCCTACCTGCTGGCCACGCTCCGCCCGCGGGTGGCCCGGCTGCTCATGATCGTGGTGGTCCTGCCGTTCTTCACCAGCATCATCGTCCGGACCTACGCCTGGATGGTGCTTCTCGGGCGCAACGGGATCGTGAACCAGTACGTGACGTGGCTGGGCCTCACCGAGGCGCCGCTGCCGCTCCTCTACAACCAGGGCGGTGTCCTCATCGGCATGACCTACGTGCTGCTTCCCTACATGGTCCTGACGATCTACAGCGTCATGCGCGGCATCGAGCCCGGCTTCATCCGCGCCGCCCATAGCCTGGGGGCGTCGCGTTGGCAAGCCTTCTGGAGGGTGTTCCTGCCGCTGTCGCTCCCCGGGATCGCCGGGGGGACGCTCCTGGTGTTCATCCTCAGTCTGGGCTTCTTCATCACGCCGGCCCTGATGGGCGGGCCCTCGGACGTGATGATCGCAATGCTCATCGAGCGGGAGGTCGAGTTCACCCTCAACTGGTCCTTCGCCTCGGCGCTGGCGGTGATCCTCCTGGTGCTGACGCTGATCGGCTTCGTCGGCTACAACCGCATCGTCCGGCTCGAGCGGATCTTCGAGGCACGCAGCTGATGGGCGGCGAGGGCCAGCGCGCCGGGCCGGGCGCGGTGGCGGTGGCCGCGCTCGCCGGTACCGTGCTCCTGTTCCTCATCGCGCCGGTGGTCATCATCCTCATCGTCTCGTTCAGCGGCGCCGACTACCTGCGCTTCCCGCCGCCCAGCCTGTCCCTCCGGTGGTACCGGCGCTTCCTCGGCATCGCCGCCTGGCGGCAGGCCATCGGGGTCAGCACTCAGGTCGCCTTCCTCACCATGGTCATCATCGTGGTGATCTACCGGTTTGCCCCGGCCGTGCTCAGCCGGGTGGCCATCCTGCTCGGCCTCGTCCTTGGCACCGTGGTCGCGATCCCGTTCGGGCTCACCAACTTCGGGGCCATCTCCAACGCCAGCATCTTCCAGCTGACGACGCCGTTCCACTTCGGGCTACCGACCTTCGCGATCGGCGCCACCGTGTCGATGGTCGTCGTGATGCTCGTCATCATGACCGAGACCACGGCCGACATCCTCGCCATCGGGCAGGTGATCGACAAGCCGGCCGACCGCCAGACCGTCACC
>Ga0207665_10001363_pt1 | contig 16464 bp, 15 predicted proteins | sample LARL112metaG_FD_184351 | JGI IMG/M metagenome (GOLD analysis project Ga0207665, IMG submission 184351) | Corn, switchgrass and miscanthus rhizosphere microbial communities from Kellogg Biological Station, Michigan, USA - LAR L11-2 metaG... | ecosystem: Host-associated > Plants > Roots >...
CCCATAGGCCAGCCTGTCGGGATTGACCTTCGCCGCGGCGATCAGATCTGCGATCGATCGCAGGGAAGATTTGGGATTGACCACGACGATGTTGAAGGAACGAGCGATCATGGCAACAGGAGCGAAATCCCTGTGCGGATCGTAAGGCAAGTTCGCACTGGGGCTTGAGTTGACCGCGTGCGAGAACGTTTCCATCATCGGGACCCAGGCGGTGGCCGCCAGCGCGCCCGACGATGGTCCCTGCCCCAGCTTGTTCTCGATGATAACCGAAAGGCCCAAGTCCTTCGCCATCTCTTGCGCCAGCGTGCGCGCGACGACGTCGGTGCCTCCGCCCGGCGCGAAGGGGACGACAATCCTGATCGTCCTTTCCGGATACAGCGCCCGGGCAGCACCGCCCGAAGCGACAGCCAGCAGCAAAGCGGGAAGCGCAAGCCGCAGAATCCGTGTCGTCAGAAAATTCGCGGAAGTCATAAGCATTCGCTCGCGGTGCGCCCCCGCGCTCAGAAACTGTTTCTGAAGCCTCAGGCGCACATCAGCTTTACACCCCGGTGGCGCGGGCGAAATCGATATAGATTTCGCGCAGGCGCGCTGCCATCGGCCCGGGCTTGCCGTTGGCGACCGCTTTGCCATCGATGCTGATGACCGGCTGGACGAACAGGGACGCGCTGGTGATGAAGGCTTCCTTCGCCTCGAGCGCTTCTTCGACGGTAAACGAGCGTTCTTCGACGCGCAGCTGACGCTCTTCCGCGAGCTTGACCACAGCCTTGCGGGTACAGCCGGGTAAGATCGACGACGAGTTCTCCCGCGTGACCAGCACGTCGTTCTGCGTCAGGATGAACGCCGACGACGATCCGCCTTCGGTGACCTTGCCATCTTCGATCATCCAGGCCTCACCGGCGCCGGCCTGCGCCGCCGCCTGCTTGGCCAGCACCTGCGCCAACAGCGCCACGCTTTTGATGTCGCGCCGCTCCCAGCGGATGTCGGGCACGGTAATGACGCCGATGCCGGTCTTCGCCGCCGGCGCATTGACGATGTCCTTGACGGAAGTGAACATGACAAGGGTGGGCTTGACGCCCTTCGGAAAGGCAAAGTCCCGCCCCGCATCGGCGCCGCGGGTAACCTCGATATAGACAAGGCCATTTTCGAGGCTGTTGCGCGCGATCAATTCGCGCTGGATTTCCACGATGCGCTCCAGCGGTTCCGGCAGGGGAAGCGATATTTCGCCGACCGAGCGCTGCAGCCGCGCCAGATGCGAGGCGTTGTCGACCAGTCTGCCATCGAGTACGGCGGATACTTCGTAGATGCCGTCAGCGAACAGGAAACCGCGGTCGAGAATCGAGACCTTGGCCTCGTTGAGCGGCACATACGCGCCATTGACATAGGCAATCTGGCTCAAACCCATTCTCCTTTCGGGCAACAAAGCAATACTGGTGAAGCATATACGAAAATCGGTGTGAGTGATCCCTCCCCCTTGCGGGGAGGGTCGGCGCGTAGCGCCGGGGTGGGGGACTCTGAGAAACGCTTCCTCACTGACGTACTTCTGGCTCGCCTACGTCCGGAGGGATGCGTTGGGAGCAAGAACGCCCCAACCCGACCGGCCTTCGGCCGGCCACCCTCCCCGCGCGTCCGCGGGGGAGGGACAAGACCGAATCAATGCGACAAGATCTTCGACAGGAATTTTTGTGCGCGGTCGCTGCGCGGCTTGCCGAAGAAATCGTCCTTGAGGGCGTCTTCGACGATTTCGCCCTGGTCCATGAAAATGACCCGATGGGCGACCTTGCTGGCAAAGCCCATTTCATGGGTAACGACCATCATGGTCATGCCCTCGCGCGCCAGGTCCACCATCACGTCCAGCACCTCGCTGATCATTTCGGGATCGAGTGCGGAGGTAGGCTCGTCGAACAACATGGCGATCGGGTCCATCGCCAGCGCGCGGGCAATCGCAACGCGCTGCTGCTGGCCACCGGATAGTTCGGCCGGATATTTCTGCGCGTGGTCCTGCAGCCCGACGCGATTGAGCAGTTTCGTTCCCCTGGCGATCGCCTCATCGTGCGATCGCCCCAGAACCTTTTCCTGCGCCAGACAGAGATTGTCGATGATCCGCAAATGCGGAAAAAGTTCAAAATGCTGGAACACCATGCCGATGCGGGCACGCAGCTTCGGCAGGTTGGTCTTCGGATCGTTGACCTTGATGCCGTCCACGACGATTTCCCCGCTCTGGAACGGCTCCAGCGCGTTGACGCATTTGATCAGCGTGGATTTTCCCGATCCCGACGGGCCGCACACCACCACCACCTCGCCCTTGGCGACGCTGGTCGTGCAGTTTTTCAGAGCCTGAAAACTCGAGCCATACCATTTGTCGACGTGGCGGATTTCGATCATCGATTGACTCAAGCTAACGGGCAAAGGCGAGGCGCGCCTGAAGGCGCCGGACGCCGAAGGACGCGACACAGGAGATCACGAAATACACCAGTGCCGCGAACAGGTACATCTCGACCAGCCGGCCGTCACGCTGGGCGACCTTGCTGGCGGCACCGAGAAAGTCGGGAATCGACAGCACATAGACCAGCGAGGTGTCCTGGAACAGCACGATGGTCTGCGTCAGCAACACCGGCAGCATGTTGCGAAACGCCTGCGGCAGCACGACGTAGCGCATGGTCTGGCCGTAGGTAAGTCCAAGCGCCTGGGCGGCGGCGGGCTGCCCCCTGGAGATCGACTGGATGCCGGCGCGCATGATCTCCGAGAAATAGGCCGCCTCGAACAGCGTGAAGGTGACAAGCGAGGAGGCAAAGGCGCCGACCCGGATCGGTCGCGAGGCTCCGGTCAGCCACTGCCCGATATAGGGAACGAGGAAATAGAACCAGAAGATCACCAGCACCAGCGGCAGCGAGCGCATGAGATCGACATAGAGACCTGCGATGCGCGACAGCAGCCAGAAACCGGACAGCCGCATCATGGCAAGCAGCGTTCCGAAGATGATGCCGCCGCATGTGGCAAGGCTGGTCAACGTCAGCGTGAATGTCATGCCGTCGAAAAACAGGTAAGTGAGCGAGCGGCGGATGACGTCGAAGTCGAAATTGGCGAACATTTTCTATTTCCCGGTGATGTAGCCGGGGACCGCCACGCCGCGCTCGACGAACCGCATGACGATGACGACGACGATGTTGATCAGAAGGTAAAGCACCGTTGCGGCGGTGAAGGCCTCGAATACCTGGAAGGAAAACTCCTGCATCGCGCGCGCCTCGGCCGTCAATTCGATCAGGCCGATGGTGAGCGCCACCGAAGTGTTCTTGATGGTGGAGAGGAATTCGGAAGTGAGCGGCGGCAGGATGATGCGAAACGCCATCGGCAGCAGCACGTATCGATAAGTCTGCGCCGTGGTCAAGCCGAGCGCGGTGGCGGCGAGTTTCTGTCCGCGCGGCAGCGATGAGATGCCGGCGCGCGTCTGCTCGGCGACGCGCGCCGACATGAACAGGCCGATTCCGATCGCCGCCGTGTAAAACGGCGCACCGGGCAGTTGCTTCAGCCACAGTCCGGAAGCTCGCGGCAGGAGTTCGGGCAAGACGAAGTACCACAGGAACAACTGCACCAGCAAAGGCATGTTGCGGAAGAATTCGACATAGGCAAAGCCGACCAGGCTGGCGGTCTTCGAAGGCAATGTCCGCAGCACGCCGATGACCGCGCCGAAAGCGAGCGCAATGATCCAGGCGCAAAGCGCGGTTTCGATCGTGAGCACAAGCCCGGACAGCAGCATGTCGAGATAGGTGCCGGTCCCGCTCGGGGCCGGCTCCCAGAACACGCGCCAGTTCCAGTGATAGTTCAAAGCCGCCCCCTCGCAGCTACCGGCCGGCCCGCTGCATTGGCCATCCGGTCAAGCAATGTTCCCGCCCAGCGAAGATCATCCTACATGGATTTGTAGAAGTCAGGATCGGGTGAATCGGTCGGCTTCGCAAAGGCCTTCTTCAGCTCGGCGCCGATCGGCACGTTGAGATTCAAGCCCTTGGGCGGGATTTTCTGCATGAACCATTTGTCATAGAGCTTTTGGCCTTCCGCGCTCCGGTAAAGCGCCGAGGTAGCATCGTCGGCGACTTTCTTGAAAGCCGGATCATCCTTGCGCAGCATGATGCCGTAAGGCTCCGGCTTCGAAAACGCATCGGAGGAGATGACATAAGCGTCCGGATCCTTCGATCCCGCGGCAAAGCTTGCAAGCAGGATGTCGTCCAGCACCGCCGCGACCGCACGATCGGTTTCCACCATCAGGAAGGATTCGGCATGCTCCTTGGCCGGGATGATGTTGATGCCGAGGTTACGCGCCGCGTTGGCTTCGGTGAGCTGCCTGATGTTCGTGGTGCCCGACGTTGACGCCACCGACTTGCCCTTGAGATCCTCGATCGAACTGAGCTTGCTCGACTTCTTCGAGATGAAGCGGGTCGCGGTCAGAAAGTGCGTGTTGGTGAAGGCAACCTGCTTCAGGCGCTCGGGATTGTTGGTGGTCGATCCGCATTCGAGGTCGATGGTGCCGTTGGCCAGCAGTGGAATGCGGGTCGAGGAGGTCACAGGGTTGAACTCGACCGTGAGCTTGTCGAGCTTGAGTTCCTTTTTGACGGCGTCGACGATTTTCAGACAGATATCGATCGCAAAGCCGATCGGCTTCTGGTTGTCGTCCAGATAGGAGAACGGAATCGAGGAGTCGCGATAACCAATGTTGATGACGCCGGTCTCTTTGATCTTCCTGAGCGTGCCCGAAAGTTCTTCGGCGTCGGCCTGCGCAGCGCAAAAACTCGCGGCGAGCGCAAGGCCCATCACACGCAGACGTTTCATCGAATTCTCCCCGATTGAACAGTTGAGCAATGTTTGCCTCCTTCCGTCTTGAGTGGAATGCAACCTTCGGCCTAGGCCATGGTGACGACCCGGCGCCCAGCGCTTCTCATGCTCAGCGCCTCTCATGCAAGGACCGGGCCGCCGCCAAAGCCGATAAATCCCTACATCGCCTTGTAGGAGTCGGGATCCGGAGAATCCGATGGCTTGGCGAATTCGTGCTTGAGCTCCGCGCTCATCGGCACGTTGAGATTGAGCCCCTTGGGCGGAATCTTCTGCGTGAACCATTTGTCGTATATTTTCTGGCCGTCGGCACCCTGATAGAGGGCCGCGGTAGCGGCATCGACCACTTTCTTGAAGGCCACGTCGTCCTTGCGCAGCATGATGCCGTAGGGTTCCGCCTTCGAGAATGCATCGGTGGAGATGACATAAGCGGATGGATCCTTCGAACCGGCAACCAGGCTCGCCAGCAGGATATCGTCCATCACGAACGCCGCGGCCCGATCGGTCTCGACCATCAGGAAGGCCTCGGCATGATCCTTGGCCGGGATGATGTTGATGCCGAGGTTACGGGCCGAGTTGGCTTCGTTGAGTTGCTTGATGTTGGTGGTACCCGATGTCGAGACCACCGACTTGCCCTTGAGATCGTCGATCGACTTTATGTTGCTCGACTTCTTCGAAACGAAGCGGCTCGCGGTCAGAAAATGCGTGTTGGTGAACCAGACCTGTTTCTGGCGCTCGGCGTTGTTGGTGGTCGAACCGCATTCGAGGTCGACGGTGCCGTTGGCCATCAGCGGGATGCGGGTCGCCGAGGTGACGGGGTTGAGCCTGATTTCGAGCTTGTCAAGCTTGAGCTCCTTCTTCACCGCATCCACGATCCTGTAGCAAATCTCCATGGCATAGCCGACCGGTTTCTGGTTGTCGTCGAGATAGGAGAACGGGATCGACGAGTCGCGATATCCGAGCGTGATCGCGCCGGTTTCCTTGATGTTCTTGAGCGTGCCCGTGAGCTCCTCGGCGTTCGCCGCGCAGCCGCAGAACGCAACGGCCAGCGCAAGCCCGAAAATGCGCGTGCGTTTCATACGTAAACTCCTTGTTTGTCGGATAAGGTCTGTCTGAGAATTTCTTTCAACGCCGCGATGGATCGAGCCAGGGGTCTGGTCGAGCAGCTCCGTAATGTCCGCGAATACGCTCGCGAGTGCGGCATCGCTTGCATTCGAGGGTGAGGCCATACGCTTCAAGCAGGAACTTTTTGCAAAGCAGACACTGGTAGCCGAACGCAACGGGTCTTCGGATCGGAGCGATCTATCTTATGGTCCGAACGTGCGGCCATCGCAAGACGCCTTTGAAGGCAGGGCCCGGCTGCGCCACTCCGTCACGCCCCTCGCCGGCCGGCCGGGGTCGTCGTGACAGTCGTCCGGGTAACCCCGCGCGCCAGCGCCGATTCTACAACGGATGTTTCAACTCGCCCAAGTCCCAGAACAGGCCGGCCATGATGCCAAGCGCCTCTTCGGTGACCGACAGAAGCAGGTGCTCATCGGGGGCGTGCTGCGAGCAGCCGGGATAGGAGTGAGGGACCCACATCGTCGGCAAGCCGAGGGTGTCGGAGAAGACATCGTTCGGCAGCGAGCCGCCGAAATTCGGCAACACCGCAGCTGATTTTCCCGTGGTCTTGCGGATCGATTCCGCCGTCCAGTTGATCCAGGGGCTGTTGAAATCGGTTCGTGACGCCGCAAAGCTCTGGGTTGCCCGCACCTCGACCATGGGAAAGCCGCGCTCGGAAAGATGGGTCCTGACCACATCGGCAATGTTGTCCACCCTTGTCCCGACGACAAAGCGAAGCTGGAGGACGGCTGAGGCCTGTCCCGGAATGGCATTGGCGGGCTTGTCGATATTGCCTGATGACATCGCCAGCACTTCCAGCGTGTTCCATGCATAGAGCCGTTCGGCGGCAGACAAGCCCTCCTCGCCCCAGTCATCCGAGAGCGCCGGCTCGTCCGGCATCGGTTCGATCTTCACATCTGCAAGGGCCGCGCGGATCTGGTTGGTAAGTCGCGGCGGCTTCAAAGGCTCCACCTGCAGACGCCCGTGACCGTCCACAAGCGTGGCGATGGCGCTCGCGAGGATGGTTGCGGGGTTGGCGAGGACGCCGCCCCAATTGCCGGAATGATGCGCGCCGTCGCGCAAGTTGACGTCCAGATGAAGCCGTATTCCGCCGCGGCAACCGAGGAAGAGCGTCGGACGATCCGCCGAAAGCCGCGGCCCGTCGGAGGCAAGCAGCAGGTCAGCCTTCAACTCGTCGCGGAGCTGTTCGCAAACCTGCCGCAAATCCGGCGATCCGATTTCCTCGGCGGTTTCGATGATGAATTTGGCGTTGAAGCCGAGCCGTCCGTCGCGCGTCTCGCGCACCGCGGCAAGCGCCGCCATATTGATGCTGTGTTGTCCCTTGTTGTCGGCAGTACCGCGGCCATACACCCGATTGCCTGAAATCGTGGTGCGCCACGGATCGAGATTGTCGCGCCATTCTCCGGCCATGCCGTCGACGACGTCGCCGTGCCCGTACACCAGAACAGTCGGAGCGGCTGCGCTTTCCCGGTATTCCGCCACGAGATAGGGATTTTTTCCGGCAGTGGATTCGATCAGTCTGGTCGAGAAGCCAAGTTTCGAGAAGGCAGGCTGAAGCTCCTCGATCAGATAGGATCGCAGTGCGCCCCGCTTTTCCGGATTCTGGCTTTCCGTCTGATAGGAGACCCTTCGGTCGAGCTCGGCGAGAAACTCGCCGGATTGAAGCATCCGGCGGGCCCGGGCGATGGCATCGGATCTGGTCATGACTTTTTCTTGTTTTCAGTCACTGCGTTCAGGTGGATTACGTTATCGGGATAATTGCCTTTGCGAAAGCCAAAGGGGAATGCAACAATTTCCCGTAAAATCGGGCATTCAATCTTGAGAAAGGGAGAACACCATGAAAACCGTCCTGCGCGTCTCGGCCATCAGCATGCTGTTGGCCGGCTCCGCTTTGGCGTTGACCGGCGAACGGATGCCGGAAATTGCGCTCGACAAAATGTCTGCCGCCCAGCGCAGTGTCGCCGATGTGATCATGTCGGGGCCGCGCAAATCGATCGGTGGTCCCTTCAACGCATGGCTGCGCAGCCCGGAACTGGCCGATCGCCTGCAAAAGGTCGGCGAATATGTCAGGTTCAATACGTCGCTCGACAAACGCATCAACGAGATGGCGATCCTGATGACGGCGCAAGCGTGGGGCTCGCAATATGAATGGTACGCGCATGAGCCGCTGGCGCTCAAGGCTGGGCTCGATCCGGCCATCGTTGCGGCGATCGGAGCCGGCCGAAAGCCCGACAACATGAAGGACGACGAGGCGATCGTCTGGGAGTTTACCACGCAGCTGCGGCGCGATCATGGTGTTGACGATGCGATCTATGCCAGCGCGCTGGAAAAGTTCGGTGAAAATGGAATCATCGATCTCATCGCGGTCAACGGATATTACGACGTGGTCTCGATGACGCTGAACGTCGCGCATGTGAAGCCGCCGGCAGACGCGCAATTGCCCTTCCAGCAGGCCGGCCGTTAATTTGTCCTTCGATCGTCGCACGGCGCTATGCCGCGTGACGCGCTGTCGAAAGATCCCGCCATGAAAAAAGAAATCCGGCTCAACGCCTTTGCGATGAACTGCGTCGCGCATCAATCGCCGGGGCTGTGGACCCATCCGCGCGACCGTACCGCCGGTTATAACCGCCTGCCGTACTGGATCGACCTGGCAAGAACGCTGGAACGTGGCCGCTTCGACGGGCTTTTTCTGGCTGACGTGCTCGGCGTCTACGACGTGTTCGGCGGCAGCCCGGACGCGGCGCTGCGCAACGCGGCACAGACGCCGGCCAACGATCCGCTGCTGGTGATCCCGGCGATGGCCGCCGTCACCGAAAATCTCGGTTTTGGCGTGACCTCCAACCTGTCCTATGAGCCGCCCTATACGTTCGCGCGGCGGATGTCGACGCTAGACCATCTCACCGAAGGACGCATCGGCTGGAACGTCGTGACCGGGTATCTCGACAGCGCCGCGAAGGCTGCCGGCAAGGACAGACAGACCGCGCATGACGACCGCTATGACGTCGCCGACGAATATATGGAAGTCGTCTACAAGCTCTGGGAAGGAAGCTGGGACAACGATGCGGCGGTGCGCGATCGCGCACGCGGCGTCTTCGCCGATCCCTCAAAGGTGCACCGCGTGCTGCACCAGGGCAAGAACTACCGCCTCGATGCCATTCACCTGTCCGAGCCGTCGCCGCAACGCACCCCCGTGCTGTATCAGGCCGGCACCTCGCCCCGTGGCCGCCAGTTCGCCGCAGAGCATGCCGAATGCGTTTTCATGTCAGGGCCATCGGCGAAGATCATCGCGCCGCGGGTCGCGGGCATTCGCGAACTCGCCGCGAAGACCGGACGCGACGGGCGTGAAATTTTGATGTTTTCCATGTTCACCGTCGTTCTCGGCCGCACCGAAGCCGAGGCCAGAGCCAAATACGAAGACTACCGCAGCCATGTCAGCGCGGAAGGCGCTCTCACGCTGATGTCGGGCTGGACCGGAGTTGATTTCTCGACCTACGACCTCGATCAGCAAGTTCGCCATGTCGAGAACGATGCCGGCCGCAGCGCGATGGACAACGTCACCCGCGCCGATCCGGACCGGGTCTGGACCGTGCGCGAGGTGGCGCAGCATGTCGGCATTGGCGGCATCGGACCGGTCGTGGTCGGCACGCCCGAACAGGTGGCCGACGCGATCGAAGCCTGGTTCGACCAGACCGACGTCGACGGATTGAATGTGCCGTTTGCGGTTTCGCCCGGCGATTTTGAGGATATCGCCGACATGCTGGTGCCGGAGCTGACGCGGCGCGGACGTTACAAACCGGCGTACCAAAAGGGCACGTTGCGCGAAAAACTGTTCGGCGCCGGCCGCGCGCGGCTTGAGGCGCCTCATCCGGCGGTGAGGTATCGGCCGAGGGCTGCGGAGTAAGCAGTAGGGTCTCATTGCGAGATGGACTTGGGTGTAGACGTCCGGGTTCATCGATCGTGTGACATCGGCTCGATTTAAGTTTCCTTGCCTTGCGCCGGCTTTGTCACACTCATGCCAGACACATGATCCGCTTCACCTGATGACGGTGACCGTGGAAAGGACCTTGTCGCAAAGCTCCGTCCATTCGGGCGGCCCATTGACGATAGCAATCGTCAGTATGTCCGTTTCATTGAGCGGCACATAGGTCGCGTTGTCCGGCACATATCCGCGATGGATTGCCGTCTTTCCACCAAGGCTAATGACGCTTTCCGAGGCGTTGAGCGGCCGATGCGCCAATGCCTCGTACCATTGCTGAACGGGGAGATGCTGAGGATTGATGCCTCTCTGTATCACGAAAAGCATATTCCTGACGGTAATTTTTCCGTCCGTGACAGTTTGGCCTCTCAAACTTACATCTTCTATGGCCTTGCAATCCCCATTGGTGCAACGCGTTCCCGTCGGCAGGTCAAGTTTTAGCTTGTCGGGATACTTAAACTCATACTCACCGGATGCGTTGCGGTAGATTTGCCAGCCGGCTGTATCGGAGTCACTTGTCTGCGCCGCGAGAGCGGCCGGCGCGAGCAAAAAAGCGATCGCGGCGATAACTATCGATCGTCTCATGTCGTCCTCTCGCACGAAGGCTGTGCATATCCCGACTGATGCGGAACAACGAACCGCAATTGGACTAACAAGCAATTAAAGATGACGCGCCTCATTCGTTCGCTATTGTGAATTTAGCCGAACTTTCAGTGCCGGCGCCGGCGCGCGCGGAGCCTGTCATCGGGCGCGCTTTCGCGCGACCCGTTGGGACCATTTCGGAATGACAGCGCTATACACTCCCGTCGACCACAACTTCGACCAGTTTCGTGCCAGGGCGCTTGAACGCGGAAGCAAGTTCAGCCTGCAAATCCTTCGGCTTCGTGATCCGGATCGCTTCCAACCCGAGCGATCTGGCGATGCCGGCAAAGTCGACCGAGGGATCTGCGAAATCCATGCCGACGTAATTGTCATCGCCATGGAAAGAGAGCAGCCGCTGCTTGATGATGCGGTAACCGCCATTGTTGGCGATCACCACGTTGAGCGGCAGCTTGTGATGCGCCGCGGTCCACAGCGCCTGGATCGAATACATCGCGCTGCCGTCGCCTGAAAAACAAACCACCGGCCGGCCGGGATTGGCGAGGCTGACGCCCACCGACGCTGGCAGTCCCCAGCCGATGCCGCCTGAGGCGAGCGCATGATAACCATAGCGCTCGCGATGTGGGCGGAGCGCAAGCATCGGACGCGAGGAAGTCAGTCCCTCGTCGACGAGAATGGCGTTTGCCGGCATCGTCTCGACGATCTGCAGGGTGAGATAATCCGGATCGATTGGCGCGCGATCCCTCGCTTTGGAAATCTGTTCGACCAAGCCTGCGCGTCTCGCGGTCCAGTTCTTCGAGGCGAGCGCGGCGATTCCCTGTTTGGCGCGCGCTTCCAACGCCGCGCCGCCCTTGGACTTCAATGCGGGGACCAACGCGCGTAAAGTTTCCCTGACGTCGGCCTTCAGCGCGATCTCCGCGCCGAAATTTTTTGCCAGATCCCATTCGACCAGACCCACCTGCACGATCGGCATCCCGTCAGGCAGAGGCTCGACCTCGCTGTGCACCGACATCCGAAGAGGGTCCGCGCCGAGCACGATCAACAGATCGTAAGCCGACAGCACCTCGCGCACTTGCGTCTGCGAGCGCGACAGCGCGCCCATGAAGCACGGACTTTCGGACAAAAAATGCGCGCCATAAGGCGCTGACTGCTGATAGGCCGGACAACCGAGCGTTTGCGCCAGCGCAGCCGCTTCCTGTAACGCGTCGCTTTTGACGATCTCGTCGCCTGCAATGATGACCGGTCGCTCGGCCTTGAGGATTCGCGACACCAGTGACTGCAGCGCCTCGTCGGACGGCTTGACGCGGGTATCGACCCGGGTCGAGCGGCCGAGCTCGATACCGGCCTCGGAATTGAGAATATCGCCCGGCAGAGAGATGAACACCGGCCCCGTCGGCGGCGTGGTCGCGACCTTGGCGGCGCGGCGCACGATCCGCGGCAAGTCCTCCAGCCGCGTCACCTCGACCGCCCATTTCACCAGCGGCTCGGCCATTCGCAGCAGCGGGCCGTAAAGCAAGGGCTCCATCAGGCCGTGGCCCTGCTCCTGTTGGCCTGCGGTCAGGATCATCGGCGTACCCGTGAACTGCGCGTTATAGAGCGAGCCCATCGCATTGCCGAGGCCAGGCGCGACATGGACATTGCAGGCAACCAGGCGGCCCGAGGCGCGGGAAAAACCATCGGCGATGGCGACGACGAGGCTCTCCTGCATCGCCATCACATAAGTCAGATCGGGATGATCCTTCAGCGCATGCATGATCGGCAGCTCGGTGGTGCCGGGATTGCCGAACAGATGGGTGATGCCCTCGTCCTTCAAAAGCGCGAGGAAGGCGGAGCGCCCGGTTATGCGATTCTTCATGTTTCCTCCCGCCCGACGGCGATTCCAAAAGCCATCGTGCTATCGCATGATGATCAAAGTTGACGGTGCGATGCAAGGAAGGGTGCTCATGGCAGCCTTGCACGGCGACAACCGCCGCCGATCAAAACATGCCGTCGCGATCCCCACGTTTCCTCGTCTTCGAGCGCTGCCAGACGATGCCTGGAAAGCCCTTCAGGGGCACCAGCTTCTCGCCGGTATAGGCCCATTCCTGCAGCTCTTCGATCGCCACGTGATAGAGCGGCTGCCGGCCGGTTCGGCTGGAAAAAAGCGCGCGCGGAATGTTGACCATGTGTGGCGATCGCGAGCGCGCGTAGAGGAGCGGCGTGCCGCAATGTTTGCAGAAGCTGCGCGTGGCCTTCGCAGGCCTGTCCTCGAAATGCGCGATGTCCGCTTCCCCGCGCACAATACGGAAGCGCTTGCGCCAGCTTCCGACATAGGTCGCGTAGGCCGCGCCATGGGCCTGCCTGCTTGAGGCCGAATGATCGTGCCAGGCCCAGCGAGCCGGAACATCGATCTCGAACGAGATGCTTCCGCACAGGCATTGGCCTTGGGCTATTCCTGCTGCCGGTGATTTTGCCATTGGCGACCTCGCGCAGTCATGAAGGCACTCGGTTGTCATTCCGGGATGGTGCGTTAGCACCAGACCCGGAATCTCGGGATTCCGGTTTCGATGCTTTGCATCGCCCCGGAATGACGATGACTGTCAAGCCGGCGCCAGCCCGTCGTAACTCGCGTAATCGGTGTAACCCGTCGCCTCGCCGCCGTAGAAGGTTGCGCGGTTATACGGCGTCAGCGGAAAGCCGTGCCGCAGGCGGCGCGGCAGATCCGGATTGGAAATGAAGATGCGACCGAACGCGATGGCATTGGCGTGACCCTGGGCGATCGCGGCTTCCGCCGCCTCTCCGGTGAATCCGCCGGCCGAGATCAGGACGCCGCGCCAGATGGGACGGAAAAGCACCATCGCCGACGGCACGTTCTGATGGTTGACTTCGGCGCGCCCCGCCCCGCTCGATCGCGGCTCGATGAAATGCAGGTACGCAAGGCCGAGCTTGTCGAGCGTCTTGATGACGTAAGTATAAAGCGGCATCGGATCGACCTCGCCGCTGCCGTTGGCAACGCCGTATGGCGACAATCGCACGCCGACGCGCTCAGCGCCCCATATTCCGACCGAGGCTCGCGTGATTTCCATGAGCAGCCGCGCGCGGTTTTCGATTGAACCGCCGTATCGATCGGTGCGCAGATTGGTGTGCGATTGCAGGAATTGTTCGAGCAGATAGCCGTTGGCGCCGTGGATCTCGACGCCATCGAATCCGGCCTCTTTCGCATTGCCGGCAGCCTGGCGAAACGCTTCCACAATGTCCTCTACTTCGCCAGTCTCAAGCGCACGCGGCGTTTCGTAAGGCACGACCTTTCCATCGGCCGTCATCGCCAGCATCCCCTTGCCCGTGATCGGCACCGCGGAGGGTGCAACCGGCAGCGCCCCGCCCGGCTGGAACGATGAATGCGAGACGCGGCCCACGTGCCAGAGCTGGAGGAAGATCAACCCGCCCTTGGCGTGCACCGCATCGACCACGCCCCGCCATCCCCTGACCTGCTCATCGGAGTAGATGCCGGGCGTTGCGGGATTGCCCCGCCCCGTCACCATGACGGGCGAGGCCTCGGCGATGATCAGGCCGCCCGGCGTGGCGCGCTGTCCGTAATATTCCGCATTGAGCGCCCGCGGCGCGAAGCTCGAGCGGTCGGCGCGCATCCGCGTCAACGGCGCCATCACGACACGATGCTGCAACCGGTAAGGGCCGACATTGAGCGGCGAAAACAGATGCGGAAAGTTCATCCCTGCCCCGAACGTCCTGATGAGCTCCGATTTGTAGCCGGTTCGCGTCGTTCACAAAAGGCCGGCCGGCGGCAGGGCAGCCCTTCGATGTCATTCCCGCGAACGCGCGGACGACCGCTTGAGAATCGCACGCTCGCACGCAATTGAACCGTCACCGATTCAAATCTCAAACGGCCATGCTCTGCCGCTGCGCCGAACGCATCGCCCTCCGCCCTGCTGTCACCCTCCCCTGGAGGGGGAGGGTCGATCGCGAATGAGCGATCGGGGTGGGGTGATCATGCACCGCGCACCCCACCCCGTCTCACATTTCGCCTCGCTCATGTGAGCCGACCCTCCCCCTCCAGGGGAGGGTAAAGAAGAGTTCGCGTCTTCCGCGGGCTCCTCTGACCATCCCGGAATAACGCTGCGATTCAAGACGCGCCTCCGCCTTCCCGCGACGCGAAAGACGCCCGGGGCTTGCAAGACGCGTGACCCTCCAATGAAGAGGGCGCAGGGAATGCCGGGCGCGACGTGCGCACCCGCAGCCTCGCGTGGAGGTGAAAAAACCACACGAGTAAGTACACCACAGGTACGCCGAAACGATCCGGCACTCCCTGCGCGAATGGTTTTAACGGTTTCCTTCGTGGTCTCCCCGGAGAGCCGGGCTTGTTGTCTCCGTCGCCTGCGGAATTCACCGCAAACTTGATACCAGCGTCGGGGTATCAGGACGCCACGACTTCGCCGTCCACGAGATGCGCCCTCGTCAGAAGCGCAGCCCGCGTCCATCGCATCCCGCGCTCTACGTTCGTGACGATCGCGAAACGCCCCTCGATAGGAGGCGGAACGGCGGAGGTCTAAATTTGATTTGGGTGAAACGCGAAGCGAAATATTTTCGCGAAGGGGACTGGACAGGTAGAAACAGATTGAAACGGTTCAATAAATCGGTTTTTTCGGGAAATCCGCCTAGTGCGGTGAATTTGAAGTTCCTATCAGTCTTGCTGCAACCTAATCATAGGAACTTCAAATTCAAAACCCGCACTAGAAAACACCAGGTTGCTAGTGCTCCTTATGATTCCGAAGTTCGCATCAGACGGCGCCGCGATAGCTTGCGAACTTCGGAATCGGAGCACTAGAGCCCGGATCAAGCGCACGGGCCGTATTTTCACAGCGTCTCTTGCCTGTGGCCGCATTTCTTGCAGGCGAATTTCACCCGCGTGACGCCTCTTTCGGCGGAGACGCGGTTTGGCGCGCCGCATTTGCCGCAGGTCGCCTCGATGCGCGTGTCGCCCTGCTTCACGACGAGCGCCTTGCGCGCCATGGTCTCACGAATCAGGCGCTCGGCCTCTTCACGCATCAACTGCTTCGACATCCGATCCGCACCTGCCTGTTGAAAGTTGAGAGGCTTATAGCACGTCGATTGAGTATTGCGAGTGACCTCGCCAGCATTGCACCCCTCCGCAACCGAATGGGGGCGACCAAATGATCACGTCTCGACGATGACGTAGCTGTCCTCGATGTGGACCGGAAAGGTTTCGGCCACATAGGGACCCTTGGCGAGCGTTTCGCCGTCCTCGATGACAACCGGATAGGTTCTGACCTTGACGCGCTTCGGATCGAACCAGGATTGCCCGTTGCGCATGTCGAACTCCCATCCATGCCAGGCGCAGCGGAGCAATTCGCCCACCCGCGAGCGCTGATAGACGCCGGGCTCTGGCGAAGTCAGGCGCGCGACGCAAGCCGCCTTGTCCAACGGCGCGCCGGCGTGCGGGCAGCGATTGAGAAGCGCGAAAAACTCGCCGTTGACGTGGAACACGACGATGTCGCGGCCATCGAGCGTGACCACCTTGTTGCCGCCGGGCGGAATTTCCGTGGTGCGGGCGACAATGTGACGGGCCATGTGACTCCCAACTGCTTCGACGAGATGACGTTGCCGACCTTACCTCTCCCGACGGGAGTGGTCGATTTGCTCCTGGCGATGCGAAGCATCGTCCAGTGCAAATCGGGTGAGGGGTTAAGGTCTGTCGAGAGAGCTGCGTCCCCTCACCCGGCGCCTCCCGCCGACCTCTCCCCGCTGGGGAGAAAACGCGCCTCACAATTTGTAAAGCGCGCGCGCATTGGCGTTGAAGATTTTCAGCCGCTCCGCCTCGCTGAGCGGCGTCCTGAAGGCAGAACGCGGATCGTCGAAATCCCAGTGCGGATAATCGGACGAGAACAGCAGGCGATCGACGCCGACCCATTCGATCAGGGAACGCAGAT
>Ga0207665_10001366_pt1 | contig 16446 bp, 16 predicted proteins | sample LARL112metaG_FD_184351 | JGI IMG/M metagenome (GOLD analysis project Ga0207665, IMG submission 184351) | Corn, switchgrass and miscanthus rhizosphere microbial communities from Kellogg Biological Station, Michigan, USA - LAR L11-2 metaG... | ecosystem: Host-associated > Plants > Roots >...
GGGGGGGGGGGGGGGGGGGGGGGGGGGGGGGGGGGGGGGGGGCGGTGGGCGTTCCCGGTGAGTGGTTCATCGAACAAGGGAACGCCTGCCGCCTCGCCCGCCCCCGCCGCTGCCCCGCCCGCCCCCGCGGCACTATGCGGGAAGCGTGCAGCCCGTACCCGGGTCGGTGACGTTCGCGACCTTGTCGATCGGCACGTTGTTGATGCCGCCGGCGACCTCGCGCACCTCGCGGATGTAGATGAACGGCTGGATCACGTTGTGCGTCTTGGGGTCGAACCGGAACCGCCCGCGCGGGCTGTCGAACTCGCTCTTCTCGATCACCTCGACCAGCTTCGGCTTGTCCTGGGTGTTGCCGTTCACCGCCTTGAGCGCGCGCACGATCACCTCCGCGGTGTCGTAGCCCTGGCACGCGAAGCCGTCCGGCATCTTGCCCCCGAACTTGGCCTGGAACTCCTTCACGAAGCGCTGGTTGGTCGGGTTGTCGAGCAGCGGGGTGTAGAAGTGGCCGGTGATCACCCCGAGCGCCGACTTGCCCTGGGCCGGCAGCACGTCGGGCTCGGTGAGGAAGCCCGCGCCGGTGAGCTTGATCGACTGCTTGAGGCCGAACTGGTCGTACTGCTTCACGAAGTTCACCGCGTCGGAGCCGGAGAAGAAGCAGTAGACCGCCTTGGCGCCCGACTGGCGGATCTTGGTGAGATACGGCGCGTAGTCGGTCTCTCCGAGCTTCGGATAGTCCTCGCCCACCAGCTTGCCGCCCGCGGGCACGAACGTCTCCTTGAACGCCCCGAGCTGATCCTTGCCCGCCTGGTAGTTGGGGGCGGCGATGAAGACGTCCTTGGCCACGTGCTTGGCCACCCACTCGCCCATCGGCTGGTTCGGCTGCCAGTTCGAGAACGAGGTGCGGAAGATCCACTTCGAGCACCGCTCGCGGCTGATCGCGTCGGCGCCCGCGTTGGAGACGATCAGGATGGTCTTGCTGTTGTGCACCTTGTCGCGCATGCCCATCAGGATGCCGCTGTGCACAGGGCCCGTGAGGATGTCGACCTTGTCGGAGTCGATGAGCTTCTCGGTCTTGCGGATGCCCACCGGCGGCTGCATCTCGTCGTCTTCCTTGATCATCTCGATCTTGCGCCCGGCCACCGTCCAGTTCTCGCGGGCGAAGACCAGCTCCATGCCCTGGGTGATCGACTCGCCGAGCACCGCGTAGACCCCCGAGTACGGGAGCACGAGGCCGATCTTGATCGGGCCCGCCTGTGCGCCGGCGCGCAGGACCCACGGCCCCATCGCCGCGCCGGCCGCCGCGAGCGACGCGGTGCCGAGGAAGCTCCGTCGCGTTACCTGTGCCATCGTGATGTCCTCCTGGACTCTGGTGACTGAGCTCGAGGGGCGCCGTCGCGGCGCCGAAGCCTCACAAATCTACACGCTAGCTGGCGTACGCGTCACCGTTTAGTTCTTCAAGGGATCCAGGCTACCGCGTCGATCTCCACGTTGACGCCCTTGCGCGGGGGCGCGGCCTCGACGGTGGTGCGGGCGGGCTGCACGCCCTGGAAGTATTCCTTGAAGACGCGGTTGAAGACGCCGAAGTCGTCCATGTTGCGCAGGTAGACGCCGACCCGCACCACGTTGGCGATGGAGGTGCCGCCCGCCTCCAGCACCGCCTTCACGTTGTCGAGGGTGACCCGGGTCTGCTCCGCGATGTCCTCCGAGACGATGGTCTTCGTCGCCGGATCGAGCGGGCCCTGCCCCGAGACGAAGAGGAAGCCGCCCGCCTTGACCCCCTGGGCGATCGGCGACTCGGTGCCCTCGGAGAAGCCGGTCTTCGGCGCGGACTTGGTGAACACGACCTCTGGCTTCATGGACGCGACTCTCCTTTGAGGCGGGCCACGATGCCCGCCGGAATGGGCCGGGCCGCGAGCGGGCCGCCCGGCTGCTCGGGCCGCGCCACCCACGCCCGCACCTCGAAGCCGGTCGCGCAGCGTCGCTCGCCTACCGTCACCTCGTGCTCGACCCGGAACGTCTTCTCGCGCACCTCGCGCATCGTGGTCTCGATCCGGACCACGTCGCCATAGCGTACCGGAGACGCGAAGCGAGCGCCCGACTCCACGATGGGCACGCCCACGATGCGCTCGGCCGGGAACATCTCGGGCCAGGCCAGCCCCAGCGACTCGAACAGGGCCTCGGTGCCGAGATCGAACCACTCGTAGAACCGAGGGTAGAACACGATCCCGGCCGGGTCGGCCTCGCTCCACCGCACCTTCACGCTGATCGCGTTACTCACCATGGGCCAGCTCCCGCAGCCGGAAGCGCTGCAGCTTGCCGGTCGCGGTCCGCGGCAGCTCGGCGACGATGCGGATGTCGCGCGGGCGCTGGTGGGGCGCGAGCGCGCCGTCGAGGAAGCGCCGCACGTCGGAGCGCAGCGCCTCCGGCGAGGCGGTCGGGTCGCGCGGGACCACGAAGACGAACGGCTTGATCAGCCCGCCCGCCTCCGGCGCCCCCACCACCCCGCCGTCGAGCACCTCCGGGTGCCGGAGCAGCACCGACTCCACCTGGGCGGGCGACACCCACTGCCCCGCCACCTTGAAGAAGTCGTCCTCGCGCCCGCAGTGCGCGTGGTGCCCGGCCGCGTCGCGGCGGTAGACGTCGCCGGTCCGGAACCAGTCGCCCACGAAGGTCCGCCGGGAGTGGTCGAGCCGCCGGTAGTAGGCCGCGGCCTGCGACGGGGTCCGGACCCAGAGCACGCCCTCCTCGCCGTCCGGCACCGGCCGGCCCTCCGCGTCGAGGAGCCGGGCCTCCGTGCCCGGCACCGGCACGCCGGAGGAGTCGGGCCGGCTCTCGCCGGGCCGGTTGGAGAGCACCATGAAGACGGTCTCGGTGGCCCCGATCCCGTCCAGGATCTCGACCCCGAAGCGGGCCCGCCAGGCCTCGTAGACGTCGCCGGGCAGCCGCTCGCCCGCCGAGACGCAGAGGCGCGCCGACCGGAACGTCTCCGCGGGAAGATCCGCGCGCAGGAGGCGCGCGTAGACCGTCGGCACCGAGAAGAAGAGGGTCGGCGCGAACTCGCGCATCACCCGCGCCACCTCGGCGGGATCCGGCCAGCCCGGGTGGAGGTACGCGGTGGCCCGCGCGAAGAGCGGGATCAGGAGCTGGTTGCCGAGCGCGTAGGCGAAGAAGAGCTTGGACGTGGCGAACACCCGGTCGGCCGCGGTGACGCCGAGCAGCTCCCGGTAGTGGCGGCAGGCGGGCAACGTCCGGTGGCAGTGCACCGCCGCCTTCGGCGAGCCGGTGGTGCCCGACGTGTAGAGCCAGAAGGCCATCGCGTCGGCTCCGACCGGCTCCGGCCGCATCGGGCCGGCGGAGGCGTCGCGCACCAGCGCGTCGAAGTCGAGCGCGGTGCGGATGCCGAGCGCGGCCGGATCGATGGCGGCCGCCTCCAGGAGCGGGAGATCCGCCACCAGCACCCGCGGCCGGCAGTCGGCGAGCACGGTCCGGAGGTCCGCGGGCCCGAGTCGGGTGTTGATCGGGACCGCGACCGCGCCGAGCTTCACGGCGCCGAAGAAGGCGGCGACCCACCCCGCGCCGTCGGCCATCAGCAGGGCCACCCGCTGCTCGGGCTCGACGCCCAGGGCGCGCAGCGCGTGGGCGGCACGATCGGTGAGGCGCTGCAGGCCCGTGTAATCGAGCGAGCCGGTGGGCGTCACCAGGGCCGGGCGGTCTCCCAGGCCTTCCTCGACCGGCGCGTCGACGAAGAGGGCGGCCGCGTTGTCCATCGGGGCCGCGCTCAGCCCTGCCCGGATCTCTTGCCGCGCGGGATCGAGAAGCCGGCCGCCTCGATCCGGTCGGTGATGCCGTGGAACTTGTGGCGGCCGTCCGTGTGGGCCGCCCACACCGCGTCGAGGTTCTCGAACCCGGCCAGGTAGCGGAGCCCGCAATCCGCCGGCTCCGCCATCTGCATCTCCCCCTCGAGAAAGCGTCGATGGCCCTCGGCGGGATCGATCCAGAAGCCCTCGGAGGCCTCGCCCCCCAGCAGGCGCGGCTCCTGTCCGGTGGGCACCGGCGCGAGGAAGAAGCGCGCGGTGAACCGGATCGGGCTCGACGGCGGGGTGATGAAGTGGGAGAGGTAGCGGAACGGGGCCAGATCCAGGTGCCAGCCCTCCGCCTCGAGCAGGGCGGGGAACGAGGCGCCGTCGGCGGCCAGCGCGTGCCGCACCCGCTCGACGCGCTCGCGCACCATGGCGTCGCGCGTGTCCACCGGCCGGCCGTCGGCGTCGCAGCCCACCAGGAGGCCGGTCTCCTCGACGAGCTCGCGCGCGGCGGTCACCCAGAAGGCGAGCGGGGCAACGCCGTCGGTGACCGGGAACGCGGCGAGGGCGGTCGCGCTCGTGGCCCCGTAGCAGCGCGCGAGGGCCGCGTCGCTGCCGTCGGTGGGCTCGACCTTGCCGCCGGGGAACGCGTAGTAGCCGCCGAGGAAGCGCATGGTCTTCTGCCGGCGGATCATGTAGACCTCGACCGGGCAGTGCCGGCCGGGACGCACGAGCAGGACGGAAGCGGCGGGCCGCGGAGCGGCGGGAGTGGCGGCGGGCGCGGTCACGCGGGCGGGACGCGCGTGCGGGTCAGGCCGGCGAGCTGCTCGAGCAGGGCCTCGGCCGAGACCGGCTTGGCGATGACGCGGTCCACGAACTGCATCGACTCGTGCGCGGACACGCCCTCGCCCCAGCCGGTCAGGATGAAGACCGCGGTGGCGGGCGAGCGGGTCTTCACGCGCTGGGCGACCTCCCACCCGTTCATCTTCGGCATCCCCAGGTCGGTGATCACCACGTCGTGGGCGGCCGGGTCGAAGACCGCGAGCGCCTCCTCGCCGTTGGCCGCGGTGGTGATCGCGTGCCCCTCGCTCGCCATCACGTCCGAGAGCACGCTCAGGAGCCGCGGGTCGTCGTCCACCAGCAGCACCCGCGCGGCCTGGTCCGGGGAGACCTGACGCTCGGCCAGCCCCTCCGAGGCGGGGATGATCTGGAAGCGGCTCGCGTGCAGCCGCAGGCGCACGGTGGTGCCCCGGCCGATCTCGCTCTCGATGGTCACGCTGCCGCCGTGGCGCTCGACGATGTCGTAGACCTGGGCGAGGCCTTGGCTACCCCCGCGACCGGGCTGCAGGCTCCGGGCGTGCTCGGCGAGGCGGCGGCGCGTCTCGTCGGACATGCCCACCCCCGAGTCGCGCACCTCCACCACCACCCAGCCCGACGCCTCGGCGGCGGCCCGGATCGCGAGCGTGCCGCCCTTCGGCATCGCGTCGACCGCGTTGTGGATCAGGCGCACCAGCGCGTCGCGCAGCTCGAAGGCGTTGCCCTCCACCGGGGGCAGCGCCTCCATGTCCTGGGTGACCGCGATCACGGTGCCCTTGCGCTCGGCCTCGTCGCGCCAGCGCGGGGCGGTCAGCTCGAGGGCCTCCGCGATCACCGCGGGCAGGCCCACCGGGCCGAAGGCGACCTGGGGCTGGCGGGACACGAACTCCTGCAGCTTGCGGACCGTCGCGGAGGCCTCGAGGGCCACGTCGCGGATCACCACCAACCGGCGGCGGGCCGCCTCCGACTCGCTCTCCCGCAGCATCAGCTCGGTGTAGGCGAGGATCGCGGCGAGCGAGTTGTTGAAGTTGTGGGCGAGCCCGCCCACCGTCTCGCCGAGGGCGCGCAGGTCCTCGCCGCGGGAGAGCCCGCGGGGGGCCTCGGCGAGGCGGCGCCCGAGGTCGCGGGCCCAGCTGCGCATCGAGAGGATCGCGCGGTCCATCTCCACCTTGGTGCGGCGGATCTGGCGCGCGATGTCCTGGATCTCCTCGTGATCGGCGAAGAGGAGGGCTTCCGGCGGCAGCTCGCGCGGGTCGCGCCGGATCCACCGGCCCATGTGCTCCCGGACCCGCTTGATCATGGACGCGAGGACGCGCTACAGGTTCACGAGCTGAGCGACGCGCTCGCGATGATGGGTGGCATCACCGAAGGTGAACTCCGAGCCCTTGGCGCGCTTGAAGTAGAGGTGGAGATCGTGCTCCCACGTGAAGCCGATGCCCCCGTGCAGCTGGATGCCCGCCGCGGCCACGCGCCGGTAGGCGTCGGAGACGTAGGCCTTGGCCATGCTCACCGCGAGCGGCGCCTCCGCGGCGCCCTCGTCGAGGGCCCACGCCGCGTAGTAGGTGATCGACTTGCTGTTCTCCACGTCGACCAGCATGTCGGCGGCCCGGTGCTTCACGCCCTGGTAGGAGCCGATCGGACGGCCGAAGGCCTGCCGGATCTTGGCGTACTCGACCGTCATGTCGAGCACCTTCTGGGCCCCGCCGCACATCTCGGCGCACAGCGCCACGGTGGCCCGGTCGAGCACGCGGGACAGCGGGGCCCAGCCCGCCCCCGCCGCGCCCAGCAGCGCGTCGGCGCCCACGCTCACGTCGGACAGCGAGACCTCGCAGAGCTTGCGGGTCTGGTCCATGGTGGGGAGCAGCGTGACCTCGAGACCCCGGGTGCCCTTCGGCAGGAGGAAGAGGGAGACCCCGTCCGCGCCCGCTCCCGGCCGGGTGCGCGCGGCCACCACGAGGGCGTCCGCGGTGTGGGCGTCGTGCACGAAGAGCTTGGTGCCGGAGAGCGTGTAGCCGCCGCCCTTCTCCACCGCGCTCAGCATCACCCCGGCGGGACCGAGCTGCGCGCTCGGCTCCATCCAGGCGAGCGCGACCCGCCGGTCGCCCGCCGCGATCTTGGGGAGCCACTCCTTCTTCTGCGCCTCGCCGCCCGCCTCCAGGATGGCGAGCCCGCCCAGGAGCACCGCGGAGAAGTAGGGGCCGGGCACCACCGCGCGGCCCATCTCCTCCATCAGCACCACGAGGTCGACCAGGCCCAGGTCCATGCCGTCGTAGGCCTCGGGGTAGACGAGGCCGAGCCAGCCCTGCTCGGCGAGCTTCGTCCACAGATCGGGGCTGATACCCTCCGGCGTCTCCATGAGGCGGCGGACCGTGTCGGAGCCGCACTCGTTCTCGAAGAACTTCCGCGCGGTCGACCGCAGCAGCTCCTGCTCGTCGTTGAAGCCGAAGTTCATGGCTTAGCCTTTCGGGAGGCCGAGCACGCGCTCGCCGATGATGTTGCGCTGGATCTCGGTGGTGCCGCCCTCGATCGAGTTGGCCCGCGAGCGCAGGAAGGTGTGCTGCCAGAGGCCGTCCGCCACCGCCCACGCGCTGCCGTGGGTGAGCTGGCTGAACGCGCCCTGGATCTCCATCGCGAGCTCCTGCACCCGCTGGTGGCCCTCCACCCACATCATCTTGCCCGCGGAGGCCTCGGGGCCGGGCAGCTCGCCCTTGAGCAGCTTGGTGATCGCGCGCGCCCCGGTGTACTTGAACACCTCGGTGTCGATCCACATCTGGGCGAGCTTCTGGCGCATCACCGGGTCCTGGGTGACCGGGACCCCGTTCTTCTTGGTGGCGCGCGCCATGTCGACCAGTCCGTCGAGCGCGATGCGCAGGCGGACCTGCAGGCCGAAGCCGAGCGCGAGCCGCTCGTACATCAGGGTGGTGAGGCCGACCGCCCAGCCGTTGTCGAGACCACCCAGGATCTGCGATTCGTGGACGCGGACGTTGTCGAAGTAGACCTCGTTGAACTCCGCGTCGCCGGTCATCTGCTTGAGCGGCTTCACGGTGACGCCGGGGCTCTTCATGTCGAGCAGGAAGTAGGTGATGCCCTTGTGCTTGGGCGCGCTCGGATCGGTGCGGGCCAGCAGCATCATGTAATCCGCGATGTGGGCGAGCGACGTCCACACCTTCTGGCCGTTGATCACGTAGGCGTCGCCGTCCTTCACCGCGCGGGTCTGGAGGGAGGCGAGATCGGAGCCCGCGTTCGGCTCGGAGTAGCCCTGACACCAGATCTCCTCGCACGAGAGCATCTTGGGCGGGTAGCGCTTCTTCTGCTCGTCGGTGCCGTAGGCGATGATGGTGGGCCCCGCCATCCCGATGGCCAGGATGTTCAGCACCGGCGGCGCCTTGGCGAGCGCCATCTCCTGCTGGAGGATCATCTCCTCCATGAAGGTGAGCCCTCGCCCGCCCGCCTCCTTGGGCCACGTGAGACCGACGAAGCCGGCCTCGTACATCTGCCGCTGCCAGCGGCGGAGCAGGTCGTAGGCCTCGGGACGCGGGATGTCGGAGCCCCGGCTCAGGCGGGCGACCCAGTCCTGCCGCATCTGCTTCGACAGCCAGGCGCGTACCTCGCCGCGGAAGGACTCCTGCTCGGGGGTCAGCGTGAAATCCATACACCCTCCCGCGTGCTGATGCGGCGCACCAAGGTTGACCGAGATGAGGCTGAACGAAGGTTCAGTGTTCATGATACGAGCCCGTGCGAGAAAGTGTCAAGAGCTTCGCCGCCCCGCCCGGGGCCTCCCGCGTTGTGCGGTATACTCGCGGCGGCCATGGCCACCTCCGCGATCACCCTGGCGCGCCTCAAGGACCACATCGAGACGCTCGCCACCTACGGTCGCAACCCGGACGGCCGCGGCATCACCCGGTCCTGCTGGAGCCCGGTGCACGAGCAGGCGCGGGCGTGGCTCCTCGCCCGGATGAAGGCGGCCGGCCTCGAGACGCGGGTGGACGCGGCGGGCAATACCTTCGGCATGCTGCCCGGCGAGGGGGCGGCGGTGCTCACCGGCTCCCACATCGACACCGTCCCGGAGGGCGGCCCGCTCGACGGCGCCCTCGGCGTGCTCGCCGGGCTCGAGTGCCTGCAGACCGTGAAGGAGGCGCGCCTGCCCGTGCGGCGGCCGCTGGCGGTGGCGGCGTGGAGCGACGAGGAGGGGCGCTACGGCAGCCTCTTCGGATCGCGCGCGTTCACCGGGCGCCTCGACCTCGCCCAGGTGCCGAGCCTGCGCGCTCTCGACGGCGAGTCGCTGGTGGAGGCGATGGCGCGGGCCGGCTACGACGCGAGCCGCGTCGCGGAAGCGCGCTGCGACCCGCGCACCCTCCACGCCTACGTGGAGCTGCACATCGAGCAGGGCCCGCACCTCGAGCAGGCGCGCGTGCCCATCGGGCTCGTGGAAGGCATCGTGGGCATCCGCCGCAACCGCCTCACCTTCATCGGCGAGCCGGACCACGCGGGCACCACCCCGATGGCGCGGCGGAAGGACGCCTTCCTGGCCGCCTGCGAGTACGCGTTGAAGGCGCGCGAGCACATCGTCCGCAAGGGCAGCGGGCGGAGCGTCACCAACTTCGGGCGCATCGAGCTGGCCCCCGGCGTCTCCAACATCGTGCCGGCCCGCGCGGTGCTGATGCAGGAGATGCGGGAGCTCGACGCGCGCATCCTCGCCCGGCTCGACCGCGAGTGCGTGGCCCTGGCCCGCACGGTGGCGCGCGGCCGCGGCCTGCGGGTGGTGGTCGACACCCTCTCGCGCACCGAGCCGGCGCGCTGCGCCCCGCGGGTGATGGACGCGGTGCAGGCCGCGTGCGACGCGCTGCGGCTCCGCACCCGCCGGATGCCTTCGGGGGCGGGCCACGACGCGCAGAACCTCGCCGGGGTCACCGCCTCCGGCATGCTCTTCATCCCCTCCCGGGGCGGCCGCAGCCACCGTCCGGACGAGATGAGCGACTGGAAGGCGATCGGACGGGGCACCAACGCGCTGCTTCACACGCTCCTGCGTCTGGCCGCGTGAGACGGGAGCCGGCGCGACGTGCGCGACGCGTGCATGTGAAACTTTCCACTTGGCAAGGGTGCGCGGGATCAAGTACACTTCCGCGTGATTCCGGCGCCATCACTTCAATGAGGATGTTGTGCCCACGATAGTGCACCTGCTGCTGGCCCTGGTCTTGACCGCGTTCCTGGTCGCCCAGGCCAAGTCCCTGGCCTTCGTCCTGAGATCGCGACGGGCGGTGTCGTCGCGCAGCGCCCGCCGGCGAACCGATCTCCTGTGGACCTGCATCCCGGTGCTTCTCGTGCTCTTCCTGGCCGCCCGGAGCTGGGTGGCCGTGGTCGACGTCCACCGGCCCGCGGTCGCGGCCACCGGCGCGCCGACCCAGTCGCCGGCCCCCCCGCGCTAGAGGGACGACATCACGCCATGATCCAGCCCCCCGCGACGACTCCTCGCCCCCGGCGGCGCTTCGACTGGTCCCTCGCCTGCCTGCTCGGCGCGGTCCTGATGCTGGCCTGCTCCTGCAGCGCGGTGGGCTGGAACTGGGACACCCCGATGAGCACGGTGATGCCCAAGTCGGACTTCGGGAAGATGACCCACGAGATCTTCATGCTGATCTCGTGGTGGACGCTCGGCATCTTCATCGTGGTGGAGGTCGGCCTGGCCTACGTCTGCTGGCGCTTCCGCGATCGCGCGGGCGCGCCGATCCCCAAGCAGGTGCACGGGCACACCGTTCTCGAGGTGGGCTGGACCATCGCGTTCGCGGTGATCCTGCTCGTGTTCGCGATCCCGACCATCCGGGTGATCTTCAAGACCCAGGAGGCCCCCGCGGCCACCGCGCTGCGGGTGGAGGTCTTCGGCAAGCAGTGGTGGTGGGAGTTCCGCTACCCGCAGTTCAAGATCACCACCGCCAACGAGCTCCACCTCCCGGTCGGGCAGACCGCGACCTTCCTGCTCAACGGGCCCGACGTCATCCACTCGTTCTGGATGCCGCAGCTCGGCGGCAAGCGCGACGTGGTCCCGCACCGGATCAACCACATCACCCTGACCCCCGAGGTGCCGGGCGACTATCCGGGCCAGTGCGCGGAGTACTGCGGCGTCTCGCACGCCAACATGCGCTTCCGGGTGATCGTGCACGAGCCCGCCGACTTCGAGAAGTGGGTCAAGGCCCAGCAGGCTCCCCCGGTGGAGTCCACCGACGCGCTCGCCCAGCAGGGCAAGACGATCTTCAGCCAGTCCACCTGCGTGGGGTGCCACACCATCACCGGGGTCTCCGCCGGGCACATCGGTCCCGACCTCACCCACTTCGCGAGTCGCAAGCGGTTCGCCGGGTCGCTCATGGAGTCGACGCCGGACAACATCGCCAAGTGGGTCGAGAACCCCGATCACATGAAGCCCGGGGCCCTCATGCCGAACCTCGGAATGACCGGCGAGCAGGGCAAGGCGCTCGCCGCCTACCTGCTCAGCCTGAAATAAGGGGACTCCATGGCCACTCAGGCCGCGTTCATGCACGGCTCGAAGGTCGAGACGGAGACCTTCTGGGGCATCGTCTGGTCCTGGCTCACCACCGTCGACCACAAGCGGATCGGGATCCTCTACGGCACGTCCGCCTTCATCTTCTTCCTGATCGGCGGCATCGAGGCCCTCATCATGCGGCTGCAGCTCGCGCGGCCGGACAACACCCTGGTCGGCGCCGAGCGCTTCAACGAGCTGTTCACGATGCACGGCACCACCATGATCTTCCTGGCCGTGATGCCGCTGAGCGCGGCCTTCTTCAACTACATGATCCCGCTCCTGATCGGGGCGCGCGACGTCGCGTTCCCGCGCCTGAACGCGCTCTCCTACTGGATCTTCCTCTCCGGCGCCCTGTTCCTGAACTCGAGCTGGCTGTTCGGGCTGGCTCCGGACGGCGGGTGGTTCGGCTACGCCAACCTCACCACCATCCAGTTCTCCCCGAAGCACACCATCGACTTCTGGATGCTCGGCCTGCAGATCCTCGGCCTCTCCTCGATGCTGGCCGGCTTCAACTTCCTGGTGACGATCATCAACATGCGGGCCCCCGGCATGACCCTCATGCGGATGCCGGTATTCGTCTGGATGAGCTTCGTGACCCAGTTCCTCCTCGTGCTCGCCTTCCCCGCGATCACGGTGGCGCTCATCCTCCTCATGTTCGACCGGTTCTTCGGCACCCTCTTCTACGCGCCCGCCGCCGGCGCGGACCCGCTCCTCTGGCAGCATCTCTTCTGGATCTTCGGCCACCCCGAGGTCTACATCCTGATCCTGCCCGCGATGGGCATCGTCTCGGAGGTGCTGCCCACCTTCTCGCGCAAGCCGCTCTTCGGGGCCCCGGTGGTGATCTACTCCGGCATCATGATCGGCTTCTTCGGCTTCGGGGTGTGGAGCCACCACATGTTCTCGGTGGGCATGGGGCCGGTGGCCGACGCCGCCTTCTCGATCTCGACCATGCTGATCGCGGTGCCGACCGGGGTGAAGATCCTCAACTGGATCGGCACCCTCTGGGGCGGGTCCATCCGCTTCAAGACCCCGCTCTACTTCTCGCTCGGCTTCATCGCCATGTTCACGATGGGCGGCCTCTCCGGGATCATGCACGCCTCCCCGCCGGTCGACCTGCAGCAGACCGACACCTACTTCGTGGTGGCCCACTTCCACTACGTGCTCTTCGGCGGCTCGATCTTCGGGCTCTTCTCCGGCATCTACTACTGGTGGCCCAAGATCAACGGCAAGCTCCTCGACGAGCGGCTCGGCCTCTGGCACTTCTGGCTCATGATGCTGGGCTTCAACATGACCTTCTTCCCCCAGCACTACCTCGGGCTCATCGGGATGCCGCGGCGGATCTACACCTACGCCCCCGACCTCGGCTGGAACTTCTGGAACCTGGTCTCGACGATCGGCGCCTTCCTGATCGCGGTGTCGCTGCTGTTCTTCATCGCCAACGTGATCCGCACCATGCGGAGCGGCCCGGTCGCCGGCAACGACCCGTGGGACGGCCGGACGCTCGAGTGGTCGATCCCCTCGCCGCCCCCGGTCTACAACTTCGCGCGCCTCCCCGAGGTGCAGGACCGCGACGACTTCTGGCTCCAGAAGTACGGCGACGGCCACGGGAGCGCCCCGCGGCCGCGCCCGGCCCCGGTGACCGCGGCGGAGATCGCGGCGATCCACATGCCGCCGACCTCCTACTGGCCGCTCCTGCTCGGCTTGGCCCTCGCGGTGATGGTCTCCGGGCTGATGATCAGCATGTACCAGGTCGTGGTGGGCGGGCTCCTCACGCTCTACCTCATGTACAAGTTCGCGATGGAGCTGCACCGGCCCTCCACCGGGCACGGGCACTAGGAGAGCCGCCGTGGCCGATCACGCCGCCGTCCACGCCATCCACGATCCCAACATCGGCAACACCGGTCTCGACAACCGCAAGGTCGGGATGTGGGCGTTCCTCGGCTCCGACTGCATGTTCTTCGGCTCCCTGATCGGGACGTATCTGGCCTACAAGGGCAAGTCCATCTCGGGCCCCCTGCCCCACGAGGTCTTCGACATCCCGCTCACCTCCTACAGCGCGGCGCTGCTGCTCGCCTCCTCGCTGACCATGGTGCTGGCCCTCGCCGCCCTCCAGCAGAACCGGCTGAAGCCGGCGACGGGCTGGCTGTTCGCGACCGCGATGCTGGGCCTGCACTTCGTGCTGAACCAGGTCTACGAGTTCACCACCTTCGTGCTGCACCACAACCTCACGCTCTCCACCAGCCTCTTCGGCTCGAGCTTCTTCGTGCTCACCGGCTTCCACGGAGCCCACGTCACCGGCGGGGTGATCTGGCTGCTCATCCTGGTCATGCTGGCGATGCGGGGGAAGCTCGACGCCCGCGACTACACCAAGGTCGAGATCGCCGGCCTCTACTGGCACTTCGTCGACATCGTGTGGATCGCGATCTTCACCATCATCTACCTCATCCCCTAGGAGCCGCGACATGGCCGATCAGCACGCCGTTGCCGCCGCTGCGACGCATGGAGGAGGAGGCGGCCACGCCACCGTCAAGACGTACATCAACGTGGCCATCGTGCTCGCGATCATCACCGCGGTGGAGGTGGCCTCCCTCTACATCCCGGGCATCCCGGGCCCGGTGCTCGTGATCAGCCTGCTCGCGATGTCGGCGGTGAAGTTCTTCCTGGTGGTCGGCTTCTTCATGCACCTCCGCTACGACCACCCGATCATGCGCGCGCTGTTCGTGGGGCCGCTGATCATCGCCATCGCGATCATCCTGGCCGTCATGGCGCTCTTCAGCGCCTTCGTGCTGCTGCCCCGCGTCGTTCTCTGACATGGCGCACGTAGTACCCGGGGCGGCGGGGCCTCCGCCCCTCGGGCCCGACGGCTTCGACTGGACCGGCTGGCACGCCGATCCCACCGTCGTCGGCGGCCTGCTCCTCCTGGGCGCGGCCTACGGGGTCGCCACCCTCTGGCGACACCGCCTCGATCCGGAGGCCCGCGTGGAGCCCGCCAAGGTCATCTCGTTCGTGAGCGCGCTCGCGGTCCTGTTCGGCGCCCTCACCGGTCCGGTGCACGATCTCTCGGACTACTACCTCTTCAGCGCGCACATGATCCAGCACATGCTGCTGGTCTTCGCGATGCCCCCGCTGCTCCTCTACGGCACGCCCGGCTGGATGGTGCGGCCGCTGCTGCGCGACGCCCGCCTCCTTCAGCTCGGCCGCACGCTCACGCGGCCGACCGGCGCGTTCGCCACCTTCAACGTGGTCCTGGTGGCCTGGCACCTGCCTCCGCTCTACAACCTGGCCATGGACCAGCATCCGGTGCACATCGTCGAGCACCTCATGATCATGGTGGCCTCGGTGATCCTCTGGTGGCCGATGCTCTCGCCGCTCGACGAGCTGCCTCGCGCGCCCTACCCGGTGCAGATGCTGTACCTCTTCGTGGTCGGCTTGCCGATGGTGATGGTGGCCATCTTCATCTCGATGGCGGACAGCCTGCTCTATCCCTACTACGCGGCGTCGCCGCGCATCTGGGCGCAGCTCACCCCGCGGGCCGACCAGCACCTGGGCGGCCTCATCATGTGGATTCCGGGCGGGTTGATCTTCCTGGCCGCGCTCTCCGTCGTCTTCTTCCGCTGGCAGGCCGCGGGGGGCGGCGACGGGGCGGCGAGCCCGAATCGGACGGCGGCCCGTGTCGGCTAGGATCGCCTTCGCCGCGGTCGTGGCGGTCTTCGTCCTGATGACCGTCGGCAACGTGGTGAGCGCGACCGGCTCGGGCCTCGCCTGTCCGGACTGGCCGCTCTGCCACGGATCGGTGATCCCCCCGCTGCGGGCGGACGTGCTGATCGAGTACAGTCACCGCCTCTCCGCGATGGCCGCCACCGTGCTGATCCTGGCCACCAGCGTGGCGGCCCTGCGCGGGCCCGCGCCGGCCGCGCGGCGACGGCTCGCGTGGCTACTCCCGGTGCTCCTGGCGGTCCAGATCGCGCTGGGCGGGATCACGGTGCTGCTCGAGCTACCCGATCTGATCAGCACCGCGCACCTGGTGAACGCCCTGCTGATCCTGGGCGGCCTCATCGTGCTGGCCCAGGCACTTCGGCAGCCCGCGCCCGTCCCGGCCGCCGGCGCTTCGCTCCCGCGGCGCCTGGCCCGCGCCGGTCTCGCGGTGCTCCTCGTCCAGCTCGCCCTCGGCGGCTATGTCCGCCACGCGGGCGCCGGCCTGGCGTGCCCGGACTTTCCGCTCTGCAGCGGCGACCTGCTGCCGTGGGGCTGGCTGCCCTCGGTGCACTGGGTCCACCGCTGGCTCGGCGTGCTGCTGCTGGGCGTCTTCGTCCACCTGGCCGTCGCCTCACGCACCACCGCGGCGCGCCTGGTCGCCGTCCTCGCGGTGCTGCAGGTCTCGCTCGGCATCGCGACCGTGCTCCTGCAGCTGGCCGCCCCGGTGCGGGCCGCCCACGCCGCGGTGGGCTACGCGCTGTGGGCGACCCTCGTGTGGGTCAGCGTGGAGGCGGGCTGCTGGCGCGCGGTGAGCGCGCCGGCCTCGCCCGCGGACGCCACCCGGAAGGCGGCCCATGCCGCCTAGGGCCGCCACCGCGACCTCGCGTGGGCTCCCCGCCCTCGGCGTGGCGGCGCGCGTCGGCGCCTACGCCGAGCTCTCCAAGTTCGGCATCGTGCTGCTGGTGCTGGTCTCGGCGGGCGCCGGCTTCATGCTGCGCGCTCCGCTCGGCCCCGAGTTCCCCTGGGCGCAGGGGCTCCTGGTGCTGGCCGGAGTGATGCTCCTCTCCTGCGGCGCCTCCGCGCTCAACCAGGTGCAGGAGCGCACGCGCGACGCCCTCATGGCGCGCACCGCGGGGCGGCCGCTCCCCTCCGGACGCCTCACCCACGCCCAGTGCCTCGCGTTCGCGCTCCTCGGCATCGCGGCGGGGGCGGCGCTGCTCTGGCTCGGGGTGGGACCCACCGCCGGAGTGCTGGGCCTGATCGCGAGCGCCTTTTACAACGGGGTCTACACCCCGTGGCTCAAGCCGCACTCGCCGTTCGCGGCGGTGCCCGGCGCGATTCCCGGCGCGATTCCGCCCGTCATCGGATGGGTGGCCGGGGGCGGCTCGGTCACCGACGTGGGCGCGGTGATCCTCTTCGGCATCCTGTTCCTCTGGCAGATGCCGCACTTCTGGGCCCTCGCCCTGCGCTATCGCGGCGACTACGCGGCGGGCGGCTTCCCGATGGTGTCGGAGCGAGTCGGGGTCGAGGGCACCGCGCGACTGATCCTGGTCTACGCCCTCGGCCTCACCGCCTGGTCGCTGGCCGCTCCCACTTTCGGGA
>Ga0207665_10001367_pt1 | contig 16419 bp, 13 predicted proteins | sample LARL112metaG_FD_184351 | JGI IMG/M metagenome (GOLD analysis project Ga0207665, IMG submission 184351) | Corn, switchgrass and miscanthus rhizosphere microbial communities from Kellogg Biological Station, Michigan, USA - LAR L11-2 metaG... | ecosystem: Host-associated > Plants > Roots >...
AAGTACGGCGAGATCGTCGGCGCCCACATCGTGGGCGGGCACGCGTCCGAGATCATTCATGAGCTGGCGGTGGCGCGGGAGAACGAATACACCGTGGAAGAGGTCGAGCTGGCGATTCACGCGCACCCGACCATGTCCGAGGCGGTGGCCCAAGCCGCGCTCGATTCGCTCGGCCGGGTGGTGGACATGTGACCGAAGTCCGAAGAGACCCCCTTGCCATCGGGCTCGGCGCCCTCGCCTGCGGTGCGGGGCTCGGGGGCGCGACGATCACGCTCGCACAGTTGCTCGTGAAGCTGCTGCAGGGCCGGCTGGACCCCGACCACTACCGTGAGGCCGCGGGCGACCCGCTGCTCGCCGGGCTGCTCGCGGGAGTCGCGGTGGCCGGCCTGTTCGGCTGGCGCCGCAGCCGGCCGTTGGAAAACCTCTGGCAGAGCGGCGTGATCGGCGTGCTTGCGGCCGTGGCCGCGCTGCTCGTGGGATTCCTCGCCGCCGTGGCGGACCGGCTACTCGGGTTCCCCGGGCTGATCGCCTGGGGCGCGCTGAGCGCCACGGTCGGCACGGCCGCGAGCCGCTGGGCCATCGCGGGCGCGAGGGCGGACGACGAGGGGCCAGTGATGGGGGGCGGGTCGTGACCAGGCGCATACTGGAGGTCGTGGAAGCGGGCGTCGTCCCGTACGCCAGGGCGCTCGAGTGGCAGCGCTCCCTGGCCCAGGCCCGCATCGACGGACGCCTGGTGAACGACGTGGTGCTCCTCCTCGAGCATCCCCCGGTGGTGACACTGGGCCGCAACTCGGACGCGGCCCATCTCCTCAGCGGCGACGGCGTCGAGGTGTTCGAGACCGAGCGCGGCGGCGACGTGACGTTCCACGGCCCCGGTCAGCTCGTCGGCTACCCGATCATCGATTTGACCCGCCACAAGCCGGATCTGCACTGGTATCTCCGCACCCTGGAGCAAGCGCTGATCGATGCGCTCGCCGGGCTCGGCATAGCCGCCGAACGGAACCCGGGTTACACGGGCGTGTGGACCAGGAAGGGGAGCCGCAAGATCGCGAGCATCGGGATCCACGTGAAGCAATGGGTCACGTGGCATGGGTTCGCGCTGAACGTCACTACCGACCTCTCCCAGTTCGGGCGCATCGTGCCGTGCGGGATTCCCGGAGTCGAGATGACCTCCGTGGCCCGGGAAACGGGAAACGGGAATGGGGAAACAGGTCTTTGGGACGAGGCCGTGGCTGCAGTGATCCACGGGTTCGAGACTACGTTCGACGTCGACGCGCGTTCAATGGAGCCTTCGCCGACGTACTAATGCAACGCCCCTTCGAGACGACCCTTCGTGACGACGTCCCGCGACGCCTCTGAGAGATTACCGCCCGGCCAGGTCCTGACCACCAAATGGCCCGTGCTCCACTACGGCGACGTGCCGAAGGTGGACACGAGCACCTGGACTTTCGACGTCACCGGGTTGGTAGACCGCCCGTTCACGCTCACGTACGACGAGCTGCTGCAGCTGCCGCGCAAGTCCGTGCGCTGCGACATCCATTGCGTCACGCGGTGGAGCCGGCTCGACAACACGTTTGAGGGCGTGGCGGTGCAGCTCCTGCTGGAGCGCGGGGGGATGAAGCCCGACGCGCAGTACTGCCTCGTCAGCGCCGAGCAGGGGTTCACCACCAACCTGCCGCTCTCGGATCTGAATCGCCCGGACAACCTGGTCGCCCTCAGGTGGAACGGAGAGCCGCTCACGCCCGAGCACGGCGGGCCCGCCCGCTTGCTGGTGCCGCACCTGTATTTCTGGAAGAGCGCGAAGTGGGTACGGGGTTTCACGCTGGTCGACCAAGACGTTCCGGGGTTCTGGGAGCAGAACGGCTATCACATGCGGGGCGACCCCTGGAAGGAAGAGCGGTATGGGGGACGAGGGCTTACGCAACACGATATCAACCGGCTGCGGAGTCTCAGCAAGAAGAAGGTCTAGCGGAGGTCCCATGCACCTGCATCCCCTGCTCGTGATACTGGCGGCGCTCGCCGGCACACCCCGTGACACGGTCCCCTTGTACACAGACCTGGGCGACTATCACGTCCCGATCACGACCCGCGTCTCCCTCACCCAGCGGTACTTCGACCAGGGGATGCGACTGCTGTACGGGTTCAACCACGGTGAAGCCATCCGGGCGTTCAATCATGCCGCGCAGCTGGATCCGAACTGCGCGATGTGCTACTGGGGAGTGGCCTACGCGTTCGGCCCGCACGTAAACGCCGGTATGGACTCGGCCGCAGGGATCACGGCATACACCGCTCTGCGCCAGGCGCTCTCGCGCGTGCGGCACGCGAGCCCTCGGGAGCGAGCCTACATCGCCGCGCTCGCGCATCGCTACGTGGCGAGCCCGCCCGCCGATCGCGCTGCGCTCGACTCGGCATACGCGGTGGCCATGGGCGAGGTCGTGAAGCGGTATCCCGACGACCTCGACGCCGCGACGCTGTACGCCGAGGCGCTGATGGACAGGCGTCCGTGGAACTACTGGGACAAGAAGACCGGGGAGCCCTATCCCGGGACCCGCGAGATCGTGGCGCAGCTCGAGCGCGTGCTGCGGTCCGACCCGCGCCACCCGGGTGCATGCCACTACTACATCCACGCGGTCGAGGCCGTGGCGCCGGAGAAGGCGGTGCCGTGCGCCGAGCGGCTCGCGGCGCTGATGCCGGGCGCCGGGCATCTCGTCCACATGCCCGCCCACATCTACATCCGGGTGGGACGCTACGCCGACGCGATCACGGCCAACGAGCACGCGGTGCATGCCGACGAGGCGTTCATCGAAGGACAGAAGCCACAAGGCCTGTACCCGCTCGCGTACTATCCGCACAACCACCACTTCATGGCGTTCGCCGCAACACTCGCCGGAAAGAGTACGCTGGCCATCGAGGCCGCGAAGCGTACCGCCGCGACGACACCCGCGGACGTGGCGAAGCAGGTGCCGTTCGTCGAGCCGTATCTGCATTACATCTATCTGACCCTCGTGACGTTCGGCCGCTGGGACGAGCTACTCGCCATGCCGCTGCCCCCGGGGGACCTCCCGTACTCGCGGGGCATGGCCCAGTACGCGCGCGGCGTCGCGCTGGCGGCGACTCACCGCTTCGCCGAGGCGCAGGCGGCGCTCGACACGCTGCAGCAAATCGCCGGCAGCGGGACGCGGGGTTACGCCTCCGCCGGGTGGACCACGCCGAGCACGAATCTGCAGATCGCCACGCACGCGCTGTTGGGCGAGATCGCGGCGCGGCGCGGTGCGCTCGAGGACGGCATCGCGCATTTCCGCGAGGCGATGAAGATCGAGGACGACCAACTCTATACCGAGCCGCCCGACTGGTATTACCCGATCCGCCACTCCCTGGCCGCGGTACTGCTGCAGGCGGGCAGCGCGGTGGAGGCCGAGCGGTTGTATCGCGAGGACCTCACGCGGTTCCCGGAAACCGGCTGGTCGCTCTTCGGGCTGGCACAGGCGCTGCGCGCGCAGGGGAAGACCGCCGAGGCGACGGACGTGGGGGCCCGTTTTGCACGCGCCTGGGCCGGGGCGGATGTGACGCTGACGGCCTCCCGCTTTTAGGCCAAGAGCTCCGCGACTTCGCGCGCCGCCGCTTCCTGACGGCGGCCTTCCTCACCCATGTCGCGGACGAGCACCGCGAGCGTCTGCGCCCCTTCCCCTTCGACCGTCGCCGCCTGCCAACCGCTCAAGGCGGCGCTGGCCTCGAGCAGCCGCTGGGTCAGGAGATCGCGGCCGCGCTCGCAGCGGCTGAGCGCATCGAGCCACCCCGGCGGCGCGTCCGCCAATCGATCGCGCCGCGCATCGAACGCGCCCAGGTGCTGCTCGAGCGCCGCGAGATCACGCGCGGTGTCGCACGCCGCGATCACCAGCTGATCGAGTCCGCTCGCTTCCTGTCCGGAGGCAGTGACTGCGTGGGCCCGGCGCAGCAAGTCGACCAGCAGGGCGCGGGCCGCACCGGCCGGCAGCGCCGCGAACGCGCGCACGGCCGCGCGCTCCGCTTCCGCCGGCAGCGTCGAGCGGCGGGTGGACGACGGGTTCCACACGGGCGCCCGGCGCAGCGCAACGGCGAGCGTCACGAGGCCCACCGCGACTGCGGGACTCGTGACCAGCAAGACGGGAGTGGCGGCGGCGAACCCGGCCGCGGCGCCGGTCACCGCAACGACGCCGGCGAGCACCAGGATCGCCGGCGGCACGGCGGCCCGCCACGCGGCGGTGCGGGACTCCGTACGGGCCGACAGGCCCTGCGACTCGAGCAGCTCGACGACGCGGGCGCCCGCCTCGGCGGGAACCCGGAGCAGGGGTCGTTCGCCGGCGGCAGCCGAGTCGCGGCCCGCCGCCGAAGCGCCGGTGCCGATCCGCTCTTCCAGCGTCTCGCGCACCGCGCGGCGCGCCGATCCCGGCGTGGTCCACTCGAGGAAAACCAGCACGTCGTCCCCGCCGCCAGCGCGGCGGGCGCAGCGAGGACAGACCCCGATACCAAACGGCTCCGGCGCGCGGCACAGCACGCAGCGTGCCTTGTCCGCGGGCGCCGGAGCCGCTCCCTCCTCGACCCCATCAGCGCCGCGCTCGAGGGCGTCTGCGAGGAGCGCGATCGCGGGAAACCGATCGTCGGGGTCCGGCATCGTGGCCCGCCACACGACGTCATCGAGCCAGGCGGGCACCTCGGGGCGCCGTAGCCGGGGGCGGTGGCCGACCCGGCCGGCGTCGGCGCCGCCGCGGGCAGGGACCCGGGCCGGGAGCTCACCGGTGAGGGCATAGTAGAGCGTCACGCCCAAGGCGTATTCGTCCGCCCGCGCATCGCCGCGCCCGCCGGCGAGCTGCTCCGGAGCCGCATAGTCGGCCGTGCCGACCAGACCTCCGGTCTGGGTGACGGTCTCCTGCCCCGCCAGCCGCGCCGAACCGAAGTCGGTGAGTCGCGCACGGCCATCGGGGGCGAGCAGGATGTTCTGCGGCTTGACGTCGCGATGGAGGATGCCGCGGCGGTGGGCGGCGGCGAGCGCCGCGGTGATGTCACGCCCAAGGCGCGCCGCGGCGTCGGGGTCGAGCGGCCCGCGCTGCCGCACGCGCACGGCGAGGTCGGGGCCCGGGACATAGTCCATCACGACAAAGCTCCACGGCCCGTCATCGACGACGTCGTACACGGCGACGATGTTCGGATGGCTGAGCTGCCGCACGACCTGGACTTCGCGGCGCAGCCGCTCGCGCGCGAGTCGCGCCGCGGCGGGCGGGGGCACCAGCAGCTTGATCGCCACATCGGCGCCGATGCGGCGGTCGCGCGCGCGGTACACGATGGAAAAGCCGCCCCGGCCGATTTCGTCCGCGATCTCGTAGCGATCCTGCAGGACGACGCCCGGAGTGAGATAGGTGGGCTCGGCCACCATGGGACGCTTTTGGCTAACGAAGCCGCGCGAGAACGTCCCGCGCGTTCCGCGTCCAGCCGTCGTTCTCGTGATAGTAGGAGAGAAAAGCCTTGAGGTGCGTCCGGGCGAGCGCCGGCTGCCCCAGCGCATACTCCGACATCCCCGCGTGGTACAGCGCCATGTAATGGTTGGGGATGTAATCGACCACGAGCTCCATGATGGGGCCGGCCGAGCGATCGTCGCCCGCATCGGCGACCGGATGCGCCACGTTGAACACGATCCCCGCGGCCTGGTAACGGTCTCGCGCCGCGAGGCGATCGATCACGTCGCGCGCCAGATCGATCTTGCCGCCGAGCGCGTAGCAAGCGGCACTGAATCCTTGCCCATCGAGAGTGGAGGGCGCGGGGTGCTGCCGTTGAGCGAGCTCGACCTCTACGGCGTTGCAGTAGGGCTTGATGGCGGCGAACCACTCCCAGGCCGACCCACTGAAGGACGCGGCGACCGGAGCGGGTGCGGGAGGGGGAGCGTCCGACGGCCCCGCTCGGTGGCGCAGCACCACCACGCCGCAGATGGCGAGATAGCCGAAGCCGAGGAGATACAGGGGGCGGTGCATGGGTCGACCAATATAAGAGACGACCGAGCAGGGGCGGCGTGCACCGGGTCACAGCCGCCGGAACCCCTTCCCCGCAAAGACGCTAGCTGATGTCCATCGTGCCAAGCAGCTCGTAGAACCGGCCGAACACCCGGACGCCATCCCACAATTGCTTCAGGTCGAGCTTCTCGTTCGGCGCGTGCAACCGGTCGTCGGGGAGGCCGATGCCGGTGAGGATGACCGGCGCGCCGCCCTTCCCGAGCGCGGGGACCACCGGGATGGAGCCGCCGGCGCGCGCCGGCACCGTACCCCGACCCACGACCTCGCGGAACGCCTGATCGAGCAACTTGAACGCCGGGTGCGTCACCTTCACGGTGGCCGGGTCCGCGCCGTGCAGGAACTTCACACTCGCCTGGACGTGCTTGGGCGCGAACCGTCTCACCGCCGCCGCGAGCTGGCGTTCCACCGCCTTGAGCTTCTGATCGGGCACGAGGCGGAGACTCACCTTCGCCGTGGCTTCCGCCGGGATCACGGTCTTCGCACCGTCCCCGGTGAAGCCCCCCGTGATCCCGTGGATCTCGAACGTCGGGAGCGCCCAGAGGCGCTCGAGCACCGAGTACGACTTGAGCCCCGTGAGCGCCTTCGCCTGGACGCGGTGCTTCAAGAACTCGCCTTCCCGGAACGGGAGGCGCTTCCAGGTGGCGAGCTCGACCTTGGAAGGACGCTTCACCGACGCGTACAGGCCCGGGATGTGGACCTTGCCGTCGGGCGTCTTCAGGCGACCGAGCAGGCGGGCGAGCTCTTCGTGCGCGTTGGGCGCCGCGCCGCCGAATTCGCCCGAGTGCAGATCCGATTTCGCCGTGCGCACGCTGATCTCCGCATAGCACAGCCCGCGCAACGTCGTGTAAACCGCGGGCCAGCGCGGCGCGATGTAGGCCATGTCGGCGATGAGCACGGCATCGGCGCGGGTGCGCTCGGGCTCGCGGCGCAGCAGCTCGAACAACACGCGACTGCCGTACTCCTCCTCCCCCTCGATGAGGAAGCGGAAGTTCACCGGCGGTCGGCCGCTCTGCGCCTCGATCGCCTTGAGCAGGCAGAACACCTGGCCTTTGTCGTCTGCGGCGCCGCGCGCGAACAGCTTGCCGTCGCGCACCGTCGGCTCGAACGCCGGCGTGGTCCACTCGTCGAGCGGCTCGGGCGGCTGCACATCGTAGTGGCCGTAGATGAGGAGCGTCGGCGCGCCGGGCACCTCGGGTCCGACGCCCCACACCACCGGGTGCGTGCCGCTCGCGAGGAACTGTACCTCGCGGCAGCCGAGCCGACGCAGCTCGCCGGCCACCCATTCCGCGGCCGCGCGGCAGTCGGCGTTGTGGGACGCGTTGGTCGAGACGGATGGAATCCGCAGAAAGTCCGTGAGCTCGCGCAGCAGGCGGTCCCTGTTGATCGGGTCCATGGCGCGAAGAATCTAGACGACGAAATAGCCGGACGTCCAGACGTCTCAAGATGCGCGGCTAGCCAGCGACCGGGCAGCGGGTATATTCGCGCCATGCGGACGACCGCGTCATACGAGTTGTTCCCGGACGCGCCGAGCGAGCGCGCGATGGCGCGCGCCCGCTATCTCGTCCGCGAAGGGCGCGTCGCCGACGCCGAAAAGGCGTACCGCGAGCTGCTGGCGGAGCATCCCGATCTGAAACCCGGGTGGGCCGAGTGCTTCGAGCTGCTGCGCCGTCAGGGGCGGACCGAGGACGCGCTACGCCTGGCCGAGGCCGCACGGGCCCAGTTCGGCGATTCGGCGTTCTCGCTCGCGCTCAAGGGAGCCGCGCTGATCGAGCTCACGCGCTATCGGGAAGCCCTCGCCACGCTGGAGCAGGCGCTCGAGTTCGATCCGGACCTCGCGCTCGTGTGGCACGAGCTGGGCTACGCGGCGTTCCGGCTGGGCGACCGGAACCGCGCTCTGCTCGCGCTCGACCGGGCGTTCGGCCTCGAACCCCACACCGAGACGCTGCGGCTGCGCGGACGGATTCTGCGCGACGCCGGACGCTACCAGGCGGCGGAAGTGGCGTACGAGGGGGCCGCTCAAGCGGCCGAGCATCCGGAGCAGCGCGCCGCGGCGGAGCGGGAGATCGCCGCCACCCAACGCTACGGGTTTTACGCCCCGCGCCGGCCCGACGCGCTGACTCCCGCCGAGCGCTGGTTCGCGGAGACCGGCACCGTCGTGCTCGCCTCCGACGAGGCCACGGCGGTCCCCGACGATGCGAGTCTCGCCGCCGCCTTCGTCGACCTCACGCGAGATTCCCGGTGGCGGTTCGGCCAGATCGTCGCGCTGGGGCCCGCCCTGCCGGTGTGGCGCGCCATGGCGGACGCGCTGGGAGCACCGCTCGTCACACGCACCGGGTTCGATCCAGCCGCCTGCCCGTTGGTGGTGGCCCAGAGCCCTCAACCCGCGGACGCCGGCTGGTCCACCCTGACGACCGCGGTGGCGGAGCACGCGAGCGGGCTGGTGTTCGTGCTCGAGCACCTCCCCGAGCCAGCCGCCACGGGCGCCGACGTGATCGGCGTGCTCGCTGACGCCGCGGGGCGGCAGATGCGGCAGCCGAACGTGGCCCACGCGCTGTCCGAAGCACAGCATCCGGCCGGCCGCTTGGCGAATCGCCGCCTCGTCCGCGAGTGAACTCGCGGCTCGGCCCTGCCCGTAAACGGGCGTGCGGGACGCCGCTTGAGCGGCAGCGCCGAGCCGCGGCTTCAGCCGCGCTCCCTCCCGGCCGGGTGCCGCCACCACGAAGGAGCATCCCATGACCGCCACCGGCCGACCCTCGCGCACGATGACGGGAAAGTCGATCGTCGACAGCCAGTTCGAGCGCGCCGCCAACCTGATCAACCTCGATGACTACATGCGGCGCATTCTCCAGCGGCCGTTCCGCGAGGTCCAGGTGGAAGTTCCGGTGCGTATGGACGACGGGCGGATCGAGGTGTTCACCGGCTACCGCATCCAGCACAACGGAGCACGCGGTCCCTGTAAGGGCGGCATCCGCTACCACCCGGACGCGGACCACGACGAGGTGCTGGGCCTCGCGACCATCATGACCTGGAAAACCGCGCTCATGGACATCCCGTTCGGCGGCGCGAAAGGCGGCGTGGCGGTGGATCCGAAGCAACTCTCGAAGCTCGAGCTGGAGCGCCTCACCCGCCGCTTCACGCAGCGCATTTCCATCGTACTCGGCCCCTACCGGGATATCCCCGCGCCCGACGTCGCCACCAACGCGCAGGTCATGGCCTGGATCCTCGACGAATACTCGAGCCGCCACGGCTACACGCCCGCGGCCGTGACCGGGAAGCCGATCTCACTGGGCGGCTCGCTCGGGCGCGAAGAGGCCACCGGTCGGGGCGTCATGTACGTGATGATGGAGTACTCGCGTGACTTCGGCATCCCGCTCAAGGGCAGCCGCGTCGTGATCCAGGGGTTCGGTAACGTTGGGGGGCACCTCGCGCGGTTGCTGCATGCCGAGGCCGGCGCGAAGATCATCGCCGTCTCCGATGTTTCCGGCGGGGTCGTGAACGAAGGCGGTCTCGACATCCCGGGGCTACTGGCCCACACCGCGGGGCGGAAACCCGTGTCGGAATGGAAAGCCGGCAAGGCGATCAGCAATGAGCAGCTCTGGACCATTCCCTGTGACTGGCTGGTCCCCGCCGCGCTCGGCGGCGTCATCACGAAGGAAGCCAATGCTCGAACCCTCGACTGCCGGGTCGTGGTAGAAGGCGCGAACGAGCCTACCACGCCGACGGCCGACCTCATCCTCGAGGAGCGTGGCATCTCCGTGATCCCCGATTTTCTCGCGAACGCCGGCGGCGTGACCGTCAGCTACTACGAATGGGCGCAGAATCTCCAGCAGTACCGCTGGACCCACGAGCAGGTGAATCGCGAGCTTCAGGCGACCATCACGAAAGCCTACGTCGGGGTGCGCGATCTGGCGAAGCAGAAGGGCGTGACGTTCCGCACCGCGGCATATGCGATTGCGCTGCAGCGTGTGGCGGAGGCGGAGCGGTTGCGGGGGAACTGAACGTCAGTTCGCCATCACCCCCCGCCCCTCGAATACAACGCCTCATACGGATCCTGCCCCGGCAGTGTGAACACGCGGACCTGAATCGCGCGGATGGTTTCCTTCAAATCCGCCTTCGAATGGACGTACACCTCCTCGAACAGGTTCAAGTTCATCCGATACAGGCGCTGGGCGATCACCACCGCGTTGTTGAGCGGCGCCCGGGCAAACCAGCGCCAATCGTAGGTCTCGAGGGATTGCCCCACCGGACCCGTAAGTTGCGCCCGCGCCCACGCGAAGAGGGTGGCACGTGCCCGTTCGACCGCCGCCCCGGTCGGTCCCTCGGCGTATGCCGAGTCGAGGCGGCGGGCGAGCTCCGCGTAGAGCTGGTCGAGAATGCGCTCGTCCCGCCAGCGCGCGGCGGCGCGCTTCGCGTCGACGGTGTCGCCGCGCGAGCGGAAAAACGCCTGGGCGCCACGGTAGCCCACGAAACTGGCGAAGCTCTCGTTGAACGGCGTCTGGCTCTTCAGATACAGCGTGTTGTGGGCCAGCTCGTGGATGACCGTGGCGACGAGCTCCATCGTGTCGCGCTCCATGACGGTCGACAGGAGCGGGTCCGAGAAATACCCGAGGGTCGAAAACGCGCCGGCCGGACGGAGGTAGGTGTCGAGCCCGTCGCGCTCCAGGTCCGCGGCGGCGCGGCGCGCCGCGGTAAAGTCGAAAAAACCCTTGTACGGCACGGCGCCGACGATCGGGAAACGCCAGACATGCTCGCGCAACCGGTCACGGCGGGACGCGGAGAGCACGAGGAGGAGCGTGTCCCGCCCGACGTTCACGTAGCTGGTGTACGTCTCGCCGACGAGCAGACCCAGCGAATCCGCCGCATACGCGCGGGCCGCGCGCACGAGCTGCAGGCGCTGGCGTAGCGCCGGGTCGGTTTTCGGATCGGCGACGAGCTTCGCGATCGCCCGCCGCTTGAGGAGGATCCGCGCCTCCTCGATGCCGGCGCGCGCGAGGTAGCGCGCGTCGGCACTCGCCACCAGCGCGACCGCGAGCAGGACGGGAATGCCGATCAGCACCCACGCCAGCAGGCGCCGCCCGACCCGGCCCCAGTTCGGCGGGCGGCGCTCGATCACGGCATCCATCGCAGCCCCATGCGGTGTCTCGCGCCGAGCGCGTCGTCCGCCCGGAACGCGTAGTCGAGATGCAGGTGACCGAGCTCCAGGCTCGCACCCGCGGTGAACGGCGACGCGCTCGTCACGCCTGAGTGGCCGACGTATCCGATCCGGCCGAGGACCCCCATGCCGCGTGCCACCACGCCGCCCTCCATACCCAGCACGACGAAGGCGCTTCCTCCCGACGGCCACTGGCCCTCGAGGGTTGTGAGGAGCCGCAGCGTGCCCTGAGGATCGACGTAATTGAGCGTGAACCCCGCGCGCTTGCGTTGTGGGAGGTGTACCCCCCCGGCCGCCGGACCGAAGTCGCCGCCGATGTTCTGGACGCTCACGCCCAGTGCCGCCAGATCGAAGATCGCAATGGCGAGGCCGACATCTCCGGCCCAGGCGTCGACCCGGGCGCCGCCGAGCGTCTCACGCGCGTACTTGGCGGTGGCGCCGAGCGCCACCATCCCCGAGCGGAGCACGAGGGAGGAGGCACCGAGCAGATCGGCCGAGGTGTAGCTCGGACCGAATGCCGCGGCGCCCGCCCCCCACGTGAATCGCCCGACGCGCAGCGCCAGCGCTCCAGTGGAGAGGGTCGCTCCGGACGGGTACGACTCGTATGAGCCTTCGATGGCCAAGTGGTGCACGGTCGCGAGCCCCGCGGGGTTGGCGAAGATGGCGCCCGCGTCGCCGACGATCGCCGCCCCGGCGCCGCCCATGCCCGCCGCGCGCGCGGAGCCGGGGGCCAGCGCCAGCACGGATCCGGTCTGGGCGGAGAGCGCTGACGACGCCAAGAAGGCGTCACAAAAAAACGTCACGAGAAAACGTCGCGTAGAACCGTGGCACGCCATTACGACCTTCTGTCACGTCGTCTCGTGACGTCTCTTCGTGACGCCGCTTCGCGACGCCGTCGGTTCATTGAAGACGAATCACGTTCAGTCTCGGAACTAGTGTTGCGCGCAGCGCGCCACCTGCACTGTTGGAAAACAGCAGCGTGAACGCGGACGCGCTCGCCGCCTGCTGCAGCCGGTAGTAGCTGCCCGACCCCGCGCGCAACATGCCGGCGAGCGCCGCACTACTGTTCACAACGGAAGGCGTGAGCGGGAACTGACTCGGCAGGTTGCCGGTACTGAAGAAGGCTCCGCACGCAGTCTTCATCGTTTGATAGTCCGTGCGGAACTTCCACGTCGTGTACTGCAGCTCGGGAGGCGCGGTGAAGCCCGGCAGATCGGAGACATAGTTGGCGAGCGCCCACTGCGTGAGGATGGTCGGGAACGCGGTACCGCTCGCGGCGTTGCTCACGTTTGCCGCGCCGATGAGCGCCGTCCCGTCCAGTCGCCGCGTCACCGAGTCGGCCGACCCGAGCGTAGGACCGACCCGGTCCACGAGGTAGCGCACGAACAGCCAGTAGGCACCGCGGTTCGCGAGGCCCCCGATGCCAGCCGTGTCCACCAGGAAGTAGTTCTGGGGCGCGGTGAAGTACTGCGCCGAGTTGTAGAGATCCCCGAACGCGTAGCGGCAGAACGTGGCCGTGTCCGGCAGGAACGTGCGCCCGCCGTTCTCCTCCGCGTAGTGTGACAACCCCTCGTTCAGCCAGAGATCCTCCGGGAAGTTGCCCCGCACGAGGAAGTGCTGGTTGAAGCTGATCATGTGCTGGAACTCGTGCACGAACGTCACGGGTACGAGCTGCGTCACGGCCGAGACGCTGTGCGGGCAACTGAGCGTACCGGAGGGATCGGGGACAATTGAATAAAAGATCTCGCCGGCGTTCCCGGTCGCGAACGGCGCCGTCGTGATCAGGTCGGCGCCGAAAAAGAACCCGGCCACGTAGCCACCGGTGGGGTTGTTGCATTGCGCGCTCGTGACGAGCGCGTTCACCTTCCCCGTCATGAGCACGATCACCATGCCGTTGTTGTCGATGTCCGACTCGCCGCCGAACGCCAGCGTGTCCGTCTCGTACAGGCGCGTGTCGAACACGGTCCGGAGGTTGTTCAGGTCGGAGTCCGTCAGGCCGGGCTGGGGAGCCGCGTTGTCGACGAAGATCGCGATATGGGTTCCCACCTTGAGCGCGGTGGCCGTCACGGTCGAGAGCGTGGTCGGCTTGCGCGGGTCGCAGCTCAGCGTGTTACACACCTTGAACGTACGGACGTTACCAGAATCCACCGGCGTGACGAGTGCGGGCGCCCGGGGTGGCGCCCGGAGCGGCCGCGGCACCTGCGCTGCGAACTCCCGCTCGGAAAGGCGCAACCGGAGGTCGAACTGCTGCGCGACATTGGGCCCGAAGGCCGAGGCGAGCGGGGCGCCCGGGGCGGGTGGGGCGGCGAGCGGGTTGCCGCCCAGCTTGAACGCCTGCGAATCGTCCGGGATCCTGCTCGCCGACTGTGGCACCACGAGATACTCGATGATACCGGCCGTCGCATTCGCCTGGAACACCGCGCACCCCGATGTCTGGGTCGGATCGATACTGGTGACGCCGGCGTACGCCGGGCTCACCGCCCCAGCGGCTCCACCGCTCGTCGCCGTGCACGGCGCCAGCGGCGGCTGGGTCCCTGAGCCCGAGCTACAGGCCGTCGCGAGCAGCGACGACAGTCCCACCGTCCACAGGCGTCTCGGCATCGCGTCTTTCCTCCGTGACCTCTCCGGCGCGCACCAGCGCCATGCGGAAGCAGATGGGTCCCGCCACCTGGTGAACACCAATCATCGCCACGATCAGGGTCTCAAGGGAGACCCCCCATTCCGGGAACGCCCGCCGGGCGAGCTGTGCGAGCCCCAGCGCCATGCCGGCCTGCGATATAAGCCCGAGCCAACCGTCCCGCGCCATGGCGGGCGTCACACTCGGATGCCGTCCCGCCCACAGCAGGCCGTAGCGCACGCTCACGAGGCGAAGCCCGACGAGCAGCAGGATCCACGGCCACAGATCCGCCAGCACGCCCACCCGCAGCCCCGCACCCGTCAGGGCGAAGAACGCCACATACACCGGCAGCGATCCGCGTTTCAGCTCGCGACGCAGCCGCTCGCCTTCGGCGGGCGCGAAGTTCTCGAGATAGAACCCGGCCGCGAGCGCGATGATCAGGGTCTCGAGCTGCATGAGCCGCGCCCCCTCCGCGGCGACGAACGCCGTCGCGACGAGGAACAGCACCGTGTCCCGCCGCACCAGACTCAGGTACCGGCCGAGCGCGAACCCCAGGAGGGCGCCCGCGGCGGCCGAGCCGACGAGCCGCAGGATGGCCGTGCCCGCAACCGCGACGTTCAGGGCGCCGGCGCTGGTGAGCGTCCGACCGAGGACGAGCACCAGCGCGAAGAGAATGGCGACCGCGATGTCCTGCACCACCGTAACGCCCAGCAGCGTACGCGCCACGGGTCCGCGGCCGTCGAGCTCGCTCATTATCGCCATCGTGAGGACGGGGGATGAGGCCGCGGCCAGCGTGCCGAGCACGAGCGCCACCACCACTGCGTCGCCCACCGGCTGATGCCGCGTGAGCGGGAACCACGGGCTCACCGACAGCAGTACGAGTGAGACGGCGAGGAAGGGAAACACGATCGCGCCGCTCGCGAGACGCGCGAACGCCACGCGGCCCCCTCCCTGACGCAATGCGTCGCGTGTCAGCTCCGCTCCGGCGGCAAGTGCGATCAGCGCCACGGCAGCATCCCCGATGAATCGGAGCGCGTCCACTTCCTCGCGCCGCACGAGGCCGAGCCACGCCGGGCCCACGGCAAAACCGACGAGCAGGTAGCCGGTGAGCCGCGGCAGCCGCGCGCGCCGCGCGATTTCGCCGCCGACGTACGCGGCGAGCAGCAGGAAGCCGAGCGCCAGGGTCGCGCGGGCTTCGAGCGGACCGCCCGCGGTCACGCGATGAAGGAAGGCCATCAGCAGGCCCAGTGCGAACAGCGTCGCGATTGAGCGCATGGGCCGCAAAATATCCGGCGACAACACGCTTTTGACAATGCGCTGGAGCGCCGATATCTTCCCACAAGCCGTATGGCGTTCGTTCACCTCCACACGCACAGCGAGTACTCTCTCCTCGACGGCGCCAACCGGATCCCCGACTTGCTCGATCGGGTCCAGGCGCTGGGCATGGACTCGCTCGCCATCACGGACCACGGCAACCTGCACGGGGCGTGGCAGTTCTACTCCGAGGCCCGGGCGCGCAAGATCCGCCCCATCCTCGGCTTCGAGGCATACCTCGCGTTCGGCGACCGGCACAAGCGCGAGCGCCCCCCTCCCGACGCACCGGGCCCGTATTCCCATCTCGTGCTGCTCGCGCGGAGCCGCACCGGCTACGAGCATCTCGTCAAGCTCTCGTCCATCGGATTCCTCGAGGGCTTTTATCGCCGGCCGCGCATCGACCGGGAAGTGCTCGAGCGGTACTCGGGTGGCCTGATCGGGCTCGCCGCCTGCCTCTCGGGCGAGATCGCGCTCTACCTCCGGCAGGGGAACTACGAGGCCGCGAAGGCGAGCGCCCAGTACTTCGCCGGCGTGTTCGGCCCGGACGGCTTCTGGCTCGAGGTGCAGGACCACGGCCTCGCGGACGAGAAGACCGTCACCGCCGGCATGCTCCAGCTGGCGCGGGAGCTCGGCCTTCCCGTGGTCGCCACCAATGACGCGCATTATCTGAGGAAAGAGGACGCCGAAGCCCACGACGTCCTGCTCGCGATCGGCACAGGCAAGGACCTGGACGATCCTAACCGCTTCCGCTTCTTCGGCCAGGAGAGCTACGTCAAGTCCGAGCGGGAGATGCGCGCGCTGTTCCCGGACCAGCCGGAGGTCGTGGCGGAAACCCAACGCGTGGCGGATTTGTGCGAATTCGACTTCGCAAAGCGCTACTTCCTGCCGCAGTACCCGCGCCCGGCGGAGTTCGCGTCCGATAACGACCTGCTGGTGCATCTGGCACGGGCGGGGGCGGCGGCGCGCTACGGGGACCCGCTGCCCCAGGCCGTCCACGAGCGGCTCGACTACGAGCTGCAGGTGATCTCGCACACCGGCTACGCCGGCTACTTCCTGATCGTCTACGACATCGTGAAGGCGGCGAAGGACCGCGGCATTCCGGTGGGGCCGGGACGCGGCTCGGCGGCGGGTTCCCTGGTCGCGTACGCGCTCGGCATTACGGATATCGATCCCCTCAGGTTCGACCTGCTGTTCGAGCGGTTCCTGAATCCCGAGCGCATCTCGATGCCGGACATCGACCTCGAGATGCGCTCGGGATTCAGGAACCGCTCGAACAGCAGGTCGAACCTGAGGGG
>Ga0207665_10001369_pt1 | contig 16418 bp, 10 predicted proteins | sample LARL112metaG_FD_184351 | JGI IMG/M metagenome (GOLD analysis project Ga0207665, IMG submission 184351) | Corn, switchgrass and miscanthus rhizosphere microbial communities from Kellogg Biological Station, Michigan, USA - LAR L11-2 metaG... | ecosystem: Host-associated > Plants > Roots >...
TCGGAATCCAGGAAATGCAAGGATTACCAGCTGAATTTGACCATCATCTGCAGTATGCGGTGGCCAATCGTGTTTGTAGCGTATCCGAAATTGGGGTTCGTAAGGCTCCCACTGCTATTAAAATTAACGTTCAAGTTTTGGTCGCTGTTGAGGAACGTCCGATTCGGATGGTTGATGAAGTTATAGCCGGAAAAGCGGAATTGAAGCTTTTTGTTCTCCGACGGTCCGAAAGTGAAATTCTTGAACAAAGACACATCCGTATTAAAGAATCCCGGGCCCGTCAATGACGGGAAAATGTAGGCGCCTTGCTGGCCTGGAGTAGCGAACGGCGAGAAGCAAGCACCATTGATGTACTGGTGCGCCTTCAGGCCGCTTCGCGGATCGCAGGTCAGCGCTGGCATCAATGTAAGGTCCCCTGTCCCAAGCACGTTTGAGGTGCTAGCCTGAATCGGAACCGCGAGCGTCTTGCCCATGAACGTCGTGCCAGCAGGGATGAAGGCGGAGTAGTTGAAATTCGAGCTTACCGAAGCCTGCAAATCCGCTCCGGTCTGGTACTGGCCGATGCCAGAAATTTGCCAGCCGTTCGCTAACTGTTTCACGAACCGGCTGGCATTGGTTACTTTGGGAAACTCATAGACATAAGCCACGTTGAAAATGTGGGTGCGATTGTTCGGAAGCGTTCCGTAGTTGTTCCTGAGAACGGTCGGGTCGCCGATTGACGAGCCACCCTCGCCACGAATGCCGAGGGCTTTGCCAAACGTATAGTTGGTCAGGAAAGTGAGCGGCCCGGACTGTTTGTTCCAAGTGACCTGCAAGCTGTTGTAGTTGGAATACATCTTGTGGTCAATGATTTTCACGGTGCCGAGGCAATTATTTGCGCCGACACAAGGACCGGAGTGAAGTGGGCGCGCATTGTTCACCTGGTCCGTAGTGTATCCGTTGCCGTGGTTACCGTCTGGATGATCACAAGAGCTGCCACTACCGTTCGTAACTGTGGGATCACAGTTCGGCAGCCAGCCACAGACAGTCGTTCCGGTTGAATTTGCTGTCGTGCCACAAACGGCTGCGTTGAACATCGCCCTTGCACCAATGTCATTGATCTGATCAAAATTGTTGTTCCAGTTGCTGAGGTAGTCGGACTTGCTGCCAACGTAAGCGACTTCCAACTGGCTCTTCAAAGGCAACCGTTGAGCCAAAGTGAAGCTATAGCTCTGGGTCCGCGGCTCCTGGTCGTCATTGGGATCCAAAACTGTGACCCCGCTCGGCGCACTTAAGTTGACGCCGGGTCCGAGTGACTTAATTGTTGGACTCCACAACGTCGGGGACGCGAACGATCCCCGAACGATGCCGTAAGCACCATTCTGCACGTTCTGTTCGTCATGGAAATGGTACATGCCGTATCCGCCGCGCAGCACCGTTTTGCCGGTACCAAAAATATCCCAGGCAAAACCGAGGCGAGGATTATAGAAGAACAGCCTGCTTGCCGAACCCGAGAGCGGCGTTGAAGAGTGCACCTTATTCCACTGAATGCCGGGGAAAGTAAATCCGCCGACTGAACCGCCAGTGCCGGCGCTGTACAAGTTCGGGTACCACGCTGCAAAGCCATAACCGGTTGTGTCGCTCCATGGCCCCAGGTGCGAGAAGCGCATGCCATAATCCAGAGTGAGGCGACGGGAAACCTTCCATGAATCTGTCGCGTAGAATTCCGCCGTTATGTAACGGAATGCTGGAACGACGTCGAAATTCTGTTCTGAATATTGGGTGGTCTGGCCCATGAGCATGTCTGCGTAGGCGTTGCCCGTGCCACCGGATCCCCAGTTGCTGAATATCATCGAGCCGTTAACCGCGGCGTTGCCAGGTTGTTCGTTCCAAGTGCGCTCCCAGTAGAAACCGAACTTGGTGGTATGGGTTTTCCAGACCTTGACCAGATTGTCCGCCACGGAGGGCAGAGTCTTCTTAGCATAAACAGTGCCATTGAGCTCAAATCCCGTGTTGAGCATGTTAGAGATGCCGTCACCCCATCCGGTCATCTGAGGGAAGATGAGGCTTTGCGGATTTGGGTGGCTGAAGAGCAGGTTGTAGTTGAGACCGAGCGACGAGCGTTCCACCTTGGCCGGATCCTTGAAACTGTTCGGGAGGTTGAGGTACGTGTAGCTGAAAACCAATTCGTTGGTGAGAGTGGGGTTGATAACCTTCGTGAGGTTTGCTGTAATGACGTCCGACGTCGTTGATTCAACTAGGGGCGTGGGATAAGGCGTCGTCGGCGCTGCCCAACTGTTTCCGCCGGAGCCCCAGAGCACATCCAAGCTGTTCAGCGCGTCATCATGCTGATGGTTATAGGAGACATACAGTTTCGTGGACTGATTGAAGTTATAGTCGACGCGTCCCCGGAACTGCAACATGTTGGAGTAGCGCGTTTGACCATTGGCGTAGTTGAAACCACCCGATCCAGGTCTAGTTGGGTCCTGGTTTGGAAGCGGGTAGAGATTCAGCAGAATCTGCCCGTTCGGATCGGCTGTTCCCGTAAGACGCCCGTTCGTGAAGCCGTTAGAATTCGGCACACCACTAACCGCGTAACCGTTCAATTTACCTAGGTAGGCACCGTCGCTGAAATCGCCGTTGCGCATCGCCTGCGTCGGAACCACCGCATGGTAGACGCCATTGTCGACGTCTTGCTTGTAATACTCGGTTCCGAAGAAAAAGAACATCTTGTCGCGACCCCGGTTAAAGCCCGTGTGTGGCAGGATAACCGGACCACCGATTTGGAATCCCGGATAGAAATACTTCGTCTCGGGCCGCGCAATATTTGAATTCTTGTTCTGAGGGTCGTTGGCATTCAACGTGTAATAACGAGAGTAAAGGTAAGCTTCCCCATGGAATTGCTGGCCCCCCGACTTGCCAATGGCACTGATCACAACCGGCCCCTTGGACTCATCCGCGCCGAAGTTCGAGGTCATCACTTTCAGTTCCGCTGTCATGTCGGCGTTGGTGTTCATGGCCTGGCCACAGTTGCAACCCGGATCGATGATGTGGGCTCCGTCCGACGTAATGTCGAGAGCCGCGGTACGGGTTCCGTTCGCCGAAAAACTCCCAACCGGACCCGAGCCGGTGCGCTCATCCGAAGCAGCATAAGAGCTTTGGTTGACCACGCCACCTGTAAAAGCCATGCCGGGCATGATCTTGACGAATTCCGCGGCATTCTGGCCGACGATGGCTACGTTCTGCAGGATGCGTTCATTGATGAGGGTTGATTTCTCGCCACTGTCCACCGGAGTGATCTGGGTGTCGGCTGCCTCGACGACCACGGTCTCGTTCTTCGCGCCAGGCGTCAGCTTAATCCCCGACACGCTCCGCTTATCGTCAGAGTTGAGAACAACGGATTTTGCTTCCCAAGTGCGAAAACCGTCTTTTTCCACGGTGACCGAGTAAGTGCCAGGCGGGACAGCAGCGAAGGTGAAATAGCCTTCGCCATTGCTCGTGGTCGTCCGCAAGTCACCGCTGGCCTGATTCTTCAGGCTCACGGCCGCATCGGCAACGACTGCGCCTGAGGCGTCAAATACAGTTCCCGTCAGGGTCGCGGTAGTTGTCTGCGCCAGCGCAGCTGGTTGAAAGGGCAAAACAAGAGTAACGAGTACCGCGGCCAAAAACAAAACTGCCACAACCCGGCCTTCACCCAGAAAATCGATATTGCAAGTAGAGCGTCGCACAATAGGAGTCATCAATGGAGCACCCCCCCTTCTTTGGAACTGAGAACCACCACAAGGTCCCCTAATTACCCGAAAACGCCTACTCGAGGAGAGAAAGCGTTACCGTTAACGTTCACGATTAGGGGGGTTCTACTATTCGCTCGGAGGCTTGTCAAGGGTTTTTTTCATATACCATATCGATTTTGTGGTTCCAGCTGCTCCGACGGCGGGGTGAATCTGAGGCAATGCCCTAACATTCCAGGTCTGACGTAAGGCTTTTCTGAGCTCTTAGGGACCCTGGACTATGCGATTTCGGGCGCGTTCTATCTAAAGGTCGTCAATACTGGCGATTGCAGGGGTGGGTTTACGGCCAATTTGCCTGCTCCGCCTTGAGGCGAGTGTACTCTGCATTTTCGCGTCGCATATCTTCGATACGGTCGAGGGCCCGATACTCGTTCACAATCTGCAGCCGGATTGCCGGGCTCACCGGATCAAGGCGCTCCGCCGCCAAAAGCGCTGACAGAGCTCCCTCGTGGTCGCCTAGGGTTCGGAGCGTCTTCGCAAGCGCCAACTGCGCTCCTACAGAATCAGGACTCAGAGCCACTGCCTGGCGAGCCAATTTCAGCGCCTCATTCAGCTTGCCCTCGAGAACGTAGCGCAGGGTCAATTGAACTCGGGCGGGCACACTATCGGGAGTCACGGTTAGCTCCTGCAGAAACTCTGGTGCACACCGTTCGGGATCCCGTGCTGCAAGATAGGTGCCATAAAAATAGTGCACATTGGGGAACTTCGGATATTTGGAAACCAGCGTTTTAAAGTCAGCTTCCGCTTCGTCAGGCGGCTGAGTCGCCAAATCCCAGAAAGCCTTGCCTGCCATTGTCACGACGTCCCGCCGGTTCGCCGGCACATCCGAAGGCAGGATGGGCATACGCAGTGATGGCAAACCTGCAGCAACCATCATCTCGGGGTTAGCGTGAACCTTTCGCGCGACACGCATGAGAATCTCCTGTGCCACCTCGAAGGCACCTTGCTGAGTCAGCAGCAGAGAAAGATGGTAGTCAGCCATGTCCAACAACTGCCCTCCGCCCTGTAGTACCGGCACCAGCATATGGGCTTTTTTCAGATGCTCGAACGCGGCGTCGTACTGTTTGGTGCGGAATTCACACAACCCGAGCAGCGCGAAACCCGGTGCGGCTGAGGGATCCAGTTCCACCATTCGAGTTAACGCATCGCGGCACTCCGCGTATCGGTCACGCCCGTATTCGATCATCCCGAGCGCCCACCACCCCTGGGTCCAGTCGGGACGCAGCTTTACGGCGCGGCTATAGAGTTGCGCGGCCTCTTCTGGATGATCCGCCTCGTAGGCCTGCTGCGCCATGGTGGAAAGCTCTTCAAATGTCCGAGGTTCGCTCTGGCCCAAGGCCGTCGCCAGCAGCACCAGGACACTTATCCATCGGTTCACTTCTGCAGACTCCGACCCCGTGCCTGATCCTTCGCCTGGATTGCGGCATCCATCGCTTCGGCGATTTTCTTTTCTCGCCGGGCTTCCGTCACACGTCCCAGACGAAAGTAAATCGTTGAGAGGCTGCGATGCGCCTCCGTGTATTCCGGTGCATCTTTGACTAGAGCCTCTAAGAGCAGCGCTGCGCGCTGATCATCTCCTTCGTCCGAGCGCAGAAGAGCGAGCTGATAGCGGACCCGAATATCTTTTGGTTGCAACCGGGTGGCCCCTTCCAGACAGGTGTGCGCTTCCTGGAGTTTACCCTCCTGCCGGAGCAGCGTCCCCAGCCAAAGAAGAGCGTCAAAGGCAGTCGGATCCAGAGCCAATGCTTTGCGGAACGCCGACTCAGCACCTTCCAGGTCGGACGCAAGAAATGCCAACCTCCCGCGCAGACTGTAGGCCTCCGGCAAATTTGGATTCAACGCGAGAGCCCGGTCCACCTCTTCCACAGCACTCTTCTTGTCGTTCGCTTTCATGCGGGTGAAAGCCATCAGCATGTGAGCCTCGGCGGTATCGCCATTCCGCAAGATGCGCTCGATCATAAGCGCTCCGCGCTCGTCCTTCCCTTGGTGCAGCAACGCGGTACCGAGCAGGTACGCCAGAGTGAGGTCGTTCGGATCGGTGTCGGCCAGGGGATCCAGCAGCGCCACAACCCGCGCATCTTCGCCCTGGCGAAGGTAGCATTCCGAAAGCAGCAGCGTGAGCCTCCGCCGCTCAGGCGCGCCGGCCGGCTGAATCACGTAAACCGCTTCGAACTCTTTGACGGCCTGTTTGATCTCGCCCGTCTTGTAATAGGACAGTGCAAGGTTGAAGCGGATCCCGTAGTTGGTTGGCTGTACCGCCAGAGCCTGCGTGTATTCCCGAATGGCTTCCGTGTAGAGGCCCTCGTGAGCCAGCGCCGCACCCAGATTTGAGCGAACCGCAGCCGCTTCCGGATGGGCTTTCAAATAGAGCTGATACGCGGTAATCGCCTCGCGGTAATGTCCCGACTGGTGCAGCTCGAGGGCACGGCTCAATGACTGCTGCCCGGATTCATCCTGTGCCTGCGCGAAGCATCCCCAAAGCAAGCACACCAATATGTAGCACCGAGTCACTCTTGTAGCTCCCAAGGCAGTATAACCGGAGCGTAGCCCGATGCCCTTCATTTGACTCCAACGCTTCGCCCTGCGACTCCGCGTAGTGTCGTTAGAAGCTGTGCGAGTGCGAGATCCTGCGGTGTTTCCCTCACGTTCTGGACCAACCGCGATTAGGCACAACGCCTACCCCTTCCCGAATCGTCAGCAGTTGATTGGCAGACATACCCTTGTAGCTTTCATGAAGGCCGCTCGGCCAAAATATCTCAAGGTCGGCTGAAGCCGATGTCCCAAGCCCGAAGTGCAAACGGGGATCGTTACAGGAGAAGAAGCTAGACTGACTGAGTACGGCTTGCGCTTGAGTCTTCCCGGCATAATGCGCCAGGACGCGAGCTCCGATTGCACTGCGATTAGACCTTGCCCCTTCGAGCTTAACCTTTATCCAGTTGGCCTTCGCGGTGAGGTCGTTTCGCAAAAGCGACGGCGGTTCGTTAAGGTTGACGACGATGATGTCGAGGTCGCCATCATTATCGAAATCCCCGAAGGCGCAGCCGCGGCTGCAATGCGCGGCTGCAACGCCTGGACCCGCCTCGTCGATCAACTCTTCAAATATGCCTTGCCCCAAGTTTCGGAAGACCGCCCGCGGAGTTCTGTTGGGATATTGTGGAAGCTTTTTTTCAACTTTCGGGTCCACATGGCCTGTAGTCATAAACAAATCTGGATAGCCGTCGTTATCCAGATCAACAATTCCTGCGCCCCAGCACACGTAGCGAGTCTCGACGCCGAGGCGCGAGGATGACGTGGCGTCCTGAAAATAGGCCTTTCCATCGTTGCGATAAAGAATGTTCCTATCGTCGGCGAAGTGCGTCTTAAAAAGATCGAGGTGCCCGTCAAGATTGTAATCTCCCACTCCGACACCCATGCCCGCCTGCGCCATGCCGTCATCATTCAACGCGACGCCCCGGAGGATCCCTTCTTCGCGAAACGTTCCATCGTGGTTGTTCATGAAAAGGAGGCTTGGAGTGGCATCACAAGCGACGTAAATGTCCGGCCAGCCATCTTCATCGAAATCGGCCGCTACAACCGTCATGCCGTAACTCGAAGTCGCCTGCGCGATGCCCGCGCGCGCGCTCACATCAGTGAACGTCCCGTCGCCATTGTTTCGATAGAGCCAATGCCTGCCGGTGGGCAGTCCTCGCGGCCCGCACGCGACTGGAATTCCCAGCCACATGCAGCTGTTGTTTTGCCCTGGGACTGGCGCCTGCTCAAAGGAAAACCGCACATAGTTGGAGACAAAAAGGTCCAGGTAACCGTCGCGGTCGTAGTCCACAAAGCTGCAACCGGCGCCCCAGCGCTGCTCTTGACTCCAAAGCCCGGCCTCCCTGGTCAAATCCGTGAACGTGCCATCGCCGTTATTGCGGTAGAGAATATTCTTTCCGAAGCAGGTGCAGAAAATATCGTCAAAGCCGTCGTTGTTATAGTCGCCGACGCAAACGCCACAAGCCCAACCAACCGAGTGCAGTCCAGCTTTTTTTGTAACGTCCGTAAAGGTGCCGTCACGATTGTTTTTGTAAAGACGATTGGTAGCGCCTTCGGGTGTGCCCTCAAGACGCGTGCCCGACAAAATAAAAATGTCCATCCACCCGTCGTTGTCGTAGTCGATGAACGCGCAGCCACAACCAGTCGACTCGACAAGGTACTTTTTTTGCTCCACTCCGCCGTAGATGACTGGCGCGTGCAGACCCGCCTCGTGCCCAACATCCACAAAACGGGCATGGAAAGGACGCCCGGAGGGCGCGGATCTCGGCAATGGCTTAGCTCTGTGTGTGGAAAGCCCTTGCGCCAAGAGCCACTCACTGCCGAGGGAAAACGCAGACCACATTCCCAACTGCGCGAACCTGCGGCGGGTGATAGTCATTGGCAGACGTTCTCCAAAAAATTCATGCGTGTCCAAGAAACTCGTCCCGCGCACTAGCTAGTTCACTTGAACAGTGACCTTCTCCTCCGCCTTGGAGCTGCCTTGAGTGACGCCGATGTGGATTTCGTATGCGCCTGGGGTGAATTTATCCGCAGGCAAGTTCGCTATGTAAGGAATTCGGCCGTCTTGTTGCATCTCTGGCAGCGGCGCCTCTGCAGCGCCGAGGTACTGTCCTTCCTTGTAGAAGGACATAGTTAGCTTGAGAGCATTCTTAGTGGAACGATCCGGATATACAGCAAAGTAGAAAGGCAGAACATTTCCGGGACCACCCTTGATCGTTCGACTAAGAGTGGGCACGACCTTGCCACCCGGGAAATAGAATGCATCCAGGATCTGATTGCTGTCTTTCAGGGCGTCAGTCCGACGTATCAGAACCACGTCACTTATAGACAGCTTGCCGGAGGGTTGTGGGGCTGTGACCGTGCTCTTTGTTACTCCGATCCTGCTGCCGTTTCGGTCCATTATTGCTGCCTCCAGGACATACTCTCCAGGAGGCAGTTCGGTTCGAAACGTTTGAACAAGGTTTCCCGCTTTGTATGCATCTACGTCGCCGAGAGCGACCTGCACGGCAAAGTCTTTGCTAAACTTCTCAACGATTTCGCCGTTGGAATTTTTCAAGACAGCAAGCAACGCTGCATCAACCGCACTGTTTTTTTGATCTGGCTGTTGCGCGAAGGTCAGTCCCTTGAGGGGGGCTTCCAACGTCACCATGTACTCGACCTTCGGTCCATGATCATTGAACCGCTCTGCTGTAGCCTGAAAGGCCACATCAAGGGGAGGAGAGGTGGCATTCAAGGCATTCAGTAGGGGCATCTCATAGGCGTACACCTGCTGCCCACCCTTGAGCTGTGGCAAGGCAAAGTATCCGCTCCGGGTGTGGACAACGATATCAGGCCGGTCAACGCGGACAGAGATTCTGCGGAATTTGCCGTCGTACACTGCAATGTGAGGAGCGTAGGCTGCCTCGTAGTAGGTGCGCACTTCATCCATTGCAACTCTGAGCGGGGCCCGATAGTCGTTCGTCTCGGCGATGGCCGTGCCGCCGGTCTGTTGGGCCAAGTCGCGCAGCCAGAGCAACGGATTGGCGCGCAGGGCGCCTTCCGCCGTTTCCGCAGCACGGGCCTGCCCGGACGATACTGCTCCGACCCCTCCTCTCATCTGCTCCGATCGGATCTCCCCAGCAGCACCTCGAAGCCAGTCGCGGCCATTGCTTTCCTGGCTCCAAGTCACTAGCCCTTTGGGATCGACCGTGTAGAAGCTAACGTTAGCGCGATTCGCCATGCTGATTAGGTTGCTGTATTGCTCTTTAACTGTTTCCGATATGAACAACCAAGGGTTGAAATACAAGATCACTTTGCGGCCCGGCAGTTCTGACTGCGCTCGCACCAGGGTCCTCAACGCATCTATCGTCGCGCGGACGTTGTACTCGCGGTCAGCAGTATCGGCAGCCTGAAGCATGTCGTACTGGATTTTCGCCATTCTCCAATTGACAGAGCTCTGAATCTGGGACGCGCTCGGGCCGCCTGTCGAACCGTTTCCAGAGGCACCCTGCAGCTGCGGCTCGCCCTGGGAAAGCATTTGCTTCAACTCTTCTTTCACCTCAGCTGAATTATTCGAGTATTGGATAAAGGACCACATGGACGACCGATCGACACTCTTCAGTAACGCGGAGTGATCGGCGGTGAAAGGCTGGATGCAGTGCAGCTTCTGATCGATGGTCAGGACTGAGAAATACAGGTTCGGTTCCGGCGCCATGTCGAGGATGTCCTTCAGCGCCTGGCGGAAGAACCGCTTTCCCTCTTGGTCCAGTCCCTCGAAGACGAGTGTAACCAGGCGGACCTCCCGCATAGGATCCAATGACAGTGACCCACCTTCCGCGGATAATTTGGGCACGGTAAGTGATTCGGCAGTCTTTCCGTCCACTACCCGGAACGCTGTCAGCTTCTGCTCGACACCGTCCTCAGAGACATGGATTTCCTCTGGTCGGATATCCCTGATCGTTCTGCCCTTTTTGTCGCGGAAGACCATGTCGAGTACTACCTCTTGCGCAGTCGAACGAACAGTGGGAGGAGTAGCCTGGCCCGAAGTGTCTTGCTGGGATTGTTCCTGGGCTTCCAAGCTGGATGCACTCAGCAGAAATGCCGTGAGAAAAATGAACAGTCGGTTCATGATTCAGACCTCCCGCCGGACCGTTGCTGACGGTTTCTACGAACAATGTAATACAGGCCGAACGATCTTACCTAGCATTGCTTGAGAATTCTTAGGTCATGCCAATAATCTCTGCGAGTTTTCAGCCCACAGCGATCTTCGTTGCCGGATCGCAGTCGTCTGATACGGCCTTGAAGTAGCTCACCGATTGTTAGATGTTAGGGAGGATAGTGAGGACCAGATCCACGCAACTCCACAACGGAGGCCGCACACTCTTCGAAATGAAGAATGGGAATCAAAAACTAGTTCTTGCTCTCATTTTTGCGTCTTGCGTGATGGCGGGTTTGCATTGCGAGGCTTCGGGAATCCATGGCGAAATCCGCAAGTCTCGGGCAGTCCGCAATCAAGCGACTGACAACAAGCAGGCGCAGGATGCGAATCCCGAGTCGTTCGAAAGGTTGGCGGAGCGCGCGCAGGCAGCAATGGACGCCGAGCGCGTCCCGGAAGCCATCCGGCTGTTTGACCGCGCCACAAAGCTTCGGCCTGACTGGCCGGAAGGCTGGTGGCATCTCGGGACACTGTTATTCGATGCAGGGCGCTTCAGGGAAGCGCGCGATGCCTTCGCGCACTTCGCAGCGATCGAACGGAAACAGCCCGGTCCTGGGTTTGCCATGCTCGGTCTCAGCGAATTTCAACTAAAGCATTACGCGGGAGCACTTCCGGCTTTGGAACGCGGCAGAAAGCTCGGCTTAGGGACCAACCCAGATTTTGTCCGCAGTGTGCTGTTTCACGATGGCATCACGAACGCTCTGTTGGGCAAACCAGAAATCGCACTTCAGCGGTTGACCTTGGTCGCCAACCAGATCGCTGCCGCGCACCCAGAGGCTCCCGAAGATGCGGTATTGACGGATCTGAAGCTGCTGGACGCTTTCGGAATCGCCGCGCTGCGCATCCCGAAGCTCGCTTCCGATCTCCCGGCCTTGCAAATCCCTGTGGTTCGTCTGGCCGGCCGCGCGCAGGCATTGATCGCTTTACAGGATCGCGTAGCGGCTGAAACGGAGTTCAAACAACTGTTGGCCCTCTACCCCTCCGAACCCGGCGTGCACTATATGTTCGGCGTGTTTCTGCTTAAAGAGCATCCCTCTCCAGCCATTGACGAATTTCGCCGTGAAATCGAAGTCTCCCCCTCTCATCAGGCGGCGCGGATTCAACTCGCCCTGGAACTCCTTCGTACCGCCGAGTACGAACGGGGCCTGAAGTATGCCAGAGAGGCGGTCGCGTTGGCGCCGGAGAACTTCGTCGCGCGCGTGGCATGCGGCAGGCTATATCTGGCGCTCGGAAAAACGGATCGCGCGCTGCAAGAGCTGCGAACGGCAGTTAAGTTCGCTCCCGGGAGCCCCGACGCGCATTTTGCGCTTTCTCAAGCTTTATCTGAGGCAGGGCGAAATAGCGAGGCCGCGCGCGAGCGAGCAGAGTTCGAGCGTCTGAAAGCATCGACCGAAACTGTGGAGCGATAGCAGCAAGTTTGAGACACGCCATGCTAGACTGAGCTTCCGGCGATGATTCGATTCTTCCTTTCCTTGGTCCTCTCTATAGCAGCCATCGTCACTCTCACGGTAACGATCGTTGTTGCAGCCCAGGCAGACAAGAGCGGCAGGATTCGTTTTGAAGATATCACCGCCCGGTCGGGTTTGGACTTCTTGACGGACAGTAGTCCGACTCCGAACAAAAACCAGCCGGAGACGATGATCTCAGGCATTGGTCTGATCGATTATGACAACGACGGATACCTGGATATCTTTCTCATTAACGGTGCGGCGATTCCGTCCCTTAAGAAAGAGTCCCCGAAATACTACAACCGTCTTTTCCACAACAACCATGACGGTACGTTCACAGACGTCACGGAGAGAGCCGGACTGGTGGGGGACGGCTACGACATGGGCGTCGCCATCGGCGACTTCGACAACGACGGCTGGCAGGATATCTACGTCGCCAGCGTCACCAAGAATCACCTATATCGAAATAATGGCGACGGCACCTTCACAGACGTCACGGACAAGGCTGGCGTCGGTACTCCGACTTATAAAGGCCGGAAGATGTGGAGCGCGGCTGCCGGCTGGCTCGATTACAATAATGACGGCAAGCTGGATCTCTTCGTATCGAATTACTGCCGCTGGGAAGTCAACAAGGATCCCGTATGTCTAAGCGGAGGACGGTTACGGGCCTATTGCCACCCCAAGTTTTACGAGCCCCTCCCCTCCACTTTGTACCGCAATAATGGCGATGGCACATTCACTGACGTTTCTGACGAGACTGGCATCTCCAAGAAGTTAGGCAAGGGGATGGGTGTGGGTTTCAATGATTATGATGGGGACGGCTTCATTGATATTTTTGTCGCCAACGACAACATGGCGAACGCGCTCTTCCACAACCTCAAGGGCAAAGCTTTTGAAGAGGTCGCGATGGATGTCGGCGTGGCTTACTCCGAAAATGGCAAGGCTGTCTCGGGGATGGGAGCCGAGTTTCGCGATCTGGACAATGATGGCCTGCCTGACATCTGGCACACGGCGACCGAACTGGAGACCTTTCCCCTGTTCCGCAATCGCGGGAAAGGCATCTTTATCGATGTCACAGGCCGGAGTGGGCTCGCGCGGCCTACTTTGGAAATGTCGGGCTGGTCCAACGGGGTCGCCGACTTTGACAACGATGGCTTGAAGGATCTGTTCGTTGCCCGTGGCAACGTTCTTGACAATGTGGCTGAGTTCACCAATCGAACGTACGCCGAGCCTAACTCAATCTTCCGCAACCTGGGTAAAATGACGTTCGAGGATGTGACGGCGCAAGCAGGTCCGGACATGCAGCTCGCAGAACCATATCGCGGCGCGGTTACCGGGGATCTGTTCAACGACGGACACATGGACATCGTTGTTACCGTTTTGAACGGAAGAGCGAGGATTCTTCATAATGTGACCTCGAATGCCAATAACTGGGTGACCTTTCAATTGGCAGGCTCTAAAGACAACCGGATGGCCATCGGAGCGCAGCTCAGAGTGACCACAGAGGACGGCGCCAGCCAGTACGATGTTGTCTCGACAAGCGCGGGCTACGGAGCTTCACGGGACGCGCGCCCACACTTCGGTCTTGGCCCATTCAAGACTGTGAAGCAGCTCGAAGTGCGCTGGCCCGGCGGCACGCGCCAAGTGCTGAGAGATCTGCCCGCCAATCAGGTCCATCGTATCGTGCAGCCATAACGCCGCCCCTCCTACAGCCTAAGATATGTGGTACGGACGTCGGCGAACACAGACAACGAATTGCCCACGAAAGCCCGGTCGACCCAGCGAACTGTGGAGACATCTCTGAATATCTGGATCACTACCAAATCGGGTGATCACAGACTCTCAGATGTCCGTACCGTTAAAGTTGAAGACTGCTTGCATGGGTCTTTCGCTGGCGAACGCAACGAAAGCCAGAGTCAGAAAGCGGAAGCTGTGTCCAAAAAAACTGGCCAGCTTGGGGTTCACCCCAAAATGGATGCTCAAGTTGAGCCTGCAAAGACAACTTCGTCGAGCCAGCTAGTCTTCCTCGTCGTGGAATAAAACTGTTCGAACAGGTCAAGCTTCTCAGAGGCCACCCAGGACACAGCGCAGATGACGCCGATGATCTTACCCCTGAGAAAGAGAACTGCAAACGAGGAGCCAAAGAGGACAATGGTAACCTGCTGAAAGGACAGCGAATCCATACCAGGCTAGCAATTTAGCGTGTTCCGAATTGAAACACTGAACAGATTTTGTACCTTCCTCCTGCCGCTAACGATGGGATCAAACCCTAGAATCAAGAGAATTCCAAAGAGCGAACCAACCGCTTAGCGTTTCTACAGCCACCTTGGGCGCAGGTGGCCCCGGTTCAATTCCGGACGCCCCGACCACTAACTCCTTGAACTGCCTGACTTTCCGCCTAACCCTGTGCCTCCCCGGTCGCATCCGTTGGCCCTGGCAAGATAGTCGTCGCAACGATTATCGTTGTAACGCATCTAAGCCAGTGAAAGGATGCCAACCATGAACACACTCGCTGTACCGCGAACCGCAACGACCACCTGGAACCTCGACCCCATCCACTCTGTGGCCGAATTCAAGGTCAAACACATGATGATCTCCAACGTAAAGGGGCAATTTGCAACCATCACCGGAGTCCTGACCCTGGACGAAACCGATCACACTAACTCTCATATCGAGGCTTCCATAGATGCGGCCTCCGTCAACACACGCGACGCTCAGCGCGATACCCATTTGAAGAGTGAGGACTTCTTCCACGTGGGGAAGTTCCCCACGTTGTCCTTCAAGTCCACGCGCATCACCCGCACCGGCAACGGAGAACTGGCCGTCGCAGGCGACCTTACCATTCGCGGCATCACCCGCAATGTGGTATTCACCGTCGAAGGCCCGACCGCGCCCGCCAGAGATCCCTGGGGCAATACGCGCCTGGGACTCTCGGCGACCACAAAGATCAACCGCAAGGACTTCGGCTTGACATGGAACGCAGTGCTCGAGGCCGGCAGCATTCTCGTCGGCGATGATGTGACCATCACCTTGGACGTCCAGTTCGTGAAGGCCTGAATCGTTTAACGGCCGGCACACATCGAATGTGTGTCGCAGAAAGGAAACTTATGTCACTCAGACCAGTCAAGCAGGTCATTCAAACGCAGCCCACCATCGAAGGCGCTGGCGTCAAACTGCAGCGTGCCTTCGGCTTCGGCAAAACGAAGGAGTTCGATCCGTTTTTACTGCTGGATGACTTTCGCAACGACAATCCAAAAGACTATCTCGCTGGATTTCCGTGGCATCCGCACCGTGGGATCGAGACGATCACCTACGTTCTCGCTGGCTCGGTCGAGCACGGCGATAGCCTCGGCAACAAGGGCAAGATGACCGCCGGCGACGTGCAATGGATGACCGCAGGCAGCGGCATCCTGCATCAGGAGATGCCCAAAGGTGATACCCAGGGCCGCATGCACGGCTTCCAACTCTGGGCGAACTTGCCTTCGGCGCTCAAGATGACCGACCCGCGGTATCAGGACATTCCGTCGAGCGCGATCCCCGAGGTCGCCGATGACGACGGCACCCGCGTGCGCGTCATCTGCGGCGAGTTCTGGGGCAAAAAGGGACCCGTCGAGGGCGTCGCTGCTGACCCGAACTACCTCGACATTTCAGTACCGCCCGGCCAGCGCAAGCGGCTCAAAGTCGAGACCACGCGCAACGCCTTTGCCTACGTGTTCGCGGGCTCCGGCACGTTCCGCGATTCCTCGGAACCTCGCGCCGTTCTGACTGAACAAGTCGCCAAACCCGATGCGCCGCCGGTATACGACGTCAAGAATCACTCGCTGGTGCTCTTCGACCGCGGCGACGAAATCACCGTGCAGGCAGGCGACGAAGGCATCCGCTTCCTGCTCGTCTCCGGCAAGCCCATCGAAGAGCCCGTGGCTTGGTACGGTCCCATCGTGATGAACACCCAAGCGCAGCTCCGCCAGGCCATGGCCGAGCTGAATGACGGCACGTTCATCAAGCACCGCTGACAGACTCCCTGGCCGAACAGGGCCGCCCAGCCCTACACCGCTCTTTGCCTGTGCAAGGAAAAGGCGCTTTGCATCTGTTTTGTTTTTGCTTCAGATGTTAGAGGCTTGCGATTGCGTCGACGCCTCTTGTCAGTCGGTAAGCAAAGTAATTGAAAATGTAAGTCTTTTCTTTTGATATTCATGCAAATTGGTGGGGGGTAGGGGGTGGGGGCACTCTTGCACCGCAAAAAGCTAAAACGCACCTGACTAAGCTCAGCCGTTCTCCTCATCGCGCTTTTTTCCGTAATAGAGTGCCAACCCAACGCCGAGGCTCATAAAGCCCGCCGGCGGAACAAGCAGTATAAGGACGCCCTTACTGATGGCTCTCTGGCCGTCCTTGGTGGCAGCTGCAGCCGTGCTGAAGCACATCGCGCAGCCCTGGCTGAACGCGGGTGCAGCCCAGGCGGTAAGCAATAAGCCGACT
>Ga0207665_10001371_pt1 | contig 16413 bp, 19 predicted proteins | sample LARL112metaG_FD_184351 | JGI IMG/M metagenome (GOLD analysis project Ga0207665, IMG submission 184351) | Corn, switchgrass and miscanthus rhizosphere microbial communities from Kellogg Biological Station, Michigan, USA - LAR L11-2 metaG... | ecosystem: Host-associated > Plants > Roots >...
CCGCCTCGCGTCGGGTGTCCCGGCGCTCAGCGAAGTCGGCGACGATGCGCGCGACCAGCGCCTCGAACGTCGCATCCCAGCCGTATTCTGCCGCATATCGGGCGCCGTGCCGTTCGACGACCCAACCGAGATCGCCCGGCTGAGGCGGGCGGAGCACGATGCCGGCCCAGGGCGTCTCGCTACCCAGCATCCTTCGGATCTGGCCCATCGCACCGACGAGCTGGTTTCGTTGACCGTCATCGAGTGGCGCCAGCAGGGTGTCGATCGCGCCTGCCTGCAGCCGGTCCAGCTCGTTGAACGCCTGCCTGCCCTCGGCCGTGAGCCGGACGACCTGGCGACGCCCGTCGGCCGCCGACTTCTCCCTGGCCACCAACCCGGATGCGGTGAACCCGGACAGGATGCGGCTGAGGTAGCCGGCGTCGAGGTCGAGGTCGCGGCGAAGGTCGGACACCGCCAGGTCGTCGCGGTGAGCCACCTCGAACAGGACCCTGGCCTCCGTCAGACCAAACGCCGATCCGGCCAGTTCGGGCCGCAGCAGGCCCAACACGCGAGTGTAGAAGCGGTTGAATCCACGGACGTCGTCAACCACGTCAGTCATAGTTGACATCGTCAATTCATTCTCTGACTCTGTCAACTATCTCGCGCTGTACAGATCTCTGGGAGCTGTACACATCGGCTGTGCGTAGACTGCCCTCACGACGGGGGAGGCTCTCGAAAAGCGTGGAGCCTTTCGGATGAGAACATAGCGAAACGTCAGAGGCTGCAACTTTGCCGGAAACCACGAGCGACGCCCAGAACTTGAAGCCCTATTTCGAAGACGTCCAGGCGCACTACGACCTGTCCGACGACTTCTTCCGGCTGTTTCTGGATCCGACGCAGACTTATAGCTGTGCCTACTTCGGGCGCGACGACATGACGCTCGAAGAGGCGCAATACGCCAAGATCGACCTGTCGTTGGGCAAGCTGGGCCTGCAGCCCGGCATGACGCTTCTCGACATTGGTTGCGGCTGGGGTGCGACCGTCAACCGTGCCCTCGAGCGCTACGACGTCAACGTCATCGGCCTCACGCTCAGCGAGAATCAGAAGGCCCACGTCGAGAAGGTGTTTGCCGAATCCGGCAGCCCGCGAAGCAAGCGCGTGCTGCTGCAGGGCTGGGAGCAGTTCGACGAGCCGGTGGACCGGATCGTGTCGATTGGCGCGTTCGAGCACTTCGGTCGCGATCGCTACGACGACTTCTTCAAGAAGGCCTTCCAGATCCTGCCCGACGACGGCGTGATGATGCTGCACACCATCATCAAGCCCACCGATGAGGAGTTCGCCGGCAGCGGCCTGCCTCTGACCATGAAGCTGCTGAAGTTCAGCAAGTTCATCATGGACGAGATCTTCCCTGGCGGAGATCTGCCGAAGCCGACGACGGTCGAGGAGCAAGCCGCGAAGGCCGGCTTCGAGCTCAAGCTCGCGCAGCGGCTGCGGCTGCACTATGCGCGGACGCTGGACATCTGGGCAGCGGCGCTCGAGGCCCGTAAGGACGAGGCCATCGCGATCCAGTCGCAAGAGGTCTATGACCGGTACATGAAATACCTGACCGGTTGCGCGGAACTGTTCCGCGCCGGCTACACCGACGTCTGCCAGTTCACGCTGACCAAGAGTTAGCCACGACGCAGGCGGCGACACAGCCGAAGGGGCAGTAGCCCCGGATCAGCGGAGCACGCTTGCCGAGGTGGGCAGCGGCGGGTTTCGGGCAATCCGGGGGCCAGGCGCCTCCAGCCACGGCGCGTTTCCATCCGCGAAATCACCCTCGACAGATCGGCGGGGACTATGTGGTCGCCCCCACGGTCGCGATCGCATCGATCACCGCGGCGGGCTCATCCAGCGACACGAACGTGCGCGCACCGGGTACCTCGATGAGCGCCGCGTTCGGGAACAGCGCCGCCAGGCGCCTGCCCAACGCGGGGGTGAAGGCGCGGTCGCTCTGCCCCCAGACGATCGTCACTGGCTTGGTGAACCGACCGAGCCGCGTCGACACGTCGGCCAGATCCGTCTTGGCAACGTTGCGAAGCAGTGTGGCCACGTTTCTGCGGATACGGGGGTCCGTGCGGCAGGGCTCCAGCCAGGACGCGGTGAGCTGCGCATCCGGATGCATGAGGAGGCCGTACCCGAGCGGCGAGTGCCGCAGGGCCGTGATCCGCATCTGCTCGGACAGCAGCTTGATCGAAATCGGTCCACGCAGCAGCGCGAAGACGAGCGTGAACGGAAACGGCGGGAACTTGTCGAACGCATCGCAGTTGGTCAGGACCAGGCGGCCGACCTGGTCCGGATACGCGTCGATGACCAGCTGGCACAGGCCGCCGCCGGTGTCGTTGCCGACGAGCGTCACGTCCGATAGCCCAAGCGCGCCGATGAAGTCGCGGATCATCGAGGCCACACCACTCGGTGAGAGGGCGCCCGGATCCTTCACGGGAATGGCGTGCGAGCCGAGCGGCCAGTTCGGCAGGTAGCAGCGGAAGCCCTGTCGCGCCAAGCCCTCGGCCACCCGGTCCCACAGCCGACTGTCCACGAGGATGCCGTGCACGAACAGCACCGGCGGATGAGGCGAGTCCTCGGGGCCCAACACGCGGTAGTCGATCGTTGCTTGGTCCAGCGCCACCTGCGGCATGTTCGCTATCCTTTCCAGCAGACTTACAAACACTCAGTATGAAAGTTACGTGCAGCCTGTATGAAAGTCAATGACGATGCGGCCGCAGGGTCTCCTGCCCGGCGCACACAGGCCGAGCGCACCGCCGCGACGCGTGCGCTGCTGATCGATGCGGCGCGAAAGCTGTTCGCCGACAAGGGTTTTTCCGACGTTTCCACCCAGGCGATCGTCGCCGCGGCCGGGGTGACACGGGGTGCGTTGTATCACCAGTTCGATGACAAGGCCGCGCTGTTCGCGGCGGTATACGAAGAGGTCGAGCGTGATCTGGTCGCCGACATCGCGCGGCAGATCATGGCGGATCAACCGCAGGACCCCTTGGAAGCGATGCGGCTGGGGGCGCGTCTCTTCCTCGACCGCTGTTCGGCGCCCGACGTCCAGCGGATCGTGCTGATCGACGCGCCGTCCGTGCTGGGCTGGGATCGGTGGCGCGCCGTCGGGGTGAAATACGGCCTCGGGGTGATCGAGGGAATGCTTGCGCACGCTATCGCCGAAGGTGCCATCCCCGAACAGCCGTTGCGGCCGACCGCGCACGTCCTGCTCGGGGCACTGGACGAGGCGGCGCTGTTCGTCTCCCGCGCGTCGAATCCCGATCAGGCGCGGCACGAGATGGACGCCGTGTGCGACCGGTTGATCAGCGGGATCGCGGGGGGTTAGGGAGCAGCAGCGCGCTGTCGCCGAACTCGTGCCACAGGTATCCGTGAGCGATCGCTTCGCGATACGCAGCAGCCACGAGCGCGCGCCCGGCGACCGCTTCGAGTAGCAGCAGGTGCGAGGCGCCTGCGTCATGCCAGCCGGTGATCAGGCCGTCGACGACGCGTGGCGGGCGACCGGACTTGAGGACCAGATCCGTCCAGCCTGTCGCGGCGTGCACTGTGCCGTCGGGATCGGCGGCGGACTCTACGGCGCGGGTCGCCGTGGTGCCGACGGCGATCACCCGCCCGCCCGACGCACGGGTCATGTTCGCCAACCATGCGGTCGCGGGCGGCACCTCGAACGGCTCCGCTGTCGGCGGCTCGCCCTGCTCCGCCGAAGACACCCCGGCATGCAGGGTGATCGGTGCGATCACGATCCCCGCCGACACCAGCGAGGTCACCAGCTCGACGCTGAATGGCCTTGCTGCACTGGCCATCTCGGCGCTGCCAGGACGCCGGGCGAACACCGTCTGATAGCTGCTCAACGGCCAGGACCGCGGGACGTAGCCGTATCGGATGGGCCGCCCGTGTCTGTCGAGGTAGGACGTGACGTCGCCTTCGATCGCCAGCCGTGCGGTCCACAGCCGACTGCCCATCACACCCGCTTGCGGATAAGAGCCGATGACGACGAGCGCGGCGCCGTCCGGCAGCGAGATGCGCTCGCCGGGTTCGACATCCGGAAGATGGCCGGTCGCTTTGGTGGCCTTTCGTAGTTCGACGACCCAGATGTGGTCGTCGAGCGCGGCGGAGAAGTGCACGGCGATGGGGCCTCGCTTCGCTCGGGCGCCGGTGACGGCGGCGGGCAGCGTCGCGGAGTTGTTCACGACCAGTAGATCGCCGGGGGCGAGGTGCTCGCCGAGGTCGGTGAAACGCGCGTGTGCGATGCCACGCGGTGTGGCGATCATCAGCTTGACGCCGTCGCGGGCCACACCGTGTGCCTCCGGTGGCTCGACGGCAGAGGAGGCGGGTGTGCGCTCGAAATGCGTGTACGGCTTCAGCAGGGGGGACTGCCCTCGCAAGCTGGGGCCCCACCTCCCCGCCGGGTAGGGGGACGTCATGCATCTGCTCCGACGGCGAGCAGGTCCTGTGCGCGGTAACGGCCGGATGGGGGCCGGGTCTCGAGCAGCCGCAGTAGCGCGGGCACGACGGATTCTGGTTCGGCGCGATCGGAGATGTCCTCGCCGGGGAAAGCGGCCTGGTGCATCTCTGTGCGCATGTCGCCGGGATCGAATGCATACACGCCGATCGCGGGGTTCTCGACGGCCAGGATCGCCGTGAGGTGGTCGAGCGCCGCCTTCGACGAGCCGTAGCCGCCCCAGCCCTCGTACGGTTCGACGGCCGCATCCGAGGTGATGTTCACGATGCCGCCGCCGTTGCCGGTCAGCGCGGGAAGCGCGGCCTGGATCAGGGCCAGGGGAGCGAAGACGTTGGTGGTGTACACGGCTCGCAGATCCGCAGCCAGGTAGTCGGCGAGGCGGGGCTGCGGGCTTGGACCGAGCCGGCTGGCGTTGTTCACCAGCAGCCGCAGCGGTCCGGCGTCAATTGCGGCGACGACCAGTGCGGCTCTGTGTGCGGGTTCGGAGACGTCGCCGGGGATGGTGATCAGCCGCTGGGAGGCGAGCTCCGCTGCCGTCGCGTCGAGGTCGGCCGCGCGCCTGGCGTCGGTCACCACCGTCCACGCCCGCTCCAGCAGGGCCGCGGCCACTGCGCGGCCGAAGCCACGGGAGCCGCCGGTGACGATCGCGACGGGAGAGATGTGTTCAAAAGCAGTCATACTGGCATACTGATAGTTGAAGTCAACTTTAAGTCAAGAGCTAAAGCGAATTGGGGTGCACGCGATGGAGAGTCGAGACCTCCTCACCGTCAGCGAGGTGGCGGAGCGCAGCGGTTTCGCACCGTCAGCGATCCGGTTCTACGACAAGGAGGGGCTGATCACCGCCAGCCGCACGAGCGGAGGACAGCGTCGTTTCGAACGAAACGTGTTGCGGCGGCTGGCGTTCATCCGCGCCGCCCGCAATGTCGGCTTGAGCCTCGACGATATCGCTACTGCGCTCGAGATGCTGCCGGACAGTCGCACACCTACCCGCGCGGATTGGACGCGGCTCTCCAAGGACTGGCGGCAACGTCTGGATGATCAGATCGCCGGGCTGATGGCGTTGCGCGACAAACTCGATTCCTGCATCGGCTGCGGGTGCCTGTCCCTCAAACGCTGTGCGATTTCGAATCCGTCCGACAGTGCGTCGGTTGCCGGGCCCGGCGCGGTGTACCTCCCGAAATCGTTGCGCCGCGAGGTCGTCGGCCGACCGGCCTAGCTGCTCAAAAGCCCTCTAGACCGCCCGCGCGCAAGACGATGCGGTCGAACTGCCGGTCGGGCAGGAGGCGCCGCATGAACAGCATGCGCTTCGCGCCACTGCCCGAGGGATAGCGAGTCCGCGGCTTCTTGCTCGTCAGAGCGTGCAGCACCGCCTCGGCGACCACATCCGGCGGCGAACCGGTGGCCGCCTGTTGGCTGATCTCCTGCGCCACTTTTTCGAGCGCCGCCCCGTAACGACGCCTGCCGTCATCGGGCAGTGTGCGCAATGCGGCCTCGGTGTCGCGCTGCAGCTTGCCACCCATCGCGGTGCCGACGAAGCCGGGCTCGATCACCGCCACCTGAATCCCTAACTGGCGAAACTCGAGCCGCATCACGTCGCTGAGCCCCTCCAGTCCGTGTTTGGCAGACACGTATGGCGCCATCAATGGCACCCCGGCCCGACCTGCCGCCGACGTCACGTTGACGACCCGGCCCTGACCCCGATGGAGGACAGGCAGCAGGGCCTGGGTGACCGCCAGCGGGCCAACAAGATTCACTTCCAGCTGATGACGAAAGCCGGCGAGCGGGAGGTACTCGATCGGACACGGCATCGTAGTGCCTGCGTTGTTGACCAACCCGTGCAGCCCCTCATCGCCGACTTCGCCCTTGACCCGGTCGGCCATGGCCTGAATCGACGCAGCGTCGGCCACGTCGATGTGCACGGGGGTGAGCGATTCCGACGCCACCGCACGCAGTGTGTCGCCGTCGGCCTCCTTGCGGACACCGGCGAACACCCGGAAACCGTTGCGGTCCAACATCAATGCGCAGGCGCGGCCGATGCCGCTTGACGATCCTGTAATGAAAACAGATTTCATGATGTGCTCGTTGGTCGATGGGATGTGGTGGCCGTCGCACCGCAGAACGCGGACGTCATGGCCTCGACGACGATGTGCCGGTCCGGCACGGCCTGACCCGCCGCGATCAGCCGAGGGCGGGCCAGCAGATGGACACTGATCGGGGCGATCAGCAGTGGGATCAACAGTTCCAGCGGCAGGTTGACGCACCGGCCTGCGGATATCTGCTCATCCAGCCAGGCGCCAACCGTCGACGCGATGCGCGGCAGGATCCGCTCGCGGAAGAACTGCGTTCCAATGCCGTTCGGCTTTGCGAGAATCTCGGCGAACAGCGCCTGCAGCACCGCGGTGTCGTCGGCAACGCTGTCGAACACCGCGGTGTAGATCGCGCGCACGCCGGACTCGAAATCGGCGAACGGTCGCGAATCAGCGGCGAGCAGATCCTCGACAACGGGCAGGGGAGCGTGGCGGTCGAACACCGCGGCAAGGAGGCCTTCGCGGTCACCGAAGGCGGCGTAGACAGACGTGGCCGCGCAGCCGACGCGACGGGTCACCGCATCCACCGTCAGCGCCGCGACTCCGTCGGCGACGATCAGTTCGGTCGCCGCGGCTATCGCCCGTTCGCGAACCCCGATTCGGCTGCCGGGATCACCGCCGGCCGCGCGCACGGCTTCGTCGAGCGCGCGGCGGGTGCGCACCCGCCGGTAGACGGTCGAACGGGATAAACCCGCCCGGCGGGCGATCCGATCCAGGGACAACTCGGCGACCGGGGTCCCCGTTGCCTCGGCCTCGGCCATTGCGGCCTGGATGATTGCGCTGTCCACGACAGTGATACTAGACACTATATGCTATAGTTTCAAGTATCAGACGCAGCGTAGATTTGGCACGAGGCCTCGATGAACAGCAGAGACGGTCGGCTCCGTTCGCCGCGATCTGTGGTGCTGCTCCTGGCAGCACTAACAACGGCGCTCTCGGTGGTGGCCGGCGTCTTGTGGCTCAGGGACCGGGGCAGCGACGGGGTGCCTCTGCAAGGTGAGCCCATGACCGACGCTCAGGCGGCGGGGCAAGTGGTTGCATCCGCCAAGCAGATCGTCAGCACGGCGCAGCTACACGATGCGGCGGGCGGTTACGCGTTCGTGTCGTGCAAGAACGAGAACGAGCCGCCGTATCAGGTCGCTATCTATATGACTTTTCGTCTGCCGCAAAGCAATTCGGTCAAGTATCTGCGCGACATCGGGGCTTCCATGGTGGCGCACGGGTGGACTCCGGCAGGCTCGATGGGCGAGCACTTCGGCCAGAAGCTGACCCGCGACGGCGTGACGGCGATCTTCTATCGCAGCGTCAACGATATGGGCTTTGCCACGATGCGGCTCTACGGCGAGTGCCGCAACACCGCCGACCACCGCAACGACAACCCGGTCTGGACGGAAGTCACCGACCAGCTTGGGTGACCGGGTCAGGACAGACTTCGCTGCAGGAGCACGGTGTCCAGCCACCGGCCGTGCTTGAAGCCGACCGCGGTGAGCCGTCCGGCGTCGACGAAGCCGCGGTTGCGGTGCAGAGCCAGTGATGCCGCGCCGTCGGCGTCGACGATAACGGCGATGACCTCGCGAACTCCCGCGCGGGTGCAGTCGGCCAGCAGGGCGTCGAGCAGCCGGCCGCCGACCCCGCAGCCGACCGCATCGGGGGCGACGTAGATCGAATCCTCCACGGTGTGGCGGTAGGCCGGTCGCGCTTTCCATGGTGCGCAGTACGCATACCCGGCGATCCGGCCGTCCAGTGTTGCCGTCAGAAAAGGCAGTCCGTCGCCGGTGACCGCATGCAGGCGGCGCTGCCATTCGGCCGCATCGGGCGCAGTGAGCTCGAATGTGGCGACACCGGTTTGCACATGGTGGGAGTAGATCGTGCCGATCGCATCGAGGTCGTCTGGAATCGTCCGCCGGATCACGACATCGGTCTGGCGCACAACCACATTCCTTGCGTCAGCACGCGATGGGATGCGATTCGCAGTACGGGGTCTTCCCGGGGAAGCGGTAGCGATGCTCGGCGACCCACCGGTACACGACGTTCTGAACGAACCGGACGCCAGGGATACGGTAGACCAACAGCGGCAGGCGGGTGCCAAGGGCGACCGACCATGCAGCGGCCCAGGCCTCGGCGCCGCTGTAGACGTCACCGGACGAGTCCAACCACCGCATGGCTGCCAACAACTGGTCGTGGGGAATGCCAAGGCGCTCGGCCACTCCCACGCCCTGCAACGGCTCGGTCTCGAGATTGCCCGTGCGGTCGTGCCGCACCAGGAAATCGCGCGAACGAGTGCACATCCCGCAGGCCCCGTCGAAGAACAGAACTCCGGTCATACCTTCATTGTTCACCGCGGCGTCAGATCAGTCACCGCCTGGCGTGCGGATATGACGGATGTCATGCGCAGGACCGTCTCACCCGCGTACAGCGCGGTACGGTCCACCGCCGAGTCGGGCATGCCGATCGTTGGGGCAATGGGGGAGAACATCGGCAGGTCCGGCGTCTGCATTCTCGTCGTGGGCATGATCGCCCCGTCCGGGAGGCTGGCCAGCATGCGGCCGCGTGCGTTGATCACCCGCGGCACGAGCTTGGCGCGTCCGTCGTCGCGACACCACCGCCGGGTCGCGGCGTTGGCCACCACGCGGTGCGGGGCTGGCCACCCGAGCCCGAACAGAGTCGTCCGACACGTTTTGTCGGCGCCGAGGATTCGGCGCTGGCATTCCGGATGCGCGCCGGCTTCATCGGTCAGCAGGAAGCGTGTCCCCGCCACCACCCCTGCGGCCCCGGCGGCCAACGCCGCACGGGTATCGTCGGCGCCCGCGATGCCACCTTCGAGGAGCGCGGGCCGGCCACGGGCCACTTCGAGCGCGCGGCGCAAAAACGTGAGCGCGCGAGTGTCACCCGCGATGTGTCCGCCCGCTGACGTCATGCTCGGTGAGCCACCGTTGCAGAGCCCAATCCATGACGAAAGCGATGACGGCCACGTCGATCCGCGACTCGATGCACACGTCGACGTGGCTGCGGCGGAGAAACGGCATCAACAGGTTGACCGCCACTGAGTGGTCGGGGGCGGCGCCACGCAGTTGGCGGATCGCCTCGCCCAACTCCGTAGGCGGCAGCAGCCCGAGCGCGCCAAGGCCGCCCGCAGCAGCGACGGCAGCGGCCAGCTCCGGACCCACCAGACCGCCGCCCATTCCAGCTTGGGTGACCGGAACGTCAAGGCGGAGCCGGTCTCACAGGTCCACCGGCGCACGCTAGCAGGACCGCCGATTGGTCTACCCCTGCACCTGGTCTTCCAGCACCGGCGTGGCCTCGATGTCGAAGAACTCCTGCCATCGACACGACCGCCAAAGTGCTGCGAATAAGCCTGGGAGACTAAATTATCCCGGCTCACCCCATGCTGGTGAAGTGCGTTTTAGCGCGCGGGCGGCCCAGGTTTTGCCTGTGCGGCGTCGCGACGACGCGCGGCCATGCCGGCGAGTGCCTCGAACACCACGCGGTGCGCGGCGTTGACAGTCAGTTCGGCGTGGTCGTATGCGGGTGCCACCTCCACCACGTCCACGCCCGCGACATCGTGCTCGTAGCAGAGTTGACGCACCAGTCTTAGCAGGTCCGCGCTGGTGATCCCGCCCGGCTCTGGCGTGCCGGTGCCCGGCGCGTGTGCGGGATCGAGTACGTCGATGTCGACCGAGACGTAGAGCTTGTCCGCCTTGGCCAGCGCCTCACTCACCGCGTCGCGCATCACGTCCTTGAACCCGCGGTCCCAGATCTCCTGCATGGTGTGCCACGTCATGCCCTGTTCGAGCATCCACTCGAACGTGTCCTGCGGTGGCCAGTAGCCGCGCAGGCCGACCTGGACGAAATGGGTGCCCGGCACCGCGCCTGACTCGATAAGCCGGCGCATCGGGGTGCCGTGGCTGGCCAGATTGCCCTCGATTTCGTCGGCGGTGTCGGCGTGCGCGTCGAAGTGAACGATGCCGACGTTGCCGTAGCCGTGGACGTCGGCCACCGCGGTCGCGGCCGGCCAGGTGATCGAGTGGTCACCACCGAGGATGACAGGAACGATGCCGCGCGACGCCACCGCGTGCACACGGTCACGAATGTTGGTGTGCGACACCTCGGTCTGGCCGTGCGGACAGTACGCGTCGCCGAAGTCGACGACCTCCAGCCAGTCGAAGATCTCCAGCCCGAGGTCGAGGTGATAGGTGCCGGGCTCGTAGGCCGTGGCGCGGATCGCGCGGGGACCGAACCGGGCACCCGGCCGGTTGGTGGTGGCGATGTCGAACGGGGCTCCGACGATGGCGACGTCAGGTCGCCACGACTCGAGTTGTTCGACTTCGGTCAGAAACGGACGGTGCCCGAACGACACCATTCCGGCGTGGGCCAAATCGAGTTGTTCGGCCAGGCCGGGCGGAAGGTCGCGCTGGTGATCATGCTCGTGGCCCATGCGAAGACCGTACCGCTCGACGGGCCAGGATGTATCAGCGTCGGCTGACGAACTCGATGCCGGCAATGGGTTCGCGATCGAGACGCGCCTCGACACGAAATCCGTTGGCGACCAAGTCCCTCGTTATCACCACCGGGTTCAGAAAGTCCCCCTCCATGTCGACGGAATGACCGAGGAACGTGCTCAGGTGGTTGACGTCACCCGGCGCGAGCCCGGGCCCGTCGACATGGAAGGACACCAGCAGCCGGCCGTCCGTGCAGAGGGTGCGGGCGAACTCGCCGAATGCCCGGGCTCGGTCCTCGGGGTCGAAGTGGATGATCGAGTACATCGCCACCACGCCGGCCAAGGCGCCGTCGGGGAATGGCAGCTTCAGCCATCGAGGCTACGGCGGACGGAAGGCCCGGATTGCTTTGTCGCGCGGCCGCGATCATCGCCGGCGACAGGTCGAGACCAACGACGCGCTCGAGCCGAGCGGCAAGGAATCGCGTGATATGGCCTGGGCCGCAACCGATGTCGGCGACGACCCCGCGCGGTGTGATGTCGCAGAACTGGTCGGCATATGTCGCTGCCACGGTGTCGTATCCGGCCCTGACTCGATGCTCGGTCATGTCACGAATGCGCGGTAAGCGCCTCACGCAGCGGGTTGGGAATCGGACGCTTGGCCCAGTCGTCGGTGGAGACAACGACGTAGACGTTGTGGCCGCGCACAGCGGCTTGTTCATCGGAGTCGGCGTTGCGCCGCAGCACCGTGAACCCCAGCGTGAAGCTGGTCGCCCCGATCCGCTCGCACTGCACCGCAACCCGCACCGAATCGCGCCAGCGAACCGATGCCAGGTAATCGATCTCGGTGTGCACGACTTGGACGTCGTGGCCGCTGGCGATCAGACCCGGATACGTCACACCGAGGTGGTCGAGGAATCCGGTGCATGCCTCGTCGAACCAGGTGAGGTAATGGCCGTTGAACACCACGCCCTGTTGATCGACCTCCGCGTAGCGCGGCACCACCGGCAACGAGAACCCGCTCACCCCCTCACAGTAGTGTCCGGCCCATGTCCGACCTCGACATCGAAGGCATGCGCGCGATGACGCCCGGATGCGCGAACCGCAACCATCTGAACAACGCAGGCGCGGCATTGCTGAGCACGGTGACGATCGCCGCGATGACCGACTACCTGCAGCGCGAAGCGCTGATCGGTGGCTACGAGGCCGAGGCGGAGGCCGCGGATCAGATCGGCGCCACCTACGAGTCGCTCGCCGAGCTCATCCGTGCGCTCCCAACGCAGATCGCGCTGTTCGACAACTCCACCCATGCCTGGAACGCGGCGTGCTACTCGGTACCGCTCGGCTCAGGTGACCGGATCCTGACCGGCCGCAACGAATACGGCAGCGCCGTGTTGGCCTACCTGCAACTGGCGCAGCGGACGGGAGCGGAAGTCGTTGTCGTCCCGGACGACGACTCTGGCCAGATCGACGTCGCCGCGCTCGCCGACCTGGTCGATGAGCGGACCAGGATGATCGGTCTGACCTGGGTGCCCACCGCGGGCGGTCTGGTGAATCCGGCCGCGGAGGTAGGGCGACTCGCGCGGGCCGCCGACGTGCTCTACCTGCTCGACGCCACCCAGGTCGTCGGCCAGTTCCCGATCGACGTCTCGGCGATCGGCTGCGACATGCTCACCGGCACCGGCCGCAAGTTTCTTCGTGGCCCGCGGGGTACAGGTTTCCTCTACGTGGGACCGCGGGCGCTCGATCGGCTCGACCCGTTCGTCGCCGAGATCCGTTCCGCCACTTGGGCAGGCGGACGTTCGTTCACATGGGTGGATGGGGCGCGGCGCTTCGAGACATGGGAGAACAGCTACGTCAACGTCGTTGGCCTGGGCGCCGCGGTCCGCCAGGCCATCGACGTCGGCCTGGACCGGGTCGGCAGGCGCAGCGCCGCACTCGGTGCGCGGCTGCGCGCCGGACTGGCCCAGATCGGTGGCGTGACGGTGCACGATCTGGGCCGCGAGAAGTGCGCGATCGTCACCGCACGGGTGGCCGGTGTGGACACCGGAGACGTCGCGGATGCGTTGTCGCGGCGGGGGATCAACGTCAGCACCACAGTCGCCGAGCACAACCAGTTCGACAGCGAGGTCCGCGATGTTCACCCAATGGTGCGGCTGTCGCCGCATTACTACAACACCGAGGCGGAGATCGACCAGGCTGTCGACGTCGTCAGGGCGATCGCGGCCCACCGTTAGTTTGCTGTACGTCGCATCCGCAGCGTTGAGCGGCGCTACGATCTTCGCGTACAGGCCGGCCCACTTGCTCGGCGCGTTCGTCTCGCGAACCAGTTGGGGGCTGGTGCTCTTGGGCGCGATTCTCACCCTCGGCGGGGTAGCGGGCTCGATGGCCGCAATCTACGACGTGTCCACCGGTCGTGCGACGGTCGGCGACGTGATGAAGGACGTCGGGATCTTCATCGAGGGCTGGATCACCGCGATGATCGCCCCGACCTATGACGCGGAACTCGAAAGGGCCCACGCCTACGCGTTGTTCCTGCTGCCGATCCCGGGCTGCTGCTCTGGTTCAACGTCATCCCATTCTTCAAGCGGAGCAGCGAATTCCAGGTGCACCCCAACGGATCGATATCCGTCCGCAGGGAGAATAGCTGGAACCCGCTGATCGAGTACCAGTATTCGACCGTCACCGCCGACGGCACGACCATCGACTTCAATCCGCCGTCCGACGGTCCGCCGGCGGTGGTGTTGCCGCAGGACCGGGTGTTCTCACGCGAATACGGCGAGCGGATGCCCGGCAAGGTCAGCGCCGAGTTCTTCCGCCGTCTTCTGGCGGGCCGGGGTTTCACGATCGAGGGTCCGGCTTCCAGAAGTAGCTTTCGCGCACGCCGAAAGTGACGGCCGACCGGTCGGGCAGACTGAACTCGTGCAGCTGGTAAGCATCGACGACATCCGCGCCGCCGCGGAATTGATACGTCCCTACGTCCTGCGCACCCCCGTGGTCCCCGCAGGCTGGGCCGACGACGATCGGCCGCTCTGGATCAAGCCGGAGAACCTGCAGTCGATCGGCGCGTTCAAGGTTCGGGGCGCCTTCAACGCCATCGGACACATTGACGAGTCCGTGCGGACCCGCGGTGTGGTGGCCTACTCGAGCGGCAATCACGCGCAGGCGGTCGCCTATGCGGCGGCGGTCTACGGCGTGCCCGCACACATCGTCATGCCGGAGGAGACGCCGAACGTCAAGGTGGCCGCGACGCGAAGCCACGGCGCGGAGGTGGTGCTGTGCGGTGCAGGACAGCGCGAGAAGGTCGCCGCCGAGGTGGTTGCCGCTACAGGAGGTGTGCTCGTGCCGCCTTTCGACCACCCCGACATCATCGCCGGGCAGGGCACCATCGGCCTCGAGATCGCCGAGGATCTGCCCACGGTTGAAAACGTGCTTGTCCCGGTCAGTGGCGGCGGCCTGGCATCTGGAATCGGCACCGCGATCAAGGCGCTGTGTCCCGACGCCCGCGTTTTCGGCGTCGAACCCGAGCTGGCGGCCGACACGGCAGAAGGCCTTCGGCTCGGACATCGGGTGGACTGGACGATCGAGGACAGGAACCGGACGATCGCCGACGGGCTGCGGTCGCAACCGTCCGACTTGACGTTCGCACACCTGCAAAAGGTATTGGACGAAGTGATCACGGTGTCGGAGAACGAAATTCGGGCGGCGCTGCGTGAACTCGCATACCAGGCTCATCTGGTGGCCGAACCGAGCGGCGCTGTTGCGTTGGCGGCCTACCGAAAGGGTTCAACGCCGCCAGGCCGCACCGTGGTGATCCTGTCCGGAGGCAACATCGAACCGCCGATGCTGCAAGAGATTCTGGCTGGCTGACTCAGGCCGCCGCCCCCGAACCGTGGTTGTGGACGGCCACGCCGACAAGCGGCCCACTTAGTGCACACCCTCCATCAGCCGGCTGATCCACGGCGCGATCGCGAATACGACCACGCCGGCGAACACCGCAACGGCTCCGATGATCCCGAAGTACGCGAATTCGTGCGCCGGATCGTGGTAGCGGGCCAGCACTCCCGACATCGAGGTGCCGAGGCCGACCGAAAAGAAGTACAGCGCCATCATCTGAGCCCGAAACGCCTCCGGCGCAAGCTTTGTCGTGACGGGCAGCCCGATCGGCGACAACAGCAGCTCACACACGGCGAACACCGCCATGATGCCGACGACCAGAGAGCCGGAACCGCCTTGCCCGTCGTGCCCGACGTCGGCAGGAACAGCAGGAATGCCAGTCCCATCCCGATCACGCCGTAGGCGAACTTGCGCGGTGTGGTGGGCGCGCGATTGCCCAGCTTCGTCCACATGATCGCGAATGGTGGTGAGAGCACGATGATCCAGACGGGTTCGATCGAGCCGATCCAGCTCGACGGTGCGGTCCAGCCGACGATGGACCAGTTCATCCGCTCGTCGGAGTAGACCGCCAACACCGTGAATATCTGCTGGAACAGCGACCAGAACACCGCGTTCGCGATGAACATCGGAATGAAGGCGCGCACTCGGGTTCGCTCGATCGCGGTCACTTTCGCACTGGCCAGCATCACCACGAAGTACGCCACCGAGGCCGCAATGATGACGCCTGTGGTCACCTGCGACAGGTTGGACAGCTTGACCAACCCGGTCACAAAGGCCACGACGATGACGGCGACGACGACCACAACCAACCCGGCAACCCATCCAATAGCGCTGTGTGGCAATTGGTTTGGCACAGTGCGGCCGTGCGCGCCCAGGTTTCGCCGGAACGCGGACGTACTGGGCAAGACCCAGTGCCATGCCGACTGCCGCGGCACCGAAGCCGAAGTGGAATCCGGCGTGAGTCTGCAACAGGCCGGTGATCAGTGGGCCGATGAAGGGACCGAGGTTGATGCCGAGATAAAACAGGGTGAAGCCACCGTCGCTGCGGGCATCGCCCTTCTCGTACAGGGTTCCCAGCAATGACGACGCGTTGGCCTTCAACGCACCGGAGCCGAGCGCGACTAGAATCAGCCCGGCGGCGACACCCGCCAAACCCGGCACGATCGCCAGTGCGATGTGACCGCACATGACCACTACGCCGCCGTAGAACACCGTGCGTTCCATGCCGAGCAGCCGACAGCCACCGAGCACGGTGGACAGGTACCCCAGCCCGCCGTACGCGCCGACGATCCCAGTCGCCGTGGTCTTCGGCAGCTCGAGACCGCCTACGGTGACCGAGTAATAGAGGTAATAGCCGAGGATGGTGAGCATCCCGTAGAAGGAGACGCGCTCCCACAGCTCGACTCCGAAAAGGTTGGCCAAGCCGACCGGATGGCCAAACAGGGAGCGTTCGGTGGGCCGGCCTCCGCCTGTCCGACTGCCCCCACGGGGACACCCTGCCACGCCGCCGG
>Ga0207665_10001372_pt1 | contig 16409 bp, 14 predicted proteins | sample LARL112metaG_FD_184351 | JGI IMG/M metagenome (GOLD analysis project Ga0207665, IMG submission 184351) | Corn, switchgrass and miscanthus rhizosphere microbial communities from Kellogg Biological Station, Michigan, USA - LAR L11-2 metaG... | ecosystem: Host-associated > Plants > Roots >...
CTCTACCACTCCAGCCGCACCGACCCGGCCGTGCTGGCCAGCAACGTGCCCGCCTGACAACTGCGCGCCCGCACCCACCCCAGGCACCGACCTCAGCCTGGCGCCGGCCAAGACGACAGCCCCGGGCCGAGGAAGGAGCTAAGGAGATTCGAACTCCTGACCCCTTGCATCCCTCACACGGCAGCACGTCCACCCGCGTGTATCTGTGCAGGTCACTGTCCTCCTGCGGCCACCTGGGACCATCTGCGTGCCGGACTGTTGCTTACTTTGCTGCAGTACTGATCGCCTGGCCGATCTCACTTGTCACTCGAAGGCACAACGCAACAGTGCCTATGGTGCCGCAAGGTCTTCGGCGGGGGCGATCAACAAGTACGAGCGGGCTGCATGACGATCACCGGCTAAACCCCGATGCCGCAGGTCAGGGGCTATGACACAGTTGTGGAAGCCTGCTGGCGTCGATCCTGAACCGTGGCGGTCAGCCCGCCAATGGGGATTGCGTCCCGGTCACTTCGCTGACCGCAACCCACCGGGCCTGGGCTGCCGAGGATTCAATGGCTGCGCAGACCGCCTGCGCTGCCGCTCCTTCCGCGAAACCCGGCGTCCACGGTGCGTCGGGCCAGCCTTCAAGCAGGTCGGCGACCTGGTTGGCGAAGCTCGAACCGTATCCGACTCCTTGCCCTATCGGCCACCATTCGGCGGCGTACGGATGGCTGGGGTGCTCAGCTCGGATCCGCCGCATACCGTACAAGCCCTCGTCATCGTCAGCGCGGCCGTACCGCAATTCGTTAAGGCGCGGGTAGTCGAAGGCCAGCGTGCCGTGGCTCCCGTTGGCCTCGATCGTGAAGTCGCACGGGCGCCGCACGGCAGCGCGCGCGACTTCCATGATGCCGATGGCCCCGGACTCGAACCGCAGCAGTGCGCTCGCGGCGTCGTCCACTGTTACTTCCCTGGTACCGCCCCCGGGCACCGAGCGCTCCCGGATGAACGTCTCGGCCTGGGCGCAGACGGCCCGGATCCCGCCGACCTGCCAGTGCGCCAGGTCGATCAAGTGGCAGCCCAGGTCGGCAATAGTGGTCCCGCCCATGGCCCGGTCGAACCGCCAGTCATGCGGCGTCGTCGGGTCGGTGAACTCATCGGACAGCCAGGTGGCCCGCCACAGCCGGACGTCGCCGATCATCCCATCGGCGATCATCCGGTGCATCAGGGCGACTGCGGGCAGGCGCCGGTAGTTGAAGCCCACTGCATTGCGCACCCCGGCCCCGGTCACCGCGGCCAGCGCCGCGGCTGCCTGCGGGTAGGTGACGGCCAGCGGCTTCTCGCAGAGGACAGCCTTGCCCGCGGCGGCGGCGGCCATCGCGATCTCCGCGTGCGAACCGGGCGGGGTGCAGATGTCCACCACATCGATGTCGCCGCGCCCGATGACGTCACGCCAGTCGGTCGCGTACTCCGGCACCCCGTAGGCAGCCGCGGCCGCCGCGACGGCCGGGGCGTTCCGGCCGGAGATCACGCTGACCACCGGCGTCACCGGCAGCTTGCGCAACATCGGGGCGACGCGGTAGCCGTAACAGTGCGCCTTGCCCATGACGCCGTAGCCGATGATGCCGACCCGGAGTTCCGGCGGGCTGCTCATCCCCCCGGGCCCCGCGGGGATGCGCCGGACAGGGCGGGAATGGCCGCGGCGGCCTGCTCCGCCGCATCCATCGCAGCTATCGCGTCGGCTGCTGTGGCCCCGCCACACTGGCCGCCGGCCACGAATTCCGCGAAGCTCTCCGCCTGCAGGCGCACGGCCTCCAGTTGCGCCCGCACCCCGTCGGCGGGGTCGAGGAAGTCGCACCGTGCGGTGCCGTGCGTGCCGAACGCCTCAGCCCGCGCCATGTCGCCCGCCGGGTGATACCGGCCCAGCGAAATGAAGCCGCTGCCGCCCCCGGACAGCTCGGCTATCACCTGCGCGCTGTCCACATCCGCAGTGCGGTGCGGCGCCTCGCCCAGTCCATCGGGAACCACGCCGTAGGCGACCGCGCTCATCCCGGCGATGTCCTGCCCGGTCAGCCAGCGGAGCTGATCGAACTCATGTACCCCCATGTCGATGACGATGCCGCCGCTGTGCGTCCGGAATGCCGCCGGCGGTGGCCCCTCGTCCCACTGGTAACAGGTCACCAGGTGGACGACGCCCAGCTCACCCCGGGCGATCCGGTCCCGCAGCGCGCGCAGCCCGGGAACGTACCGCCGCCAGTAGGCGACCTGGAACGGCACGCCTGCCGCGGTGGCGGCTTTGGCGGCCGCACGGGTCTGCTCGGCGGTCAGCCCGCATGGCTTCTCGCACAGGATCGGCAGGCCGCGGGTGGCGACTTCGGTGATCACCTGGAGATGCTGGTCGGTCGGCGCTGTGATCAGCACCCCGTCCACGGCCGCGTGGTCCAGCATGTCCGCGATGCCCGGGTACACCGCCACGCCGGGAGCCGCCACCGCACGGCGGGCAGCGGCGGACGTTTCCGCGATGGCCGTCACCGCTACCCGCTGCGAACCGGAGAATGCCCGCAGGTGGGTGCGGCCCATCCGGCCCGCCCCGATCAGCCCTACCCGGAACGGCGCCGCCACGTCACAGCCCTCGCGCCGTGAGGAAGGCCCGGTTGTCGCGCTGTTCCCGCGCGGCCTGGGCGAACCGTGCCGCGCTGCGCGGCAGGATGTCCTGCTCCACCACCAGCCACCCGGTGAAAGACATGCTGCGCAGGCCATCGAGGACACCGTCCACGTCGAGGTCACCGGTGCCCAGTGCGCAGAACGCCTCGCGCACCCAGATCTCGGTCACCGGCGCCTCGTCGGCCACTATCTGATCCATGACCGAGAGCGTGGCGTCTTTGAGGTGGACGTGGTTGATGCGCTCCGCCCAGTCCCGCAGCATGGCGGCCGGGTCACCGCCGCCCAGCATCATATGCCCGGTCTCCAGGCACAGCCCGATGTCGGACCGGGTGAGCACCTCCTCGATCTCCCACGGGGCTTCCACGTAGGTGCCGGTCTCCGGGTGGAAGGTGGGCTCGTAGCCGCGGTCGCGGCAGTGATCGACCACGCGGGCCAGGCCGTCGGCGAACCGCCGCCAGCCAGCGCTGTCCAGCCCGAGCGAATGCTGGCCGGCCGACCGGCCGGGCTGGCTGCGGCGTTCCAGGCTCCCCGCGTCGGCCAGGGTCGGCCGCGGCGCCGGGCCGGGCAGGTAGCCGCGCACTATGTCGAACGTGCTCAGCAGAGTGTCCAGGTCAGGCAGGGCCTGGGCGAGCGCGCCGTGATCTGCGTACGGCAACTCAAGGTAGGCGCCAGCCAGGCCCAGGCCCCGCTCGGCCAGCAGTTCGCCGAGGCGGTCCCCGTTGCCCAGGTACCCGGCCGGGCCGAGATCGATGCCCGCGTAGCCTGCCTCAGCGACCTGGTCGAGCACGCTCACCCCGTCCGGCACGTCCGGATCGTGGCCCACGGTGATCTCGAAGGCACCGTAACTGACCGGGGCGTTCGCCACGGCTATCACACGCTCGGTGCCTGCAGCTTGCACGATGTCCTCGTTCAACTGGCCGTCCTTCGCTAGCCGATGCTGGCCGGCTTGTCCACCGGCGCCTGCCGGCGGTGACACTCGATGATCGCCTCACACAACGCGATGTCCCGCAGGCCGTCGCGCCCGGACGTGACGGGCGCGCTGCCGCTGACGACTGACTCGTGGAACGCGGCGAGTTCCCGCTTGAACCCGCTCTCGTAGGAGACCGTTTCCTCGGTGCGCCAGGACCGGGCCGAGGCGGAATCGCCGCCCTCGATCTCCAGTACTGCGGGCTCGTTCCGCAGGAATGGCGAGGGGAACGACAGGCGCAGGCGGCGATCCGGCGCATAAACCGCAAATTCCATTACATAACGCGCAATGCCCGGCAGATCGATCCAGTGCAACGCGACTGGGAGTTCGCCGAATCGCAGCAGTACGGTGACGGTGTCCTCGGCCAGGCTCACGTGATCCAGCCGGTCCGGCTCGCCGAGCACACCGCGGATCGTGTTCAGCTCGTGCACCAGTGTGTCGAGCAGGACCATCTGGTAGACGTACCGCTCCAGCCCGGTGGCCGCACCGAGTGCGGTCCCGATGCGCGCGTCGGTGTCCTCCCGGAGCCGCGCGGCGACGGCGGCAGGCAGCGGCGCCGGCCTGAGCAGGGGGTAGTGCCCGACATAGGGCCGTAGCGGCGACTCGAACGTGGTCACCCGCATCAGCCGGGCGCCGACCAGCCCGGCGGCCTCCTGCTGGAAGCGGGCGAAGGCCGGGTCGTAGCGCTTCGGGTAGCCGACCATCAGGGTCACCCCGGCCTGCTCGGCCGCGGCGACCATCTCGCATCCTTCCGTCGCGGAGAAGCACATCGGCTTCTCGGTGAACACATGCAGCCCGGCCTGCGCCGCCGCCACTGCGATCGGCGCGTGGCTGCCCGAGGTCAGCACCAGGACCGCATCGAGCGGATGCCGGAGAAGGTCCTGCCAGTCGGTGAAAACAGCGGGGATGCGGTACCGCTCAGCGCACGCCTCGGCATTGCCGGCCACGATGTCACACACCGCGGCGATCTCGAAGCGGTCGGCCAGCTCGGTCAGGTAGTGCAGGTGCATGACCTGGGCAATTAGCCCGGTACCGACCAGGCCGACGCGCAGCCGGGCCGGCTGGTGGTCGGTGCCGACCATCACGCCGTCACCGTCCGGGCGACGTCGATGGCGGTCCGCAGCAGACGGGCCGCCTCCGGCACGCCGGTCTCGGCCGGCACGAACGGGTCCTCGTGCTCGATCGATATCACCTGGACCTCTGACGCGGACAGGGCCTGGATGAGGCCGGCCCACCAGTCCAGTGCGTGCCCCCGGCCGGGGACGGCGAACGTCCATGGCATCTCAGCGGGGGGCTCCGGCCACCGCCGGTCGAGCAGGCCATTGAGCGCCAGGCTGTCGGTGTGGAAGACGGTGTCCTTGCCGTGTGCGTGACCGACCCGCTCGCCCAGCGCCGCGGCCACCCGGTGCCCGTCCATGCCCATCCAGAAGAAATGGCTCGGATCCAGGTTGGCGCTGATGGATGGCCCGAGCGCGGCAACCCGGCGGAACGTCTCCACGTTGAACACGCTCGTCCCCGGGTGCAGTTCGAGGCAGACCCGCAGGTCAGGATGCTCAGCGGCGGCGAATTCGGCGAGGCCGGACCAGTACGGCCCGATGCGGTGCTCCCACTGGCGCTGGTAGACGTCCTCCAGGTAGGGCAGCCACCCGCCGGCCCCGAAGTGCGGCACCTGATCCCCGGGCGCGCCCGCCGGGCAGCCGGCCATCGCGACCACCCGGTCGGCGCCCAGCATTGGCGCCAGCCGGATCGCATTCCGCAGGTCCTCGTCATGCTGCCGGGCAATGTCAGCGTCCGGGTGCAGCGGATTGCCCCAGGCGTTCAGCGCGTCCAGCCGCAGCCCGTACCGGGCGACCGAGTCCAGCCAGCCGGCCCGCGCGCGCGCGCTGGCGAGCAGCGCCGCCACATCGCAGTGCGGGTGCGGGGCGTACCCGCCGGCCCCGACCTCAATGCCGGTGATGTCCGGCGCGGCCTCCTGCAGCCAGGCCAGCACCGCCTCCAGCGGCTGGTCCAGGAAAGCTTCGAGGACCACGCCTATCCGCAACTCCCCCCGCGGTGGCATCTCGATCTCAGCCTCCCCGGGTCGGCGGCGAGCGGCCTCCCAGCCGAGTCTGCACTGGGTCATATGGCCTGTCAAGAGAGTGTCAGTATGTCGGGACAAAGTTCGATGCCGCCCAGACAGCAGCTGCCCGATGAGCACGCTTATACTGTTGATTAGCTACGCGGTCAATATAATGTCCGAACAAACACTCCTGGATACCTGCTGAACCTCCCAGACCCGCTCACGGGTCCGATACCGCCAACGGGGGCCTTGATGAAGAGCCGGACGCCGGACCATAAGACACCCGCGCCCGGTGTCATTAACATCGACCGGACTAGCCCGGTACCGCTGTACTTCCAGCTCGCCCAGCACTTCGAGGCGGCCATCAGGTCGGGCGCGCTGGAGGCGGGCTCCCGGCTGGAGAACGAGGTGCAGCTGGCGGAGCGGATCGGCCTGTCCCGGCCCACGGTCCGGGCGGCCTTCCTGTACTTGTCCAATAAGGGCCTGGTGGTCCGCAAGCGCGGCGCCGGAACCCTGGTCGCCAGCGAGCGGATCGACCGGGATGTCGAGCTGACCAGTTTGTACGACGACCTGGCGGCGGCCGGCCGGGCGCCGGAAACCCGGGTCATCCGCAACGAGGTCACGCACGCCACGGACAGCGTCGCCACTGCTCTCCAGCTCCCCCAGCCGGCCATGGTGGTCTCGCTGGAGCGGATCCGGCTGGCCGACGGCGAGCCCATCGCGCTGATGCACAACTTCCTGCCGACCGGCCTGGTGCACCTGAGCATCGACATGCTTGAGCAGCACGGGCTCTATGAGCTGCTGCGCGCCTCGGGCATCCGGCTGGGCTCGGCCACCCAGCGGATGTGCGCCAAGAACGCGTCCGCCGCGGAGGGCCGGATCCTGCACGAGAACCGCGGCGCGGCGCTGCTGACCATGGAGCGTACCGCCTACGACGAGACCGGCCGGCCGCTGGAGTACGCGCAGCATCTCTACCGGGCATCCCGGTATGCCTTCACTACCAGCCTGTCCAGAGCGGATGCGGCGGCCACGCTGCCCGCCGACTCGGCCGCCCGCCGGTAGGCCGCGGCCACGCCCGACCGGGCTGTCACTCCCCGTCATCGTGACCAGTACCGGCGGGCGGCGCCTCCGGGCCGACAAAGGGCCGCTGAAAAGGCTTGGCCTTTTCATAGGCAGCGCGGGCGCGCTGGGTGCTGTCCAGTTCTGAGACCTCGGCGACCGGCACGTCCCACCAAGCCTCGCTGTCCGGCGCCGGGATTATCGGGTCGGTCTCGATGTGCACCACAACCGGGCCGGCCTCGTCCCTGGCCTGGCCCAGCGCGGCCCGCAGCTCAGCGATCGTCTGCGCGCGCAGCACCCGGACGCCGAGGCTCTCCGCGTTCGCGGCGAGGTCCACCGGCAGGACATCGCCATCCAGTCGGCCGGTTGTCGGGTTGCGGTACCGGTAGCTGGTGCCGAACCGCGGCACGCCCACCGTCTCGGACAGCCCGCCGATGGACGCGAAGCCGTGGTTCTGCACCAGGACCACGATCAGCTTGACGCCTTCCTGCACGGCGGTGACCAGCTCCTGCGCCATCATCAGATAGGACCCATCGCCGACCAGCACGAAGACCTCACGCCCCGGCTCGGCCAGCTTCGCGCCGAGGCCGCCGGCGATCTCGTAGCCCATGCAGGAGTAGCCGTACTCGACGTGATAGCCCTTCGGGTCCCGGGTACGCCACAGCTTGTGCAGGTCGCCCGGCATCGAGCCAGCCGCGCACACCACCACGTCCGCAGGCCCGGCCGCATCGTTGACCGCGCCGAGGACCTCCGACTGGGCTGGCGGCTGGCGCCCGAGGGCGTAGGCCCGGCCGACCACCTCATCCCAGGCCGCGGCCAACTGCCGCGCCTCGGCGCGGTAGGCGGCCGGGGTGGACCAGCCGGCCAGCGCGCTAGCCAGCCCGCGCAGCGCCTCGCGGGCGTCCGCGACCAGGGCCGTGCCTGCCAGCTTCACCGCGTCCGCGGCGCCGACGTTGATGTTGACGAACCGGACCTGCGGGCGGCCGAACAGCGTCCGCGACGCCGTGGTGAAGTCGCTGTACCGGGTGCCGATCCCGATCACCACATCGGCCTGCGTGGCCATCTGGTTGGCGGCCGCGGTGCCGGTGCTGCCGATCGCGCCCAGCGCGAGTGGGTGGTCGAAGGGCAGCGTCCCCTTCCCGGCCTGGGTCTCGCTGACCGGAATGCCGGCCGCTTCGGCGAACGCGCGCAACTCGGCGGTGGCCTCCGCATAGATCACCCCGCCGCCCGCCACGATGAGCGGGCGGGCCGCGGACCGGATCACGCCGGCCGCGCGGGCCAGCGCCGCTGGCTCCGGGACCGGCCGCGGCACATGCCACACCCGCTCAGCGAACAGCTCGCCGGGCCAGTCATACGCCTCCGACTGCACGTCCTGCGGCAGTGCCAGCGTCACCGCCCCGGTATTGGCGGGGTCAGTCAGCACGCTCATAGCCGTTAGGAAGGCTGAGGGCAGCTGCTCGGGGCGCCAGATCCGGTCAAAGTAGCGGGAGACCGGACGGAAAGTGTCATTGACCGACACATCGCCGGCGCCAGGATGCTCGAGTTCCTGCAGCACGGGCGGCGCCACCCTGGTCGCGAACACGTCGCCGGGCAGCAGCAGGACCGGCAGCCGGTTGATGGTGGCCAGGGCCGCCCCGGTGACCATGTTCGTGGCCCCAGGGCCGATCGAGGAGGTGCACACCCAGGCCGCCAGCCGGTTGCGCATTCGGGCGTAGGCCACGGCCGCATGCACCATCGCCTGCTCGTTCCTGGCCTGGTAATAGCGCAGCGCGCCGGGGTGGCGCAGCTCGGCCTCCAGCAGCGCCTGGCCGATCCCGGCCAGGTTCCCGTGGCCGAAGATGCCGAAGCAGCCGGCGAAGAACGGGCGCTCGGCGCCGTCCCGCTCGCTGCGCTGCGCGGCCAGGAACCGGACAGCGGCCTGCCCGACGGTGAGCCGCACCCGGCTGGAGCCGGTCATCGCGCGCCGCCCGCTGGCGGCCGCAGCCGCGGATCGGCCTGCTGGCCGCGCCAGGAATCGCGCACCCAGGTGTGCGTGGGGTCGTCGCAGGCCAGCCAGGCCCGCTCGGCGCCGGGCCCGGCCATCACGTTCAGGTAGTACATGTCATACCCGGGGGCCGCCATCGACGGTCCGTGCCAGCCATGCGGGATCAGCACCGCGTCGCCATCCCTGACCTCCGCGAGCAGATCGGCGGGCCGGTCCGGGGCTCCGTAGACGCGCTGGAAGCCCACCCCCGGGCCGGCCGGGCCCGCCGCGATCTGAAAATAGTAGATCTCCTCGAGGACCGATTCACCTGGCCGGTCCTGATCGTGCTTGTGCGGCGGGTACGAGGACCAGTTGCCGGCCGGGGTGATCACCTCGCAGGCGATCAGCCGGTCCGCCGGGAACGCGGCGGGCATGCAGAAGTTGGCCACCCGGCGGGAACAGTTCCCGGCGCCGCGCACTTCGACCGGCACGCTTTCCGCTGGCCCGTACCGCGCGGCCAGCCGCCGCCTGGCCCGGGCGCAGGCCAGCGCGAACCGGCCACCCCCGGCGCTGGAGATGCTGGCCTGCGCCCCGCGCGGCAGGTAGGCGAAGTCGGTCAGGCCGGCGAACACGCTGGCCCGGCCGGCCAGGTCGAACCGCTCGCCGTCGCACCCCACCACACAGGATCCGGCCAGCGGCAGGACCACCATTTCGTCAGCGGCCGTGCCGAACGCGTGCGACCCGCCGGGCCTCAGGCCCAGGACGCGCAGGCCCGAGTAAGCCCAGCCCGCCTGCTCCGGCGTGATGGACGCCAGCCACGGACCGCCCGCCATGCTGTCCGCCCGCAGGTGACGGCAGGTGCTCACCGGCTCGTGCTCCTCACAGCAGGCCGACCGCGGTGTCGACAGCAGCGGCCACGTCGCTGTCGGCCGGGTACAGCAGGGAGCGCCCGGCTACCAGCCCCATCACGTTCGGCAGCCGCAGTGCCTTCTGCCACCCGGCGAACGTCAGCTCGGGGTCGTCCGCAACCTCGCCGCCCAGCAGCAGAGCGGGCAGCGTAGACGCCGCCATGACCTGCTCCATATCCTTCACCACGGGAACCTTGAGCCAGGTGTAGGCCGATGTGGTACCCAGGCCGGAGGCAATCGTGAGGGCCCGGATCATCGCCTCGGGCGCCAGGTCGTTGAGCACGCGGCCGTCCGCGCGATGCGAGATGAACGGCTCGATCATGGCCATCAGCTGACGGGCGGCAAGGTCGGACACGGCCTGGGCGCACCCCTCGATGGTGGCGGCGGTGGCCGGGTCAGCGGGGTCGATCCGCAGCAGCATCTTGCCCCCGTCGAAGCCCATCCGGGCGATCGCCGCGGCGTCGTACCCGGTGAACCGGTCGTCGATCTCGAAAACCGTCCCGGCCAGGCCACCCCGGTTCATCGAGCCGATGACGATCTTGCCGTGCAACGCGCCGAGCAACAGCAGATCCTCCAGCACGTCGGCGGTGCCGAGCACGCCGCTCACGCCAGGGCGGTCCAGCGCCACGCAGAGCCGCTCAAGCAGGTCTGCCCGGTCGGCCATGGCCAGCCGTTCCCGGCCGGCCTGCAGCGCCCCCCGGGCCGGGTGGTCGGCGGCCACGATAACCAGCCGGCCGTCCGGGCCCACCATGGAGGCGGCACGGCGGCGGGCCGCGGCCGCCTCAGCCACCGCCTCGGGCCGACGCACCCGGGTCTCGATGACCTGGGCAAGGCGGTCAGTGAACATGACTCGACCGCTCGAGCAGGGCCGTCACCTCGGCCGCCGTGGGCATGGCGTCGGAGCAGGCAAGCCTGGAGGCGACCAGGGCTCCGGCCGCATTAGCGAACCGGATGACGGTGGCGATGTCCCAGCCGGCCAGCAGGCCATGGCACAGCGCTCCGCCGAACGCGTCCCCGGCGCCGAGCCCGTTCAGCACCTCGACCGGGAACGGCGGGGATTCCGCCCGGCCCGCCGCGGTCATGGCCAGCACCCCGCGCGGGCCCTGCTTAACCACGGCCAGGTCGGGGCCGCGATCCAGCAGGGCTTGGCCGGCCCGCTGGGGTTCTTGTTCGGCCACGGCCATGTCGCACTCATCGAGGTTGCCGACCGCGACCGTGACTTGGCCGAGAGCCGCGCTGACCGCCTCGCGGGCCGCCTCCCGCGACGGCCAGAACATGGGCCGGTAGTCCAGGTCGAGCACGGTAAGAGCGGCCCGGCCGCGCGCCTCGAGCGCGGCGAGCGTGGCTGAGCGGCTGGGCTCGGCGGACAGGCCGGTGACGGTGACCCAGAACACCTGCGCGGCACGGATCGCCTCGTAGTCCAGCTCGTCCGTCCGGATTTCCAGGTCAGGCGCTTTCGGGTAGCGATAGAAGTAGATGGGGAAGTGGTCGGGCGGGAAGATCTCGCAGAACGTCACAGGGGTCGGCAGCTCAGGGACCTCGGTCACGAACTGGTCCCCCACGCCGTACTGCTTCAGCGCGTGATGCACGAACCGGCCGAACGGGTCGTGCCCAGTCCGCGTGATCACCGCGGCGCTGCGGCCGAGCCGGGCGGCCGCGACGGCGACGTTGGTGGCGCTGCCGCCGAGGTACTTCGCGAACGTGGTCACGTCCTCCAGCGCGACCTCAGCTTGCAGCGGGTAGATGTCGACGCCGACCCGCCCCATGGTGAGCACGTCGAGGCGGGCCTGCTCACTCGCCACCTGGGTGCTCCTGTTCCGGTTCCTGGTACCAGCGGACCTTGTCACCCAGCTGGTTGCGCATCCGCCAGCGCCGCGATTTCGGCTCGGCGTCGATCCGCCCGCGCAGGCTCTCCAGCCGGTCCCCGACGACCTTCTGCTCGGCGGGCTCCAGCCCGCTGCCGGCCAGATTCTCCACCGATCGGCCGATGTTCAGCTGGCAGGTGCGCCACAGTCCCCAGTCGCGGGCGCACAGGGCAGCGACGAACGGGCTGGCGATCCCCGCATCCTCCTGCTCGCCGACATCGTGGTGGTAGATGAGGTTGTAGATGTCAAGCTGATCGTTGTCGGTCAGCTCGATGATCTGCAGCTTGCTGAGCAGCAGCTCCTCACGCGGGACGGTGAGCGGATCGCGGTCCAGCCGCGCGGTGAGCGGGATCTCGTGGCACATCGAGAACTCGCCCACAAACACATCGACGTGCCGCCCATTGCGTGGATCGTGATAGAGCAGCCGCCGGGAACCGCGCAGCGCATTGAACATCTCATCGGCGACGTAGGCCGCGTGGCTCAGCACACCGGAGGCCGCTTTCCCGTTGCCCCGGGCCACCGCCAGGTCAATGTCCTTCACCCGGCGCGGCAGCCGGGGCTGGCCGCCCGGTGACTGCAGGAAGACCGCCACCCCGCCGAGGGCACGCATGATGAGCCGTTGCTCTGTGGCGCGCGATATCAGCTGTCGCGCTTCCGCCACCGGATCCGCCAGCAGTTCACCAGTCATGCCGTCTATCCTGTCGTGAGCAGGAAATCCAGGCACGTCCCGTCCTCTGCGATGTCCACCACCGCGCCCCGCAGCACGCCAGAAGAGTAGTCACTGCCGGGGTTCACGCACAGCGTCCGGCCGATCTTCTGCACCCCCCGTGACTCGTGAATGTGGCCGTGCAGCGAGACGACCGGCTGGTAATGCTTGATGGCGTCCCGCACGGCGTGGCTGCCGACCGGCACGATGCTCGGCCGGCCGCCGCGGATGACCGGCTTGAGTGTGGCGTCGAGCTCGGGGGCATCATCGAGGCCGGTCCCGTAGGGCGGGCAGTGGAAGTTCATGATGGCCTGGCGGCCGTCGGGCAGCGAGTCCAGCAGCTCGGATATCCGTTTGGCCAGCTCCTCCTCGGAGCACTCACGCTCGGTGCTCCACGGCGTGTACGGCACCACGCCCAGGCTGGCCATGGCGACCGGGCCGAGGTCGCACACCCGGGACTCGGGGAACTCGACCCGCCCGTCCGCCGCGTACACCGGGTCGGCGTCCACCGGGTCGTCGTTGCCCGGCGTGATGATGCACCGCACCACGGGGTCGAGCCGCTCGGCGGCCAGCGCACACCACCGCTGTGCCTGGGCGGCGATCTGGCTGCGAAAGAGCCGGTCCAGCGCGGCTGGATCCTGCTGCAGGGCGGCTAGTTCGGCGGCGTCCAGTTGCGCGGCGTAGAAACCGCGCTTGTTGATGTCGGCGGCCAGCCGGTCCCATTCGGCGGCCGGCACGCTCACCTCATGGCCCTCGATCTGCGCCCGCAGCGCCCCGTCCGTGCGCAGCACGGGGACCAGTCCCTTGCCGGCGAAGTCACCGCCCAGCAGCAGGATGTCGGGCTGGTAGACCTTGGCGGCGGCCAGGAACTTGCGGAAGCAGACATCGGAGCCGTGGACGTCGGTCGTGAAGAAGATACGCAGGGCGCGCTGCTTCTTGGACTTCCGGAATGCGCCACGCATCCGCTATTCCGGGGGCAGTTCGTGCATGGCCATGGCCAGGTCGAGCGAATTGCGCTGCCGCCTGATGGCCCGGGCGATCAGGTAGATCACCGGGCCCGAGCCCAGGACGATGAGCAGCGTGATGATCGACTCGACGCTGAACTTGCCGTACACGCTGGAGTGCGTGACGAGCTCGAACACGGTGAACAGGGCCAGGATCGTGGTCGCGGCACCGACCACCGTTACCTTGCGCAGGAACCGGCTGCGCTCGCTCTCGGAGATGCCGGACAGGTCGATCAGGTCAGCGCGCCGCAGCGGCAGCATCAGCGCGGCGACGCCGCCCGCGAGCAGGATCAGCGCGAAGAACAGGCTCTGCAACGCGACGATGCTGCCCAGGTTGACCAGGCTGGTCAGGAAGCAGAATCCGCAGCCAATAACCAGGACGATGGCGATCGCGACGTTGGGCGCGTGGTTACGGTCGCCCACCTTGGCCACCCGCACCGGCAGCAGCCGGTCGAAGGCCTGCGCGAACAGGACCCGGGTGGTGACGGTCAGGAAGGCCAGGTTGACGGCGATCTCGGCGAGCGGGACGGCCGTGGCAAAGAGGATCTTCGTAATCGGGTCGCTGGACAGCACCATTCCGTAGCCCAGGCCGCCAGACACCGAGCTGAGACTGGTGATCTTCCCGTACGCGGTCGGGTTGATCACCCCCAGGTTCGCCTGGGCCTGCATGAAAGTCAGGCCGGCCCGGGCGCGCAGCAGGGCCCAGACACCGATCCAGAGCACCACGAGCACGCCGATGCTGATGGCCGAGGCGTACAGGTAGGTCCGGCCGGGCCTGCGCAGCTCGCCGCCGACGTAATAGGAGTAGAGGACGCCGTTGTAGTTGAGCACCATGAACGGGATGATCGCCACCGCGGCCGCGATGGAGGTGCCGAACACCACCCCATTCGACTTGCCTCCGGCGATGATTGCCTGGTAGGCGCCTGGGTGGTGGCTGTAGCTGGCCAGCGCGGTCACGAAGTCGGCATGCGAGTTGAAGGCCAGCATGCCGATGAGCGCGAGGAAGGCCACCACCTGAAGGATGATCAGCCCGAAGATGATCCGCGCGACAATCTTCACCGAGAACAGCGAGAGTGCCGCGACGACCAGCATCACAATGATGCTCAGCCACGCTATGGCGATATTGCTGGTCAGGTGGTTGCCGGCGTTCGCGATCGCGGTGCTGTGGAACGCGGCGCCGAGGCCACTCAGCATGAACGGCGTGAACTGGGCCGCGAAATGCGCGTTGGTGGACAGGACATAGGTGAACACCACGGCTATGCCCAGGCCGGCCATCGACCCGGCGACCGGGGAGACGATCCGGGACAGGTAGACGTACTCGCCGCCGGCCCGCGGCACCGCCCGCAGCAGGTACCGGTACGCGAACATGGCGACAAGCCAGATGACCGCGGCCGCCACCAGGGGCAGGTACATGTCGGCTTTAGCGAAGTCCGTCAGCCCGGCGTTGAAGTTGATGAAGGTGTTGACCACGGCCACCGAGGCAAGCGAGATGCCGGTGGCCGCGGGGATCCCGAGTTCACGGACGAGACCGGATGTCTGCCGGATGAAAAGGCGCCCAGCCTCACCGCCTCCGGCCGTGGCCGTACCCGCCGCTGCGTCACTGCTTGCCACTGCCTACCTCCAGTCCCGCCCACCGGACGAGGGGTGAGAGCGGGCCTACGGGTGAGCGCAACGCCCACCTGCGTGACCCCCAGGCTGGACACAATGTTTTAGCTCGGACAAGAGTTTGTCAATACCTACAAACATACTGCTGTTCCCACAAAGTGCGCCGGCGATGCCCGAGCCGCGCGAGGCAACCCACCGAGCTTTGGTTGGGCCATATCTGGGCGTGCCGAGAATCCTGTTCACGTCGCTGATCAGCAGAGTTGCTCGCCCGGCGTCCGGCCGTGATGATCACCGGTCATGTGCCTGCGGTTCGCGTTCTTCTTAGTCACACCCGCGGCATCGCCACTGCAGGCAGGGGAATCCGGAGCAGAGCGCGGAGGGCTGCATGCCGGGAGACGGGGATGCCCAGTGCCTGAAGCGGCCATGCCCCGGCCCTGCCCGCTAACTCGCGTGCCACGGCGCTGACCTGCCCTGCCAGCCGTGAGGCGCGCCGCTGGTAGCGGTCAATGACGCCTGGGACCTGCTCCCGGAACGTCTACCTCGGGCAGCCGGTGACCGGGCAGCGCATCCTGCGGACCCTGACCCGCATCAGCAAGCGGCGGCCGTCAGCGGGCACGTCCGCCGCCATCCGCTCGTGATAGCCGTGCACGCGGGTGGTCTGCGCGCCGCAGTCCGGACACGCCACCGCCCGGGCCGGAGTCCTCGCCCGCACCAGGATCACCTCGCCCGCATCCTGGACATCCTCGATGACCAGCGCGGACAACCCCGAGAATACAGTGCTCACAAGTCGGGTTACGTCACTCGTGACCAATCGTGACCAATCGTGACAGAATAGACCAACCCGTCACCACCGAAAGCGCGACAGCGCCGTTGAAGTTACACAGTCCCTCAGGCTGCGGAGGTGGATGGCGTTCTCCCGGCCGTGCTGGTTACCGGCATCATCGGGTCCCGCCGGGTGGGGTGTCGGCCAGTTCGTCCAAGGGCACCGCCCGCGGCAGGGCGGTCTAGTATCGATCACCACGGCGTGGCGTGAGGACCGGAGGCCGGGCCGATGAGGGCTATTGTCCAGGACAGGTTCGGGCCGCCGGGCGTCCTGCAGCTGGCCGATACCGGCCTGCCAGAGGTCGGGGCCGGTGATGTGCTGGTTCGGGTGCACGCTGCTGCGCTCAACCCGGCCGACTGGCACATTCTGCGGGGGGACCCACTGGTCGCGCGGCTCATGGGCGTGGGGCTGACCAAGCCGAAGGCCCGGGTGGCTGGGATCGACGCGGCGGGGGTGGTGGAGAGGGTGGGCGCGAACGTGCGCGGGCTACGCAATGGCGACGAAGTGCTCGGCTTTTGCCGGGGCGCGTTCGCGGAGTACGCCTGCGCCGCGGCGGACATGGTGGTGCCCAAGCCAGCGAGCCTCACCTTCGAGCAGGCGGCCGCGGTCCCGGTGGCGGCGACGACGGCCCTGCGCGGGATCCGCGACGTGGGGCAGGTGAAGGCCGGTCAGCAGGTGCTCATCAACGGGGCCAGCGGCGGGGTGGGCAGCTACGCCGTCCAGATCGCGGCGGCGCTGGGCGCCGAGGTCACCGGGGTGTGCAGCACGCGCAACGTCGAACTGGTGCGCTCGATCGGCGCCGCGCACGTC
>Ga0207665_10001373_pt1 | contig 16408 bp, 10 predicted proteins | sample LARL112metaG_FD_184351 | JGI IMG/M metagenome (GOLD analysis project Ga0207665, IMG submission 184351) | Corn, switchgrass and miscanthus rhizosphere microbial communities from Kellogg Biological Station, Michigan, USA - LAR L11-2 metaG... | ecosystem: Host-associated > Plants > Roots >...
TGAATTGTCAAAGAACGACAGAATTCTGGTAGTCCCGGTGGGAGTTGAACCCACAACAAGGCTGCTCTTGAGGCAGCTGCGTATGCCAGTTCCGCCACGGGCCTGAAGCTAGAAAATTGTGTAGGAGTTAATAACTTATGCCGAAGCAACCCGGGAACTCGTCAGCGCTTCGTCTTGCGGTCCCAGACGGGCTCGACTGATGTCCGGCGCCGGACCACATAGACTAGGGACATTACCAGCAATAACGGGAGGAATGTGGGGACGGTGTATTGCAGACCTTCCACCCAGAATGTACTGCACGCGATTGCCGCCAGCGCCGCAATTCCTGCAACGGTAGGAAGGGGATGGGCTGGCAGCTTCAACGGGAGTTTAGCCACAGCTTCCGGCCCCAGTCTCTGACGAAAGCGAAGATGCGTGATCAGAATCACGATCCAAACGAAGAACATGCCTGCCACAGCGGTCCCGTAGAGCAGCAGGAAAGCATTTTTCGGTGCTAGTATCGCAAGCAGAATCGCCGCAATCATGCCCAGAGTCGAAATGCCGAGGGCCCGGTGAGGAACGCCATTCCGGCTCAGACGGCCAAGCCAGGCCGGAGCATATTGCCCTCGCGCTAAAGAAAACAGCATGCGGGTGGAGAGGTATAGGTTGGTATTCGCGCTGGAGAGGGCGGCCGATATCACAACCAGATTCATGATGCTGGCCGCGAACGGAATTCCCGCCGTCTCAAATGCTCGTACAAACGGACTGCCGCTGATATTCGCGCTGCCGGTATGGTTCCAGGGGGTCATGGCCAGCATTACGCTGATCGCAAGCACGTAGAAAATGATTAGCCGGAAAACGATCGTGCGCATCGCCCGCGGGATGCTCTCTTCCGGATTATGTGCTTCGCCCGCAGTAACGGCAATGACCTCCACTCCCATGTAGCTGGTGATCGCGAGCGTAAGCGCCAGCCAGACTCCACGCCACCCGTGGGGGAGAAAACCGCCATGCTGGGTCAGGTTGGCCAGGCCCACCGCCGGCCAGGGTCCCAGACCGGTGATCAGCGAAAGGCCCACGCCAATGAAAGCAATGATGGCAACCACCTTAATCAGCGCAAACCAGTATTCGAACTCGCCGAAATTACTGACCTGGAGAGCGTTGATGGTCACCAGCGCCGTGGAGACGATAAGCACCCAGGACCAGGCAGGAACATTTGGGAACCAGAACGCAAAGTAAATTGCGACTGCGGTCACTTCCGCGCCGATGGCGATGATCTGCACCAGCCCGTAAGTCGTCCGGATGGTGAACCCGGCCCAACGGCTGAGATAGATTTCCGCATACACTCCGAAAGAGCCCGCTACCGGATGCGTCACTGCCATTTCCGCCAGGGCGTAGGCCATGACCAGAGCCACCGCGGCGCCCAGCAGATAAGTAATGATGACACCAGGTCCCGCCAGTTCAATGGTCACACTGCTGCCTAGGAAAAGGCCGACACCGATGGCGCCACCGATGGCAATCATGGTCAGCTGCCGGGCGCTTAGCCGGCGCTGCAGACCTTCAGCTTGGCCGGGTGATGAGCTCGCGACTCCCGGTGCCGGCGCCTGCGAATTGTTGTTGGCGGTCACCGAAATTCTGCTCGACTCTTCTTTCCGAATCCGCCGCTCGGAACTTCAGCTCGAATCTCAGGTAAACGAACGCAAGGCCTAACCGGCGCTCATCTGTGCCAGCACGTTCACGAAGCGATCTATCTCATCGAAGGTGTTGTAGTGGACCATGGAAGCACGCACCGCACCCGTCGCCGGAGGTATGCCAAGACGTTCCAACAGGCGGGGTGAATACATATTGCCGTCTCTGACTCCAACGCCATTTTCAGCGCAATGCGCGGCCACAGAGGCGGGTGCGATCCCCCGCAGGTTAAAGCACACGGTTGGAACGCGGAGGTGAACCTGAGCGGGTTCCTGAATGCCATACACGGTTACGCCATCCGAGTGCGACAATCGGCGGAGCAGTTCGGTGGAGAGCGCGGCCTCCTGCTCACGAATCGCCTCCATGGCCCGCCGCAGCAGGGCACGCCGCGAGACGCCCGGCCCTGCCGGGAAAACCCTGGACCCAAGGTCCTCCAGATAAGCAACCGCAGCATCCATTCCTGCCACGTTCTCGTACACAAACGTCCCTACCTCGATCTTGAATGGAATCTGGTCCGGAATAAAATCTTCGCGGAAGGTTGGCAATGCCTCGAGCGCCCGCCGCTTGCCATAGAGGAAGCCCATATGCGGGGCGAATATCTTGTATCCCGAGCAAACCAGGTAATCGCAATCCAGGTCTTGCACATCAATCGGCCCGTGCGGAGCATAGTGGACCGCGTCGAGAAAGATTTCAGCCCCCGCCGCATGGGCGATGCTAGCCGTTTGTCTCACGTCCACAATCGAGCCGAGCGTATTGGACGCCACCGCGCATGCCACCAGGCGTGTGCGCGAATTCAGCAATGGCTCCAGGTCCTCATTGTGCAGAGTGCCGTCCGGACGCATTTTCCACCAGCGGATTACAGCGCCCCGCGTCTGCAGCGCCAACCATGTCGCCACGTTCGCTTCGTGGTCCAGATCCGTGACTACGATCTCCCACCTTTCTCCGAGAGTCTCGGACAGGGCCAGGCTGACCAGCCGGATGAAAGATGTCGCGTTCATGCCAAAGGCCACTTCATCAGACTCGCGTGCATTCAGGAAAATCGCGACGCTCTCTCGTGCCCGCTGGATCGCCGCGTCTACCTCCAGGCTTCTGCGATAGCGGCCGCCGCGCTGCACATTGCGGGACAAGAGATGGTCCTGAACCGCATCCATCACGTTTTGGGGTACCTGTGCGCCCGCTCCGTTGTCAAAGAAAATAAAATTGTCAGTGTTCAGCGCAGGAAATGACTGGCGGACCCAGGAGATTGGAAAATCAGGCATGATGTTGTTTCAGTGCTTTTTAAGCTGTTGGTTGATGGTTTCCGCATTATCGGCAAAAGTCGCCTGGAATTGGGGGTACTGGCGAAAGTCGCTGTACTTTCCCATGTGGATGCCGCGGCGTACCTCTGCCAGCGTAGCTCCTTTCCGGGAAAGCGTCTGGACCTGCGAAAACAGATCATGGAGATAATCGCGGAAACGCTGAAGGTCGACTTTGGTGCCCAGTTCGAAGTGGCCCGGCACCACCGCGCCCAATGGCTTAGCCAGCACAGCGTCCAGAGCTTTGATCCAATTTTGCACGCTGCCGTCGTCCATCGCCGGGGAGGACCGGTTAAGAAATAGGTCTCCCATCGCGATGGTACGTTGATCCGGGAAATACACCAACGCATCCCCAGAAGTGTGGGCCTTGCCCGGAAAATAGATCTCGGCGGTGTAGGGATCGAGATGAACTGTGAGTTTCAGCTGAAATGTTACCGCCGCCGGCCGGAACAAGGAACGATTCGCAGGTGCTGACTGCATCACCGCCAAGGTGCGTTCCCGGGTCCAGTCGGTGCTGATCACTATTGCAGACGGTCCCACGGTCGAGTTCCCGCCTTGATGGTCCGGGTGATAGTGCGTGTTGACGATGTACTGCACGGGTAGGTCCGAAACCCTGCGAATTGCGTGCAGCAGCTTTCCGCCTTCGGTGGCGTCGAGACCGGTGTCCACCACCAGAATGCCGTTGCTTCCCACCAGGAAAGTGGAATTCGAACTGGAATCGTTGTCCGAAATGTAGGCGTAGAGGTCAGGCCCTGTCTGCTTGACCTCGGGGGCGGCCCACATCCGGGTACCGGTAAGAACGAAGATGATCGCCAGGAACCGCAGAATGCATCGCGACCTCAGCTGTGCCGGGTTGGCCCCTACTTCGCCCATCGCCATTTCTAGAAGCTCACCTTTAGTGCAAGTTGAATCAACCGTGGTCCGCCCGATCCCAGTCCGACGTTGTTCTGCGCAGCGTCGGGAGTCTGGAAAAGCGTCCCAAAGTTGGGTGCTGCCAGAATGTTAGCCGGCAAGGCAAAGTTCGGATGATTGAAGATGTTGAAGAACTCGGCTCGGAACTGGATGTTTGCCTGTTCACCAATGCGGGTATTCTTCATCAACGAGAAATCGAAGTTATGGAATCCCGGCCCGGTTACGATGTTGCGTCCCGCGTTGCCGAAGGTCAGTGGCTGATTGGGCGTGAAGGCTGCCGTATTGAACCAGCGATTCACGGTATGCGGACCGGTGTTGGGATCACCAATCAGGTCGGGACGATCATTGCCCAGTCCTGTGCTGCTATTGTCCTGCCCGGTCAAAACCGAGAACGGCTGTCCGGTCTGTAGACTGAGGATACCTCCCAATTGCCAGCCGCTGCCCAGTGCCTTGGGCACGGCGTGCGCGGTCGGGATCTCATAGAGGAAGCTCCAGCTCAATCTGTGCCGAATATCAAAGTCCGAATTGCCGCGCTCCGCTCCCAGGTTGTAGTTGTTCTGGGGAAAGATCGTGGTCGCATTGGCGCCCGATCCGAAGAAAACAGAGGCGCCATCGATTGACTTCGACCAGGTATACGACATCAGGAACGAAAGTCCGCGGGAGAAGCGTTTGTCCAATTTGGCTTGAAAGCTGTTGTATTGCGAGCTAATAGTGTCTTCCGCCTGGAAGAGCTGCGCATATCCGAAGAAAGGAGTGCGCGCGATGCTCGGAATCGCTGCAATACCATGCGGCAGGATGATGTTGTCAATCACGAAGTCGGGGATACCCATGAGTTCCATCCGCGTGCGCACGTCGGGAGTGAGCTTATCAATCTGCGCCTGGGTGATGAACGCCTGATTCATCTGCCGGAAACGTGGCAGTTTGGTTCCGGAAGTGCCGACGTAACCGAATTCCAGCAGCGCCTTCCCAGGAAGTTGATGCTGCACCATCAGGTTGTAATGTTGCGCGTATGGTGTCCGCAGCTTTTGCTGGGTGACGGTGAGCACAGGGAATCCAGAGGGCGCGAACGCGTCGGGCCATCCCGGGAACGCATTGAAGAAGTCTGGCAGGAACGGCGGGTTCAGCATCACGTTCCCCGGAATATTTCCAATAATCGTTTCGTAGAACGCGCCATAGCCCGCGCGGACGACGGTCTTGCCGTTGCTGAACACGTCCCACGCCAGGCCGAGACGAGGCGCGATGTTGTTGTGATCAGGATCATAAATGCCATCCACCTCCCCTTGGGTGACAACCCCGGAGGCGCGCAGGGCGTCGAGATTCGTCTGGATGGTGGGATCGCTGGGGTCCAGGAAGGTAGTGAAATCTTGTGGACGGAATGTGCTCAAGCGGCCATGGGCCTCGCGCAGCACGGTGTTCAGCTCGTAACGCAAGCCGTAGTTCAGAGTCAAGTTCTTCCGCAGCTTGAAACTGTCCTGCCCGAAGAAACCATAACTAGTTGTGTGGAAGTTGCGGTGAGAGTCGCCGACGAACTGCAAAGCGCCGCTGGAGAGTCCCTCGGCAAAATCGACCAGCGCGTTGGGAATTCCCTCCGGGTTATTGGTGCCGCTGAAACTGACCTGGCCGCTAAAGGCCAGATCGTAAAGCCGGTTGAGTTGTGTATAGCGGATATCTGCCCCCACTTTGAACACATGTCGGGCCGTGGTGTGGGAAACGTTATCCACCACCTGGTAGGTGTTAATCGCGGTGCGGTTGGGTTGATCAATCGCCCCGCCCAGGTTGCTGACGGATGCGCTACCGGAGACGAATCCGCCGGAGAAAGAAAGTTGAGGAATATTTCCCAGCCCCAGCGGTGCCCCCGCCGGCCACCCGGTGTTGATGCCGAAATCCGCTGCTTGTGGTCCCGTCTGGGTTGCCAGCTGAACATTGGTCCGGGTGAATCCCAGGCGTGCTTCGTTCAGCGTCCTGGGAGAAATCACGCGCGTATAGGAGATGGCCACCAGGTGATTGGCGCCGTTGTCATTCACGCCATAACCCGGCACATTGGTCCCACTCTGTCCCGGCGTGAAAGGAAAGAAAATGTCGGAGCGGGTCCGGCTGTAGCGCGCCGAAAGACTGTCCGAGCTGCGCAAGCGATGGTCAACCTTCACCAGGAACTGGTCGGTGGCGTCGCTCTGCTCCGGGGAAGAAATAAAGTTGCCGCTGGGATTGTTAAGGTTGGGATCCGGATATAACTTGAAAAGCTGCGCACTCACCGGATTCACAGCGATCGTAACCGGGTTTCCGCTGGCGTCAGTGAAGGTGCCGGCTCGCTGGTCGAGCGTGGGCACATTAGTAATGCGGGTGATGCCCGCTTTCCGGCGGAAGCCTTCATAGTTCAGGAAAAAGAAAGTATTGTTCTTCACAATCGGGCCGCCCAGTGTGCCTCCGAACTGGTTCAAATGCAAACCGGATTTGGGGAACTGGTCCTGGTTAAAGAAGTTACGAGCATCGAAAACATCGTTGCGGAAGAATTCATACGCCGATCCATGCAGCTGATTGGTGCCCGACTTGGTCACCAGGTTGATCACGGAGCCGGTGTTGCGCCCGTACTCAGCCGCAAAAGTATTAGTCTGGACTTCAAATTCCTGAATGGAATCGACTGAAGGCAACTGCGCCGCCTCACCCGCAAAATAATTATTGTTGTCGACTCCATCCACCAGGAAATTATTGGAAGTCGAGCGTTGACCGTTAGAAGAAAAACCCGAGACATTGCCTTCGCCGCCTTGCTGGCCACCTCCACCACCCGAGACCGCCACTCCAGGGTTCAGGCGGGCCAGTTGCGCGAAGTCGCGTCCATTCAAGGGCAGGTCTTCCACTTTGCGGTTGTCGATGATCTGGCCTAGCTTGGAGCTTTCCGTCTGGGTCAGGTCCGCATTCGCCTCCACGGTCACGGTCTCGGCGGTGGCCCCGACTTTCAGCACCAGATCCAGGGTACGCGTCTGGGCCACGCCGATTTCGATGTCCTTCTCCACCAGACTGGCAAAGCCTGGGGCCTCCGCCCTGACTTCGTACATGCCACTAGGAATCGCGATTACCCGGTAGATTCCATTATCCGCGGAACTGACATCTCTCTGCAGACCGGTCGCCGCACTAATCACCGTGATCTTTGCGCCTGCGACAGCGGCGCCTTTTTGATCCTGGACGGTGCCCACAATTCCGCCCTGGGTGGTCTGTGCCCAGGAAGCGGTAAGCAGAATATTGAGCAGAAGAACACTTGCTAAAGCTGTGAATCCTGATCGCCGCATGACTTGCCCCCTTTGCCATTCGTGTGTCTGAATGCTATCGATCGCTTGCACGTCGACTGTCGGCCTCATTATGGCTTTGCCGTTGATGCCGTCGACGGCGATGAAATCTCGTCCTTGTAAACCATTCCGTCTTTCATTACGAATTCCACGTGCTGCAACAGGCGAACATTTGCGACCGGATTTCCCTTTACCGCAACGATGTCCGCAAATTTGCCCTGCGCGATGGAGCCAATGCGGTCCGACCAGCCCATGAGCTCGGCTGCATTCACGGTGCCTGCTTGCAAGGCTTTCACTGGCGCCAATCCCAGTTCCACCATGGCCCAGAATTCGCCGCCGTTTTCTCCGTGCGGATACACTCCGGCATCGGTTCCCAGCGCCACTCGCACGCCGCTGCGAAAGGCCTTGGCCATGTTCTGCTTGGCGGCGGGAATGATGATGGCCGCCTTCTCCATTACCCATGGGGGCATATGCATTTGAGGCGCGTGTTCCTGAAACCAGAACAGGGGATACGACGTCGGAACCAGAAATGTGTTGTGCTCTTTCAGCAGCTGAATGCCTTCGTCGTCGAGAAAGATGCCGTGTTCGATCGAATCCACGCCGGCGCGGATCGCGTCCTTGATCGCCAGCGCGGAATGGGCGTGCGTGGCCACCTTGCGTCCCAGGTGATGGGCCTCGGTGATCAGCGCTTGCATCTCAGCCGGACTGTACTGTTCGAGCAGCGGGTTGTCGCCCTTGGAGAAGACTCCACCGGAGGCGCAGAACTTAATGACATCGGCGCCGTACTTCACGACCTCGCGCACTTTGTGCATGACCGCGTCCACGCCGTCGGCTGCGCCTTCCGCGGAGTAGTGGAATTCGGGAGCCAGCAGGTTGCTGTCGCAGTGTCCGCCGGTGATCCCGAGGGGCGGCCCGGAAGCCTGCATGCGAGGCCCGATCACGTCGCCGGCATTGATGGCATCGCGCAAGGCCACGTCGGCATAGCCCTCTGCTCCCACATTGCGCACGCTGGTGAATCCAGCCAGCAGGGTCAGGCGAGCATTCTTGGCCCCGATGAGGGCGGCGCGGGGACTGGAAATTCCCAGCGACTCATAGCCTGCATTCCCGGCGTCCGATGTCAGGTGGGTGTGCACATCAATAAATCCGGGCAGCACGGTTGCATCGCCCAAATCGATCACCCGGGCATGAGGAGGCACCGGGACTTTGCCACTGCCTACCGATGCGATCCGATTTCCGGTGATGACGATGACGGGCCGATCGGTAAACTGGCCCGACTCCGCATCGAATAGCTTGCCGGCACGAATTACGATGCTCTCGGCAACCGCAGGGGTTTGCGCGAAGAGCCCCGGAAGCCACAGGGCAAACAGTCCAATCATCAGCAGCGCCGAGCTGAGTAGCCGCATGTCAGCATGTGCGAAACTCCGCATGGTTCGAATCCCGCTATGCCTGTACCCATCCATCATCGTGCCACCCTCGCCCTTTAACGCACGCTGGCAACCGGTTCCGTTACCAGCCGGTCAAGGTTTTCTTCGAGTAACTGCAACACCGCCTGGACATCCTCCAGCGTGTTGTAAACATGAAACGAAATTCTCAGCCCGTCATGGCGGCTGGAGACAACCACATCGCGGGCGGCAAATTCCTGTACCAGCGCGTCGGCCTCTTTCGATTGCAGCACTACCAGAGGCCCAGCGCTGTCGGGGGGCGTCTTGGCGTGAATCCCTAGTTCCCGGGCACCGTCCAGCAAGGCTTTGGTCAAATTCCCGACTTGAGTTGCCACCGTCTGCATGCCAATCTCCTGCAGCAACCGAACGCCCTCGCTCGCCCCGTAAACGCTGGGAATAGGGGGAGTACCAGACTCGAAACGCCGCGCGCCGGGCGCAGGATCGAACAATCTGACATTGAAAGCAAACGGATCGGCCTGGCCGAACCAACCGGTGACCGACGGCACCAGGGACAAAGCCAGCGACTTTCGAACGTACATGAAGGCCAGTCCCGGCGGTCCCAGCAGATATTTGAGAGTTCCGCTGACGTAGAAATCCAGGTCCATGGTTTTGACGTTGACGGGGCGAGTCCCACAATCCTGATAGTCGTCGAGCAACACCAGGGCTCCGCAATCGTGGGCCATCCGCGTAATCTCGGCTGTGGGCATGCGAAAGCCATTCATGAAGCAGATGTGAGTCAGGGGAACGATCAGGGTGTCGTGGTCAATCAGCGCGTCATAGCCTGCGACGGTTACCCGGTCGTTGGCCGCCTCCACGAAAGCCACGTCGGCGCCGCGCTTGCCCTGGGCCAGCCAGATGTGGCCCATGGTAGGAAACTCAAACTCCCCGAGCACCACTTTGCGCCGCTGCTCGAAGGAGAGCGCGCTGGCAATCGAGTTGACTCCGGCCGAGGCACTGGCCACCAGCGCCACTTCATCCGGCTCGGCGCCGATGAAGCGCGCAAACAGGCTCCGAGCCACTTCGTATTGCTCTACCCACAGATCCCACGGCGATCCCTGTTCGTGCCAACTGCGCAGATACTGGAGAAATCCTGCCTCCACTCGTTCCGACAACGCTCCCTGGGAACAACTGTTGAGGTAGATCTTCTTTTTGAAGACCGGGAACTGGGACCGGATTGCGGCGACTGTCGTATTAGTCAAAATCGCTTCTCACTTCGAAGTATGGGGGCACGAATCACCATCCGGTCCAGGCGCGTCCGTGGTTTCACGCTCAAATCACCCCTCACCGGAGCCCGGACCGGAAGTGGGCCGAAAGCTATCCCAGGCGCTAGATGCATGTCAAGTGTATTCATATCGGTATGCATGTGGTATACCACTTGCAGCAGGACTGCGGCGGGATTGCGCGTTTCACGTCCCATGGTAGGCTAACAACGGGTAGGCGTTAACAACGCCGCGGCCGGGCATCCGGCGCGGAACTCTGGTTCGCCAGTGAGGTCATTTTGGCTAAGATGCCAAAAACAGCGCTGTTCCGCTCCGGCCACCTGAATCGGGCGCGTAGCCGGGCATCGCAATCGTCATCTGCTGTGGCGCCGCCGCGAAGCACGCTGGCGGAACAGGTCTATCAGCAGCTTCGACGCGACATTATTCACGGCGTCTTCCAGGCCGGCGAGGCCATCAACGAGAAGGTCCTGGCCAAGCGCTACCAAGGCAGCCGCACCCCGGTCCGCGAGGCGGTGATGCGACTGCAGCAGGAGAACCTGCTGCGCCTCGTGCCCAACAAGGGCTATTTTGTCGGCCACATCACCATTCACGAACTCAACGAGATGTACGAATACCGGGCGGAGCTCGAGGGGTTTTGCGCCGAACTTGCAGCCCGGCGTTGGGCCGACACCGCGCTGATAGAGCGCCTGCGCGGGTTAGTCGGTGTCCAGTATCGTACTGACGACCGGACCAGCTACGAGCACTTTATCGAAGCCGACACCGAATTTCATGTCGGCCTCGCCCAACTGACCCGCAACCGGCTGGTGTTGCGCGCCATCCGCGAGGTCCGATGCCAGATGGAACGCATCATGTTTGCCGCCATCGATATCGGCTACTACGGCGAAGTTCCGGCCCGGGAACACACCGAAATCCTCGCTGCCGTCCACCGTCGCGATCCCCTAGCAGCCCGCAAGCTCATGTATGAGCACATCGTCGGCTCCAAGGACAAGGTCCTGCAGCTGGCTGTCGGAAGACCTCTTGCGGAGAAGTCGCCGTAGCGACGAGAACCGGCTGTCACTACAGAGGAGAGAAGTTACCTGCCTTCAGCGCCTGACCCGCCTTTTCGGACTGGGATATTTTGGTTCAAGCGGAAAAAATTGTTGGGATCGTAGCGAGACTTCACGCCGATAAGGCGCTCCCACCGGTCACGGTATGCTTCCGGCACGCGATCATCTTCATCGCTGCTCATGAAGTTGATATAGACGCCCGGTGTCATGGCAGGGCGCAGCTCGCTGAAGAGAGAGCGCACCCACGCGATATTGGAGGCGTCGCCGGAACGGTCGGCCCAGTTTCCAAGCAAATTGGTCACGAACGGTGAATTGCGATCGCCAAAGGCCGTATCTTCCGCGGCCATGTGGGTGGTGGCTCCGCCGAGATAGGCGAGTTCGATCTGCGTGTCGGGGGACGGGATGTCCACCAACGAGGATGCCATGAGATCAATACTGTTGTCGTCCAGAGTCTTAAAGTAGCCGGATTTTGTATAGTAGCGGCGGCCGGGAGGGAACTCGTGGTCGGCGATGGTTTGCAGCGCAAGGTAGGACATCACTCTACTGGTGACTCCAACCGGGGAGCCGATGGAGAGAATGTGATCAGGATAGCGGAGACCTTTTTCGGAATCCCCTGCCCAAACCGCGGCGACGCTTGCCACAGGGCGGCCACGAATTTCGAGCGGCACGTTCTCTGTCTGCGGGGCGAGACGCAAGGAAACACTCCATCTCAAATTGTCCGGCACCTCCGGAAGCGAGTCTCTCCAACTGCGCAGGAAGCGCGGAATGTCGGGTTCACGGTAATACGCTTCGCCCAGAACGACAGAGGTCACCGGATGAAGGCGTACTTCGAATTCCGTGACAACTCCAAAATTTCCACCGCCTCCGCGAAGGGCCCAAGAGAGGTCGGAGTTTTCGTTGGCATCGGCGCGCACCACTGTGCCGTCAGCGGTCACCAAAGTAAAGCTTTCCACGTTATCGCAGGAAAGCCCGTGAAGCCGAGTCAACCAGCCGAATCCACCTCCGAGAATCAGGCCGGAGGCGCCCGTGTGCGATACGACGCCGGCGGGAAAGGCCAGTCCGTAGTTCTGGGTGGCCGTGTCGATCGTACCAAGAAGACAGCCGCCCTCGAAGCGTGCCCGGCGGGCTGTAGGGTCCACGGTCACGTGGCGCATTTTGGAAAGGTCGATTACCAGCCCGCCGTCACAGGTGCTGAAGCCGGCAAGGCTGTGCCCCCCGCAGCGCAATGCGGCTAACACGCCGTTGGTGGCGCCGGCCCGGACTGCCGCTTGCACATCAGCGACGTCCGCGCATCGCGCAATCAGACCCGGCGAGCGAGCAACCATGCCATTCCAGATCACGCGTGCGTCCGCGTAGGCAGGGTCGGTGGGACCGAGCAGGTCTCCGTGAAATGTTCCTTTCAGCGAAGAGCGGACCTCTTCGATTGCAGTCGCCACTCTCTCATGCTCCTGATCCGCGCGCAGCGGCTCTTCATATAGTCGCATGGGGAGACCTTTCGAAAAAGTCTTCACCGCGGCGGTAGTGGCTGAATCTGGTTCTAAGTCGCTTGACGAGTGGGTGAGATAATTGCCAGGGAATGGGTAAAGTTTGGTGGCTGTATGTCGCGCTTGGAGGATGGATAGTTGTTCTCGGCTTATATTTGTCCAATGCCTTCGAGCGGATCGCAAAGCTTGAGAAGCGAGTGGATGAGCTAGTCCCCGCAGGTCTGTTAAGTCGTTGTAATACCTAATCCCGCTGCGCTGTCACGGCAGAGGCCGCGGATCCGTGCCACAGTTGATGCGGCCAAGGGGGCACCCGCCCGGCAAGTCGGCACGCACTTCACACAAAGGTGAGCTATTTATCGGGATGGGCCATTAACAAAAACGAGGTCAAACAAGGGTCACGCTTGTCCCGACGTGCAGTATTCATGTGCTGTCGTGGGTTGTCATCTGGGCCGTTGAATTTGCAGATTCCCACGAAACTTATGCCGATGATTTCTCCCGCGGATGGTCCGCGCAACCCTGTTTCCGAGTGTGTCCATTTTGTGTCCAACAGCATTCAACACGTTTCGATTTCCCCAACTTTTTCAGCGTTTCGAAGAGCCATTCGTGCGGGCGTGATTTTTCTTAAGTTATTGTCATTGACCAAGATTTTGACCAAGGCTTGTCGGCAATGGCGCTCAGGTCTGAAGTGCAAAGCCCGGAGAATCCGAATGGACGTTCCATTTGCCGCGTGTGAAATCGGGGAATTTCTGGGGAGCGCCATTCTGGGCCACAGATTTTTCACTTAATGGAGTAGGCGCACTCCAGGCGGCGGCATCGTAGACATCGATATCGGGCGCGAGACCCCTTTTCAGGCAATCCATCAGCCTGTAATTCATGATGTAGTCCATTCCGCCGTGGCCACCCATTTTGCGGGCCAATTCTCCGGTTGTCTTCCAGAGCGGGTGCTCGTACCGGTCACGAAAGCCATCAATGCTCTGCCACTCCTCTTGCTTTGGGCCATCGACGAAGACACGCGGCGGGTAATCGGCGAACGCGCCCTTTGTGCCTGAGATCGAGTTGAGGCGGCTGTAAGGTCGTGGGTTAACCACGTCATGCTGGAGAAGAATCGTGCGGCCTCTTTGGGTTTTTATGATGCTGGTGTTCATGTCACCGCAGATATACTTTTCGGCGCGCTTGGGGTCTCCGTCAGTGAAGTTCGCTTTCACATATGTACTCAGCGAAGCTTCGGACGAACTCACCGAAACCATGTAGTCGAACCTGTCGCCACGATGGATGTCCATGTAATGGGCTACTGGGCCCAGTCCGTGCGTCGGATACAGATTGCCATTGCGCTTAATATGCGGGAGCCGGCGCCACAGGCCTTCCCCTTCACTCGAAGTTAAAATACTGCGCAAGTCGTGGAGATAAGCCCCCTCTCCATGCGTGATTTCGCCGAAGAGTCCATCACGCACCATGCTCAAGACCATCATCTCAGTAGAGCCATAACAGCAGTTCTCCAGGATGATGCAATGCTTGCGAGTAGCCTCGGACGTATCGACGAGGTCCCAGCACTCTTGCAATGTTGTACAGGCAGGCACTTCGACGGCAGCATGCTTGCCATTCTTCATAGCGCTGAGCGCCATCGGAACGTGCCAGTTCCATGGGGTCGCTATATAGACGATGTCAAGGTCGAGCTGGGTCAAGTTCTTGAAATCCCATTCGTCCTTGCCGAACCCTGCGGGCTCAGCCTGGCCTGCGTTGGTGACCGCCTTCTGCGCTCGCGCCACTTTCTCCGGCACCAGATCGCAGATCGCCTTGACCTCTACCTTTTCAATTGCCAGTAAATCCCCCAGCAAGCTGGTGCCGCGTCCGCCGACGCCGATAATTCCCAGGCGCACCCGTTCTATTGCCTCGAACGGGACGCCGATCATCGTCGCGTTCGCACCGTTCGGTATGCCGGCAAGCAGGTCCGGACCCAGAATGTCGGTCGCAATTACGAGTCCCGCACCGCCAATCGCCGTGCGCTTCATGAAACTTCGTCGCGAGATTTCTTTAGATTCCCTATCCATTGCCATTTGGCAATCTCCTACTAATTACGATCCGGTGAGATGGATAATAGTTCTACAACAAAACGCGCTGATCTTCACGCCTGTCGCTCTCAAGATGCTGGCCAGCAACTTCTGGGATCAGGAACAGTTGTCATCACGCACACTCGCAGGCGCGCTTTGAATTATGGCGAGCGACTGTGCCGGCTGCAAGCGACCGGTATCCGACCCCACAGTCATTACATGCCATGCCTACGCAGAGGACCATAATCCCCCTTGCCAGAAGCGCGTAATCTAGCCGATGCAAGCGTGTGAGTCAATTTTGTCAGATCTGAACTTGGATTATTCACGAGCTGCGAGCCACGTGGGAAGGGCAGGGTTTCAGCCGGAACGGGCCCAGATGACATTGACAATCGAAGTTGCAAGGTCATACTCTACGCCGGCCTGCGCAAGGCGGAATTCAACACGCATGACCATGCGGGACGACCGTGAACTCACGCTTGGAACCACTGCAATGAGACTGGTTCGATATTTTCTTATTGCCGCGTGTGTGCTGCCTGGGATCGTATCAGCAGAACCACCGGCGATCGCTCCCGGTCAGCGGGTCCTGATGGACGCCCATAACTGCTACCCATACGGGGGGAAGTGGGCAGACCGGATAGAACGCGCCCTTAAGACGGGCACACCACTGGCGATCGAACAGGATCTGTTCTGGTACACCAACCCTCATACCCTCCAGTCGCAGTCACTCGTCACCCACGGCAAACCGATCCACGGTAACGAGCCGACCATGCGCGACTATTTCTTTGAGCGCATCCGTCCGCTGATGGAGGCGGCTCTAAAGGAAGGTGACAAGGGAAATTGGCCTCTGGTCACGCTCAATCTGGACTTTAAGTCTGATGAATCGGCCCACCATGCGGCAGTGTGGAAGCTTCTCAAGCAGTACGAAGCGTGGATCTGCAGCGCCGAACGTACCAACGACAAGCGAACGCTGATGCCGATGACGGTCAGGCCCTTGCTTGTTCTTACGGGCGAGGCCGACAGCCAGGAGCGAGACTTTTACGATAGCGTCCCGCTGGGAGAAAGGCTGCTTGTGTTTGGTGCAGTTCATACGGAAAAGAAAAACCCGATGTCACCCGCCGAGGTTCTGGTCTTGGACCCCGCGAATAACTACCGGCGCTGGTGGAACAATCCCTGGAGTGTCGTAGAACGCGGGGGCCAGAGAAAAGCCGGACCCTGGACGGCGCGGGACGAGGTTCGACTGCGGCAGCTCGTGACTCGTGCCCACGAACTCGGCCTGTGGATTCGCTTCTACACGTTGGACGGGCTTCCGGACCGCGATTTGAGCCTGAATGGCTGGGACAAGGGATATAACTTTGGGTCACGGGAAAGGGCGTCATTGCGCTGGCTGGCGGCAATCAAGGCGGGCGTGGATTTTGTCGCTACCGACCAGTATGAGGACCTGGCCACCTTGGTGAAGACAAGGGTGGCGCCAGAACCTCCGATTCCGGCAACTCCAACGGGGAAATAGTCGGAAATAAGAAGCCATTGCGCTCTGGACGGATTGGTGTGAAACTTTCCCGTTCAGTTCAACAGCTCAGGGGTTGACTCTCAAAAAGGGGAGGGATCCTATGCTTCCGTCCAGTCTATTTCGAATCGTTTCTATTTGTTTTCTTTCATTACTGCTGACCCATAGCGTCTGGGGCCAGAAGGATGCGGGAAGCATTGCCGGCACGGTCAAAGATGCTTCCGGAGCCACGATCCCTGAAGCCAAGGTCACCATCACCGAAGTGGATAAGGGGACCTCACTGATCACCTCCACCGGAAGTTCGGGCGACTATGTGGTATCGCCTCTGCTCATCGGACACTACTCGGTGAAAGTGGAAAAGAGTGGGTTCAAGACAGCGATCACCGAGGCTATCGAGCTGCAGGTGCAGGAGCGGGCGGTGGTCGACATCACTATGCAGGTGGGCGCGATTGCGGAGCAGATCACCGTCAACAATGTTGCTCCTCTGCTGGAGACGGAAACCTCAGAGCTC
>Ga0207665_10001374_pt1 | contig 16407 bp, 18 predicted proteins | sample LARL112metaG_FD_184351 | JGI IMG/M metagenome (GOLD analysis project Ga0207665, IMG submission 184351) | Corn, switchgrass and miscanthus rhizosphere microbial communities from Kellogg Biological Station, Michigan, USA - LAR L11-2 metaG... | ecosystem: Host-associated > Plants > Roots >...
GGTCCTCGCCTGGGTGATCGAGACCGCTGGCGGCACAGCGTCTAGTGGAACAGGGAGCTGACCGACTCGCCGTTGTGGATCCTGCTGATGGCCTCGGCGAGCGCCGGGGCCACCGACAGGACGGTCAGCTTGGGGTGCTCGGCCTCCAGCGGCGCCGTGTTGGTGCAGACGATCTCGGTCACGTCGGCGGCGGCCAGCTTGTCCAGCGCGTTGTCGGCGAACAGCCCGTGCGTGCAGGCCACCGCCACGGACCGGGCGCCTTCCTCGTGCAGCCGGTCGAGCAGCTCGAACACGGTGGTGCCGCGGGAGATCTCGTCGTCCAGGACGATCACGTCCCGGCCGGACACCTCGCCGATGATCGCGGTGATGTGCACCTCGGTGTCGCTGATGCGCTCCTTCGCGCCCGCCGCCACCGGCAGCCCGAGGCGGCGGGCGAAGGCCGCGGCGCTCTTGGCGTAGCCCAGGTCGGGCGAGACCACCACCGCGTTGGACAGGTCCCGCTGGCGGAAGTGGCCGGCCAGCTCGCGCAGCGCGTGCAGGTGATCGACCGGGACGGAGAAGAACCCGTGCACCTGCGGCGAGTGCAGGTTCAGCGTCAGCACCCGGTTGACCCCGGAGGTGACCAGCAGGTCGGCGATCAGGCGGCCGCCGATGGAGATCCGCGGCATGTCCTTCTTGTCCGAGCGGGCGTAGGCGTAGTGCGGCAGCACCGCCGTCACCCGCGCCGCCGACGCGCCCCGGGCCGCGTCCGCCATCAGCAGCAGCTCGACCAGGTTCTCCTGCACCGGCCGGACCAGGGACTGGATGAGGTACACGTCCCGTTCCCGGCAGTTGGACTGGAGCTGGACTTCCAGGCAGTCGTTGGCGAACCGCTTGACCTCCACCGGGCGCTGCGGCACGGCCAGGTGCGCGCAGATCTCGGCGGTCAGCGCCGGGTGCGACGTGCCGCCGAAGACGGAGATCTCACGCATCGCAGTTGCCCTTTTTCTCCGGTTCGAACGGCGGCATGCCCAGGCACTTCCTGATCTGCGTCTGCACGTCGTCAGGACCGGGGCGGGCGTCGATCGTGAACACGTACTCCTTGCGGCGGAAGATCTCCAGGACTCCCTCGGCTTCCTTGTGCCACTGGTCCAGCCGGACCTCCAGGGCCTCCTCGGTGTCGTCTTCCCTGGTGATCAGCTCTCCCCCGCACATGTCGCACTTGCCGGCCTCCTTGGGCTGGCTGTCGATCAGGTTGTAGTCCATGCCGCAGTCCCGGCACAGCCGGCGGCTGAGCACCCGGCGGCGGACCTCGGAGTCGGGCAGGTCGAGCACGATGACGGCGTCGATGTCGTAGCTCTCCAGGAAGAACTCGGCCTGCCCCCGGTTGCGCGGGAACCCGTCGATGATGAAGCCGTAGTTCCAGTCGTGCTGGGTGAGCCGGTCCCTGACGACCGCCTCCACCAGGTCGTCGCTGACCAGCTCGCCTTCGGCCATGGTGCGCCTGACCTGGGCGCCGAGCTTGGTGTGATTCTGCACGTTCCAGCGGAGTATGTCTCCCACGCCGATGTGCACGAGATCCAGGTCCTCGACCAGCATCTTGCTCTGGGTGCCCTTGCCGCTGCCCTGCACGCCCATGATCACGTATTTGCGCATGTCATGCAGCCTAGTGCCGGGGCAGTCCGAGCCGACGCTCGCAGGCCCGCCGCATCCGCCGGCTGAGCAGGTCCCCGAGCTGCGGCCAGTCGTCGCGCAGCCGCTCGGCGTTGAGGAAGCGGGCCACGTCGTTCCGCCGTCCCTGGCTGATCACGATGCTGTACAGCAGCAGCCGGGGATCGGTCCTGGCCACGTCGAACTCGCGGAACTGGTGCCAGCTCAGGTGCACCGGCAGGACGACCGTCCCCTGCCAGGGGCCGTGCAGGTCCTCGAGCCGGTCGGGCAGCCGCCTGGCGGGGATGGTGATACCGGAGCGCAGACCCATGCAGGAATTATCCACGGCCGGCGCTACCCTGGCGGCATGGAAAACGCGGGCCCGGGTGACTCCGCCGTCACCGAGACGCCGGCCGCTGTGGCCGGGGCGCCAGGTCCCGTGTGGCATTTCCTCCTCCGTCCCCGGTGGCTGGGCTGGCACCTGCTTATGGTGGCCTGCTTCTGGGGCATGCTGTGGCTGGGTGACTGGCAGTTCCGCCGCGCGATGGCAGGCAACGCGCTGAGCTGGGCGTACACCTTCGAGTGGCCGCTGTTCGCGGTCTTCGCCGTGGTGTTCTGGGCCAGGACGATCAGGGACGAGTTCCGGATCAGGCGGGGCGAGATGCCCGATCCGCGGGCGGCCGCCGCGGCGGAGAGCCTGCCCGCCGGGGTCACCGGGACCGAGCAGGTCAGGGTGATCCAGGCCACCCCGTCCGGCGCTCAGGACGGCGACGAGGACGAGGAACTCAGCGCGTACAACGCCTACCTGGCCCGGCTCAACGCCGAGGTCAAGGACCACGGCCGGTGGCACGGACTGCGGTAGCCCGCGATCCGGAGGTCGAGGACGTCGATAGGAGAACCAAGTGGAAGCGGCGGTGCTGCGGTACCGGGTAATGGCCTACGTGACCGGCGTGGTGCTGGTGGTGTTGTGCTTCGTCGGCATCCCGCTCCAGGTGGCGGGGCATCCGGCGGTGGCGAACGACGTCGGCGTGGTGCACGGCATCTTGTACATCATCTACCTGGCCGCCGCCTGGCTGCTGGCCCGGAGGCTGGGGCTGGCGGTCAAGCCGACGGTGATCATGCTGCTGGCCGGGACCATCCCGATCATGACGTTCATCGTCGAGCGGTGGGTCACCCGCCGGTTCATCGACCCGGCGCTGGCCGGCGAGGCCAGGCCCGCCGCCCCGGTAGGCCGGTGAGCGACCACTACTTCTCGCCGCGGCCCGGCGCGGCCCACCGGCCCGGCCAGGTCCGGGTGATCCTGCCCGACGTCTACCTCGAGCTGGCCACCGACGCGGGGGTGTTCTCCCCCGGCCGGCTCGACCCGGGCACCCGCCTGCTGCTCGAGGAGTCCCCCGCGCCGCCTGCCTCCGGTGACCTGCTCGACCTGGGCTGCGGATACGGCCCGGTCGCCTGCGTGCTGGCGGCCCGCGCGCCGGGCGCCGCCGTGTGGGGGGTCGACGTCAACGAGCGGGCGCTTGAGCTGTGCGCGCGGAACGCGCGGGCGGCGGGCCTGGCCAACGTGCGCTGTGCCGCCCCCGGCGACCCGTCGATCCCGGCGCGGCTCGACGCGATCTGGTCCAACCCGCCGGTCCGCATCGGCAAGGACGCGCTGCACGGGCTGCTGTCCGGCTGGCTCGGCCGGCTGGCCCCGGCCGGCCACGCCTACCTGGTGATCGGCCGCAACCTCGGCGCCGACTCGCTGCACCGCTGGCTGGCCGGTCAGGGCTGGCCGGTGACCCGGCTGGCCGCACGGAGCGGCTACCGCCTGCTCCAGGTAGACCATCAGGCCGAACGGGCCGGGGTGACACCCTCGTGAACCCGTCCGTGCCCGACCCCGCGGGCGCCCCCCGGCAGCTGCGTCCCACCGAGGTCAAGCGGCTCAACCGCGAGTGGCGCCGGGCCAGCGGCACGCGCCTGGCCCTGCTGCTCGACTCGGTGGGCCAGCCGTTCAACGTCGGCTCGATCATCCGCACGGCAGCCGCGTTCAGCGTGGAGCACGTGTGGCTGTGCGGCAGCACGGCCCCGCTCAGGCATCCGGGCGTGGCGAAGACCGCGCTCGGCACCCAGCGGCTGGTCGAGGCCACGCTGGAGCCGAACCCGGTGGCCGCGGCCAAGGCGGCGTCCGCCGCGGGCCTGCGGGTGGTAGCGGTCGAACTGGCCACCGGCGCCGTGCCGCTACCCGAGGCGCCGCTGGACGGCGACGTCTGCCTGGCCCTCGGCAACGAGGACCACGGCTGCACCGCGGCGCTGCTGGCCGTGGCCGACGCGGTCACCTACATCCCGCAGTCCGGCCGGGTCGGGTCGCTGAACGTGGCGGTGGCGGCCGCCGTCGCGATGGCCGAGGCCCGCCGCCGGGCCTGGGCCCGGTGACGCTCACAGCCCGCTCAGCCGCGCCCGGACCTCCTCGGCTTCCGGAGTGCCCAGGCGGGTGAACAGGGCCAGGGCACGCTGCCAGTGGCGGCGGGCCCGGCCTTCGGACCCCATCGCGTGGTAACCGCGGGCGATGCCGTCATGGGCCCGGGCCTGCTCGTACTGGTCGCCGATCCTGCTCGCCAGGCGGAACGCGGCGGTGTACCTGGCTACCGCTAGGGTGTCCTGGCCGGCGGCCAGGGACAGCTCCCCCTGACCGCTGAGCGCCTCGGTTTCCGCCGCCCGGTCACCGAGCTGACGGCTCCGCGTGAGGGCCTGCGCGAGCCGGTCCCCCGCTTGCTCGCAGCGTCCCTCCCGCAGGTCGATCCGGGCCAGGTAGATGGTTCCGTTGACCTCGAGGGCCGGGTGGGCGATCTCGCGGCTCAGGGCCATGGCCTCGGCCAGGTGGGCGGTCGCCAGCCGGTGATCGCCCTGGCGGAAGGCCACCACGCCGAGATTCAGCCGGGCATAGCCGGTGACCGGATGGGCACCGGCCTCGCGGCTCAGCGCCTCGGCGCGCCCGAGATGCCCGACAGCCTGCGGATAGCGACCCAGGTACAACTCGATGACGCCGACGTTGTTCAGCGACCGTGCCTCGCCGAACTGGTCGCCGATCCCCCGGTACAAGACCAGGGCCTGTTCATGGTGATCGATGGCGCGGTGGTAGCGTCCCTGCTGGTAGTCGACGATGCCCAGGTTGCCCAGGGCCCGGGCCTGACCGGTCTTGTCACCGCTCTCGCGGCAGAGCGCCAGGACCTGCCCCAGCCGGGTGACAGCCTCGGCGTAGCGGCTCATCCGCAGGTCGATGACGGCGAGGTTGCTGAGCACCGCGGCTTCCGCGGCGCGGTCGCCGGTGTCCCGGGCGGCCCGGCCGGCGTGGGCGTAGATGGCGAGGGCTTCCGGGTAGTGACCGCCGAGTTCGAGGTAGCGGGCCAGGGTGGCGGCCAGGCGGGTGACGTGGCTGGGCCAGCCCCAGTCGGCCGCGTAGGCGGCCAGGGCCGTCAGGTTGGCGCGCTCGGTGTCCAGCCAGGCCCGGGCCAGGGCCTGGTCGGCCAGGAGCGGGACCGGGCTGGCCGGAGCGGGGATGCGAGGCCTCCGGTTGCGTTCGGACGGGTACAGCGTGTCCATGGCGGCGGCGGCCGCGTGCAGGTAGTGATCGAGCAGGCGGGTCAGTGCCGCGCTGCGGTCATCCTCCGTGTCCAGGGTGGTGGCGAGCTCGCGGGCGTAGGCGCGCAGCAGGTCGTGCAGGTCGTACCGGCCCGGACCGGCCCGCTGGATCAGGTGCGTGCGAGCCAGCAGGTCGAGCACCTCCGCCGCCTCCCCGAGAGCCGTGCCGCAGAGCGCGGCCGCGGCGTAGGCGTCGAGATCAGGCCCGGGATGCAAGCCCAGCAGCCGGAACCCGCGGGCCGGGACCGCCCCCAGGTCACGGTATGACCAGGAGAACGTGGCCCGGACCCCGGCGCGCGGGTCGCCGTCGGCGTCGAGCCGGTCCAGCCGCCGCTGCTGGTCGGTCAGCTCGCCGGCCAGGCTGGCCAGGCTCACCCCGGGACGCGCGGTCACGAACTCGGCGGCTACGCGCAGCGCCAGCGGCAGCCGCGAGCACTGCCTGGCCAGTGCCTCGGCCGCGCCCGGGTCGGCGTCCGCCCGCGCGCCGATCAGCGTCCGCAGCAGGGCGACGGCATCGGCCATCGGCAGCAGGTCGAGGTCCAGCCGCGCGGCCCCGTCCCTGGCCACCAGGCCCGCCAGGGAATCACGGCTGGTCACCAGCACGCCGCAGGTCACGGTCCCCGGCAGCAGGAGCCGCACCTGCTCGGCTGACCCGGCGTTGTCCAGGACTACGAGCATCCGCCGCCCGGCCAGCAGGCTCCGGTACAGGGCGGCACGCTCGTCCGGCTCCGGGGGGACGTCAGGACCGGGCACGCCGAGGGCCCGCAGGAACCAGGTCAGTGCGCTGGCCGCCGGCACCGGCCGGTCAGGGTCGTAACCGCGCAGGTTCACGTACAGCTGCCCGTCGGGGAAGCGATCGGCGGCTCCGTGCGCCCAGTGCAGGGCCAGCGCGGTCTTGCCCACCCCGGCTGTTCCCGCTATGGCCGATATCACCACCGGGCCCGGGGCGGTGCCCGCCGGGCCGAGCAGGTGCGTGAGCGCGTTCAGCTCGCGCGCCCGGCCGGTGAAGCCGGGCACCGCCGGGGGTAGCTGCCGCACGGCGGGCGCCGTCTCGCCGGCTGGCTCAGTGCCGTTCCCGCCGAACGGCCGCAGGGCCGCCTCGAGCAAGGCGATCGAGCTCCGCCGCGGCCTGAGGGTGGTACCGCGCTCGATATCGCTGATCGCCCGCACGCTCAAGCCGGAGAGCTCGGCGAGCTGCTCCTGGGTCAGCCCGGCCCGGACGCGGAGGGTCCGCACCGTTTCCCCGGGGCCGCCCGGATCACCCCGGTTCACTCCGGGATTCTGGCAGCCCCGGCGGGCTGGGGGCAAGCGGCGTGACACGCGGTTCTGCCGGTCAAACCGCAGGCGGAACTTCATGGTCCGCACCGCCAGCGGGGGCCATGGTGGCTGGTGACACGCACGACCGCGGGTCGGGGCCGTAGTGATCGGAGCTTCCTCGTGGCGGCAGGAAATGTCGGCCAGCTGATACGCGAACGCCGGACCAGCATCGGCCTGACGCAGCGGGACCTGGCCGCCGCGTCCGGGATCAGCATCGGGGCGCTGCGGGATCTGGAGCAGGGCCGGACCCGGTGTCCGCGCTGGGGCGCGGTGGCGGCAATGGCGACCACCCTGGGCATGGACCGGCACCAGCTTGCCGCCCTAGCCAGCACATGGAGCGGCGGGTCCCCGGACCGTGATCACGAGGATGCGGTCCCGCTGGCCGGTACCGGGATAACGGGGCCCGGCGTGCGGATCGGCGTGCTAGGTCCGCTGGCATTGGAGGGCGGCGGCGCCGTCGCGGGCCTCGGCCCGGCCCGGCAGCGGGCGGTCCTCGGGTTGCTGGCGCTGCACGGTCCCGCCGGGGTGTCCCGCGACGTGATCGTCGACGTGCTGTGGCCCGGGCGCGCTCCGCTCAGCGCTTCCGCGCAGGTCCAGGGCTATATCAGCCACCTGCGGCGGTTCCTGGTCCCGGCCGGGTGCGGCCGCGGTCCTGGTGAGCCGGTGACGCTGGCGGAGGGCTGTTACCGGCTGAGCCGCGGGATCGGGCTCGACCTGGCCGATTTCCGGCAGCTGTCACGGCACGCCGGCACGGCCGGGGCCCAGGGCCAGCCGCGCCTTGCCTGCGCGCTGTACGAGCGGTCGCTCGGCTTGTGGCGCGGGGACGTGCTGGCCGACGTGGACCTGCTGCAGGGCTACCCGGCGGCCGCCGAGGTCATCAGGTGCCGCGGCGACGCTGTGCTCTGCTTCGCCCGCGCCGCCGCCTCGCTGGGCTGGCAGTCACGGGTCCTGCCGCACCTGCGCCTGCTGTGCGCCCGCGAGCACTTCAACGAGCCGGCTCATGCCCACCTGATGACGGCCCTGGCGGCGGCCGGCCAGCAGGCTGCGGCGGTCGAGGTCTTCTGGCGGCTGAAATGCCGCCTCGACACCGAACTCGGCATCCGTCCCGGTCCGCAGCTCGCAGCGGCCCACCTGCGGATCCTGCGCCAGCAGGCGGGCTAACTCAAGCCCGCCCACCGGCGCCACGAAGCCGTTCAGCAATAAACTGGATTGGAAGTCTCCTCGAGATTTCCCGGATTTGCGTCGCGGGCGCCTCCCAGGTAATAAGGACTGCCGCCCGAGAAGCAATCTGCCCAGCCGCTGCCGTCCGCGTTCTGATGTAGCCATATGCGGTTGCCCGTCGTGTTGATGAGATATCCAAGGCCGCTGAGGTTGCCGGTAACCGTGAAGCTCGGATATTCCCAGCACTGGGGTCCGCTGCTCGACGTTGCCCACCCGTACAGCGAGACCCGGGGGTGCCCCGCACGTGTTGAGACTGGCATTCCCGGCGGCGCTGGCCTGGCAGAAGGCCGTGTTGGTGGTGAACTGGATGTTTCCCGGATTAGTATCTCGCCGTGCAAGCCGCTAGAACGAGACGCAAACCGGCCCTCTGAAGACCTTGTTGAGATTGTTGGCGAATACAAGCGCCTCGCAGAATTACTCCTTGGCCGGGCGTATCTGGTGAATTCCTTGGTAAACTGGATAGTATCCAGGTCCGTCGTTGAGGATTCCGCAGCTTTGGGAATTGCCGCCGACGAACGAGTTCATGTACCTGGTCTTGGTGCCGTTCCGGCTTGTCGAATAGGCCCGGATCCTCAGCACGAAGCCGGTAAGACACTCGTTCAGGATGGCCGCTACGCCTCCCACACAGTGCGTTGACGGCGTATGGAATACCGAGAAATTGGAATCGCGTGAGTTCGCGTGCAGGCCGAGGTGGCCGGCGCAGGCGGCGTCGGGAGCAGTACTGTGCGGCGCCAGCACGGTTTTCACCTGCTTCGCGCCGGCTGCGGTGGTAGCTGCGCGGGCGGCCGGGATCAGCGGGCCGGCGACGGGCAGCATCATGCCGATGGCACCGGCTGTTACCAGGCGAGCCGTCTTCACCGGTCCTCCAGAACGCTCGTGATTCCTGCGGGAGCGGCACCATCTTGCGCAGCGGCGCTGTACGCCGGCTATGCGGTCCGGCCGCCTGCCCGGGCAGCCCGCCTGACCGGCTGTCCTGGCATCTGCCCAGGTGCGGGTGGCCCTGGTCCCCGATCCGGGGCCGCGCGGCCGCCCGGCCGGACTACGGGCCGTCCCGTACCAGGCCCGGACACGGCGTTGACCGCCACCGGGGCGGACCGCTGCCGCTCTGCGCCCAGGCCGCGGCCACCTGGCAGCGTGTCGACACCGCGACGGGCCGCCGTCGGCGCTGGCCCTGTCCTCGATCCGCGCGCTGGCCGCCAGCATGATCACGGCCATGATGGCGTGGACGCTTCCTCGCCGCCGGAGGCGGGCGGTGAGGAAGCCTACGCCGCGGTACCCGGCGCTCTCCTGGGCGGTGCCGGCGTACCCGCGAGCTTCCTCCCCCGCCCGCTGGCCGAACGTGTCAACCGCCTTCAGCAGCGCCTCGGGTACCCGCCGGTCACGTGACCGGCCCGGCCAGCGCCCGTCGCTCCCGTGACATGCGCCATTTACCCTGCATACCTGCCCAGCGGGCATACTTGCGGTCGTGCCGGTACCGTTCCTCGACACCCCGCGCCCGCATGCGTTCGCGCACCGCGGCGGCGCGGCGCACGCGCCGGAGAACTCCTGGACGGCGTTCGAGCATGCCGTCAAGCTGGGGTACGCGTACCTGGAGACCGATGCCCGGGCGACCTCGGACGGGAAGCTGATGGCCTTCCACGACCGCACGCTCGACCGGGTGACCGACGGGTCCGGGCCGATCGGCTCCCGGACCTACCCGGAGGTCAAGGCGCTGCGGGTGGCCGGCACGGAGCCGGTGCCGCTGATCGAGGACCTGCTCGGCGCCTGGCCCGACGCGCGCTTCAACATCGATCTCAAGGACGAGCCCGGTATCGCGCTGCTCGCGGACGTCCTGCGCCGGACCGGGGCCTGGGACCGGGTCTGCATCACCTCGTTCTCCGGCAGCCGGCTGCGGGCCGCGCGCGGGCTGCTCGGCCGGCCGGTGTGCATGGCGACCTCGCCGGCCGTGATCGCCGCGATCCGGTACGGCGGGGGCCTGTCCGCCGGGCGGCTTGACCGCTGGCAGGTACGCTGCGCCCAGGTGCCGGGACGGGTCGCGTCCCCGTCGTTCATGCGCCGGGCCCGCGCCCTCGGCCTGGACGTGCACGTGTGGACCATCAACGACCGGGCTGAGATGGCCCGCCTGCTCGGGCTGGGCGTCGACGGGATCATGACCGACGACATCGAGGCGCTCCGCGAGGTCCTCATCGAGCGAGGTCAGTGGCACCCTCGCGGGCCGTGAGCAGCGCCGCGAGCCAGCCGGACGCGATCTTTCTGCCGAAATACGATTGGGTAACGCCCGCATGGGGAATCTTGTCCGGGTATTCAGCGTTGTTTGAAAAGACCGCTGACCGCCTGGGAGGCAGCAAGCATGGCCGAACGCGCACTTCGCGGCACCCGGCTCGGTGCGACGAGCTACGAGAACGACAGGAACACCGACCTGGCGCCCCGTCAGGACGTCGCTTTCAACTGCCCGAATGGACATCATTTTAGCGTGCCTTTCGCCGCCGAGGCGGAACTTCCCCCGACGTGGGAGTGCCGTGTCTGCGGGGCGATCGCGATCGCGGCGACCGGGGAATCCCCCTCGCCCAAGAAGGCCAAGCCGCCGCGCAGCCACTGGGACATGCTCATGGAGCGCCGCACGGTGGAGGACCTCGAGGCCGTGCTGGCCGAGCGCCTGGAGATCATCAGGGAGCGCCGGGGCAGCGGCCAGGACACGGGCCGCCCGCACCGCCGGAGCGCCTAGCCCCGCTGAATCGCTGACATCCGGCACCCCGGGCTGCCCCGGAAGCCAGGGGTGCCGTTATTCATGCCGTGCGGTCAGCCGCGCCGCCCGCGCAGGCGCCGGGCCACGCCCCACTGGGCCACCCGCCAGAACGCCTCCAGGATGATGCTGTTGCTCATCTTGGAGGCGCCGTGCTCGCGCTCCACGAACGTGATGGGGACCTCGACGATCCGCAGGCCCGCGTTGGCCACCCGGATGGTCAGGTCGATCTGGAAGCAGTACCCGGTCGACTCCACCTGGTCCAGGCTGATCGTCCGCAGCGTCGCGGCGCGGTAGGCGCGGAACCCGGCCGTGGCGTCCCTGACGGCCAGGCCGAGCATGACCCGGGTGTAGATATTGGCGCCGCGGGACAGCGCCTCCCGGGACTTGGGCCAGTTCACGACCTTGCCGCCACGCACCCACCGGGATCCGATGGACAGGTCCGCGCCGTCCACCGCGCCGACCAGGCTGGGCAGGTGCTCAGGCTGGTGCGAGCCGTCCGCGTCCATCTCCACGATCACGTCGTAGCCGCGCTCGAGCGCCCAGCCGAACCCGGCGATGTAGGCCTTGCCCAGGCCCGCCTTGTCGGTCCGGTGCAGGACGTGCACGTGCGGGTCGGCCTCGGCCAGCTTGTCCGCGATGTCGCCGGTCCGGTCCGGGCTGTTGTCGTCGACGACCAGCAGGTCCGCTTCCGGCAGCGCCGCTCGCACCCGGCCCGCGATGGACTCCAGGTTCTGCCGTTCGTTGTACGTCGGCATGACGATGACGATCCGGCCGGCGGACGGCACGGCGGCTGGAGCCGACGGCTCGGCGGACGGGTTTGGCTCGGTCACAACCCCTGCCTATCGCTGTGGTGGTTAACAGGCGGTGCCCAGTCACGGGGGGCTAGTCACCGACAGTGCAGGCCATGATATCCCCGCTGGCCCTTGCCGGCTGACCGCCATTGCCTGGCCGTCCCGGCGCCGTCCGCTGTTCGCCACCGCCTGGGCGTGCCCCCCCCAGTACGTAACGAACCATCCCGCGGATTCGTGCCCGGAGCGCGATCTTGCTCCCAGGGAGGCGCCGGGACGGGTCACCGGAGAGAAAAGGACCCGGGCAGCACCTTCGGACCGGAGGCCGTCCCGTTGGCCACGAGCTTGGTCCCCGTTGTCTACTGGGCGCCCGGGCCCTTTCCAGGCCCAACCCCCCGTCCAGCCGGATGAGCGCGGCGGGCCCTTCCTGCCCGTTCTAGCGCCACGCCTGGTCCAGGGGCGGCTGGCTGCGGGCGCCCCTGCCATGACATAGCCCGAACCTGATGAGCCTGCCGGTCCGGCCAGCGAGCCCGGTGCTGGACTGATCAGCAACTTACCCCTGATCCGGGCAATGTCAACCGCCGGATCTGACGCTAAGCGACCGAGACATCGTTTTCGACTACACACAGTGACGATCCGTCTCGCTGAGGGTCTAGACCATTCTCTCGGCGCAGGGGTCTATACCTTTCGCGGCCGGCGAGGAAAAATAAGCAGCGGCTGCTCCGTTGCGCACCGTGCTTTCGGGGTATGGATCACCCACTTAGCTTCTCCCGATGTCCGCCCGGCCGGCCGGCCTTCGGCCGGCCTTCGGCTCCCCTGGAGGTGATTGCATGGATGGCAGCGCCGACCGCTTCCTCGACCTGATGCACCAGCTGGAGGACTTCACCCGCTCGGTATCGCCCGAGCAGGCGCACACTCAGTTCGACGAGACGACCCTCCAGCTGTTCTGGATGCGCTGGCCGCAGCTGTCCGCGTGGGCGGGCTCGCTGTGGCGGCTGCTGTCCGAGGAACTGGCTGGCCCGTCGTCGCCGCACGACGAATCCGAGCTGTACGAAATCGGCGAAAGTGGCTGACACCGCCCGCCGGTCCCTCACGGTCGGCGACCTGATGCACGCGCGGATGGTATCTACCGGCCCGGACAGCCCGGTGGCCGAGGCGGCCGCCGCGATGGTGCGCGAGAGCGTGGGCTCGGCCCTGGTCATGCAGGGTCCCTTCCTGGCCGGCATCCTGACCGAGCGGGACGTGCTCAAGGCCGCGGCCTCGGGGGCGGACCTCACCGCCGTGCCAGTGTCGGCCTGGATGACCAGGGACCCGCAGTCGGCGCCGCCGGACACGCCGGTCGAGGAGGCGGCGCAGATCATGCTCCTGAACGGCTTCCGTCACCTGCCCATCGTGGAAGGACGGCGCGTCCACGGCGTGGTCAGCCTCCGCGACCTGTTCTCCGCACGGATCAGCCGGCCTCCGCAGCCGCGCAGCGCGGCGAGCTGACAGGCTCCGCGGACCCCTCAGATACGGATCTGGCAGCGTACCCGGCGGTCGACGATCGGGGCGAGCAGTTCGGCGCGCACCCGGGCGTGCTCCGGGTGCGCGAACCAGCGGCGGTAGCTGTCCTCGTCGTCGTAATCGGCCACGATAGCCAGGTCCATGGCCCCGTCGAGCAAGCCGATGTCCCGGCCGAGGCGCATGTTGCGCCGTCCTTCAGACGGAATCGTCGCGAGAGCGGCGCGCAGCGCCTCGACCTGCTCGTCGGTCACGCCAGGACGCAAAGTGAACAGCAGTATCGTCTGGATCACGGGTTTCTCCTCAGCAGCTTGTCGAGGCGGATAGGCAGGTCGCGGACCCGGATCCCGGTGGCGTGGTGGACCGCGTTCGCGATGGCGGCGGCGGTGCCCACGATCCCCACCTCGCCGATCCCCTTGGCCCCGGCCGGGCCGAGTTCTGGTTCGTCCTCCGCGAGGCACACCGCCTCGAGGCCCAGCACGTCAGCATGCGCCGCGATGTGGTATCCGGCCAGGTCATGGTGGAGGTAGTCGCCGAACTGCGGGTCCATCGTGCTCTCCTCGTGCAGCGCCATGGACAGGCCCATGGTCATCCCGCCGATCAGCTGCGACCTGGCCTGGGCGGGCGCGACGATGCGGCCGGCCGCGAACACGCCGAGCAGCCGGGGCACCCGGACCTCCCCGGTATCGGCGTCCACCCGCACCTCGGCGAACTGGGCGCCGAAGGTGTACCGGGCGCGGCCGGGCAGCGCGGCGACGTCAGGCGCGGTGTCCGCGTGGACGGTGAGCCCGCCGGGCGGCACCGCCCCGTCCCTGGCCCGGATGGCCTCGCGCAGCGCCCGGCAGGCCTTGATCACGGCCCAGCTCCACGAGGCGGTGCCCATCGAGCCGCCGGCGATCATGGCGGGCGGCAGCGCGCTGTCCCCGATGCGCAGCTCGACGTCGGCCGCCGTAACGCCGAGCGCCTCGGCCGCGACGGCCGTCAGCGCGGTGCGCGCCCCGGTCCCGATGTCGGCCGCGGCGATGCGGACCTGGTACCGCCCGGCCGCCGAGACGCTCGCCCGCGCCTGCGAGGCGGCCGCCCGGGCCGGGTAGGTGGAGGCCGCCACCCCGGTTCCGCCGAGCCACCGGCCCGCGCGCCTGACGCCGGGCGCCGGATCCCGGCCGGCCCAGCCGAACCTGGCCGCGCCCTCGCGCAGGCAGGCGGCCAGGTTCCGGCTGGAGAACGGCTGGCCGGTCTCCGGATGGACGGAAGGCTCGTTCCGCAGCCGCAGCTCCACCGGGTCGAGCCCGCACCGCTGCGCCAGCTCGTCCATGGCCGATTCCAGGGCGAACATCCCCGGGCACTCCCCCGGCGCCCGCATCCAGGACGGGGTGGGCACGTCCAGCCGGACCACCCGGTGGGTGGTCCGGCGGTGCGGGGCCGCGTACATGTGCCTGGTGGCCACGGCCGACTGCTCGGTGAACTCCTTGAGCGTGGAGGTCTGGCCGATGACGTCGTGGCCCACCGCCGTCAGCCGCCCGTCAGGCCCCGCGCCCAGCCGCACCCGCTGGATCGACGGGGCCCGGTGGCCGGTCACGGCGGCCATCTGCGCGCGGGTGACGGCGCACTTGACCGGGCGCCCGGTGATCCTCGCGGCCATCGCCGCGAGGATCACGTTGGCCCGCGGCATGCCCTTGGCCCCGAACCCGCCGCCCACGTGCTCGGCGATCACCCGGACCTGCCCGGGCCCGAGCCCGAGCACCGCCGCGACCTGCCCGGCGGCCCGGGACGGCCCCTGGGTGGCGTCGTGCAGCGTGAGCGTGTCCCCGTGCCACTGAGCGATCGTGGCGTGCGGCTCCATCGGGTGGTTGTGCTCGGCCGGGGTGGTGTACGTCGCGTCCACGCGCACCGCGGCGGTGGCGTACGCCGCGTCGAAGTCACCGGTGGCGGTGTCGGTCTGCTGCCGCGGGTTGACGAACTCCGGCTTGTACAGGCCGGGGTGGCCCGCGGTCAGCGTCACGTCGTGCGGCGCCGGCTCGTAGCTCACGACGACGCGGCTGGCCGCGTCCCGCGCCGTCTCCAGGGTCTGCGCCACCGCCGCGGCTACGAACTGCCCGCGGTAGGCGACCTCCCGCGACTGGAACAACGCGAGTTCCTGGTCGCCGGTGCCCGGCAGCCGCGGCGCGTTGTCCGGGGTGATGACCGCGAGCACGCCCGGCAGGGCCAGCGCCTGCGACGCGTCGACCGAGCGGATGGTCCCCCGGGCGATAGCGGCGGGCACGGCCCACACGTAGGCGGCTCTTTCGGCCGGGCGCTCGCAGGCGTACCTGGCCCGGCCGGTGACCTTGTCCGGCCCGTCTACCCGTGCGGTCACGAGGCGCCCCCGGCCAGCTCACTGAGCATCCGGACGATGACGTTGCGGGCCAGCGTGACCTTGAACGCGTTGCCCGGCAGCGGGTCCGCCGCGGCCAGTTCGGCGTCGGCGGCCCGGCCGAACCACTCGGCGGTGGCCGGGCGGCCCGTCAGCACCCGCTCGGCGGCCCGCGCGCGCCAGGGCAGCGGCGCCACCGCGCCCAGGGCCAGCCGCACCTGCCGGACCACGCCGCCGTCGACGTCGAGCGCGGCCGCCACCGAGACCACGCCGAACGCGTACGAGGCCCGGTCCCGTACCTTGCGGTACGCCGAGTTCCCCGCGTACGCCAGCGCCCGGATCTCCACGGCGGTGATCAGGTCACCGCGGCCCAGTGTGGTCTCCCGGTCCGGCTCGCCGCCTGGCAGCCGGTAGAGCCCGCTGAGCGGAACGGCGCGCGGGCCCGCGGGTCCGTGCACATGGACCACCGCGTCCAGGGCCGCCAGCGCCACCGCCAGGTCGGAGGGATGCGTGGCCGCGCAGTGCGGCGACCCGCCCAGGATGGCCAGGTCGCGCTGCTCGCCCGGCCGGGAAACCCGCTCCGGCCTCCGGCCGTCGAGGGCCGGGCAGCCCGAGCCCGGCGTCCGCTTGTTGCAGGGCTTGGTCACGTCCTGGAAGTACGGGCAGCGGGTGCGCTGGAGCAGGTTGCCGCCGACGGTGGCCGCGTTCCGCAGCTGCCCGGACGCCCCGGCCAGCACGGCCTGCGCCAGCACCGGGTACCCGGCCCGCACCCGCGGGTCGGCGGCCAGATCGCTGTTGCGCACCCCGGCGCCGATCCGCAGCCCGCGTCCCTGTCCCCCGTCGCCGCCCTCAGCCGTGTGCTCGATGACGTCCGGGAGCAGCCCGGTCACGTCGACGAGCAGGTCGGGGGCGGCCACCCCGAGCTTCATCAGGTCGATCAGGTTGGTCCCGCCGGCCAGGAAGGCAGCACCGGGCCGTCCCGCCACGAGGGCGACCGCGGCCGCCGGGCTGGGCGGCGCCTGGTAGCCGAACGGCTTCACCGGTCCCCCTCCGCCCGGTCCCCCTCCGCACTGGCCACGTCCAGGATCGCGGCGAGGATGTTGACGTAGGCGCCGCAGCGGCACAGGTTTCCGCTCATCCGCTCCCTGATCTCGGCCGCGTCCAGCGTGACCGGCCCGGCTTCAGGGGCCACGCTCGCGCTGGCCGCGCTCGGCCAGCCCGCGGCGGCCTCGCCG
>Ga0207665_10001375_pt1 | contig 16378 bp, 14 predicted proteins | sample LARL112metaG_FD_184351 | JGI IMG/M metagenome (GOLD analysis project Ga0207665, IMG submission 184351) | Corn, switchgrass and miscanthus rhizosphere microbial communities from Kellogg Biological Station, Michigan, USA - LAR L11-2 metaG... | ecosystem: Host-associated > Plants > Roots >...
CGACCTGCTCGACGTGACGATCGGCGGTCTGCTCGCCATGCCGGCCGTGACCTCCGTGATCGCCGGCGCGACGAAGCCAGGGCAGGTGCGGGCGAACGTGGCGGCGGGCGCCTGGGAGCCGAGCCCGACCGACGTGGAGGAGCTGCGGGCGCTCCGCTGATCTCCGACGCGGGTGACGGAGACGTTGACGTCCTCCGCGAGCTCTTACGCGAGTACGCGGCCTGGCTCGGGCCACAGGGCTGTTTCACCGATCTCGAGGCGGAGCTCGCCGCGCTGCCCGGTAACTACGACGCCCTGCTCGTCGCGAGCCGGGAGGGCGAAGCCGTGGGCTGCGTCGCGCTCAAGCCGCTGGCGGACGGGGCGTGCGAGATGAAGCGGCTCTACGTCCGGCCCACCGGGCGGGGGTCGGGCACGGGGCGGGCTCTGGTCGAGGCGTCGATGGCGAAAGCCCGTGAGCTCGGCTACGTGGTCATGCGGCTCGACACGCTGCCGACAATGGACGCGGCGCGAGCGCTCTACGAGTCGCTCGGGTTTCGTCGGATCGAGCGCTACAACGACAATCCGATCGAAGGCGTCCTCTTCTTCGAGCTGACGCTCTAGGCCGCCGCGACGTCCCCCAGACGGAAGCGGAGGTCGTTCAGCCGGTTGTGCCACTCGTCGGACAGCGCCGCGACGCACTTCATCGAGCGGCAGGCGAGCTCGACGAGCTCGGCGGGCGGGATTCCGTGCATCTCTGCCCACTCCCGATCCTCGGGCGACAGGTCGTCGGGCGGCTCGCCTGCCGTCGAGGCTACGAGTTCCGCAGCCCACACCGCCTGCTCGGCCGTCTCGTCGTTCGGCTCCTCGCAAGCGGCCGCGAGCGTCTCGTGGAGGGACCTCCAGTCCGTCACGCTGGGTCGAATTCCACCTGGTCGAAGAAACGAAGCACGGTGTGACCGGGCCGCACGTTTCCCTGCACTGCCTGCAGCTCGTCGTCTGACGCCTCACCCAACGCCCGCTTGACCGCGAGCCAGGGGAGGTTGAAGTCCTCCTGGATCATCATCGTCGAGATGCGCGGGTTGATCTCGATCACCTTCTCGCCCATGAACTGGATGCTGAAGAACCATTCCAGCTCGAACTCCTCGACAACGCGCGCCGACGCCTCGACGAGCTCAGGTGCGTCGAGCGTGACGAAGTACATGCCGAGGCCGCAGCGCACCGACTCGCGCGTCCGCGTCGCCTGGAGGACGATTCTGCTGCCGTCGGCGATCCCGTCCACCGTGCGCTCGGATTCGATGAGGAACTCCATCACGAGCAGGTCGAGGCCGTCGTCCGGCAGCAGCTCGACCGCCTCCTCGAGGCGCATGGCGAGCGCACCCGGGCGCTCGTAGAGGAGCTGGTGCGTCCGGTCGACGCTCGGGTCGAGCACGCGGAAGCCCCGTGAGCCGGATGAAAAGGCCGGCTTGAAGCAGACCGGGTTGTCCGGGTAGCCGAGCTCGCGTGCTGCCGCCTCCACGCCGGCCGCGCCGGTCACGCGGCGGAACTCCGGCGCGCCGACGCCGATCCGATGGAGCGCCTCGAACGTCTCGGCCTTGTCGTTCGAGCGGCGCTCCGCGTCCGGGCCGCAGACCATGACCGGCACCGGGAACTCGTCACGCCGCAGCGCGAGATGGTGCAGGTCGTGCGAGGACTCCGGCAGGACGACGTCGACGCCTTCCTGCTCGACGAGATCCAGCAGCGCGTCGGGGAATGACGGATCCGCGCCGGGCGGGACGAGGTGGAACTCGTCGCAGATGTGCCGGCCGATCGCCCGCTCGGACATGTCGACGCCGACGAGCCGCACCGGCCGCTCGCCGTTGTCCCGCAGTGCCCGCAGCAGCCGGGCCGCCCCGGGCGCGCCGCAGGCAGTGACGAGGATCGTCGTCACGCGCATGCGAGCACCCACTGGAACCACTCCGCGCCGTCGGTCGAGTCATAGACGACGACCTCGTCCCGCTCGATGGCGAATCCGGCCTCGCAGACGAGCCGTGAGTTGACCTCTGGCGGGAAACCCGAGAAGAAGGTCCGGGCCCCGAGCCACTCGCCCGTCCAGCCCGCGTTGTCGGACGCCCCGAAGGCGGTGAGGAGCCAACCGCCCGGGACGAGCCAGCCGTGGATGCGCTCCAGCAGGGGTGCGAGCAGTTCGCGAGGCACGTGGTTGAAGGCGACAAAGGAGGTGACGGCGTCGAACGAGCCGGCCGGGAGGTCGAGCTCGGTGAAGTCGGCGCAGAGGAACGCGGCCTCCGGGATTGCGGCGCGCGCCCGCTCCACCTGGAGCGGCGAGATGTCCACCCCGGTCACCATGAAGCGCCTCGCGAGCCGGTCCGTCTCAGGCGAGCCGCCGCCGCAGCCGAGATCGAGTACGCGAGCACCGACCTCAAGTCGCCCCACGAGGTCGTCCTCCCATTCGCGGCGCGGGTCGCCGACGAATCCCTTTCGCCATTCGGCGAACGTCTCGCCCATCGCGTCGTAGCCCTCGGCGACGATTTGGGTGCGAGGATCGGGCACGGGGGCGATGGTACTTCGGGTGCCCCCACTACACTCGCATGCGGCTTTGAAGGTTCCCGCATGAGACGTCCCCGCACGCTCCGCGCCGCCGCGACGCTCCTCGTCACCGGCCTCGCCACCGCCTACATCGTCTGGAAGATCGACATCCGGCAGACGGCGCACGTGCTCGCGAATGCGAGCGTCGGCTGGTGGCTCGCGGCGTTCGCGATCTGGATCCTCTCCGTGTGGCCGCTCGCCTGGCGCTGGCGCTACCTCCTCGCGGCGAGCGGCGTGCACGAGCGCCTCGGCTGGCTCGTGCGGACGACCTTCGTCTCCTACGGCGCCGCGCAGGTGCTTCCGACCTCGCTCGGCGGCGACGCGTCGCGGATCTACGAGACGACGCGCCGCCATCCCGGTGTCCGCGGGTCGGTGGCCGGCACCGTGCTGCTCGAGCGCGCGCTCGGCGGCGTCGCGACGCTCGTCCTGGCCGCGGTCGGTCTGGGGCTCGCCCTCGGTCACTACTCGGTCGGCGGTTACGTCTGGGTCGAGCTCGCGTTCGTCGTACTCAGCGTGGCCGCCTTCTTCGTGCTCTTCTCGACCAGGCTGCATCCGTTGCTGCACCGGCTTCGGCCGCTGCTCCACCGGCTCCGGATCGAGGCGCCGGTGCGGGAGGTCTATCTCGCGCTCCACTCCTATCGGGAGCGGCGGCGGGTGCTCTTCTGGGCCTTTGCGCTCACGCTCGTGGTCCAGGCGGCTCGCGTGCTCGCGATCTGGAGCGCCGGGAAGGCGGTCGGCGTCGACCTCTCGCCGCGCCCGTACTACGTGATGGGGCCGCTGCTCTTCCTCGTGATGCTCGTCCCGTTCACGGTCAACGGGCTCGCCGTGCGGGAGTCGTTCTTCGTGAGCTTCCTCGGCGCGCTCGGCGTCTCGGCCGACCAGGCTTTCTCGGCCGGGTTCCTCTTCTTCGTCGTCACGGTTGCTGTCGCGCTGCCGGGCGCGGCCATCCTCGCGTGGGAGGGGCTGCGCACGCGGCCGGTCCCCGTGCTGCAAACGTCGGCGGCGAAGCCGCCGACGCGCGGCCAGAGGCGGGGGCGGGCGGGAGCCGCGCGATGAACTGGTTCGCGCTTCCCGCCGTCGCAGAGGCGAGAAGGCCTGCGGAGGTTCCCGCCGACTCGCTGTGGCGGCTCGTCGGCCCGGCCGCCGCGGCTGCGCTGCTCGGCATCTCGCGGCTGCTGCCGGAAACGGGATTCGGGCTCTGGCTGCGGCTGGCTGCGGCGACGATCGTCCTGCTCCTGCCCGGCGTTTTCGTCGCCCGCTGCCTGGGCCAGCGGAACGCCGCCTCCGCATTTGCCGCGTCGCTCACACTCGTGGGCGCCGGGCTCGCGCTGACACTCGCCCTCGGCGCGTCGCTCGATGCGACTCTCGTCTTCGTGCTCGCCGCTGGTGGGATCGCTCTCGGCTGGTCACTCCGCGGGCTCGAGCTGCCGGGCGTGCGCCTGCCCGGGACGGCAAGGCTCGTGCGCGGCACGCTCGCGCTCGCCGGCCTCGGCCTCGGCGCCGGCCTCTGGTTCGCGCAGGGCGCCTTCACCGGCGACGCCTTCTTCCACCTCGGCCGGGTCCGGAAGCTCGACGCGCTCTCGTCGCTCTCGCTGCACAACGTGGGCGAGTTCGCGCACGGCGGCCTTCATCCCGGTTATGCGTTCCCGCTCTGGCATGCGTGGCTGGCGCTGATCGCGCGGCTCGCGGGGGTGGATCCGACGAGCGTCGGGATGCACGAGGCTAGCCTGCTCGCGCCGCTTGCGCTGGTGCTCGTCTTCGAGATGGGCTGGGCGATCTTCCGCTCGGCCGGAATCGCGGCGGCCGTGGTTTTCGGGCAGGTCGCGATCAAGTGCTTCGCTCCGGGTCACGCCGGCGTCTACCCGTTCCTGTGGGAGCCGTCCACGGTCGCCACACAGCTCCTGCTGCCCGCCGCGGTCGCGCTCTTCTTCGGCTTCGTCCGCAAGCCCGCCTGGCCAGTCGGAGTGATGCTCGGCGCGGCCTCGCTGTCGCTGGCGCTCGTCCACCCGACGTACGCGCTGTTCCTCGCGATTCCATTGGGCGGCTACGTCCTCGCGCGCGCACTCCTGACCCGCGGCGCCGACCTGCGGCGGGGCGTGCTCGGGTTCGCCGTCTTCGGGTTGCCGATGGCACTCGCCTTCCTCTGGCTGGAGCCGGTCGTGCAGCAGACGATCCCGGTCTCGCCGGGGCCGCACCAGCTCAAGGCCAACCTCCACCATTACCACCACGACCTGATCGTCCACTCGCTCTCGCGCTACGCCCTTGCCCCGGGACGCATCGACCGGAACGGATCGGTCGCGGTCGCGGCGCTTCTGCTCGTTCCGCTCGCGCTGCTCGCGCGGCGGCGGCGCTGGAGCGCGCTCGTCCTGGGCGGCACCGTCGCCGTGCTCGCGATCGAGCTGTCGCCGCTCATCTTCCCGCACTTCTCCGACGCGGTCTCGTTGTCGCAGTCGCGGCGTGCGGCGGGCTTCATCCCCTTCGCGGTGGCCCTCGCCGGGGGAGCGGCGGTCGTCAGCCGCTACTCGCGCGCGCTTGCTCTGCTGGGCGGGCTCGTCGGCGGCATCTGGCTCCAGGTCGCCTACTCCGGCGACTTCGGCCTGCGTGCCGCCCGCACGGAGCCGAGTTGGGTTGTCTGGATCGCGCTGTACGGCGGCCTGGCGGCGCTCGTGGTGGGAGGTGTCCTCACCTGGCTTCGCCGCGACTCGGTGCTTGCCGTACCACGCGGCCAGCGGGGAGGCGTGGCGGCGCTCGCCGTGTTCCTCTTCGTGTTGCCCGTGGTCGTGCACGGCGTCTCGAACTGGGGGTCCCAGACCTCGCGCGATCCGCAGGCGCTGACGCCGGGACTGATCCGCTTCCTCCAGCAGGACGTGCCGCCCCGCTCGGTCGTCCTCGCCGACCTGGGAACCAGCTACCGGGCGACCGCCTACGCCCCGGTGTACGTGGTCGCCGTGCCGCCCACCCACGCGGCGAACACGCGGCCGAACGAGCTGCACAAGCGCAAGCTCGCGGTGCTGAGGTTCCTGGTGCACCCGACACTTGCCGTGCCGCGTACCTGGCGGGCCGAATGGGTCGTCCTCACCCGCACAGAGCGGTTCCGGGCGATCGAGCGGCAGGGGCTGAAGCCGGTGTACGAGGATGGGCGGTTCGTCGCCTTCCGGGTGCACCTGCCGCCGTTACCGTTGCGCCGTTGAAAGTTCTACTCGTTACGCGCCACTTTCCGCCCGGCGGCGGGGGCGGCGTGCAGCGGCCGCTCAAGTTTGCGAGCCACCTGCCGGCGCTCGGGATCGAGACGCACGTGCTCGCCCCCGACGTGCCGGGAGCGGAGGACGCCGAGCTCGAGCTGCCGACCCAGGCATGGATCCATCGCGTGCGCTACGTCGGTCCGCGCTCAGGCCGTCCGTCCGAGCAGCTCGTCGCCAAGCAGGGCCTCTCACGCGTGGGGACGCAGGCCGCCCTGCTCGGGCGCAGGCTGCTCGTCCCTGACGAGAACGTCCCCTGGAGCACGATCGCGACCCCGTTCGCCATCCGTCTCGTGCGCCGCGAGGGAATCGACGTGGTGCTGACGACGTCGCCGCCCCCGTCGCTCCACCTGCTCGGCGCAACGGTCAAGCGGACAACCGGCGCGGCCTGGGTCGCCGACCTTCGCGACCCGCTGACGTCCCATCCGCACCGTCGCGGCTACGAGTCGCGGCTCGCGCGGGTGAAGGAGTCGACGGTCGGTGGAGTCGGACGCCTCGTTGCGTCACAGGCGGACGCGATTGTCGCGGCGTCCGAGCCGATCGCCGAGGAGATGCGCGCGCTGGAGCCGAAGGGGAAGGTCGTCACGATCGCCAACGGCTGCGACTTCGACGACTTCGCCGGCCTCGAGCATCACACGAGCGACCGGCTCCGGATCACGCACGCCGGCCACTTCCACGGCAAGCGCGACCCGAGGCCGTTCCTCCGCGCGCTCGCGGAGTCGGGCCTCGACGACGTCGTCGTGCGGTTTGCGGGCGACTTCCGCGTCGCCGACCGGGAGTACGCCGAGGCGCTCGGCCTGGGCGACCGAGTCGAGCTGCTCGGCGAGGTCTCCCGCCGTCGCTCGCTCGAGCTCCAGCGCGACTCCGACGTGCTGTTGCTCTTGATCCCGGAATCCGGTGGCCGGGGCAAGGACGTCCTGACCGGGAAGATCTACGAGTACCTCGCGGCGGAGCGGCCGATCCTGGCCGCAGTCCCGCCCGACGGCGCCGCCGCTCAGCTCGTCCGGGAGGCCGGTGCCGGAGTCGTCGTTCCCTCCGACGATGTCGAGGGGCTGCGAGACGCGTTGCTCGACCTCCATCGGCAGTGGCAGGAAGGGCGTCTCGACGGCACGCCGCTCTCGCCGGAGTGGCGGGCGAGGCTGTCGCGCGGCAGCCGGGTGGAGGAGCTCGCCGACGTGCTCCGGAGCGTCGCATGACAACGGCTGCCGTCACGGCCGCACGCGCCCCGGCGGTGCCGCGCGTGCAGGAGCGGATCGTCACCGGCCTCTTTTTCGCCTCGCTCTTCGTCGCGACCTTCGAGAAGGTGCACTGGAGCTTCGCGAGCCAGATCGGGATCAACGACATCGCGACGATCCTCTTCCTGATCGCGTACGTCGCGACCGAACGGCGGCCGCTGCCCCGCACGAGCGCGATCGTGCTCGGCTTCTTCGCCGCCTTCGCACTTGTCTATCTCGCGGGCTTTTGGAACATCGAGACGACGCAGGGCCTCACTCAGTTCACGAAGGGGATGATCAAGTTCGTCATCCACTGGGCGTTCCTGGTCGCCGCGATCGGCTACCTGGCGCAGCGCGGCGAGCGCTTCTTCCTGCGCGCGCTCGGGTGGTTCACGGTCGGCTTCGTCGCAAACGCGGTGTACGGGATTCTCGAGCTCCTCTCCGCGCTCGCCGGCCACAACCTCGACACCCTCGTCCTCGTGCCGCTCACCGGGGGTGCAAGCCGGATCAGCGTCTTCGGGATCATCGGCGGGCAGAACATCTACCGCGTCAACGCGCTCACCGGGGATCCGAACCACTTCGGGGTGATGCTGATCATCCCCCTACTCATCCTCACGCCCCTCTACCTGCGGCTCGAACGAGGAAATCGGCTCAAGCTGCCGCTGGCCGTGGTGCTCGCATTCCTGCTGCTCGTGGACATCGCGACCTTCTCGCGTAGCGGCGGCGTCGGGCTGATCGCCGGCGCGCTCGTGCTCGTCTTGCCGTACCGGCGCTTCCTCCGCTCGAAGCAGTTCCTCTATCCGCTCGGCGGGCTGGCCGTCGTGCTCCTCGGAGTCCTCTACCTACGAAGCAACTTCTTCGAGACGTTTATCGGCCAGCGCCTCTCGACGAGTGGTCGCTCGACGAGCGCGCACTTCGCCGTCTACGACTTCATCGGCCAGATCCTGCACATGCACCCGTTGCTCGGCCTCGGCAACAACAACTTCTCCGTCTACTACGAGTTCGTGACCGGGAAGGCGAACTTCGGCGCGCACTCGTACTGGGTTGCGGTCATCGTCGAGTCGGGGCTCCTCGGCCTCGTCCTGTGGATCCTCTTCCTCCGTTACGTCTTCATGCGGCTGCACGCGGCGAGGCACCTCGGGCGGCTGCTCGACCGGCTCGGCGACCCTGCAGGTGCTCGCGTGCGCCCGCTCGCCTACGGGATGACGGCGGCGCTCGTTGGGACGATCGTGGCCAACTTCTTCTACCTCACGATCCAGTTCTATTACTTCTACGCCTTCCTGGCCTTCGTGCTCGCGCTGCCCGTGGTCTTCGGCAGGCGCGCGCGCGAGCCGGCCGGCTAGTGCGGGTTGTCGTCCTCACGACGTCGTGGCCGCGGACCGAGTCGGAGTTCGCGGGCCGCTTCGTCGCCGACGCAGTCGAGCGGCTGCGCGAGCGGGGGGTGGAGGTGGACGTACTCGCGCCCGGGGCGGGGTACGACGACCATGGGTTGGCGTATGGCGGCGGGATGGCGGCGAACCTGCGCCGCCGGCCGTGGGCGGCGCCGCTCATGCTCGTCTCGATGCTGCGCTCGTTGCGGCGCGCTGCTCGCGGCGCCGACCTCGTCCACGCCCACTGGCTCCTGACCGCGGCGGTTGCGCGCTTCGGCGGCAAGCCGTTCGTCGTCACCCTGCACGGCTCGGGCTCCGCGGGGAGCTTCTCCGACGTCGAGCTCGCCCGGCGGCGGCCGGGCCTCGTGCGGTTCCTCCTGCGCCCCGCCGCCGCGGTGATCTGCGTGTCGGAGGCGGTGGCGGCAGGCGTGCGCGCTGCGGGAGTGGAGGTCGTCGTGATCCCGAACGGCGTGCGGGTCCCGGAGCAGGTGGGCGTCCCCGCCCAACCGCCGGAGGTGCTCTACGTCGGACGGCTCTCGCCGGAGAAGAACGTCGACACGCTGCTCGAGGCGGTCGGCGACCTGAACCTCGTGGTGGCCGGCGACGGGCCGCTGCGCGAGCGCGTCCCGAACGCGCTCGGGGCGGTGCCGCACGCCGAGGTCGAGCGGCTGCTCGAGCGGGCCTCGGTCGTGGTCGCGCCGTGCGAGCGGGAGGGATTCGGCCTGGCTGCGGCCGAGGCGATGGCCTTTGGCCGCCCCGTCGTCGCCGCAGCCGGCGGCGCGCTGCTCGAGCTCGTTACGGACGACGAGACGGGGCTGCTCGTGCCACCCCGTGACGCATCCGCGTTGCGGGCCGCGGTCGAGCGGCTCCTCGCCGACCCGGCGCTCCGGCAGCGACTCGGCAACGAGGCGCACACGCGCGCGCGCGAGCGTTTCGGCTGGGACGGCGTTATCGAGCGAACGCTCGAGGTCTACCGGCGGGCGGCAGAGGCCTGAGGCGCTGCTGCACGCTGTCCCCGGTACCAGGCGATCGTCCGCTCGAGGCCCTCGCGCAACGACGTTCGCGCCTCGAACCCAAACAGCTCGCGAGCGCGGCTGGCATCGAGGCTGCGGCGGGGCTGCCCGTTCGGCATCGATGTGTCCCAGCGGATCTCGCCCCCGAAGCCGCTGAGCTCGGCCACCAGCTCCGCAAGCTCGCGGATCGAGATCTCCTTACCCGCGCCGATGTTGACCGGCTCGTCGCCGTCGTAGCGACCCGCAGCGAGGGCGAAGGCCTCGGCAGCGTCTCCCACGTAGAGAAACTCGCGAGTCGGAGTGCCGTCCCCCCACAGCACGACCTCCTCGCGCGACTCGTGCATCTTCCGGATCAGGTCGGCGATGACATGCGCGTTCGTGTGATGGAAGTTGTCGCCCGGGCCGTAGAGATTCGCGGGGAGCAGGAAGATCGCGTTCGTTCCGTACTGCTCCCGATACGCCTGCGCGCCGACGAGGAGCGACTTCTTCGCAACGCCGTACGGCGCGTTCGTCTCCTCCGGATAGCCGTTCCAGAGGTCATCCTCGCGGAAGGGTACGGGCGTGTGCTTCGGATACGAGCAGACGGTGCCGGCGAGCACGACCTTGCCCGTCGCGTTCAGGCGGGCTTGCTCGAGCACGTGGACGCCCATCATGAGGTTCGCGTACCAGTAGCGGCCCGGGTTCGCGCGATTGGCGCCGATGCCGCCCACCTCGGCCGCGAGGTGGAAAACGATCTCCGGCCGCGCTTCTTCGAAGAGCCGAGCTGTGTCGCTCTCGAGCGTCAGGTCGTAGTCGCTGCGGCGGGCGACGAACGGCTCGATCCCGTCAGCCCGCAGCCGCTCGACGAGATGCGAACCGAGGAAACCGCCTCCGCCGGTGACGAGGACGCGCACCCCGCAAGCGTAGACGCCGTGGCCGCTACGGTACGGCGCTGTGCCGAAGCGGAAGGCGTTCATCACCGGCATCACGGGCCAGGACGGCTCGTACCTCGCAGAGATCCTGCTCGAGAAGGACTATGAGGTGTACGGCATGATCCGCCGCTCGAGCTCGTTCAACACCGCGCGGATCGACCACATCTTCGGCGACGTCGAGCTCGTGTTCGGGGATCTCTCCGACGGTTCCTCTCTCAACCAACTGATGCGCACGATCCGGCCCGACGAGGTCTACAACCTCGGCGCCCAGAGCCACGTCCGGGTGAGCTTCGACATTCCCGAGTACACGACTGACGTCGGCGCGCTCGGCACCCTGCGTCTGCTCGACGCGATCCGGGAGGAAGGCGTCACCTGCCGCTTCTACGAGGCCGGCTCGAGCGAGATGTTCGGCCAGGTACGCGAGACGCCGCAGACCGAGGAGACGCCCTTTCACCCCCGCAGTCCGTACGGCGTGGGCAAGGTCTTCGGCTACTGGATCACGCGGAACTACCGCGAGGCGTACGGGATGTACGCCGTGAACGGGATCCTGTTCAACCACGAGTCGCCCCGCCGCGGGCCGACCTTCGTCACGCGCAAGATCACGCGCGCGATCGGTGCGATTCTCCGCGGCGAGCAGGACGAGCTGCGGCTGGGCAATCTCGAGGCGAGGCGCGACTGGGGCTACGCGCGCGACTACATGGAGGGCGCGTGGAGCATGCTCCAGGCGGACGAGCCCGACGACTACGTCCTTGCCACCGGAGAGACGCACTCGGTGCGGGAGTTTCTCGACGAGGCGTTCCGCTACGCGGGAATCGAGTGGCAGGAGTACGTGCAGATCGACGAGCGCTACTTCCGTCCGGCCGAGGTCGACGTCCTCCTCGGCGACGCGACGAAGGCGCGGGAAAGGCTTGGCTGGGAGCCGGCCGTTCGCTTCGAAGAGCTCGTGCGCATGATGGTCGACCACGACCGCGAGCGCCGCCACACCGAAGAGCACTACGTCTAGCGCGATCGGCGGCTACGTCTAGCATGACGCGCCGATGACGCGGCACGGGCATCCGGCGTGACCGGTCGGCGGATTCTCGTCACCGGCGCCGCCGGCTTCATCGGCTCGAACTTCGTCCGCTACTGGGACGAGGAACACCCGACGGATCACGTCGTGGTGATCGACTTGCTGACCCATGCAGGCGACCGGCGCAACCTGGACGACCTCGACGTCCGGCTGGTCGTGGGCGACATCGGCGACGTCGAGGTCGTGGAGCGCGTGCTGGAGGAGGAGGCGATCGACCTTGTCGTCAACTTCGCGGCAGAGACCCACAACAGTCTCGCCGTGCTCGATCCGGGGCGCTTCTTCCGCACCAACGTTCTCGGGACGCAGACACTGCTCGAGGCCGGACGCCGGAAGGGCATCGAACGTTTCCATCACGTCTCGACCTGCGAGGTGTACGGGGACATGTCGCTGGACGCGAACGAGGCGTTCACTGAGGAGTCTCCGTATCGGCCCCGGACTCCATACAACGCCTCGAAGGCTGCCGCCGACCATGCGGTCAGGGCTTATTTCGAGACCTTTGGGTTGCCGGTGACGATCACGAACTGCTCGAACAACTATGGGCCGCGCCAGTTCCCCGAGAAGGTTGTCCCGCTCTTCCTCACGAACGCGCTCGACGACCGCGAACTGCCTCTGTACGCCTCCACCCAGAACCGGCGCGAGTGGCTTCACGTCGACGACCACAATCGCGCGATCGAGCTCGTCCTCGAACGCGGGACGTTGGGCGAGACGTACAACGTCGGCTCCGGAATCGAGCGGTCGATCGAGGAGATCGCCGACCTCGTGCTCGAGCTGACGGGGAAGCCGGAGGCGTTGAAGTCGATCGTCCCTGACCGGCCCGGTCATGATCGGCGCTATCTACTCGATTCGTCGAAGCTCCGCCGCCAGCTCGGCTGGAAGCCAGACGTCGACTTCGAGGAGGGTCTTCGTCGCACGGTCGACTGGTACCGCGAGAACCGGTCCTGGTGGGAGCCTCTCAAGGAGCGGGCGCCGGTTCCGGAGGCCACTGCCTGGCGCTGACGTGCGGGTCGTTCTCTGCGACTACTTCGGCCACGCGTTTCCAGCGCAGCTGGCTCGCGCGCTGGCCGCTCGTGGCCACCACGTCCTCCACCTCCACTGCACCTCGTTCGTCGCCGGCAAAGGCCGGCTCGAGCGAACGGAGGCCGACCCCCCGGACCTCGAGTTCGCAGCCGTCGACCTCGGGCAGCCGTTCGCGAAGTACGACGTGCTGCGACGGGTCGCGCATGAGCGGACGACGGCACGTGCCCTGGCCGGGCGGGCCCGCGAGTTCCACCCCGACATAGTGCTGTCCATCGCGCCGCTCATCGTCCAGAAAGAGCTGCTGCGTGCCGCCCGTGATCTAGGCGCGAGCTTCGTCTTCTGGCAACAGGACATCGTGAGCATGGCTGCCCGTCGCGTGTTGGGCCATCGCTCTCGCATCGCCGGATCGGTGGCAGAGCCGGTCGTCGCGAGTCTCGAGCGGCGTCTACTGCGTCGTAGCGACGCCGTGGTCGCGATCTCCGAGGACTTCCTACCCCTGCTGCGGCGCTGGGGCGTCGACCAGACCCGAGTCGTCGTGATCGAGAACTGGGCGCCGCTGGCCGAGCTGCCGAGCCTGCCTCGCGACAACGCCTGGGCCAGCGAGTACGGGCTCGACGGGAAGGCGGTGTTCCTCTATTCGGGCACCCTCGGGTTCAAGCACGACCCAAGCCTGCTGCTCGAGCTCGCGCGCTGGGCGGGTACGCGCGATGCGCTCGTGGTCGTGGTCTCGGAGGGACCGGGGGCGGATTGGCTTGCCGAACACGGGGCCGGCGAGCAAGCGCTACGTCTCCTGCCGTATCAGTCGTACGAGCGATTGCCCGAGGTGCTGGCCTCCGCCGACGTGCTCGTTGCGGTGCTCGAGGCGGAGGCGGGTGCCTTTTCGGTTCCATCGAAGGTGCTCGCGTACCTCTGCGCCGCACGGCCGCTGCTTCTGTCGATGCCCGCCGAGAATCTGGCGGCACGTGTCGTCGAGCGAAGCGGAGGTGGCATTCTGGTGCCTCCGCACGATGCTCCCGCCCTGTGCGCGGCAGCGGAAGCCTTGCTCGACGACGAGCCCCGGCGGAGCGAGCTGTCACAACGGGCCCGCGCCTACGCCGAGGCCACGTTCGACCTCGAAAGCATCGCTTCTCGCTTCGAGGAGTTGCTCGAGCGCGTTACGCGCTAGCGCGCCGGCTTCGCCAGCTTCGAACGCCGCTGTAGATCGTGAGACCGAGGACGGTGGCGATCAAGAACGCAAGGAGCACGTTAGGGCCGGATCCAAGGTCAAAAATTGCGCCGAGCGCACTTGGCGAAGCCACGCTGGCCGGGGGAGCTCCAACCCCGGTCTGACTTGAGTCTCCCAGGAGCCGAGACAGCGCGCCCTTGTCCTTGCCGACAGCCGCGAGGACCCGGTCCACCTTCGTCGGAGCGGGCTGCTTGCCGCCTTTCTCGCCGGTCGTGCTTGGGCCGGCCTGGTGCTGCTGCGACTGGTGATGTCCGCTGCTGTTGGCGCCAGGCTCGACGTAGACCTTGCAGGCCGACGCAGTGCATTTTCCGCCGTTTCCGGCGATCGCTACGGCCGGCGCCGCGAGTACGACGGCGGCAACCGCGACGATCGGAAGCACTCGCCTCAGTTCGGCAGGCACGCGGCTACTGTAACCCCCCGTGCAGGTAGCCGTCCGGGGGATTACAAGTTTCGAACATGGCACGCTAGTGTTCGCCCGCAACGTCCTGCTTTCCTTCGGTGTCGCGGCAGTCGTCTTCACTCTGTCGTACGCGAACGGCGGCTTCGACACAACCACGAAGGCCTACGCGGGCATCGCCGCGTGGTGGATCCTCGGTCTTGGGGCCGCGGTGGGCATCGGTGCCGCACGCTCGAGCATCGACCGGCTCGCGCTAATCACCGTCGGGCTCTTTGCCGCGTTCGCGGTTTGGACGTTGCTCTCGATGCAGTGGGCGTCCGACGAGGGTCGGGCGTTCGCGCAGTTCGACCAGGTCTCGCTCTACGTGGCGGTGCTCGCGATCGCGATCGTCCTGGCGCGGCTCGTGCCGGCGTTCGTGCTCACGAGCGGCGTCGCGCTTGCGCTTTCGGCGATTGCGGTGGTCGCGCTCGTCAGCCGCTTGTTCCCGAGCACATTCGGAGTCGAGCCGTCGACCATTCTTCCCACCATCAACAGCCGGCTCAGCTTCCCTCTCGGATATTGGAACGGGCTCGGGATTCAAGTCGCGCTCGCCTATCCACTGCTGCTCGCAATCATGGCGTCGAGGCGCTCCCGCGTGACGACTGCTCTCGCGGCGCTGCCGCTGCCCGTGCTCGCCGCCGTCATGTACCTGACCTCGTCCCGCGGCGCGTTCGTCGCGGCGATGGTCGCGGTGGTCGTGTACCTCCTTCTCTCTCCGAATCGCTGGGCCGCCCTCGCTGCGGCGGCGCTCGCGGCCACCGTGGGCGCAGTCGTTGTCGCAACGCTCGTGCATCGCAACGAGCTCCTCGCGGGGGACATGACCAACCCCGTGGCCATCCACCAGGGCCACCGGGCTGCGGTTGTGATCGGGCTCGCCTGCGTCATCTCTGCCCTCGCCTGGCTCGCGCTTGCCGAAGCAGGACGGCGGTTGCCCACGCCGCCCGCTATCGCAGGCTGGATCACCGTAGGCGTGTTAGTCCTGGCGGCGGTCGTGGCGATCGGCCTGTCCCATCCGGTCGCGAAGTTCGACGCCTTCCGCAGCAACAGCTTCGCAGGCGGGAGCTCGACCAGTGCCTACGTCAACCAGCACCTGCTCAGCAGCTCCGGCAGCGGCCGCTGGCAGTTCTGGAGTGTTGCGGGCACAGAGTTCCGCGCCCATCCGCTCATCGGCGGCGGCGCAGGCTCGTGGCAGTCGTGGTGGCTCCAGCACGGCAAGCTCGGCTCCTTTTTCACGCAGTACGCCCACTCGCTGTACCTGGAGACGCTGGCCGAGCTCGGGATCATCGGGCTTCTCCTGCTCGGCGGAGCCATCGTCGCGGGCGTCGTCGGTGCCGTCCGCTCGGCACTCGGCCTGCGCAGCGGTGACGTTGCCGCCGCCGCGGCCTGCGCGATCGCCTTCTTTGCCGCTGCGGCCTACGACTGGGTCTGGCAGCTCTCCGGGGTGGCGGTTGTCGGGGTAGGGCTGCTGGGGGTGGCCCTCGGCGCGCGTCCCTCGTTGCGCCAGGGCGAGTGGTCGTCCCGCTTCGGCGTCGCGCGGCCGCTGCTGGCTCTCGTCGCCGTCGCGGCGATCATTCCGCTCGTCGTCGTCCTCGCCGCCGGAATCCACCTTCGCAACAGTGTGGCCGCCGACAACGCGAACGACCTTGGGCGCGCGAAGTCGGAAGCGCTAGCGGCGAAGACCATCGAGCCGTGGGACGCGGCGACCTGGCTGCAGCTCGCGACCGTCGACGAGCACCGGGGGGAGTACGACGCCGCTTCGGCGGCGATCCGCTCCGCGATCCGCCGGTCGCCCCGCGATTACTTGAACTGGGAAGAGGCGACGAAGATCGACGCCTTGCGCGGCGATGTCTCCGCGGTCCTCCGAGACCTCCACCAGGCGCGGCTGCTCAATCCCAACTCTCCGCTCTTCCAGAGCGGTTCGTGAAGTGGCGTCCGTGGGAAGCCCCAGGTACCGTTCGGACACCCACGGGCCTACTCCGTGCCGCACTGCTGAGGGAGGCTGACGGGATGAGCGAGATCCAAGTCGTGGACGATGCGTCCGCCGGCCGCCCGGAAGGGACGGTCGCCCAGCGACGCCTCGTTGCGGGGTATAGCAGTGACGCGATCCTTCACCGGATGCTCGCGGCGGCGGACGCGCTCACGATCGCAGCGGCGGCCGTCATCGTCGGCTTGTGGGGGAGTGGGGCGAGCGGAGCATTCCTGCTCGTCCTGTCCGCGCCAGTTTGGGTCGTCACCGCGAAGCTGATTGGCCTCTACGACCGCGACCACCGGACGATGCGGCACCTGACTGTCGAGGAACTGCCGTGGATCATCGTCTGGGCT
>Ga0207665_10001376_pt1 | contig 16373 bp, 10 predicted proteins | sample LARL112metaG_FD_184351 | JGI IMG/M metagenome (GOLD analysis project Ga0207665, IMG submission 184351) | Corn, switchgrass and miscanthus rhizosphere microbial communities from Kellogg Biological Station, Michigan, USA - LAR L11-2 metaG... | ecosystem: Host-associated > Plants > Roots >...
TCGGCCGTACCGACATCGCCTTCACCCTGATCGGCTCGGGGGACTGCTTCGACGAGCTGGTCGCCCTGCGCGACGAGCTGAACCTGGCCGGGTACGTGGAGTTCACCGGGCGGGCGCCGGACGAGCTCGTCGGCCGCATCATGTCCACCGCCGACGCCGGGCTGTCGCCCGATCCGAAGAATCCGCTCAACGACGTGTCCACCATGAACAAGACGATGGAGTACATGTCCTTCGAGCTCCCGGTGGTCGCCTTCGACCTCAAGGAGACGCGGACCTCAGCCGGCGAGGCCGCGGTCTACGTCACGCCCAACGACGTTCAGGAGTACGCCGAGGCCATCGTCGCCCTCATGGACGACGAGCCCAAGCGCACCCAGCTGGGCCAGCTCGGCCGGGCCCGGGTGGAGAAGGAACTCGCCTGGCCCCATCAGCGGCAGGCCTACGTCGACGTCTACCAGCGCCTGACCGCGGACAGCAAGACCGCATCGCAGGCGAGGGCCTGAGATGTGCGGGATCGCCGGATGCTACCAGCAGGCCGATGGCCAGAAGCTGGTCGATGTCATGACCGAGCGGATCGCGCACCGCGGGCCGGACGCGACCGGGACCTGGAGTCACGAAGACAGCCGGGTTTCCATGCACCTCGGCCACCTGCGGCTCTCGATCATCGACCTGAGCGAAGCGGCCAATCAGCCGGTGACTAAAGACGGCCTGACGATCGTCTACAACGGAGAGCTGTACAACTACAAGGAGCTGAGGGCCGACCTGCGGGCCCGAGGCGTGCGGTTCGCCACCGAGTCCGATACGGAGGTCGTGCTCGAGGCCTGGCGGGCCTGGGGACCTGACTCACTGCGCCGGTTCCGCGGCATGTTCGCGTTCGCGCTGGCCGACGAGGCGGTCGGCGATCTGGTGCTGGCCCGTGACCCGCTCGGCATCAAGCCGCTCTACTACCTGCCCCGCGGCGACGGACTGCTGTTCGCCTCCGAGCTCAAGGGCATCATGGCCGCGGTGGGCCCGGAGCTGCGGATCAACCCCGGCGCCATGGTCGCGTCGATGCTCTATTACTGGGTGCCCGACCAGCAGTGCTCCATCGAGGGGGTGCGCAAGCTCCCGCCCGGCTCGTGGGCGCGGATCCTTCCCGACGGGAAGCTGTCCGTGGAGCACTACTGGCAGATCGCGGACGTGGCGGCCGAAGCCGCGGCCGGCCCGGACCTGAGCCCCGCCGACCTGCGCGAGGTCATCCAGGAGTCGGTCCGCGCGCACATGGTGGCCGACGTGCCGGTGTCGAGCTTCCTGTCCGGCGGCCTGGACTCGAGCATCATCACCGTGCTGGCTCATCAGGCCAGCCAGGGCGTCGACGCCTACACCATCACCTTCCGGGCCGAAGACCAGCGACTCGAGGCCATGCCCGACGACGCGGTCTACGCCCGGAAGGTCGCCCGCCAGTTCGGCGTCGACCTGCACGAGATCGAGATCGCGCCGGACATCGTCAGCCTGCTGCCCCGAATGGTGGACACCCTCGACGAGCCGATCGGCGACCCGGCCGCCATCAACACGCTGCTCATGTGCGAGGCCGCCCGCGAGCGCGGGGTCAAGGTCATCCTGTCCGGCATGGGCGCGGACGAGCTCTTCGGCGGCTACCGCAAGCAGATGGCCTGCCTGATGGCCAGCCGGTACAGCGCCATGCCCGCCTTGCCCCGGGCCGGGCTGCGGTTCGCCGTGGACAAGATGCCGGTCAGCGTGGGCGGGCGCGGCCTGCGCTACGCGCGCTGGGCCAAGCGCTTCCTGACCTTCGCCGACCTGCCGGAAGAGCCGAGGTTCCGGCGCAGCTACACGCTGTACGACCCGGATGAGCTGACGCGCCTCGTCGGTCCCGGCCTGTCGGGGCAGGTCGATCGGGTGATCGGCGAGCACAGCGCGATCTACTCCGACAACTCGCTGCAGGACGAGGTCAACCGGATGTGCCTGGCGGACTCGCGGCTGTTCCTGCCCGGGCTCAACCTCGCCTACACCGACCGGGCCAGCATGGCCGCCTCGGTCGAGGTCCGGGTCCCGTTCGTCGATCCCGTAGTGGCCCGGGCGGCCTTCTCCATCCCGGGCCGCCAGAAGATCAAGGGGCGGCAGAGCAAGCTCGCGCTCAAGCAGGCCGCCGAGGCCTGGCTGCCGCACGAGATCGTGTACCGGCCGAAGGCCTCCTTCAGCGCGCCGCTACGCGCCTGGGTCCGGCAGGACCTGCGCGAGCTCATCCACGACGTGCTCGTCGAGGGCGAGCTCACCAAATCCGACGTGATCCGCGGCGAGGCGGTACGCAAGCTCATCGCCGACGAGCAGGCCGGCCGCGAGGACTACGCCAAGCAGATATGGCAGCTGCTGTCGCTCGAGCTGTGGTACCGGAACGTCCGGTCCATGGGCGTCGCGACCTGACCTGCGCGCCGTAGGCGCATGCGCTTGAACCGAACCACCGACAAGAGGACGCAATGAAGCAGATAGCGCAGAACTACAAATCCGGGGAACTCAGCGTGCTCGACGTGCCGACCCCGATCTGCCGTCCCGGCGGCGTGCTCGTCCAGTCGCTGTTCTCGCTCATCTCCACCGGCACCGAGATGATGAAGCTGGCCGAGGCCAAGATGTCGATGGTCGGCAAGGCGCGAGCGCGGCCCGATCAGGTGCGCAAGGTTCTCGACACGGTTTCCCAGCAGGGCGCGGTCGCCACCTATAAGAAGGTGATGAACCGGCTCGACTCGTACACGCCGCTCGGCTACTCGCTGTGCGGGGTCGTGGTCGAGGTGGGACCGGGCGCGGAGGAATTCCGGGTCGGCGACCTGGTCGCGGCCGCGGGCAACGAGTACGCGCTGCACGCGGAGTACAACTGGGTCCCGTCCAACCTGTGCGCCGTGGTGCCCAAGGGGGTCCTGCCCGAGCACGCCGCGTTCTCCACCGTGGGCGCCATCGCCATGCACGGGGTGCGGCGGGCCGAGGTCCAGCTGGGCGACACCGCCTGCGTCATCGGTCTCGGCCTGGTCGGCCAGCTGGTGGTCCGGCTCCTGGTCGCCTCGGGGGTCCGGGTCACCGGGCTGGACGTGCTGGAGGAGCGCTGCCGGGCGGCCGAGAAGGCGGGCGCCGACCTGTGCGCCCCGCCCACCGACGAGGGCATCGACGCGGTCCAGCAGGCGCTGGGCGAGATATCGGGCGGCCGCGGCGCCGACCACCTGTTCCTGGCCGCGGGCGGGTCGTCCAACGGGCCGGTCGAGGCCGCCGCCCGGCTGGCCCGGGACCGGGCGCACGTCGTCGACATCGGCAAGACGCGCCTGGACCTGCCGTGGAACGCCTACTACGACAAGGAACTCGACGTCAGGTTCTCCCGGTCCTACGGGCCCGGGCGCTACGACGACCGCTACGAGCTCGACGGCATCGACTATCCAGCGGGTTACGTGCGGTGGACCGAGCGCCGCAACCTGGAGTGCTTCCTCGACCTCATCGCGCGCAAGGAGATCGAGGTGGAAACCCTCATCTCCGGCCGGTACCCGCTGGAGCAGGCGTCCACCGTGTACGCCGACATGGCCTCGGGCTCGGTGAACGCGGTGGGCGTGCTGCTCGAGTACCCCACGCCCGCCGAGGAAGACCGCCCGAGGGAGATCAGCCGGGTCGTCTCGAGTCCGGCGCCCGCCGCCCGCAGCGGCACCTCGGGCCGGCTGGCGATCGGCTTCATCGGCGCCGGCAACTACGCCAACTCGATGCTGCTGCCGAACCTGGCCAAGCAGGACAACGCCTACCTGTCCCACGTCGCGACCACGCGGTCCCTGTCGGCGGTCAACGCCCAGCGCCGCTTCGGGTTCACGACCGCGTCCACCACCGCGGAGGCGGTCCTCGAGGACAAGTCGCTGGACGCCATCTTCATCGTGACCCGGCATCACACGCACGCGGACATGGTCTGCCGGGCGCTGGAGACGGGGAAGGCGGTCTTCGTCGAGAAGCCGCTCGCGCTGACCGAAAGCGACCTCGAGCGGGTCATCGACGTCATCGACAAGACCGGCAACGACCGGCTCATGGTGGGCTTCAACCGCCGGTTCTCGCCGCTGCTGGCCAAGATGCAGTCGGAGTTCGGCCAGCCGCACAACGCGACCGCCCGCTACCTGATCAACGCGGGACCGCTGGCCGCGGACAGCTGGTACACCAACGAGGAGCTCGAGGGCTCCCGGTTCACCGGCGAGGGCGGGCACTTCATCGACACGCTGAGCTGGTGGATGGGCAGCCTGCCAACCGAGGTCTACGCGCTCGGCGGCCCGGAGAAGGGCGACGTGCACGCCACGCTGCGCTACGAGGACGGCTCGACCGCCACGATCAGCTACATCACCGCCGGCAACTCGCGCTATCCGAAGGAGACGCTCGACGCCGCCGGGGCCGGGCGCAGCGCCCGGCTGGACAACTTCAGGAAGGCGACGGTCTGGAACGGCCGGAAGGAGAACGCCACGAAGGGCCGTCTGGACAAAGGCCAGGCGACCCAGCTGGAGAAGTTCACGCAGGCCTGCCTCACCGGCGGGCCGATGCCGATTTCCGTCGAGTCGCTGGTGGCCACGACCAGGGCCACGATCGCGGTCGGCGAGAGCCTGCTGAGCAGCCGCCCGGAGCGGGTGTGAGCGGTTCCCCGGTGTCCCGCCTCGGCTGGTACGCACGCCGGATAGCCCGGATGTCGCCTGCCGAGATGGCCTGGCGGGCCCGTGATCAGGCCGTCCAGGCCGCCTGGACGCGACGGCAAGTCCGGAGTGTCCAGGCCCTGGCCGGCCCGCCGTCTCCCGGCGTGCCCAGGTTCAGCTCCGTGCTGCCGGCGGGCGCCGCCGCGCAGGTACCCGAGCAGGCCCGGGCGGCCCTGCTCGACGCCGCGGGCCGGCTGATGAAGGGCGAATGGGAGGTCCTGGGCGTGACCAGGACCGACCTGGTCCAGCCCGACTGGTTCACCGACCCGGTGACCGGGCGGCGCTCCGATCCCGGCCGCTACAGCTTCCGGGTCGACCACCGCTCGCAGGAGCAGACCGGCAACATCAAGCAGGTCTGGGAGATCTCCCGCCTGCAGCACCTCACGCTGCTGGCCACGGCCTGGTACCTGACCCGGGAGGAAGATTACGCCGAACGGGTGGCGAGCCAGCTCCGCTCCTGGTTCCGGGAGAACGCCTTCCTTTCCGGCGTGCACTGGACCAGCGGCATCGAGCTCGGCATCCGGCTGATCAGCCTGGCCTGGATCCGCCGCCTGCTCGACGACTGGCCCGGCGCGGCCGGCTTGTTCGAGGACAACCGCCTGGCGGTCCAGCAGATCCGGTGGCACCAGCAGTACCTGGCCACGTTCCGGAGCCGGGGCTCGTCGTCCAACAACCACGTCATCGCCGAGGCGGCCGGGCAGCTCGCGGCCAGCTGCGCGTTCCCGTGGTTTGGTGAAAGCGAACGGTGGCGGCGTACCTCCGCCGCGCTGCTCGAGCGCGAGCTGATCCACAACACCTTCCCCTCCGGCATCGGCCGCGAGCTCGCCGCGGATTACCAGACCTTCGTGGCCGAGCTCGGGTTCCTGGCCGCGGTCGAGGCCGGGGCCAGCGGGCACCCAGTGAGCACGGTCACCTGGGAGCGGCTGACCGCGCTGGTGGACAGCGCGGCGGCCCTGGTGGACGAGCGATCGCAGCCGCCGCGCCAGGGTGACTCCGACGAAGGCCGAGGGCTGCTGCTCGATGCTCCGGTGTCCAACCGTTGGCCGGCCGTCTTCGCGCTGGGCGAGGCGCTGGTCGGCCCGCTCGACTGGTGGCCGCCGTCGCCGGCCGGAGCCGAGAGCACCCTGGCGGGCGCGCTGGCGTCCGGTACCCAGAACATCCCGGGCCGGCCCGCGCGGCGCCCGGATCGCTTCGCCGACGCCGGGATCACCCTGCTCCGCACGGACCCGGAGCAAGGACCCGAGATCTGGTGCCGGTGCGACGGCGGCCCGCACGGATTCCTCAGCATCGCCGCCCACGCCCACGCCGATGCGCTGTCGGTCGAGGTCCGCTACGGCGGCGTCGACATCCTCGCCGACCCGGGCACCTACTGCTACCACGGAGACCCGCCGTGGCGGTCATACTTCCGCTCGACGATCGCGCACAACACGGTGGAGCTCGCCGGCCGGAACTCCTCGACCGCGGGCGGTCCCTTCCTGTGGGTCCGGCACGCCCGGGCCACGGAGACCGAGGTGACCGACGAGGGCGGGACAGCCGGCTGGACGGCCGAGCACGATGGTTACATGTCCCTCGACCCTCCGGCGACCCATCGCCGGTCGGTCCGGCTCGACCGGGCCAAGCGGTGCATCGAGATCGAGGACGAGATCAGGGGCGGCCGTCACGACCTGCGCCTGGCCTTCCACTGCGGCCCCGAGGTCGAGGCCGAGCTCGACGAGGCGCTCGCGGTCCTGCGCTGGCCGCGCGGGCCGGCGGCCGGTCTCGGTCGACTCGAGCTTCCGCCGCAGCTGCGGTGGAGCCTGCACCGCGGTGAAACCGACCCCATCCTCGGCTGGTACGCCCCCGGCATGGGACGGCGAGTCCCGGCATTTACGCTGGTCGGCCGCGGACGACCCAGCCCCGGGGAACTTCTCAGGACCAGGCTTACGTTCACCGGTGAGCCGGTAGCGCCGATATCGGACGCATCCGCGCACGCCATATCATGGGACCCATCCGTGTCGACGGGGGGCATACCCACGGGACCCGGGCGGAGGCCACATGAGTGAGCAAGCGCTCGACCTCAGGCGATCCCTGCATGTCGCGTGGCGGCACAAGATCATCGTCGGCATCGTGGCGGCGCTCGGATTCCTCCTCGGCGCCGGGTACGCCTCGATTCACCCGTCGATGCTGACCGCCAAGACCCTGGTCGTGCTACCGCAAAACACTCCGAACATGGCCACGGAGGTCGTCGTCGCGGGCAGCGATCCGGTCCTGAACGGCGCGATCGGGAGCCTTCCGCGGGGTACGACGCTCATCACGCTGCGCAATACCGTTCAGGTCAAGAGCGTGACCTCCACGGTCCTCTCGTTCGCCGCGAAGGAGCGGACCTCGGCCTTGGCCGAGGCGACCGCCAACGCCGTCGCCGGCAGTTACCTCGCCCTCGTCGGCTCCTCGTCGAGCCCGGTCGGCCATGTGGCCGGCCGCGTCCTGGCGCCGGCCGTCACGGCGACCGGCACGTCGCCGGTCGTTCACCTGCTTAGCGCGGGGTTGATCGGCGCCATCGCCGGCACGCTGATCGGCATCATCGTGGCGCTCGCGACCCGCCGGAACGACCGTGCGCTACGCGAGCGCGACGAGATAGCGAATTCCATCGGCGTGCCCGTCCTGGCTGCGCTGCCCGTCGACCATCCGTCCGATCCGGCCGGCTGGGTCAAGCTTCTCGACGACTACGAGCCGGACGCCGTGGGTGCCTGGCATCTGCGCAAGGCCCTGCAGTATCTTCGCGTGTCCGGGCTCAATCCAGGGGAGGGAAACGGGAACGGGAACGGGATGGGCAGCGCTACCTCGCTCAGCGTTATCTCTCTCTCCTCGGACAAGGGAGCGCTCGCTCTCGGCCCGCAGCTGGCCGTATTCGCCGCCTCCCTGGACATCCCCACTACCCTGATCATCGGTCCCCAGGGTGACGTGAACACCGCGGCCGCCCTGCGGACCGCGTGCTCCGTCCCGCCGCCCGCCGGGGCGGGGCGGCAGGCCAGCCTGCGGGTCAGCGTCGCCGACGAGGGGGACATCGGCGGCAGGCCGAAGGGCAGGCTGGCCATCGTCGTGACCGTCGTGGACGGCAAAGCGCCGAAGATGCCGGACACCATGCACACCGCCGCGGCGGTCCTGGCCGTGTCGGCCGGTGCCGCCACCGCCGAGCAGCTCGCCCGGGCCGCGGTCTGCGCCGCTGTCGACGGCCGGGATGTCGTCGGCATCCTGGTTGCGGATCCGGAACGCACGGACCGCTCGACCGGCCGCGTCCCGCGGCTCGCCCAGCCCACCCGCCGGAAGATGCCTACCCGCCTCAACCGCTTCAGCACGGAAATCAGACGGTGAACGATCCAGACCAGACAGTAGTCCTGCCCCCCGTCTCCGCCACGGGGCGCTCCAGCGCAGGCCTCTTTAATACCGGGCCCTCTGACACGGGGCTGCATGAGCAGCTATGGGCGTATGACGATACGCCGGAACCTGAAGAGAATCTCGCCAAAGAGCGCCCCGTTGACGAGGTGACCGGGGGATTCGTAAACCTGGGCTTCATCCGGGCCGCAATACGGCGCAACCTGCGGTTCTGTATCGCAGCCGGGTTGATCGGACTCGTCGTCGGCTGCGGTTTCTACCTGAAGTTTCCACCCGCTGTCCAGGCGTCCACCTCGGTCTTCATCACCAACAACCCGAATCAAGACGCGGTGTCGGCCATGCTGACCAACGTGACGCTGGCGGAAAGCCGTCCCGTGGCCCAGGCCGTCGTCGACAAGCTGGGACTGCAGGAGACTCCCGGCAGCCTTCAGGCCGCCTCTACCGCCTCGATCGTCACCAACCAGGTACTTCTCATCACGGCCAACGCGCCGACCAGCGACGAGGCCATCGCGCGGGCCCAGGCCATGGCCACGGCGTTCCTCCAGTTCCGCGCGCAGATGCTGGAGCGGCAGCAGCAGCAGGTGCAGGCCGCGCTGAATGCCCAGGTCAACAGGGCGCAGCAGAAGCTTGACGCCATCAACAGGCAGATCACCGAGCTGTCCGCGCAGCCCGATACGCCGACCCGCCAGAGCAAGCTCGGCACCCTGAACGCCAACCGCTCCAAGGCGACGACCTCGGTCGCCGCGCTGCAGCAGACCGCGGACGACAACCAGGTGAGCACCGAGACGACCACGGCGACCATGGTCCAGGGCAGCCAGCTGCTGAACCAGGCCACCGCGGATCATCACTCCCGTCTGAAGGGTGCGCTGGAGTACGTGGCTTCGGCGCTCCTGGCCGGGCTCGCGATCAGCGTGGGCATAGTCGTCGTGCGCGCCATCGTGTCGGACCGCCTGCGCCGACGCGATGACGTGGCGGACGTGCTCGGCGTACCGGTCCGCCTCAGCGTGGGCGAGCTGAGTTCGCGGCACCGGCTGCCCGGGCGCCCGGGCCAGGCCAGCGCCCATCGGCGCGAGGCACAGCGCCTGATCGCGTACCTGCGCAATGCCGTGCCCGCCGATGCGGAGAGCCCGGCGGCGCTGGCGATCGTGGCCGTGGACAACGCCCAGGAGGTGGCCCCGTCTCTCGTCGCCCTGGCCCGGTCATACGCCAGGGAAGGCAAGACCGTCGTGCTGGCCGACATGTCTCCCGGTGCCCCGGCGGCCCGGCTTCTCGGCGTCAGGCAACCCGGGGTTCACGCGGTGACCTCCCAGGACGTGCAGCTGACCGTGGCGGTCGGCGCCCCGGATGACGTCGCCCCCGTCGGCCCGTTGCGCCGCGGCAGCCAGCCGCCCCAGCTCGCCCAGCCCAGCCAGGAACTCGTCTCCGCTTCCGCCTCGGCCGACACCCTGCTGAGCCTGGTGGTTCTCGACCCGGCGCTCGGCGGCGACTACCTGACAACCTGGGCGTCCGATGTGGTGGTGACGGTGACCGCCGGCCAGTCGTCGGCGACTCGGATCCTGGCCGTCGGCGACATGGTCAGGCTGGCCGAGGCGGACTCGGCGTCGGCGGTCCTGATCCGGGCGGACAAGGGCGACGAGACCCTGGGCTTGCCGGCGACCCGGCACCAGGACCCGGCCGGCGCCGGCCGGAAAGATACGGGCTCATGACGTCGTCGGTCGAGGCACGCACGACCAGCAGCGAGCCGTCGACCACGAAGTTCCAGGGGATCTCGGCGCCTCCGGTGACCAGGAGGACGGCGCTGTCCCCGGTGGTCGCGCGGACCCTGCGCGTCCCCGCCACCGGGCCGTCGCGCGAGCGGTCGGTACAGTTCAGGGTCGGCCTCACCTGGGCGCTGCTCGTCCTCAACGTGCTGACGTTCTATCCGCACACGTGGAGCGGGCAGCCGCTGATCCTCCCCATCCCGTCCGCGATCGGCAAGGCCATAACGCAAGGTGCCCTGCCGGCCGCGCTGCTGATGGCCGTGATCGTAAACCGCCGGTGCCTCGTCCGGCCGAGCGTGTTCCTCGGCTTGATCAGCCTGCTCGTCGTCGAGGCCTTTATCAACAGCCTCCAGGCCAGGCACTTCGGCACGATATACCGGAGCTTCCGCCTCGGCGGGTTCGTTTTCGCGCTCTGGCTGCTCTCCCCGTGGTGGGGCCGCCGGGACCTGCTGCTGGTCCGGAGCCACGTCATCACGATGACGGTCGTGCTCAGCGTCACGATTCTCGGTCTCATCGTCTCTCCGTCCCAGGCCCTGGGCGGGGGCAGGCTCGGCGGTGCGTTCTGGCCTACGCCGCCGCCCCAGGTCGCCGAGTTCGCCGCCGTCACGCTCGGGCTCGTGCTCGTCATGTGGCTGTCCGCCCGGTTCAGCGGCTGGGGCACGCTGTTCGTGACCTGTATCGCCGTGCTGATCCTCTACCTGTCGCATACCAGGACGGCCATTCTCGCGCTGGTGCTCGGCATCTTCGTGGCCGGCCTGAGCATGATCTCCACCGAAGCCCGGGTGCGGAAGCTGTTCGTGTCGATCGGCATCGTGGTCACGTTCGTCGCCGTGACGCTGTCCGGGGTGGTGACGACCTGGCTGTTGCGTGGGGAAGGCACGCAGCAGCTGACCAGCCTCACCGGCCGGACGGCCACCTGGCTGGCGGTTGTCAGCATCCCGCGCAACCTGTTCCAGGTGATTTTCGGCTTCGGCCTGTCGAACAAGTCGGCCAACGGCCTGCCGGTCGATAGTAACTGGCTGGCCTCCTTCCTCGACCAGGGCGTGTTCGGGGTCGTCGTTTCGGCCGCGGTTCTGCTGTTCGTGCTGGTGACCGCGTACTTCCAGCCGCGCGGGGTGAAGCGTTCCCTGGCCCTGTTCCTCGCCACCTACTGCCTGGTGGCCTCGTTCACCGAGACCGGTTTCAGCGACGCGTCCACCTACCTGCTCGAGCTGACCCTGGCGGCCTCGCTCCTGGTGACGTCCGGTGTGAACAGGAGACGGGAATGAAGATCGTGCTCGTGCACAACCGTTACCGCTCGGCCGCGCCGAGCGGCGAGAACAGGGTGGTGGACCAGGAAGGTCAGGCCCTGCGGGACCGCGGGCATGAGGTCATCCCGTTCGAGCGGCACAGTGACGATATCGAGCAGTGGCCGGCGGCCAGGCGCGCGGCCGTGCCGGCCCGGGTGATCTGGAGCCGGGAGGCCCGCCGCGCCCTGACCGCCACGCTCCGCGAGCACAAGCCGGACGTCGTCCACGTGCATAACACATTTCCGCTGCTGAGCGCGGCTATCTTGTACGCCTGCCGGGACATGTCGGTTCCGGTCGTCACGACCATCCATAACTACAAGCTCGCCTGCGCCAGCGGCGACTTCTTCCGGCAGGGAGCCGCCTGCCACGACTGCGACCACGGCTTGCCCTGGCCCGCGCTCCGGCACGGGTGCTACCGGGGCTCGCGGGTCGCCACCGCTCCCGTGGCCCTGGCCATGAGCGCTCACCGTCCAGCCTGGAAGTCGATGGTGGCGGCGTACATATTCATCTCGGCCGCGCAGCGCGACTTGCTGAACGGCCTGGGCCTGCCCGAGGACCGGGTCTTTGTCCGGCACAACCTGATCCCCAGCCGGAGCGTGCCGGAAGCCGGGCGCGAGGACACCGTGGTCTACGCCGGGCGGCTCGACGAGGCCAAGGGGCTGCGCCTGCTCATGGCCGGCTGGGATCGGTACGCAGGCAGCTCAGGCCGCCGGGGGCTGCGCCTGGTCGTCGTGGGTGCCGGGCCACTGGAAACCGAGGTCGCCGCGTGGGCTGCGGAGCGGCCGGGGGTCAGCACCGTCGGGCAGGTCAATGCGCAAAGGTGTGCCGAGCTGATGGCGGCGGCGCGCGCGGTCCTGCTGCCCTCGGCATGGGAAGAGACGTTCGGTCTCGTCGCCATCGAGGCCATGGCTCTCGGCGTCCCGCCGGTAGCGGCGGACCACGGCTCGTTCCCCGAGCTCATCACCCCGGGCGTGGATGGTGCCCTGTTCCGGCCCGGCGATCCCGCCGCGCTGGCAACGGCGCTCGCGGACATCGAGGAGCACGCAGAGCGCTATGAAGCTTACGGAAAGCAAGCACGCCTGACCTATGAGCAGCGCTTTGACCCGGAATGTAGTATCGAGCAGCTACTGGAAATCTACCGATATGCGACCATGCATCCGACCGGCCGCGCTTCGTTGCCGAAGCGAGCTGGCGAATTACGTGGCACAACCGGAAGCGGCCTGAGCAGCTAGCGCAGTTGGTGAACTTCAACGAGGAGACGAAGTGATCGAACCAACCCGCCGCGAGGATGCCGCGGGAAGCGATGGCCGGGTAGCGGGGCGTGCTTCGTCAAACGGGATGCGTGATGACCGGCCCGCATTACGAGGAATCCGAGCCGCGCTGGTTCGGCGTGAAGCGGGCGCGGCTCAAGTGGATTCTGCTGGCGGTCCTGGTCGTGGACGCCGTCGTGGTAGGAAGCCTGGTCGCGGCCAACATGGCGAGCGGAGCCAAGCCGATGCCGACCGGTTCCGCCGCGCAAGTACAGCCGAAGGCCGGCACCGGCCCCTCGTCGCCGCCCGCCCGGGTATGCGGGAACGCCGCTATCCTGGGCGCAGGCCCGACGTCGGCGCCCGCGGGCGCGGTTACGGTCCCGGCGGGCAGCAACGCCGACGTCGACTTCAGCCAGCCCCATACCACCTACTGGTTCGCGCCCGGAGTACACACCCTGGGCAGCGGCCAGTACACGCAGATACTCCCCGGCCGGGGGTCAACCTACGTCGGCGCTCCGGGTGCCATCCTGGACGGACGGCACGACAACCTCTATGCCTTCGGCGGTTCTGCCGCCCGCGTGACCATCAGCTATCTGACGGTGCAGAACTTCGGCGGCGAAGGCGAGAACCAGGACCAGGGTGTCGTCAACGTGAACTCGGTGTCGGGGTGGACCGTGGATCACTCGACGCTCAAGGACAACGCCGGCGCCGGCATCATGCTGGGCAGTCACAATACGCTCTCGCACGACTGCCTGGCCGACAACCAGCAGTACGGCTTCAACGCGTACTCGCCGGACGGTCCGGTGGGCCTGGTGCTGAAGAACAACGAGATCGCCGGCAATAACACCTACAACTGGGAGGCGCATTCTCCCGGCTGCGGCTGCACCGGTGGCGGGAAGTTCTGGGACGTAAAAAACGCGATTATCGAGAACAACTGGATACACGACAATCACAGCGTAGGACTCTGGGCCGACACGAATAATAGAGGCTTTGAGTTCAAGAACAATTATATTTCCGACAACTATGACTACGGCCTGATCTATGAGATCAGCTACAACGCGGAAATCGTGCAGAACACCTTCGTCCGCAACGGCCTGAAGAACGGCCCGAAGGGCCACGGATTCCCGACCAGTGCGATCTACATCTCGGAATCGGGTTCTGACCACCGGGTGGGGGGAGACTTCAGCCGCACCTTCCTGATCGCGAGGAACTCGTTCATCAACAACTGGGGTGGCGTCATCCTCTGGGAGAACGCCGACCGGTTCTGCAACTCACCAGCCAATACCAGCTCAGGTACCTGTACCCTGGTGGATCCGTCCGTCGCCAGCATCAAGTCCTGTAATTCGGCCAACATAAACCGGCAGCCGTACTACCGCGACTGCCGCTGGAAGACGCAGAATGTGCTGGTAGAAGACAACCTATTCACCTTCAAGCCGTCGGATATCGGGCTATCCTGCACCCCGGCTAACCAATGCGGATTCCAGGGAGTGTTCTCCGAGTACGGGACCTATCCGAACTGGAGCCCCTATCATAAGACGATTGTCGAACAGCAAATCACGTACGACCAGAACAATCATTTCAGGTCGAACACCTACGTCGGGCCATGGGTATTCATGGTGTACGAGCAGGGGAACGTAGTGAACTGGGCGCAGTGGCAGGGGAAGCCCTACCAGCAGGACAAGGGGAGCACGCTCAGCACGTCGAACGGCTAGCGTAACCCGGTAGGCACCGGCGTCAGCTGTCCTGCTGGAGCAGCTTCGCCGCGTCGGCCAGCGGCAGGGCGCGCTGGTCCCGCTGCGACATGGTGGTGACCGGAAGGGGCCACGGGATGGCGAGCTCGGGGTCGTCGAATGCTATCGACACGTCTTCGGCTGGGTCGTGCGGGCGATCGATGCGATAGAAGACGTCGGCCGGGTCGGTCAGCGCCTGGAAACCATGCGCGCAGCCGGCCGGGACGTAGAGCGAGACCTGCTCGTCGTCACGGAGCTCGAAGCTTTCCCAGTTGCCGTACGTCGGCGACATCGGCCGCAGGTCCACGATGACGTCGAAGATGCCGCCGTAGGAGCATCGCACCAGTTTGGCCTCGCCGGCGCCGCGGCGCACGTGCAGGCCGCGTACCACCCCCCGCACGGAGCGGGAGAGGCTGTCCTGCGCGAAGCCGGCCGGGTCGATCCCCGCCTCCCGGGCGACCTCCGCGTCGAACGTGCGGGAGAAGAAACCGCGCTCGTCCACGTGCGGGGTGGGCCGGAACAGCAGAGCCCCTGATATGCGTGTGACCTCGCTGACATTCATCCAACTGTGCCCCGGCCGGTTCCAGTGGGCCGGGCTCCCTCCCGGGGTAATGCTAGCGTGCCGGGTTTCCCGCCGGGCCTGCGGCCAGGTCCCGGGCGGCTCGCTGGATATTCACGTATCACGCGGGCGGGCTGGATGCTCATATGACAGACCAGTGATCCGGGTGGGGAGGGGAGCGCTATGCCCGCAGCGAGCCTGACACGCCTGCGCGGTGTCGGCGACCGTCGCCGTCCGGCTCGTCTCGGGCTCGCCTGGGCCGGGCCCGTTCATGCCGCGGGCAGGCTGGCCCGTGCCACCGCGCACTACCACGACGGCGCGCCTGAGCGGACAGGAGATGAGACATGACCTCGGTTCCCCGGCTGAGCATCGGGCTTCCGGTTTATAACGGCGAGGATTTCCTCGCCGAATCGCTCGACTCCCTGCTGGGACAGACCTACGAGGATTTCGAGCTGATCATTTCGGACAACGCCTCGACGGACGGGACTGCGGATATCTGCCGCGGCTACGCGAAGCAGGACTCGCGGATCAGGTACGTCCGGCAGCCGCATAACCTCGGCTGCGCGCCGAACCACAACGTCCTGGTGCAGTACGCCCGGGGCGAGCTATTCAAGTGGGTCTCCCACGACGACCTGTACGGACGCGAGCTGATCGAGCGCGCGATCGAGGCGCTCGACGAGTACCCGCAGGTCGTCCTGGCCAACTGCTGGACCGCGATGATCGACAGCTCGCGCACCGTGACCAAGGCCGTCCGCTACACGCTGGACACGGAGTCACCACGGGCGCCCGAGCGGTTCCGGAGCATGCTGTTCGAGAAGGGCGGCGACGACGACGGCGGCGTCATCCGGATGGAGATGCTGCGCCGGATCCGCCCGTACGACAGCTACTATCACTCCGACCGGACTCTGGTCACCGAGATGGCGTTGCAAGGCCCGTTCTACCACGTCCCCGAGTGGCTGTACTTCCGGCGGGATCACCCCAAATCGTCGATCCGCGCGTTCACCACGGCGCGCACCAACTGCACGAACCTGGACCCGCGCCGGGCGGACCGGCTGCGCCACCCGGTGGTCCGCCTGCTGGGCGAGTACGTCCTGGCGTACGTGACGATGATCCAGCGTGCGCCGCTGTCGGCGGCGGACAAGCGGGAGTGCTACCGGCACCTGGTCAGCTGGGCGACCAGCCGGGCCGTTCCCCGCGAAGAAGAGGAAACCTCGGCCGTCACCGATGCCGTCGTATCGGTCGAGGCCGCCGTGGCCACGGCCAGCCGCGGGAGCATAGGTGAGTAAATTCGCCGCGTCCGCCGAGCACACCGCAGCTGTCAATCAGCTTATTCCCGGCGGTGCGCACACCTACGCCCGGGGGGACGACCAGTACCCGGAAGGCATGGCGCCTGTGATCGAGCGCGGCGCCGGCTGCCGGGTCTGGGACATCGACGGCAACGAGTTCGTCGAGTTCGGCAGCGGTCTGCGCGCCAACACCCTCGGCCACGGCTTCGAGCCGGTGGTCCGCGCAGTGCAGCGTTACCTGGCCGACGGAGTCGGCTTCGTCCGCCCGCACCGGCTCGAGCGCGAGGCGGCCGAGCGCCTGATCGACCTGATCCCCAGCGCGGAGATGGTCAAGTTCGGCGTCAACGGCTCCGACGCCACCTCCGCGGCGGTCAAGCTGGCGCGGGCCTACACCGGCCGGGACATGGTCGCTGTCTGCCGGCAACACCCGTTCTTCTCC
>Ga0207665_10001377_pt1 | contig 16371 bp, 12 predicted proteins | sample LARL112metaG_FD_184351 | JGI IMG/M metagenome (GOLD analysis project Ga0207665, IMG submission 184351) | Corn, switchgrass and miscanthus rhizosphere microbial communities from Kellogg Biological Station, Michigan, USA - LAR L11-2 metaG... | ecosystem: Host-associated > Plants > Roots >...
TGCCACCCACAGCCAGTTCGGCGTCGGCGTCGGTCACTGGGCGGAATGCGAATTCATGCTTCAACTGCGCTTCGCGCGCCAGCACGTCGAGTCCAACCCCGCCGATGCGTGAAGTCGTTCCCGAGAAATATGTGTCAACTAGAACTTTGTTTAGACCAATGGCTTCAAAAACCTGCGCGCCGCGATAGCTTTGCAGAGTCGAGATGCCCATTTTTGAGAACGTCTTGAGCAGTCCTTTATCGACAGCTTTGATGAAATGCTTGACGGCCGCGTCAGGGGTCATGCCGCCGGGCAGATATCCGCGGCCGGCCAGGTCTTCCAGGGTTTCGATTGCAAGATATGGATTGATCGCGCTGGCCCCATAGCCGATCAGCAATGCGAAGTGCATCACCTCGCGCGGCTCGCCGGATTCAATAATCAACGCGACTTGGGTTCGAGTCTCTTCACGAACCAGCAAGTTGTGGACCGAAGCCAGCGCAAGCAAACTCGGGATCGGCGCGTAATCTTTGTCGACGCCACGGTCGGAGAGGATCAGCAGCGAATACCCTGACTTCACTGCCAGCGACGCTCGTTTGGAGAGTTCGTCGAGTGCTGAGCGCAAACCCGCCTCGCCGTCCGCAGCGCGGAATAGGGCCGGCAGCGTGATCGCCAGTAGATCTCCACGCGAGACTCGGCGCAACTTTTCGAGATCGCGATTAGTGAGAATGGGATGCGGCAGCTTCAGCGTGTGGCAGTTCTCGGGAGTCTCGTCGAGAATGTTGCGCTCGGTCCCGATGTAGCTGATAAGCGACATCACCATCTCTTCGCGGATGGGATCGATGGGCGGGTTCGTCACCTGCGCAAACAACTGCTTGAAATAATTGAACAACGGCTGCGGCTTATCGCTCAGACAGGCGAGCGGAGTATCGGTGCCCATGGAGCCAACTGGCTCTTCGCCCTTTGCTGCCATCGGCTCGATGATCATCTTCAAATCTTCATCGGTGTAGCCGAAGGCGCGCTGTCGCGAGAGGATGGTGGCGTGGTCGGAGGCGTGCACGCGTACCGGCTCAGGCAACTGATCAAGCGTGATTTGATTTTCCTTCAGCCATTCGCCGTAAGGCTGACGTGACGCGAGCCGCTTCTTGATTTCCTTGTCGGCGACAATACGGCCTTCGATGGTGTCAACCAGGAACATCTTGCCAGGCTGGAGACGGCCTTTGCGCTTGATCTTTTCCGGCGGAACCGAAAGCACGCCGGCTTCGGAGGCCATGACCACGAGGTCGTCGTCCGTCACCACGTAGCGGCCGGGGCGCAGGCCATTCCGGTCCAGTGTTGCGCCGATCACTCGGCCATCGGTAAACGCGATTGCCGCCGGGCCATCCCAGGGCTCCATGAGCGAGCAGTGATATTCGTAAAACGCGCGCTTCTCCGGCTTGATGTGCGGATTGCCCGCCCACGCCTCAGGGATGAGCATGGCCATAACGTGGGGCAGGCTGCGTCCGGCTTGAAAGAGGAGTTCGACTGCGTTGTCGAAGCTTGCTGAGTCGCTCCCGGCCGGTTCAATAATCGGAAAAACCTTCTTGATATCGTCACCAAATAAAGGCGATTCGAGTATGGACTGCCGCGCATGCATCCAGGCGACGTTGCCTTTGAGGGTGTTGATCTCTCCGTTGTGAGCTACATAGCGATAAGGGTGCGCCAGCTTCCAACTGGGAAAAGTGTTGGTTGAGAAGCGCTGGTGCACCAGGCAAAGCGCGCTGGCGGCGTCGGGATCAGAAAGCTCGCCGTAAAACTTCGCGATCTGCGGGGCCAGTAGCAGCCCCTTGTAAACGATGGTGCGGCAGGAGAGAGAAGGAATATAGAAGAATTCCTTGTCTTCGATTTCTGAGCCGGCGATTTCGTTTTCGGCGCGTTTGCGAACGACATATAACTTGCGCTCGAATGCATCTTCTTCCATTTCGGGCGGACGACCGACAAAAATCTGCTGAATGTACGGCTGCGATGCGCGGGCGACACGCCCGATGGCGTCGCCGTTGACCGGGGTGTCACGCCAGCCGAGAACTGTAAGTCCTTCTTCGCGGATGATTCTTTCCAGCACGCCTTCGCAATTGAGGCGAGGGTGCTTCTCGACCGGGAGGAAGGTCATGCCGACGGCGTATTCGCCGGGCGCAGGCAGGACGAAGCCGAGCGCCTCGCACTCACGAACGAAAAACTTGTGCGGGATCTGGATCAGAAGGCCGGCACCGTCGCCGGTTTCAGGGTCGCAGCCGCACGCGCCGCGATGCGTCAGGTTGATGAGGACCTGTATGCCCTGCTCGATGATCTGATGGCTCTTCTCGCCACGAACACTGGCGACAAAGCCGATGCCGCAAGCGTCGTGCTCGTGCGCTGGATCATAAAGACCCTGCGCCGGCGGCAGACCATTATTGGTCTTCCAAGGTTGCAAATCATCTCTCCGGGGACGTTTCGGTCGCACATCTGGTCAAGGCTACATGTACATCTTTAGTTACAGGGGTTGGAGGGGAAAAGTACAATTCAGAATTTCGATGCCGCGGATGGAAAATTCCGAAGCGAAACAAGTCGTCAAAACGATGACCAAAGGCGTGTGACCCAGGTTCTTTATCAGCAACTACGACAGCGTAGGGCGCCACATTACAATGCATCCAGTGTGAAGGTAAAACCTTTGACCGATTCGGACCAAAACCTGCCGATGCCCGATGATTACGGGCTGGCTGCGACGTTAATGCCCAATCGGGCGCGCGCCAACGGGATGCGCATAGTCGGCTGGTTCTTGGTAATTTGGGGTCTGATAATCGGGATTCATGTTGCCAACGTAATTGGGTTTGATCTCTATACCCGCACCCACTGGCGCACAGTCGAAGGCAACATGCTCAGGTATGAAGAAAAGTCCTGGCAGGTTTCAAGTAGGAGCCGGCCAAGCTATTGGATCGAGTTCGAGGTGGAATTTGATCCCAAGAATGCTGGCTGTAACACCGGAATGAGTTGGGGCATCGAGAAGCCGTTTTCCTGCATAGGCACAGTGAAGTCGCCTGGCTCGCAGTCACGGGCCACAGCGATGAGTTGGATTGAACGGCATCCGCCGAACTCTCCAGCAAAGTTTTTTTACGATCCGCCTACTGGCCGCCTGCGCTTTGCCGGGGAATCGATTGCTTATATTTATCCATGGGGAGCGATGCTTGGCTTCGTCGTAGGTACGGGTGGCGGAGTTTGGTTGCTCTCGGTCTCGCGGCGGCGTTTGCAATACTTAAAAACCTTGCCAGAGGACTACAGTGCGACTCCGCCTGACCTTCGCCGGGATGCCAGGCCGGATGAACTCACCGATTTAAAATTGTCTTAAGTTGCGGCCCAGTTTCGCTTCCCTGCGCCAGACTTACTGTAGTTAAGCATGTCTTACTCATATTATAATGTAAGACATGAAACAGCTAAGTGCTACCTTCACATCAAAGGGCCAACTTGTGATCCCAGCCGAACTTCGCCGTAAACATGGCATTCGCGCCGGAACGAAAGTCGCAATCTTCGAGGACGCAGTGGGGCGTATTGTTCTGCAACCGATGACCGAGGACTATATCAAGCGGGTGAGGGGCTGCCTTTCTTTTCTGCAATCGGACCTGCTGGATAGTTGGGAGATCGAGCACCGCGCCGATGGCGAAAGGGACAGGTTTTGAAAAGCTATGTTTTAGACGCTGGCGCTTTGCTGGCTCTTCTACAAGACAAATCAGATGCCGCAAAGGTCGAGCAACTCTTAATAGAAGCTCATCGCGGACACGCGCGAATTCTTATGTCCTCCTTGAACTACGGGGAGGTCTACGGAACCATCCTTCGTGAGCACGGACAATTACGGGCATCGCAAGCGGTCGGAACGGTGCGACCCATGCCGATAGAGATACACGATGTGACCTTGCCGCGGGCCTTTCATGCGGCCGAGGTGAAAGCCAAATACAAACTGTATTACGTTGACGCATTTGCAGCGGCTCTCGCGCTCGAGCACAAAGCAACGCTTGTCACCAGTGACACCGATTTCCGGCGATTGGGTCACAGTTTCCCGGTGTTGTGGTTGAAGGCATGAAGAAACGGATTTTTCGATCATTCTGATCTAAAAACCAGCTTGATCGAGGTGCGCATGGTTCAGGTATATTGATGTTTGTGATGTCCATGTCCCAGACAATTTCGGCCCTCCCCACAGGTATTACGGGCACACGAATTAGCGTCTGGCGTGGGCGCGATTGAGTTGAACAGAATCACTCGCTCAGGACCCACAGCCAAGTAGGAAACAGTGGCTGGTGGGTCTTTCGTTTATGCGCGCTTTTTGTTTGGCGACGCGAAGACAAGACCGACAATGACCGGAGTGCCAGCATGATCGTCATGAAGTTTGGCGGAACTTCCGTTGAAAGCGCGGCGGCAATCGAGGGCGTGGCGGCAATCGTAGCCAGCCGGCGCAAGCTTTCTCCGCTGGTGATCGTGAGCGCCATGGCTGGTATTACCGACCAACTGGTTTCAATCGGTCATGCGGCTGCCTCGGGCGACTGGCAATCGGCTTTCGCAGTCCTCGAGTCTTTGCGTGAACGACATCTTCGGACGGCAGAGCAGTTGCTCGGCAAGAAACGGGGCGCTACTCTTGCGCCGCGGTTGCAACCTCATTTCTTCGAACTCGAGAATTTCGTGCGTGGTCTGGCGGCGGTGCGGGAACTAACTCCGCGCGGGAGCGATTACCTGCTTTCCTTTGGAGAGTTACTCTCGAGCATCATGGTGGCCGACGCGTTCGCCATGCGCGGGCTCAATGCTGAATGGGTCGATTCCCGCGAATGCCTGGTGACGGATGCCGCGTACACGCGCGCCGTGCCACAAATGGCTGATACCCGGGAAAGATGCACCGCTAAGATTACGCCGCTGCTGTCGAAGAAACGTATTCCGATCATGGGTGGTTTCATCGCCGCGACCAGAGACGGCATTCCTACCACGCTGGGACGTGGAGGATCAGACTATTCAGCGGCCGTGTTTGGCGCTGCGCTCGATGCGGAGCGGATCGAGATTTGGACGGACGTCGAAGGCATGATGACCACCGATCCCCGGCTGTGTTCCGATGCGCGAACCATAAAGCAGATCAGTTTTAACGAAGCAGCTGAGTTGGCGTATTTCGGGGCGAAGGTACTTCACCCGGCTACGCTGTTGCCGGCGATTCATCAAAATATTCCGGTGTATGTACTGAATTCGCGGAACGGGAAGAGCACCGGTACCGAGATCACGGCTCATGCTCCCCCCAGCCGCGATGTTTTTCGTGCGATCACAGCCAAGAGGTTGGTAAGCATCGTCAACGTAGTGGCCTCGCGCGGAGTCATGGTGCACGGGTTTCTGCGGTCAGTATTCGAGGCGCTCGACCGGCATGCAGCGTCAGTGGATATTGTTGCCATCTCTGAGGTGAGCCTCTCGTTCACCATGGAAACCAAGCGGCTTCCGCAGGCCTTACTGAACGACCTGGAGCAGATTGCAGATGTAAATTGCGAGCGCGAGCAGGCCATTATTTGCCTGGTAGGCGAGGATATACACGGGAAGCCTGGTGTGGCAGCAAGCGTCTTCAACACTGTGGCCGATGCGGGTGTGAATATTCGCATGATTTCGCAAGGCGCTTCGGAAATCAACATTAGCTTCGTGGTCAGCGAAGAGGATGTGCCAAAGGCGGTGCGACGTTTGCATGAACAGTTCTTCCCCCGCGAACACAAAAGCGCGCCTGTCAAAACCAGCAGCGGCGTTCACCAGGAGATCAGCAGCAATGGTGACGCGCATTCGGCCCGGGCGAAGCGGACCGTGGAGCGGAAGCCGCGATCGCCGCGACGGGCAAAACGCACCGCGGTTGGTCGCGCGTGAGCCTGACGAAAAAGTCCGGGGGCATAGCAGAGAAGAGCGTAGGCGAACCTGTGCAGGATTCCGCGACCATCAGCCGTCACCAAGAGCGAGACAGAACCCTGAACGTAGCAATTTTGGGCTTCGGTACTGTCGGGAGCTCGGTGGCCCGCATTCTTACAGAACATCCTCCCGCTGGACTTCGATTGGCCCACATTTTTAATCGCAACATACAAGGCAAACGCGTGAACTGGGTGTCGCCGACGACCAAGTGGACAGAAGAGATCGGCGATGTGCTGACTTCCGAAGCGGACATTGTTATTGAGCTGATTGGCGGATTGGAACCTGCTAGTAAATGGATACGACAGGCGCTCGAAGCGGGTAAGTCCGTGGTTACGGCGAACAAGCAGGTAATTGCCAGAGACGGCCCTGAACTGGTTCGTCTGGCCCGCAAGCACGGTCAGCACATTGCCTTCGGGGCGTCGGTTGCCGGCGGTGTCCCGGTTATCGCAGGCCTGCAGGAAGGCCTTGCCGGCGACGAACTGGTAGAGCTTTGCGGAATTCTGAATGGCACCTGCAATTACATTTTGACGCGAATCGAGCGCGCCGGGGTTTCGTTCGATGAAGCGTTGAGCGAAGCACAGAAACTAGGATTCGCCGAGGCGAATCCGGCTGAAGATGTGGACGGGTTGGACGCGCGCGCCAAACTCACCATCCTCGCTCGCACCGGCCTGCAAGTGTCGGTAAAGCATTCGGATGTGCCCGCGCGTTCGATTTCAATGCTAGAGCCCATTGATTTTGAATACGCGAAGTTGCTCGATTGCACCATTCGGCAAATCTCGCGGGCAGAGAAAACGGCTGGCAAGCTTCTGGCGGCGGTCGAACCCATGCTGATTCAGCGCTCCTCTCCGCTGGCCGGGGTTGAAGGTCCGCAGAATCTAGTAATGTCTACGGGAAAGTTTGGGGGAGAGACGGTGTTCGCCGGGCATGGCGCCGGCGGCAATGCAACTGCCGTAGCGGTGGTGTCGGATTTGATTTCGATCGCACGCTCCCGCCAGTCTCATGGTGGATCTTTGTATGAAAATGCGACTTCAGAATTGCCGGTTAGCGCCGATTTCACCACCCGGCACTACCTGCGCTTTGTGGTGAGGGACGAGCCTGGAATCATCGCAGCGCTGGCGCAGATCCTGTGCCAGGCGGGCATCAATATTGATTCGGTCTTTCAGAAGCCTGGATTCCCCAAATCCAAGCTGCCCTTTGTGATTACGCTGGAGCCGTGTTCAGCCGCCCTGGTACGAGAGTCACTAAAGCAGATAGCGCAACTGGACTTCCTGGTGCAGCCTTGCGTGGATTTGCCGATTTTGGATTAGGCCTTACGTTTCGGGTACGAATGGCGTCCTCCACGCCAAACTGGGAAATGGGCTTGGCAGTTCCTGATCGGTAATCTTTGAGGGGCTGCACAGGGGCGCTGGGATCGCTTCACTGCCGTATAATTTGGGTAGCTCCTCTTGATCTGCGACATGCAGATTCCTCCCGGCTAAAGCCGATTCGGAATGACAACCCTTAAGAGGACGTGCCATCGGAGATGGCAGGAAGGATTTTCTAGTAAATGGCTACAACCGATGTTGGGTTGCGTGAGTCGGCCGGGCGAACGGCGCGGGTGCCGGTTGTCAATAATATGAGCATCCAGGTCGCAACCGTAAACGGCAGCGGCTCGCAGAGTTCGAACAGCGTTTTGCTGCGAAGCATTTTTCAGATGGGCATCCCGGTCTCCGGCAAGAATCTTTTTCCATCCAACATTGCTGGACTGCCAACCTGGTTCACAATTCGCGCCAACAAAGACGGTTACGTTGCACGCAAAAAGGAGACCGATCTCCTGGTAGCAATGAACGGAGAAACTGCGAGAGACGACGTGATGTCAATGACGCCCGGCGCCGCTGTGTTGTATGACGAGCCGCTGAATCTGAGTTCATTGCGCAATGATCTGATTTTTTATTCCGTCCCCTACGACAAGCTGGTTGCGCCAGTTTGCCCGGAAGCCAAGCTTCGCAAGCTGGTAAAGAATATGATTTACGTCGGAGTGGTTGCGCAGCTGCTCAATATCGACATGGCTGAAGTCGAGAAAGCGTTGCGCAAGCAGTTTGCCAAGAAAGTCAAAGCCGCAAACTTGAACTTCGCTGCGGCGCAGGCAGGGTTTGATTATGCGGCTGCCAGTCTGACGAAGAACGATCCCTATCGCCTCGAGCGAATGGACAAGACCCGCGGCAAGATCATTATTGATGGAAATTCTGCTTCGGCGTTAGGTTGCGTTTTCGCGGGTTGCACGCTGTTGAGCTGGTACCCCATAACTCCTTCGTCTTCGCTTGCAGAAAGCATGATCGAGTACCTGAAGCGGTTCCGAATAGGACCGGACGGGAAAGCGACATTCGCAGTAGTCCAAGCCGAGGATGAACTTGCCGCAATAGGAATGGTCCTTGGGGCAGGCTGGGCAGGCGCGCGCTCCATGACCACGACTTCGGGCCCGGGCATTTCCCTGATGGGTGAATTTGCGGGACTCTCTTACTACGCGGAAATCCCTGCAGTGGTTTGGGACATTCAGCGGGTGGGTCCGTCTACGGGGTTGCCGACGCGGACCTCGCAAGGCGATATTTTGTCGACAGCTTTTCTATCTCACGGCGACACCCAGCACATCATGCTCTTCCCTTCCTCGCCGCGCGAATGTTTCGAGATGGGGATGGAAGCATTCAATCTGGCTGAAAAATTTCAGACGCTGGTATTCGTAATGTCCGACCTTGACCTTGGCATGAACAATTGGATGTCGGAACCGTTTACCTATCCCGAAGCGCCGATCGAGCGGGGAAAGGTGCTTTCAAAAGAAGACCTGACCAGACTAGGGCGGTTTTCGCGCTACGAAGATGTGGATGGTGATGGCATTCCCTATCGCACGCTGCCGGGGACGGAACATCCGGCGGCGGCATACTTCACCCGGGGCAGCGGACACAATGCCGCCGCCAATTACAGTGAGCGGCCGGAAGACTACGAGAAGAACATGGAGCGGTTGCGCAAGAAGTTTGATCATGCGCGCTCATTTGTTCCGGCTCCGGTGGTCGAGACCATGCCCAACGCGGAAATTGGGATCATAGCTTTCGGCAGTTCGCATTGGGCGCTGATCGAATCGCGCGATCAGTTGCGCGACGAGAGCAAGCTTGCAACCGATTATCTGCGAGTGCGGGCATACCCCTTTGCTCATGAGATTGCCGACTTCGTGCGGGCGCACAAACGGGTTTATGTAGTCGAGCAGAACCGCGATGCGCAACTGTTCAGCCTTCTGAAATTGGATTTGGATGGGGACCTCGTCCCCAAACTACGCAGTGTGGCCCGGCTGGATGGACTGCCCATGGATGCGCGCTCGGTCACCGATGAAATTGTTTCGATGGAGGGAAAATAATGGCGACAACACCAGCCGCACCAAAAAGCAATCGCCTTGGACTTTCAGTCCTCGATTATCGCGGGGGGAAGAGCACGCTGTGTGCGGGTTGCGGCCACAACGCCATCTCTGAGCGCATTATTGACGCACTTTACGAAATGGGGGTGCAGCCGGAACGAGTAGCAAAATTGAGCGGCATCGGCTGCTCGTCGAAGAGTCCCGCATATTTTCTCGGCCGTGCGCATAGCTTCAACGCAGTTCACGGACGCATGCCTTCGGTAGCGACCGGCGCGGTGCTCGCGAACCGCAGCCTAATGGCTCTAGGGGTCAGTGGAGACGGCGACACCGCTTCCATCGGCCTGGGACAGTTCATGCACCTGATGCGACGGAATTTGCCGTTGATTTACATCATCGAGGACAACGGGGTATACGGCCTGACCAAAGGACAGTTTTCCGCGACCGCGGACATCGGTTCCAAACTCAAGACTGGCGTGATTAACGAACTGCCTGCGATCGACACTTGTGAGCTGGCCATTTCAATGGGCGCGACATTTGTGGGGCGCTCGTTCTCAGGCGACAAAAGACAATTACACGCGATGCTGAAGGCCGCGATCGCGCACCATGGCACCGTCATGCTCGACGTGGTTTCGCCATGCGTGACCTTCAATGACCATGAAGGGTCGACGAAATCCTACAAATACATGAAGGACCACGACGAACCGCTGCAGGAGATTAACTTCATTCCGGTTTTCGAGGACATCGCAGTGGAATACGACCCGGGGACGACCATGGAAGTCACCATGCATGACGGCTCCCGGTTGAGGCTGCGCAAGCTTGAGGAAGACTACGACCCAACCGACAAGATCCGCGCCATCACCCGCTTGAACGAAGCGAAAAAAGACGGCGACATGCTGACTGGAGTGCTCTATGTAAACACTCAGGCGCCGACTTTTCTCGACATGCTGAACATCACCGATCAGCCGCTGGCGACGTTGCCGGCTTCAGTCGTCCGGCCCGGGCGTGAAATCCTGGAACAAGTAATGGAAGAATTGCGGTAGTTCGCAAGGGACTTTCCTGCAAACCGGGGTAAGTACTGGTCCGCGAGCGCTGTGTCCAACCCGTATCCGCCAGATCACATCGAAGCTTCATTCGTTTGACGCGTCGGCGGATCGGGCTATGGATAACCTATTTTCGGACGGCGATACCTACATTTCCCTTCTCTCGGGTCTTGTGATCGGCGGTTACAACGGCGATTTTTCCAAGCCGGCTGAAAATCTCCAACCTTTGTATTCTGAGTTAGAGCAGGTCGCAAGTTTGAGCGAGGAGAGGTTTATTGAATTCCTGAAGCTCGCCGACATGCACCATGTGACCGTGCGAGCACTGCGAGTGGTGCGTAAGTTCGCCGCCGAACAAAACAAGAAACAACTGGAAGACCGGTGCGACACCGCGCTGAGGGCGGAAAAAGCGCGTATCTGGAAGGCAGTGGAGTGGCTTTACGCGATCGTGCAAGCGCTGAATCTAAACGGCTGCCCGGTTTGCGTGATCAAGTCGCTGGACCATTGGCCGGATCTGGGATCCGATCTCGATTTGTACAGCAGCGGCACGCCGGACCAGGTCATGCGCGTGATGCAGACGAAAGTTAAAGCGCAGCTTGAACCCAGAAGCTGGGGCGACCGTCTGGCAAATAAATGGAACTTCCAGGTTCCCGGTCTGAATGAATTGGTTGAAATCCACGTTCGTTATCTAGGGCAGACCGGCGAACAGAAACTGATGGCTGTGCGGGTATTGGAGCGCGCCGTTCCCAGAACCATCAGCGGCCGTACCTTTCCTGTACCGGCTCCGGAGGAGAGGATCCTTATTTCCACACTCCAGCGGATGTACCGGCATTTTTACTTCCGGTTGTGCGACATTGCGGATATCGCCTGGCTGGTAGGAAGCGGCGCGGTGGATTTTGCCGAACTTCGGCGCGGCGCAGAACTGGGCGGAATCTGGCCGGGGGTCGCCAGCTTTCTGGTGATCGTGGCGCGTTACGTTGAAGATCACGGTGGATTCCTCCCCCTGCCCGATGAGGTCATATCCTCGGCGTATTCGCCGTACCTGCGGGTCCAATATCGCGGAAACTTTCTGCGCGTGCCTATGAGACCTGCAGCCGGATTGTATGGATCACAACTGTTAAGCGCTGGGCGACATGGAGACTTGCGCGCCATCTCGAGGCTGCCGCTGCTCCCGCCGTTAGCGGTTTCTGCGCTGGTTGCTTACCGGCTCACAGGAAGCGACAAGGGTGTGTGGTAGCACAGCGTGAGACGGCCCTTTCTTCCCCAACTCAACAAACTTTACGAGCCTTCCTGCAGTCGGAGAAGCTGCAAACCAGGCGCTCGTTGTAGTGATGAGTTCCCACTTTGAGGACCGGCTCATACCTTACGTTGACTGTACAGAATCGACCGGATGGCGGAGCGAAAGATAACTCTGTAAAGTATTGATGTTGTGAGATTTGCCGCCACAATCGTCGTGCGCTCCACCGGCTGAACTCGCGCCCTGCCACGTTTAATCAATCGAGCAAGACTGGGGTCTAAGTTCCAGGCTATCGTGTATCTACCGGCACCTTGATTCAGGAGGAACGCGCCACCATGAGAATCGCAGAAGTAGCTCCGCTATACGAGAGCGTTCCGCCCAAAGGATACGGCGGGACCGAGAGGGTAGTTTCGTGGCTTACGGAAGAACTGGTGCGCCTGGGCCACGACGTCACTTTGTTCGCCAGCGGCGACTCAATGACCACGGCACGGCTGGTTCCCTGCTGCTCCGAGTCACTGCGGCTGGCGACCGGCTGTGCGGACCAACTCGCGCACCACGTGGTGCTGCTCGAAAAGGTGCTGCAAGAGAAGAACAAGTTCGATCTCATTCATTTTCATACCGACTACTTGCATTTTCCCATCAGCTCGCGTGAACGGTACTTGCACGTGACCACGCTGCACGGCAGACTGGACATTCCGGATCTGGCACCGCTTTACGAAATTTATTCGAACATGCCGGTGATCTCCATCTCCGATTCCCAGCGCGATCCATTGCCTCACCTGAACTGGCAAGGCACGGTCCACCACGGATTTCCACCGGAGACGTACACCTGTCATACGAAACCGGGAAAGTACCTGGCGTTCCTTGGCCGCACCTCACCGGAAAAAGGCCTTGACCGCGCTATTGAAATCGCACGGCGCGCCGGAATGCCACTCAAGATTGCCGCGAAAATCGACAAAGTCGATCAGGAATATTTTGATGCGTGCATACGTCCGCTGTTGGATTCGAACGATGTAGAGTTTCTTGGAGAGATTGGGTATCCGGAGAAAAACAAATTTCTCGGCGAAGCTGCCGCGCTGATCTTTCCAATTTGCTGGCCGGAGCCGTTTGGCATCGTTATGATCGAAGCCATGGCCTGCGGAACACCGATTATCGGGTATCCGTTCGGGTCGGTGCCAGAAGTGGTCAAGCACGGGGTCTCGGGTTACGTGGTTTCCGATTTGCAAGGCGCCGTGGAAGCGACCAAACAATTAGACAAATTGGACCGCAAGAAGGTGAGAAAGTACTTCGAACAACACTTTACTGCAAGCCGCATGACACAGGATTACTTGCGAATCTATGAACGCATGGTGGCCCAACGGCTGGTTAACCACAAGAAGCCGCCGCTCAAGGTGGACGATGGAGTCCTGACTTGGATGAAGTTAACGTCTCCCAGCAGTACTACATAGCGACCAAAGCCTCGCCGACCGACGATCGTGCCCGGGTGCTGAAGTACGGCACGATGTTTGCGGTATTCGACCGCCTGGGCGACATTCGCAGCACCGGGATGGGCGAGCAGGGAGTGTTCTTCGAAGGCACCCGGCACCTTTCGGAAATGTCGCTCCGGCTTTGGAGAGAGCGCCCTCTGCTGCTGAGTTCGAATATCGAACCAAACAATTTCCTGTTCACTGCCGACCTGGCAAATCTTGATGTCTCGCGCGAAAACAACGTCGTCATCCATCGCGGGACGCTGCACCTTTTGCGATCAAAATTTCTTTGGCGCGGGTGTTTGTATGAGGAGCTCAAGTTCGTCAACTACGGAATGCAGTCGCTGACCGTGCCAATGGACATCTCCTTCGCCACTGATTTCGCCGACATTTTTCAGGTACGGGGCATGAGCCGCGAGCGCAGCGGGGACATCTTGCCGCCCGAAACGGGTCAGGATTCCATCGTGCTGGGTTGTAGAGGGCTGGACGGAATTCTGCGGCAGACTCGCATTATGTGCCACCCCGCCCCGCAGCAAGTGCTTGAGAGAGAGATGAGGTTTCGATTGGAATTGGGACCCAAGGCGGAGACCACGCTGTGCTTCAACATCGAGTGCGATAACGAATCGACGCGGCGCCGTGAGTTCAGTTATTCGCAAGCGGTGGGGCGGGCAGAAACCGAAATGAAGAGCCTGGTCCGCTCATTGCCTCATATTGCCAGTTCGAATTCCCGCTTCAACGATTGGATAAAGCGATCCAGCGCCGACGTTCAGATGATGACGATTGGAAATCCGGAGACTAATTACCCATATGGCGGCGTGCCCTGGTTCAGTACGGTGTTTGGCCGCGACGGAATCATCACCGCCATGGAGATGCTGTGGGTTGAGCCAGCGATCGCAAAGGGCGTGCTTGAATTTCTTGCCAGCACGCAGGCGATCGAGGTTGACCGTTCACGCGAGGCAGAGCCAGGAAAGATTCTTCACGAAATGCGGCATGGCGAAATGGCAAACCTGAATGAAATTCCATTCGCCCGGTATTACGGAACCGTAGATGCCACACCTCTATTCGTGATGCTGGCAGGCGCTTACTACGAAAGAACCGGCGATCGGGGGCTCATCAAACAGATCTGGCCAAACATTCGTGCGGCGGTGGACTGGGTGAACAATTACGGCGATTTGGATGGAGACGGCTTTGTTGAGTATGCGGCGCACGGTGACCGAGGCTTGATCCAGCAAGGCTGGAAAGATTCGAATGACTCGATTTTCCACGCTGATGGTTCCCTGGCTGAACCTCCAATTGCGCTGTGCGAAGTTCAAGGCTACGTATACGCGGCAAAGTTGGCGGCCGCTCGCCTCAGCAGCGCCTTGGGAGATCAGCAGACCAGTTCGTCTCTCGAAGCACAGGCACTTGAGCTCCGGGACAAATTCGAGGAAGCATTCTGGTGCAAGGACCTCAACATTTACGCGCTTGCCCTCGACGCGAAGAAACGGCCGTGCAAGGTGAGGGCGTCGAATGCCGGACACGCGTTGTTTAGCGGTATTGCTCGTTCAGATCGTGGCCGAGCCCTGGCCGCTTCGCTATTTGCATCTGACTTTTACAGTGGCTGGGGGATACGCACCCTGGCTGCGGGCGAATCGCGTTATAACCCGCTGTCATATCACAATGGGTCGGTGTGGCCCCACGACAATGCTCTTATCGCGAGCGGACTCGCCCGATACGGATTCAAGAATCTCGCCGGTAAAATTTTGCTGGCATTGATGGACGTGAGCAGTCTGCTTGAACTTCATCGTTTGCCGGAGCTGTTCTGCGGACTAGATCGCCGGGAAGGCGAAGGTCCAACCCTGTACCCGGTAGCTTGTTCGCCGCAGTCTTGGGCCGCAGCGGCGTCGTTCTTACTGATTCAATCCTGTCTGGGATTGACTGTCCAAGGACTCCACAACCGAGTGGTTTTCAACCGGCCGGCGCTCCCTGAAGGAATTCCACAGCTTTCCATTCGCGGTCTAAGGGTGGGGGACGCCTCAGTCGACCTGCTATTCGAACGGCAGATCGACACCGTACGCGTGCAAGTCCTAGAAAAACAGGGGGATGTTGAAGTGGTGGCGACACTCTAAGAACCAGCAGCACTCCTTAGTTCCTTTACCGGAATCTTCTGCTCTGCTTACCCCAATTACCGGATAGATAAGCCTCCGGCAGCGGCTTACGTTCGAGATAACCAGTTTGGAGGCGTGCATGACTAGAGGAGTGGTGTTCATGACAGCCACCTTGCTTCTTGCCTCGCTTGGGGCGGTTGCTCAAAACAGCTCGAACCCAGGCGGAGGTGGAAGCGCGTCGGCGCAGGCCACAGCTCCGGCCCAGAACGCTCCGCCGGCAGCACCATCGAGCGATGCCGCGAGACAATCCGCGGCAACAGATACTCAGAGAAATGGCATCGAAAATTCGGTACAGAACGGTTCGCAGCAGGACAAAAGTAAAGCAGAATTACCGCAGACTTCAACGATCCTTCCGCTATTAGGTTTGCTTGGTTTAGGGTCGCTGGTCGCGGGCCTTTTTGCACGCCGTTAGTTCGACTTCTTATATGCAGGTCCGTAGGGCCAGCGTTGTTCGTAGACCGCGCCGCTTTCGACTAGACCGCTCGCAGCTGGTGCTGAAACCTGATCTGTGGCGGCCCTTTCCGAAGAGCAAGAAATCAGAGCTGGTCCGCTCACCTTTCCGCAATCCCAGGCAGATTGCTGCACACGTTCTGATCCTGGTTGGGACCGTGCTCTGTACCTATGTTGTCGGGAGTTACGTCTGGATGTACGCCCAGCAGAAAATTCTGCTGCGACGCTGGAATGAACACGCCGCTGCCAGTTCCCTGACCAAAATTTCTATTCCCAGAATCCAGCTGGAAGACGTCGTCCTCGAAGGCGCATCCAGCCATTCCCTGCTGCTCGGTCCAGCGCATCTCGCGGAAACAGCCGAGCCGGGGGCGTCGGGTAACGTGGTCATCGCCGGACATCGCGACACATTTTTCCGCCACGTGCACAGCCTTCGCTACGGAGACGACATTTACATCGTTCGCGGCAGCACGCGTTTTCACTACGTGGTTAGATCGCGGCGAATCGTGGAACCGACAAATCTCTCGGTGCTACGCCAGACCAACGACGGCGAGCTCACGCTGATCACCTGCTATCCCACGCATGCGATTGGGCCAGCGCCGCAGAGGCTGATTGTTGTGGCGAAGTTGCTGTCTGAACCACTGTCGCCGCCTACATTAGCAGAGAACGTCAGAATTGGCGCACATCTCGGCCACCTATTGTGGAAATCCGACGCGCCGCACTAGATCGGCGAAGCGCGGATCGGAACGGAGAC
>Ga0207665_10001378_pt1 | contig 16369 bp, 9 predicted proteins | sample LARL112metaG_FD_184351 | JGI IMG/M metagenome (GOLD analysis project Ga0207665, IMG submission 184351) | Corn, switchgrass and miscanthus rhizosphere microbial communities from Kellogg Biological Station, Michigan, USA - LAR L11-2 metaG... | ecosystem: Host-associated > Plants > Roots >...
TGCGCGGGAAGGGAACTCCCCAGGCGAGGCGGCTGCGGCTCGCTGAAATATCCTCGAGGCCCGAGTCGATGAGCGACAGCATCTCGTTGCGTCGCGATTTCGGCTGGAGAAAGTCGTCGCTGTCGACCAGCTTCCGGATGCGCTCGGTGTAAGCGCTCAGACGGAAGAACCAGTTCTTCTCTTCCACCCACTCCAGCGTCCGAGTCGGGTGAAGGATGCATTTTCCGTCGGCGATTTCGTTGTCCTGCTTGAATGACTCGCAGCCAACGCAATACCAGCCGGCATACGCCTTCTCGTAAAAGTCGTCCGGCGAGTTCTCGAAGATGCGCTCGATCAGCTCCCGAACACCCGTCTTGTGTGCGGGATCGGTCGTCCGAATGAACTGATCGAAGGAGATGCCGAGCAGCGTCCAGATTTCTTCCGAGCTCTCGGCAACGGCGTCGACCAATTCCTGCGGAGACACTTTGCGCTCGGCGGCCGTCTGCGCGACTTTCTGGCCGTGCTCGTCCATCCCGATCAGGAAATGAACGTCATCGCCTTTCAGCCGGTGATAACGGGCAATTGCGTCGGCTCCGATCTTCTCGAACGCGTGACCCTGATGGGGATCAGCGGTCGCATAATCGATCGCGGTGGTGAGGAAATACTTCGCCAACTATTGACTGCCTGGCTGGTTTGAACCCTCTCCGCCACGCCCGCGTCGTCCACCACGCCGCCCGCGACGACGCTTGCCGGAGCTACCCTCGGGGGCGGGCGATTCGGGATGCGGGATGCGGGATGCGGGAGGCGCGATGTCGCGGTCCGACTCAAGTCCCCGTTCGCCAGGCGGCACAAAGACTGGATGCTCCGCCGTGTATTTGAGCTCGGGAGAGATCTCCTCCGGAAGAATCTCATCCGATCCCAGTTCTTCGTCCTCGACGACTGCAACCTGCGCGACTCCGGAGGCTTCGGTCTCGCGTTTGAATTCGGCGAGGGGAATGGTGCGCATATCACCCTCGACACCGCGCAGCGTGATGCGCTCACGGAAAATGTCGACTGACATCACCTTGGCTTCGCCGGATGGTGTTGCGACGATTCTTCCTTCCTTCGGGAATCGCTTGCGCGACTGAACGTAGAAATCGTGCTCGTAACGCAGGCAGCACATCAGTCGCCCGCAGGCGCCGGAGATTTGCGACGGATTGAGCGAGAGTCGCTGGTCTTTCGCGACGCCCAGGTTCACGGGTCGCAGCTCGGGGAGCCACGATGCGGAACAATACTGTCGGCCGCAGCGGCCGATGCCGTCCAGCCTTTTGGCTTCATCGCGCACGCCGATCTGCTTGAGCTCGATGCGTGTGCGAAACAGCGACGCCAGATCGCGCACCAGATTGCGGAAGTCGACGCGCTTATCCGCCGTGAAGTACAGCGTCAGCTTTTTGCGGTCCCACTGCCACTCGGCGTCTGACAGCTTCATGCCGAGTCCATTGGCGCGGACGCGCTCCATCGCCTTGCGTCGCGCATCTTCGTTCAGTCGATCGAGGTCCTTCGACTGGCTCTTGTCCTTGTCGCTGGCGAGTCGGAGCGCCTTGCGGTCGGGAAGCGATGTACCGCAGCCATGCGAGCAGCCGCCGTTTCGCTTCTGCGCCAGATCGCCTAACGAGTGGATGTAGCCCAGATCCTCACCGCGCTCGACGTCGACGATTACGGCGGCGTTGATCGGTGGCGGATCGGGATAATCCCAGAGAAAGAACTCCTTACGATTGCCTTTGAAGGCGACTTCTACGAGATGGGCCAAAAGCTACTCCTGCCACGCGCCCATACGCAGGAATTTCTGCCGGCGGCGTCGCACAAGTTTTTCGGGCCGCATCTTCCGCAGCTCCTCGAGGTGCTTACAGAGCACGGCCTGCAGCGATTTTGCAGCGGCCTCGTGATCAGCGTGCGCCCCGCCCTTCGGTTCGGGGATGACTTCGTCGATGACCTTGAGCTCGAGCAGCTCGGGTGCGGTGATCTTGAGCGCACTCGCTGCCTTCTCACGCATCTCCGGACTCTTGGCGTCCTTCCAGAGAATCGCCGCGCAGCCTTCGACCGAGATGACGGAATAGACTGCGTTCTCCATCATCAGCACGCGATCGGCTACGCCCAGGGCGAGCGCTCCACCGGATCCGCCCTCGCCGATCACAGTCGCAATGATGGGAACCTGAAGCTGGCTCATCTCGTAGAGATTGCGCGCGATCGCCTCTGACTGGCCGCGCTCCTCGGCGCCGAGTCCGGCCCATGCGCCCTGGGTGTCGATGAAGGTCAGCACCGGAACGTGAAATTTCTCGGCGAGCTTCATGAGGCGCAGCGCCTTGCGATAGCCCTCGGGGTGGGGCATACCGAAGTTTCGTTTGAGCTGCTCCTTGGTATCACGCCCACGCTGATGCCCGATCACCATCACAGTGTCGTCGTCGAGACGAGCCCAGCCCGCGATGATCGCCGCATCATCGCGGAAAGCGCGATCGCCGTGGAGCTCGATGAAATCGGTGAATGCAAGCTTGATGTAATCGGCGGAGAAGGGGCGCTTCGGGTTGCGTGCAACCTGGACGCGTTGATAGGGCGTGAGGTTTTTGTAAACCTCCTCGCGCAGATCGAGAAGCTTGCGCTCGAGAGGCTCGATTGCCTCAGCGACGCTGAGCTGACTATCGCCCGCGGTCTTCTTGATCTCGTCGATCTGCCGTTCCAGCTCGGCGATCGGCTTTTCGAACTCGAGTTGTGTTGCTGATGCCACTGTCAGCTCCCCCGTTGGAGACTAACGGAAGAATCGCCCAGAATATTACGCAACTCGGTCAGCGCCGCACCATCTGTCGCCAACTTGAGGGACCGCGAGCGCAGCCTGACCTGGGCGCCGTTGGCGTCGCTCCACCGAAATTCGATCGGCGCCGAGCCCGGATACGTCTCGACGATTGCCCGGACATCCGACATCACATCCTTGGAGTATGAACCCTTCGCGATGTCTATCGCAACCGTGACCGTGCCCTCCGACCGCAGCTCGGCGAGCTTCTTGGCGTCCTCGACGACGAACAGAGGATTTTCGGCAGTCTCATCCCGCTTTAGATAGGCGCCGGTAATCAGCATCGGTACGTCGGAGCGAATGCGATCGTTGATCGCGAGCCATTTCTCGTTGAACACGACGACCTCGGCGGAGCCCGAGAAATCCTCGATCGTCAGGCGCGCGAACTCCTGGCCTGTTCGTTTGCTCAGCTGACGTTTGATACTGGTCACCACGGCGGCGAGCTTCATCTGCTCCGGCCGCCACTGACCAAGGTCGGAGACGAGGTGCGTCGCCCAAATCTCCGCTTCGGTGCGATAGTTCTCGAGCGGATGGCCGGAAATATAGAAGCCGAGTATTTCCTTTTCCTTGGCAAGGCGCTCGGATTCCTTCCATGGCTCGACGTTGGGCAAAACATGCTGGGTTTCGATTGCTTTCGCGTCTCCGCTCGACGGACTTCCAAACAGCGATGCCTGGCCGGTGAGGATGTCTTCCTGCCGCAACGAAGCCTCGCGGATGGCGACGTCGAGCGCCGCATAGAGCTGTGCGCGATGACCGCCCAGCGAATCAAGCGCGCCTGCCTGGGCGAGCGCTTCGAGGACGCGTTTGTTGCACACGCGAAGATCGATTCGCTCGCACAGATCGAACAGGGAGCGGAAGGCGCCGCCCTGGGCGCGCGCTCCGAGAATTGAATCGATTGCAGCGCGCCCGACATTTCTGATACCGCCGAGGCCAAAGCGAATCTTCGTATCGCCGACGACGGTGAACTTGTAGCCCGATTCGTTGACATCGGGCGGAAGAATCTCGAGGCCCGGCTCCTTTACGCCGGGAACGTGCAGCTGACGCGCCTCGTTGATGTATTTGACGACGTTGTCGGTATCGCCGATCTGCGACGATAAAAGCGCAGCCACGAAGTCCGCCGGGTAGCGGGTCTTCAGCCACGCGGTGTGATACGAGATGATCGAGTAAGCAACCGAGTGTGACTTGTTGAAACCGTAACGACCGAACGTCTCGATCTGGCTGGCGATCTCCTCGATGATGGTCGGATCGTAGCCGCGCGTGATCGACTTCTCGATGAACTTGCCGAGCTCCTGGCGAATCAGCTCAGCATCCTTCTTACCGACTGCCTTGCGCAGCACATCTGCTTCGGCGAGGGAGATTCCCGCGAGCACCTGCGCGATGCGCATCACCTGCTCCTGATAGGTGATGACACCGTAGGTGCTCTCGAGGATCGGCTTGAGCTCGGGCAGGATGTAGCTGACGGGCTCCTCGCCGCGTTTCCGTTTCATGTAGACGCGGTGCATGCCGGCGTCGAGGGGCCCGGGGCGCATCAGTGCGTTCGAAGCGACGAGGTCGTCGAATCGGTCGGCGCGAATGCTCTTCAGGATATCAGTCGCCAGCGGCGATTCGAACTGGAACACGCCGACGGTGCGGCCCGCACGCAGCATCCGATAAGTCTCGGGGTCATCAAGCGGCAGCGAATCGAGATCGGGTGCTGATCCTGTCCGCTCCTTGATCGAGCGAAGGGTGTCGCTGATGACGGTCAGCGTGGTGAGACCGAGGAAGTCGATCTTCAGCATGCCCGCGCGCTCGAGCGCGTTCATGTCGTATTGAGTTACGACAACGCTCTCCTCGCCACCGTTCCCGGCACCAGAACCTTTTGAAGCCTGGGTGCAGATCGGGACGTACTCGTCGAGGGGACCGGGAGCGATCACGATGCCGGCGGCGTGGACGCCAGCGTGTCGCGAGAGACCTTCGAGCTTTTGCGCGTAGTCGAGCAGTTGACGATACCGCTCTTTTCGCTCGCGAACTTCGGGGGCGTCGTCCTTACGGATCTGATAGAACTCGCGGATCTCCGGGATCTTCTCCTTCGCCTCACCGACCGTAAGCGAGAAGTTCGGATGATTCGGGACCAGCTTGGCGAGGTAGTCCGTTTCTGACGGTGTGAATCCGAGGGTACGACCGACGTCCTTGATCGCGGCGCGCGATTTCAGTGTACCGAAGGTGATGATCTGTCCGACTGAATCGCGTCCGTACTTCTGGCGAACGTACTCGATCACTTCGCCGCGACGTTCGAAGCAGAAGTCGATGTCGATGTCGGGCATCGAGACGCGATCCGGATTGAGGAAGCGCTCGAACAGCAGGTCGAACTCGAGTGGATCGACGTCGGTGATGCGCAGCGAATAGGCGACCAGCGAGCCGGCGGCTGACCCGCGACCGGGTCCGACGGGAATTCCTTTTTCGCGCGCAGCCTTGATGAAGTCGGCGACGATGAGGAAGTAGCCGGCGTAGCCCGTCTTGGTGATGACGCCAAGCTCGTAATCGAGTCGCTCGCGAACATTGGTCGGTAAATCGTTGCCATATCGCTCACGCGCACCCGCTTCTGCGAGTTGAACGAGAAGATCATTCTCGGTCTTGAACTCGCTGGGCAGCGGGAACGCGGGAACGCGGTACTGCTTCGAGAACTGGATCGCGCTGTCTTCGGCGATACGAAGAGTGTTCTCGAGAACATCCTTTCGATCCGGGAAGGACTGCGAGATCTCGGGCGCGCTCTTGAAGTAGAGGCCTTCGTCGTAGCGCATCCGATTATTGTCGGAGAAATCCTTGCCGAGTCCGATGCAGAGGAGGACGTCGTGGGCGTCGTGGTCGTCCCGCGTGAGGAAGTGCGCGTCGTTGGTGGCGACCACAGGCAGGTTCAGGTCGCTCGCAAGCGAAAAGATCTTCTTGTTTAGCGCAGCTTGTCCGTCAGAGTCATGCGCCTGGACTTCGAGGAAGTAGCGATCCTTGAAGACGTCGGCGTACCATGAAGCGACGCTTTTCGCTTGCTCGTACTCGTCGCACTGCAGGTGGTGGGCGATCTCACCGGCCATGCACGCGGAGGAGACGACGATTCCCTCGTTGTATTTGGCGAGCAGCTCTCGATCGACGCGTGGTTTGGCGTAGAACCCTTCCGTGTAGGCGAGGGAGGAGAGCTTCACTAGATTCTTGTACCCTGTCGAGTTCTGGGCGAGCAGAACCAGATGGAAATAGGGCTTACCGCGGTCGCCGCCGACGCGATCGCGTGCGCGTCGATCCCCCGGCGCGACGTAGGCTTCCATGCCGATTATGGGCTTAATGCCCGCTTTCTTGGCTTTTTCCTGGAACTCCCACGCCGCGTGGAGGTTACCGTGGTCGGTAATGGCGAGGGCTGGTTGTTCGAACTCGAGCGCCCTTGCGATCAGGTCATCGATCCGGTTGGCGCCGTCGAGGAGGGAGTATTCTGAGTGACAGTGAAGGTGAACGAAGGACACGTGGTAAGATAATGCGGCGCGGATTGGTGGCGATAGCGGCCGCGCTCGGCGTGCTGTGGCTAATTTCTGCTCCCACAGCCTGTTACCTCAGTCGCGGCGCCTGGGAAGAGGCGAAGATTCTGCATCGGCGTGAGCCGATTCCCGATGTAATTCGGTCTCCGGGCACGCCGGCTGGCGTGCGTGAGAAGCTAAAGGTCGTTTTGGCGGCTCGAGAATACGCAAAAGACAGCCTCAAGCTGCGTACTAAAGACAGTTTCACGACATATTCGCGCCTTGATCACGACACTCTAGTGCTTGTGGTGTCGGCCGCCTACCGGGATACACTCAAGCCCTATACATGGTGGTTCCCAATCGTCGGAACTGTCCCGTACAAAGGCTACTTCGATTTCGGAGCTGCGCAGCGTGATGCCAAGAAATTATACGACAAGGGCTTCGACGTTTACGTGCGGCCCTCCGACGCGTTCAGCACCCTCGGATTTTTCAACGACCCGCTGCTCAACACCACGCTGCGCGCCGACTCGCTCACTCTTGCCAACACCGTCATTCACGAAGTCACGCACAACACTTTCTACGCGGCAGGCCAGGCGCCCTTCAACGAGTCGTTTGCAATGTTTGTCGGCGCGCGCGGCGCAGCGGCATTCTTCCGATCGCGCGGTCAGGAAGCGGCTGCCCGTCGCGTCGAGGCAGAGTGGGATGACGACAAACTGCTCGCCAGCTTCTGGTCGCGCGTGATTGTCTCGCTCGATTCAGCTTACGCGGCGCACCCGGAAAGCAAAGCCGCGCGCATCGTCGCGCGCGACAGTGTATACGCGCACGCGCGGACACAACTCGTCAAAGAGATCGCGCCGCAATTCAAAACGATCAATCCGGTTTACGCACAGCGGGTCACCCTCAACAATGCAGCGTTGCTGGCGCGACGCGTGTACGCCACCGATCTCGACGTTTTCGACCGCGTCTACGCGCGGGAAGGTCACGATCTCAAGCGCACCATCGGCAGGGTCATCGCTCTGGCGAAGTCCGATCCCAGGCAGCCATTTGCCGCCCTTCGCAAATGGGCGATGTAGCGTCCATAGAAATGAGGGGCGTGCTGACAATCGCCGCCTGATTCTCGCCGACTACGTCTAGGCGGCTGTTTTCCACCGCCTCCTCGGGGAAATCCCTTGCGCGACGGGATTTAATCCCTACACTTCGGCTGTTAAGGCGGGACTGCTACCTCTTCGTTGAGCATTGACGAAGGCTGGGACCAGACGCCTGCATGCAGATTGTCACGGGCTGACAATCGATTGCAGTGTGGAAGAGCGATGCGACGCTCCCCGCTAGCTGACGCAGTTCCCCGAGCTAGAGGGTCCACGAATGCGGAAGGCTGTCCGATTCGACCCGCCAGTGCGCATCTGCGCGCACCCCAACACATCCGGCTTTGCACGACGCACAACCGCGCCGTTGAAAGTGCGACGTGACACCCGTCACGCTGCGGTAACACATCTGGCAAGCACGGAGGCAGTATGAACCAACTCGTACGAAATCTGTTTCGACGGCATGGTGCCGTGGCGGCGTTGCTTTTTGGCGTCGCATCGCTCGCTCGCGCGCAGGAGCCAGGCACCATTGCCGGTCGCGTCGTCGACGCAGCGTCGAACGCGCCGATACCAGCGGCGCAAGTCGTCCTCGTCGGCACGACTCGCGGAGTAGTTGCCGGAGATGACGGTCGATTTAGAATCGCCGGAGTCCGACCGGGCCAATACACGGTGCGAGCACTCCGGCTTGGATATCAGGCGTCTGCGCAGACCGTCGACGTCACGGCAGGTGGGACAATCGACGTCAATTTCTCACTCGCGCCAGCCGCGGTGAGCCTCGAGGAGGTAGTGACAACCGCGACTGGTGAGCGCGAGCGCAAGCGCGAGATCGGCTCCGCCGTGTCGACGTTGCAGCCCGCAACGGAACAAGTCGCCGCTGCGCAGAATGTGAGTCAGCTGCTCGCCGGGAAAGTACCGGGCGTTGACATTCAACAAGCAGGCGGAACGGTGGGTACCGCGTCACGCATCAGAATCCGCGGTGCAAACTCGATCTCGTTGACCAACGAGCCGCTGATCGTCATCGACGGCATCCGCTTCAACAACAACGTTGGCCAGAGCGGAACGACCGGATCGACAACGATTGGTGTTGGTGGCCAGGTACCCTCCCGCTTCAACGACCTCAATCCAGAAGACATCGAGACCTACGAAGTACTGAAAGGTCCAGCTGCCGCCGCGCAGTACGGGACGGCTGCCGCAAACGGCGTCATCCAAATCACGACCAAACGCGGTCGCTCTGGCAAGCCGCGGTGGACGACATTCGTCGAAGGTGGGCAAATAAAAGACGTGACTGATTACCCGGCCAATTACCTGCGGGTTGCCAACGAACGCAACACAAACGGCTCGCGCAGAGCGTGCACCCTCGACAGCCAGACGCGTGGGTTGTGCACGCCGAATCCCGACTCGCTGTTGATCTTCAATCCGCTGGTTGCGAACAGCCCGTTCATCAACGGTCATCGTGGCGCGTACGGCGCCAGCGTCAGCGGCGGGACAGACCAGGTCACCTACTACATCTCGGGTAATTACGACCGCGAACAGGGCGTGTTCGAGGTGAGTCAGGATCAGCGCGCATCCGGTCGCGCCAATCTGTCAATGCAGCTGCGCGACAACTGGAACGTGCAGGTGGGCTCGAGCTATCTCGCTGGCCACACTCGTCTCCCGCAAAACGACAACAACGTGCTCGGCGTAGTATCCTCGGGATTGTTGGGCAACGCGTTCGACGACCCTGTTGCACACGGATATCTGAGCGGGCAGATCCCACAGGCGATTTATGCGATCAACACCCGCCAGGATGTGAACCGGTTCGAGAATACTCTCAACACATCATACCAGCCGCTGTCATGGCTGACAGCAACGGGCGTGGCCGGCCTGGACTATCTGAATCGCTACGACAATGAGGTAGTTCCGCCGAACCAGGTGGTGTTTGGATCATTGCCCGACGGTCAACGGACATCAAACCCTTATCAGATATACAACTACAGCGCGAATGCGACGCTGTCGGCGGCGTTCAATCCGTTCAGCGGGATCAAGTCGACGACGAAGGTGAGTGGTCTGTTCAACAAGGAGCTCATTCGCGGGACGCAGGCATTTGGCGCGAAGCTGCTCTCCGGAACCACATCGTTGAGCGGAACTACGGCGCGATTTGCCGTTTCGGAAACCAACACCGACAACAAGACTGCCAGCAAGCTCATTCGCGAGGATCTGGCGTTCCGCGATCGAATCTTCCTGAGCGGTGCGGTCAGGAACGACAAGAACAGCGCGTTCGGACAGAATTTCGGAAGCATCAACTATCCGTCGGCAACGTTGTCATGGGTAGTCAATGAGGAGCCGTTCTTCCCGAAGAGCAATTTCTTCAACTCGCTCCGTTTGCGCGCGGCAAGCGGAAAGTCGGGGCAGAAACCGAACTTCCGCGACGCGATTACGTTCTTCAACGCGCAGACGGTGACGGTCAGCGGGACCGATGTAGCCGGTATTGTGGTCGGCGGCACTGGAAATCCGAATCTGAGACCGGAACGGTCGAGAGAAACGGAGCTCGGTTTCGATGCCGGCTTCTTTGGTGAGCGAATCGGATTCGAGTACACACACTACAACAAGAAGACGGACGACCTTCTGATTGCCGTACCGCTGCCGCCTTCGTTGGGCCTGACGACGACTCAGTTCAAGAACCTGGGGACAGTGAAAAACACCGGCAACGAATACGTATTGAACGCGAAGGTGCTCGACATCGACCCGGCGGCTTTTGATATCACCTTCGCCGGTTCAACCAATAACAACACCCTGGTTTCGTTGGGCGAGTTGTCCCCGGGTGTGCCGGTGCCGGCAATCATCGTCAATACACAGCAGCAGCACCGCGAAGGCTATCCACTGGGCGGTTACTGGCAGCGAGCGATCACCTTCAGCGACGCCAATGGTGACGGCATCATCTCGCGCTCGGAGATGACACTCACCGATACCGCAGTCTATCTCGGCAACCCGCTACCCAAGGTGCAGTACGCTATCACGCCGACCTTGACACTCATGCGCTTCTTCAGGGTGTCTGCGCTGTTCGATCACAAGGGTAACTACAAGCTGTTCAACAACACTCGCCGGTTCCGTTGCAGCTTCGGCAACTGTCAGGAGGCGTATGACCCGAAGGCGCCGCTGGCAGATCAGGCTGCTTCGATCGGCATCTCGCTGGGCACCGACGCCGGTTACATCGAGAATGCGTCGTTCACCAAGCTGCGTGAGCTGTCTTTCACGCTGATCGCGCCGGAGTCCTTAACGCGTGCATTCGGCGGACGAAACATGTCGCTCACCGTCGCCGGGACCAATCTGCATACGTGGACGAAGTACACCGGGTTCGATCCCGAGATCAATTCGACGCCCGGAGCGAACTTCAGCACGTCTGATTTCCTGACGCTGCCGCCGACGCGTAATTGGGTTGTTCGCCTGACGACGAATTTCTGATGCCGACCTCAAACTGCGAGAAACCACAAATGAGCTATATAAACTCGAGCAGGCAGCGGCGGCTTGCGCTGACGAGGGGACTTGGCCTTGTCACCGTCGTAACCGTCATTGCCTGCAATACAGAAAAGCTTCTGGAAGTGAATGACCCCGACGTAGCGCGACCGGAGGCGCTGAGTGGAGTTACCGCGCTCCCAACGTTGCGCAATGGAGCGATTGGAAACTTCGGCGTCGCCTATAACGGCGGTGTGTCCGACGTGGCGCAGGTGCACATCGCGGCGCTCCTCTCTGATGAATTCATCAACACAGAGACGTTTCCAACCCGGATCGAGATTGACCAGCGTGCAATCAGCCTGACCAACACAAGTCTGGCGAACAACGGTAATACAGGCGGCGGGACGTACTTTGACATCAACCGCGCACGTGCGTCGGCAGACTTCGCGGTAGACGCCTACAAGGAATTTGCGAAGACAGCCGCAGACAGCACCGGATACCCGGAAGTCCTCTCGCTAAGCGGGTTCACTTACGTGCTGTTCGCCGAGAATTACTGCGGTGCCGTTCCGGTGAGCAAACAGGAAGCAGATGGATCGTTCACATTCGGCGCGCCGGAGACGACCAACACTCTTCTCGACAGCGCGATATCCAAGTTCAACCAGGCCCTCGCCGTTACAGGCGCTCCGTTGACTGCGACGTTCCGCAATCTGGCGTCGATCGGAAAGGGTAGAGCACTGGTCGATAAGGGCGATTATGCTGGTGCCGCGACCGCTGTTGCAGGTGTGCCCACGACTTTCCAGTACAACTACCTTCACTCCGAGACCAGCGCGCGCCAAAACAACGGCACCTGGGCACTGACTCAAAGCGTGGGGCGGTTTGGAGAAGCTGATGCGGAAGCCGCAGTGGGTCTGCCCTTCGCATCAGACGGCGACCTGAAGAGCACGACGGGACCGCACGATCCACGCGTCGCAGACAGTCTTGCGCGTCGCGGCTCGAACGCGAACCCGAAAGGCTTTGACGGGGCGACGAACCAAATGGTGCAGGCGAAGTATCCGCTGCGCTCTTCGTCGATCACCATCGCCGATGGCGTGGAAGCAAGGTTGATCGAGGCGGAGGCTGCACTGGCCACCGGCGACGCCGCAGGCGCGCTGACGATCCTCAATGGTCTTCGCAGCAACGGCGCGCTGCTTTCGTTGCGTGGATATGGGGCGACTTCGCTGCCACCGCTGGCGCTGCAGGCGACCACCGCCGGCCAGGTCGATCAGCTGTTCAAGGAGCGCGCTTATTGGCTTTATCTGACGTCACATCGCCTCGGCGACCTGCGACGCCTGATTCGGCAGTACGGTCGTGCGGTGAATACCGTGTTCCCCAACGGCGCCTACTTCAAAGGCGGAACCTACGGAACCGATGTCAACATTCCGGTACCGCAACAGGAACAGAACAATCCAAACTACGTTCCAGGCTCCTGCAAGAAGGACCAGGCGTAACGGAGGTTGAAAAGAAAAACCGCCGCAGAGTACCGCGGCGGTTTTTTTTACCCAGCCGGCTAACCGCCTGACGCTTCCCAGGTGTGAATGTAGATCACGCCGGCTGAGGCGTTGGTTCCCTGTGACTCGGTTCCCGATATTCCGTTGAGGATCTCGATGCTGGAAATCGCGTCGCATGGCAGATCGCGCAGAGCGCTGAAGTCGCTGATGCGTGCGCCATCGACGACGATCATTGGAGAGTCCGAATCCGCCATGTTGATGGTGCTGCGCCCGCGTCGCGTCTTGATCCCGCGAGGGCGGCCATAGCGATCCTGATAAAAGTCGTAGCGCCGTGCTTTTGCGCGCAGAAAATCCCACGCGTTGGTGAAACCCGAATGCGCTATTTCTTCGGCGTTGAATGTCTGTGATTGCGACGCCGCCGACTCGGCCGAACGGCGCGGTGCAGTGGCGCAGGCGACCAGAGACGCTGCGACAGCGAGCACTGAGGAGACAAAAATCGCTCGGCGCATCCAACCTCCCTGGAAGCGGCCGTTGTATTCCAAGCTACCCGCCGAATCGCGATCTGAGAAGAGCGCGCAGATCGAGTAACGGCTGTTTCTTCACGTCTTCCTGTGCGGCGGCGACGATGTTGTCAGTCGAGACCGAGACGCGCTGCATGTTGTCGCGAACGCCACGATCGATGAAGCGGCAGAGCTGATCGATGGAATACTCCGCGCCGCGCCGTGACGAATACGCATTGAGAGGATAGGTGACGCTCAGGTGATTCCGTGCGCGCGTAAGCGCGACGTACATGAGTCTGCGCTCCTCTTCTGTCTCTTCCTCGCTGTTGAGACAGCGCGCTGATGGGAACCAACCATCGACAGCCCAGATCACGAAGACGGCGTCCCACTCCTTGCCCTTGGCAGAATGTGCAGTGCTGAGAACGAGCGCGTCTTCATCGTCTTTCGTCCCGCCCGGGAGATCCTGCGTCGCCTGCGGAGGCTCGAGTGCCAATGCGGAGAGAAACGACGCGCGATCGGGATAGCCGGCGGCGATAATCTGGAGCTGGTCGAGGTCAGCCAATCGCGGCTCGACACGGTCGTAGCGCTCGCGCAGAATGCTGTCGTATAGGAGGCGAACGCGGGTGATATCGGCGGCGACCTGAGCCCGGTCCAAAGTCGGCGCCGAGCGTAGTCCGTCGAGAAGCTCGACGAGTGCGGTGTGGGCGACGCGAGCACGCGGCGGCGGCTTGTATCGGCCGAACGCATTGGATTCCCACGCAGCCGCTGCCATCGTATCGATCGCGGCGCGCGCTGTTGCATCGCCGATTCCCGGCAACAGCAGCAGGATGCGGTACCAGCTCACCTCATCCCGCGGGTTCTCCAGAATTCTCAGAAACGCAAGAACGTCCTTGACGTGCGCGGCTTCGAGGAACTTGAGCCCACCCCACTTCTCGAAAGGAATCTTCCGATTCGTAAGCTCGATCTCCAGATCCGCCGACATGTAGCCCGCGCGGAACAGCACCGCGATGTGATTGAGGGGAGTTCCTTCCTCGTGCAGCTCCAGAATCCGATCGACAACGAATTGCGTCTGCTGCTGCTCATCGCGGGCTGCGACGAGCCACGGCAGCTCACCACCCGTACGAACGGTGAAGAGATTTTTGGTGAAACGCTCGGCGGCGCGCGAGATCAGCGTGTTGGTAACGTTGAGAATCGGCTGGGTGGAGCGGTAATTCTGCTCGAGCGCGACGACTGTTGCGCCGGGAAACTGCTTCGGAAAGTCGAGAATGTTTCTGAAATTCGCGCCGCGGAACGAGTAGATGCTCTGGGCATCGTCACCCACCACGCTGATGTTGCTGTGGGTCCTGCACATACCGCGAAGAATTCGCGCCTGGAGAACGTTGGTGTCCTGGTATTCATCGACGAGGACATGGTCGTAAAGCCCCGCGATCTTGTTTCCCAGCTCCGGTGATGCTTCGAGCATCAACGCCCAGAACAGCAACAGATCATCGTAGTCGACGAGATTGCGCTCGGTTTTACGACGAGTGTAGTCGGCGTAGATCCTGGCGAAGTCCTCCAGATAATCGACGAACTGCGGGTAGGAGTCGCGGACGATATCCTCGACCGAGATGCCCGTATTGATGTGTCGCGAGTAGACGTACTGAAGCGTTTCCTTCTTGGGGAAGCGCTTGCCCTTTGAAGCGTAGCCGAGCTGGGCGCGCGAAAGCTGCATTAGATCTTCGGCGTCGCCCTGATCCATGATCGTAAAATCCTTGGGCAACCCTGCCGCCTGGCCGTAGCGACGCAGCAATCGATGCGAAGTGGCGTGGAATGTCCCGCCATGGACGCGCTTGCTGTTGCTGCCCACCAGACGCTCGGCCCGCGACAACATCTCCTGTGCCGCCCGACGCGTGAATGTAAGGAGGAGAATCCGGTCAGCGGGAACACCGCGCTCGAGCAAGTGCGCAACCCGATACACGAGTGTGCGCGTCTTTCCGGTACCAGCGCCGGCGATGATCAGCAGGGGTCCGTCGCCGTGTGTCGCAGCGGCAGCCTGTTGCGGGTTTAGCTCAGCGGCGAAATCGCGCGGCGTACCTCCCGTCGAATCAGCGATTGGACGGGGCGGGTAGACCTTGAGGGTGTCCATCAGGCGACGGTTTCGAAGAGTGCTGCGCGGGAAGTGACGACTGCGGTGAGATCGAACGCTTCGGCGAACTTCGCCGTGACGCGATCGCGAACGTCCTGCTGCGCGACGTCCTCGAGGCCGAGTTCGCGCGCGATGGAGGTCATGACGACACCATCGATGCCGCAGGGCACGATGAGATCGAAGTAGGAAAGATCGGTGGTGACGTTGAGCGCGAAGCCGTGCCAGGTAACCCAATCGCGTGCGTGGACGCCGATCGACGCGATTTTCCGTCCCCGAGTCCAAACGCCGGTGAACGCGGTGTTGCGCTCGCCCGGGATTCCGTAATCAGCAAGAGTATTGATCAATCCCTCTTCGATCTTCCGCAGGTACCAGTGCAAGTCCTCCCGATGCCGCTTGAGATCGATGATCGGGTATCCGACAAGCTGACCGGGTCCGTGAAAGGTGACGTCGCCGCCGCGCTCGACCTCGAACAGTTCGACTCCTTTGCTTTGCAGGAACTCCGGCGAGGAAACGAGGTTCTTCTCCTTGGTGCCGCGGCCGAGTGTGACGACCGGTGGATGTTCGACGAGCAGCAATACGTCCTGCGGGATAGTGCCCGAGATCCGATCGCGGGCAATGCTGCGCTGAAGCTCGAGTGCGTCGCCATAGGGCAGGCGACCGAGCGTAACGGTCCATAACTCTCTCTCAGCCACGGCGCATCACCACAATCACGCGTCCAGCACCATTCCCATTGAATCGAGCACTGCCTGATCGATCGCTTCGGATAGCGTCGGGTGCGCATGGATGGCGAGGGCGACCTCCTCGACGGTGAACTCGTTTTCACGGGCGACGGCGAGCTCGTGGATCATCTCGGTCGCGTGTGCGCCGATAATGTGGGCGCCGAGTATCTCACCGTATTTGGCGTCGCGAATGACTTTGACGAAGCCTTCCGTCTCGCCCGAGGTGCGTGCGCGGCCGCTAGCCATGAAAGGGAATTTGCCGACCTTGTAGTCGATCTTCTTTTCCCTGACCTGCGCTTCGGTCATCCCGATTGACGCGACTTCCGGATGGCAGTATGTCGCACTCGGGATGTTGCCGTAGTTCACCGGATGCACGTGCTTCTGGCCGGCGAGATACTCCGCGAAGACGACGCCTTCGCGCATTCCCTTGTGGGCAAGCATTGGTGGACCAGCGACGTCGCCGATTGCGTAAATGCCTTTGACGGAGGTCTCCATTCGCTCGTTGATCTTGATGAAGCCGCGCTCGGTCATCTGGATGCCGGCTTCCTTTATTCCGATGTCTTCAATGTTTGGCGCGCGACCGGCGGCGACAAGGACTTTTTCGACCTCGAGTGGCTGTTTCTTCCCGCCGACCTCGACGTTCATGGTGACGGAGCTCTTGCCGACCTTCACGTCGCTGATCTTCGCGCCCGAAAGGACATCGATCTTCCGCTTCTTGAAGCTGCGGGTGAGCTCGGTGCTG
>Ga0207665_10001379_pt1 | contig 16369 bp, 10 predicted proteins | sample LARL112metaG_FD_184351 | JGI IMG/M metagenome (GOLD analysis project Ga0207665, IMG submission 184351) | Corn, switchgrass and miscanthus rhizosphere microbial communities from Kellogg Biological Station, Michigan, USA - LAR L11-2 metaG... | ecosystem: Host-associated > Plants > Roots >...
TCGAGGGCGGCACTTGGTCCGAATGCATGGCCATTCTCCGTCATGAGGCTGGCCATGCCGTGCAGCACGCCTACCAGCTGCAACGCCGCCGGCGCTGGCAGCGGCTGTTCGGCCCGTCCTCGAAGCACTACCCGCGCTACTACCGGCCCAATCCGGCCAGCCGGCGTTATGTCCAGCATCTCCGGCTCTGGTATGCGCAGAGCCACCCGGACGAGGATTTCGCTGAAACCTTTGCAGTGTGGCTGCGGCCACGCTCGAACTGGCGGACGCGCTACGCCGGCTGGCCGGCGCTGAAGAAGCTCGAATATGTCGACGAACTGATGGGCGAAATCGCAGGCAGGCGGCCGCCAGTCGCGACGCGGGAGCGCGTCGACCCGTTGCACGAGCTCAGCCAGACGCTTGGCGAACACTACCAGAAAAAGCAGGCGTTCTACGCCTTCACGCCACCGAAGACTTACGACCGTGACCTCTCCCGACTCTTTTCCGCCGACCCGCGGCATCGCCGGGGGCAACCGGCTTCGACCTTCATCAGGCGGCATCGCGCCCACATCAGGCAGCTGGTTGCGCAGTGGACGGGAGAGAATCAGCTTACACTGGATGCCGTGCTTGACGACATGATCTCCCGCTGCCGCGAGCTCGATCTGCGTGCCGTCGGCTCCGATCGGAAGCTTTTGATCGACTTCACCGTCCTGCTGACCGCCAAGACCATGCACGCGTTGTTCGGTCCGTCGCGGCGCAAATGGATCGCCTTATGAGACGCCTGCGCGTTCTGGTGCTCATGCATACGGACTTTGTGCCTCCGGACTCTACCGACGGATACACCGCGCGCGAAATCAACGAATGGAAAACAGAATACGACGTCGTGAGTACCTTGCGCGCGGCCGGCCATGACGTTCGCCCGCTCGGCGTGCAGGAAGAAATCAAACCGGTGCGCGACGAGATCGAAAGCTTCAAGCCGCATGTGGTATTCAACTTGCTGGAGCAGTTTCACCATGAACCGGTGTATGACCAGCACATTCCAAGCTTTCTCGAGCTGATGAAGATCCCCTATACCGGGTGCAACCCGCGCGGCCTGATCCTGGCGCGCGGCAAGGACCTGTCCAAAACATTGGTGCACCATCGTCGGATCGCGGTGCCGGCCTTCGCCGTATTCCCGATGCGCCGCAAGGTCAAACGACCGGCGCGCCTTGCGCTGCCACTGATCGTCAAGAGCCTGAACGAGGATGGATCGCGGGGGATCGCGCAGGCATCCATCGTTGATACGGACGACAAGCTCGCGGAGCGCGTCGCCTTCATCCATGAGCGGGTCGGAACGGCCGCCATCGCCGAGCAATATATCGAGGGACGCGAACTCTATGTCGCCGTGCTCGGCAACAACAGGCTGCAAGTGCTGCCGGTTTGGGAATTGAAGTTCGGCACCATGGGCGGTCAGGCGATCGCCACCGAGAAGGTCAAACACGATCTTAGTTACCAGGAGCGCGTCGGAATTGTAGATGGGCCGGCCAAGAACCTTACGCCGGAGGTATCCGCCCTTATTCAGCGAACAGCGAAACGCATCTACCGAATACTGGGGCTCGATGGGTACGCCCGCATCGACTTTCGCCTCTCTGCCGACAGTACTCTGTATTTCATCGAAGCGAACCCCAATCCGGAAATCGCAAAGAGCCAGGAGTTCGCCACGGCGGCCCGGCATGACGGGCTCGATTACCCGTACCTGCTGCATCGCATTTTGGCTCTCGGAATAAGCCGGGCAAAGGCGGGCGTGTCCGCAGGCTGAAAGACAACGCCAGAGGGGCATGCAGGAGACCCACGTCGCCCCTTGGCCCGTCGTGTTATTTCGCGGCCCGCGCAGCAATCGCGTCGGTTTAGGGGTAAGCGGACATCGACTTGCCGCGCAATGACGCGAACTTCGCAAATCAGGACACTGTAGCGTTTTCGAGCGAAGTGGATACCGGTTCGCGTGGAGAAAACGCGTCAAAACAAAAGATTAGAGCCTCGGTTCTGATTCAATCAGAACCGAAAAGGCTCTAGTTGCGCAGCCGCGCGCCGGCATTGCCGCCAAACATCGGAATCCGGTTGACCGCGAGCACCACCGCGAAAGTGATGAGCAGCATCGCAATCCCGAGCACGGAAATCGCGGCGAGGTCGCCGCTCTCGTTGAGGTCGTAGATCAGGACGCTGATCACCTTGGTCTGCGAGGTGAACAGCACTATCGCGGCGGAGAGCTCCCGCATCACGCCGATGAAGATGAAGCACCAGGTTGCGATGACGCCGGTGCGCAGCAGCGGGGCCGTGATCTGACGCAGCGACTGCAGGCGCGTCGCGCCGAGAATGCGGCTGGCATCCTCGAGCTCGGGATGGATGGTGGCAAACGCCGCCTGCAATTGCTGATAGGCCGACGGCATGTTGATGGTCAGGAACGCGATCAGCAGGATCCATAGCGTTCCATACAGCACGAACGGCGGCCGCGTATAGCTGAGGAACAACCCGACGCCGAGCACGATGCCGGGAACGGCAACCGGCGCGGTTGCAAGAAAGCCAAGCACGCGATGACCCGCGATCACCCGGCGGGTGGTGACATAGGCGACCACTAGCGCCAGCAGGGTGCCGATCGTCGCCGTCGAGGCACCGAGAATGACCGTATTCTTCAGCGCAAGCTGGGTCGACGACAATTCAGTGAACACGAATACGATGTTGTGCAGGGTGAAGGTCGACGGCGTCACCAGCGTCGTTGCGTTGGGCGAGAAGGACGCGTTGAGAAGCGCGAAATAGGGCAGAAACACCGGGTTGAGCAGCATCAACAGGCAGAACGCGAGCGCCGCCCAGCGCCACTTTTTCATTTCGACGCGTCGCGGCGGGCCGTATTTGCCGCCGAGCACCGAATAGCCGCGGCGACCGAGCAGGAACTTCTGCCCTTGCAGCAGCAGAATGGTCAGAATCAAGAGCGGCACGGCCGCGGCCGCCGCAAGCTCCAGCTTCGGCGGATACTGAAACAGGCTCCATATCTTGGTGGTCATGGTGTGGAAGCCGGCCGGCAGCGCCAGGATCGCCGGTGAGCCGAACAGCGTCATGGCTTGCAGAAACGCGATCAGCGCGCCGGCGACAATGGCGGGTAGCGCCAGCGGAATCGTCACGCGCCGCGCCGTGGTCCATGCCCTGCCGCCGAGAATGGCGGAGGCATCTTCGAGTTCGCCGGGCATGTTGTCGAGCGCGTTGGCAACGAGCACGAATACAAAGGGAAATGTGTAGCAGGAAATGACGAAAATCACACCGACCAGCGAATAGATGTTGAACAGGTGCTCGTCGGATTCCGCGCCCGTGACGACACGGTAAAGCTGATTGAGCAAGCCGCTGTTGGGCGCCGCCAGCAATTCCCAGGCAACCGCGCCGAGAAACGGCGGCGTCACGAACGAGGCCGTGACCAGCGCGCGGATGAACTGCCGTCCGGGCATATCGGTGCGCGACACCAGCCATCCCATGGGCGCGGCGATGGCGCAGCAGATCACGGCGGAGCTGGTCGCGATGATCGCCGTGGTCAGCAACGGGTCGAGGAAGTCGGGATCGGTGAACAGCGTGACGAAGTTCTGCAGCGTCAGGTGATTGGCCTTGTCGCTGACGCTGTAGATCGCAAGCCACGACATCGGCAGCAGGATCAGCGCGACCAGAAATGCGGCGAACAACCAGAGGACCGGCCTGGTCCAGTCGAACCTGCCTCGGGGAGCGTCGATGCTGGTGATGACGGTCATGTTGCTAGCCAAAAGTTTCCCTCGTCCTGAGCAGCGGCGAAGCCGCGTCTCGAATGATGAGGATACGAGGTGGCCTCATGGTTCGAGACGGCGCCAAAGCGCCTCCTCACCATGGGGGGGTAGTTATACTTTAAACAGCCGCGCATAGCGCGTCTTGATCTCATCCGCCATCTTCTCGACGCCCGCAGGGTCTTCCTTCATCAGCTTGATGTCGGAAATCTTGCGGCGGCCCGGTTTCGCCTGCACCTGGGCATGAACCGAATATTGTGCCGTGAAGTCGATGAAGAACTGCTGGGTTTGCCGCGTATGCAGCCACGCCTGAAACAGCCTTGCGGCATTCGGATGCGGGGCGCTTGCGAATATTCCGGTAGGGCCGGAAATTGTCGGCGTGCCCTCCGCCGGATACACCGGCTCGACCGGCTGACCGGCCTCCTTGAGAAGAACGACATTATACTCGTTGCCGTCCGCCATCACGGCGCGCTCGCCGAGCGCCAGTTTCTTCGGCGGGTCGGTCGATGATTGCACCTGCATCACGCGCTGCTTCGACAGTCTCTCGAAATAGTCCCAGCCGAGTTCGCGAACGAGCTGGAACGTGGTCGTCATGATGGTGCCGCTATAGGCGGGATGGCCCTTGACCATTTTCCCCGCCCATTTCGGCTGCAAAAGGTCGGCAAAACCTTGGGGGGCGTCCTCCGGTTTGACGAGGTTGGTGTTGTAGGCGATCGACGACAGCCAGAGCCGGGAGGTCGCGAACATTCCGTCGCCATCGCGATATTCGGGCGGAAAATATCTTGCGATGTCTTCAGATACAAAGGGCGCCAGCCAGCCGTTGCGCTTCCAGGGAATGAAGTGCGAGGCATCTGCGCTGTTGATGACGTCGGCGGCATGAATGCCAGATGCAAATTCCTGCTCGACGCGCTGAAACAATCGCTCGGAGCCGGTGCGCTCGATCTGTACCTGGATATCAGGATATCGCGCCTCGAAGGCCTTTCCGAGTTTTTCCCCCACGGGAAGATCCATCGGGGAATACAGCACCACCTTGCCTTCCTTTATTGCCGCTTCGATCAGTTGTGGCGTGATCGCTTGCACCTCCGGGGCGGCAGCCTTCAGCGGCGCGGCGAAAACCGTCAAGCCAAGTGCCGCCGGGCCAGTGATGATGCCGCGCCTGGTTACGGCTGTGCGCATCGCCTCGGTTTCCTTTTTCCGGTCATTGCGAGGAGCCCTCGCGACGACGCAATCCATAGCGCGTGCATGGTGGCCATGGATTGCTTCGCGGAGCCTGTCATCGGGCGCGCATGCGCGCGACCCGTTGGCTCGCAATGACGGCCACCGATCATCGGCTGAGGGCCCGGCAGCGTTCGGCCGGCAGCGTGAGCCAGACCTCGGTGCCGGGTGCGACGGCCGTGCGCGTCGAGGTGACCGCGCGCAACACCGTGCCGTCGGAAGTTTCGACCATGTAGTCGCGGTTGGCGCCGAGAAACACCTGGCGGGTGACGGTCGCCTTGACGGAATTGTCGGATTCTTGCGGCGCCTTCGTCGAAAGCTGGATGTCGTGCTGGCGGATGGCGACCGCGGCGCCCTGATTGGCCGTCAGTTTCGCGCCCACCACGCGCAAGCTCGCGCCGGAAAATGAGATGTGGTTTTCGTCCCGAGCAACGCCCCGGATCACATTGCTCGAGCCGATGAAGCGCGCGACGAATTCCGATTGTGGCCGGTCGTAGATCTCCTCCGGCGTGCCGAGCTGATCGATCTTGCCGCCGTTCATCACCGCGATCAGGTCGGCGGTGGTCATCGCCTCCGACTGGTCGTGGGTCACATAGACCGTCGTATAGCGATATTGGTCGTGCAGGCGGCGGATTTCGAATCGCATCTCCTCGCGCAAATTGGCATCGAGGTTGGAGAGCGGCTCGTCCAGCAGCAGCGTCTCCGGTTCGACGACCAGCGCGCGCGCCAGCGCAACGCGCTGCTGCTGCCCGCCCGACAATTCGCCGGGATAGCGCTGGGCGAGAGCCTCAAGCTTGGTGGTTGCAAGGATCGCTTTCAGCTTCTTGGCGATGGTATCGCGATCCATTTTCCTCAAGCGCAAGCCGTAAGTGATGTTGTCGGCAACCGTCATGTGCGGCCAGAGCGCGTAGCTCTGGAAAATCATAGACATGTTGCGCTGCTCGGGGGGCATGGTGCGCGCCTGCGAAGACACCATGCGGTCGCCGACATGGATTTCGCCGTTCGTCGGCTCGAGGAATCCGGCGATCAGCCGCAGCGTCGTGGTCTTGCCGCAGCCCGAGGGGCCCAACAGGCAGATCAACCGTCCATGGTCGATCCGCAACGAGACATTGTCCACGACGGCTAGCGATCCAAACCGCTTGGTCAGGCCGCGCAATTCAACGGACGCCAATCACTTCACTCCCTGTTCTTTCCTCGCGCGCATTCTTGGCCGACCAGGTCCACGCCGGCGGCGGGAACCTGATTGCGACGAGAACCGAATGCCCGCTTGGGAATACGCGCGCCGGTGCCGGCGGCTTATTTATCGCCAGATCAGTATAAGCACGAATGCCGGGGGGCCGAAAAGCCTTGAGGCGCGCCTGGTGGTCCGATTCTAACACTGCAGCGATGGACTTCGAACTTCGAAAAGCGGGCACCAGGTGGCTAGCGAATGTCAAATCCGCTCCACTAGGCGGTCACACTTTCTCCGAGAAAGTCGATCGCCGCCTCGACGCCGCTTCGGCCGTGCGGGATGCCGAGCGCGCGCAGGCCGACTTCGATGACGGAAAGCGTGCCAAGGATCATCGGCGCGTTGACGTGGCCCATATGGGCGATCCGGAACGCCTGGCCCGTGAGTTCGCCGATCCCGACGCCAAGCACGACGCCGCATTTTTCTTTGCAGTAGCGCTGCAGCGCGAGCGGATCATGACTGCTTGCCATCACCACGGTGGTGACCGTGTCCGAGCGCTCGTTCGCCTCGGCGATATTGAAGGCAAGCACCTGGCCTTCGGCCCAGATCGCAACCGCGCGGCGCACGGCTTCGGCCAGCAGCCAGTGGCGCCGGAATGTGTTTTCGAGGCCTTCAGCGAACAGCATGTCGATCGCCTGGCGCAGTGCGAACAGCAGATGAATCGGCGCGGTGCCGCCGTATTTCCGGTAATGCTCGGTGCCTTCCCGTTCCGTCCAGTCCCAATAGGGCGTTCGCAGCCCTGCCGTCTTGTGCACTTTAAGGGCGCGCGCATTGGCGGCGCAGAAGCCCAGCCCCGGCGGCGTCATCAGGCCTTTCTGCGAGCCGCACATGGCGACGTCGATGCCCCAGGCGTCCATCTCGAACGGCATGCAGCCGAGCGAGGCCACAGTATCGACCAGAAACAGCGCCGGGTGACCGGTTGATTTGATCGCCTTGCCGATGGCTTCGATATCGTTGAACGCGCCCGAGGCGGTATCGACCTGCACTGCCAGAATCGCCTTGATCCTGTGCTCCTTGTCCTGGCGCAGGCGGGCCTCGACGGCAGCGGGCTTCACCGCGTGCCGCCAGTCGCCCTTGAGCACTTCGACGTCCACGCCCATCGCGGCCGCCGCATTGCCCCAGCCAACCGCAAAGCGGCCGCTCTCGAGAACCAGGATCTTGTCGCCGCGCGACAGCACGTTGCTGATCACCGCTTCCCACGCGCCATGGCCGTTGGCGATGTAAATGTAGGATTGGCCTTTGGTCGCGAACAATCTGGAGAGATCGCGCAACAGGCCGTCGGTCAGCTGCACCATCTGCTCGGAATAGATGTCCATCGCCGGACGGTGCATCGCCTGCAGCACTTCGTCGGGCATGGTGGTGGGCCCGGGGATCGCCAGGAATTCCCGGCCCGCGCGAACGACCATTTTGTGATTCCTCTTGCTTTGGCTCCGGGCAAGGGATGCCGGGGATTGGCGTGAAATTCAAGCCGGACCGCTATGATATTGCAGTGAGCGGCCCATTCCGGAAAGCGCTGCTGCGCGCGCCCCGCCAAGTCAGTCGTCTCCGCGTACGTGGAATCCAGCGCGCCACGCTATCGCTTGGTTTCACGGCAGCCGGCGGCCTCGGCTTCATCGACCGAGCAGAACCAGCGCGTGCCCTTGGTGATCTTCATCTCGATCTTCGCATACCAGCGGCTGGTCGGCTTGTGGTAGATGCACTCGCCGGCCCGGTTGACGTTGCCCTTGATGGTGCAGTCGGGCGAGGGCGCCACCGATCCCGAGGCCGAAGCCATCAGTATTGCATGCGCGTTCTCCGGCGGCTTGGCAGCACCGAGGATGGCGGTCTTCTTGTTGCGGACCCGCCAGTCCCACGGCGCGATGAATGCGCCCTGCCACATGCCGAGCTTGGCCTCGCGCGCAGCCTTTTCGTCCTCGTCGTAATCGTGGGAGAACCTGGTATAGGACAGCGCCCAGCCGTTGCGCACCAGCCATTTCTGGATGTCCTCGCCATCGACCTCGCATCTGGCGATGACGCGGCCGCGTCGATCGGCGGCCTGCCGCATGTGGCAACTCCAGTTCTTGTTTTCGGCGTGCTTGATCAGTTCGTCACGCGCCGCCACCCCGCAGGTCCAGCGCTCGCCATCGTTGTTGAGGCAGAGCTGATCCACCGAGGGCGCGTCGATTCCGCCCAGGCGAATTCTTGTGTTGCCGATCTGGACCGTATCGCCCTCGCGGACTTTCGCGGTGCCGGTGATGTCGGCGGCCTGCGCCATCGCCGGCAGGAAAACAGCAATAATCGCCAACAAGGGTTTTGGGATCATGTGAAGAGGACCCGTTCAAATGGAATTACGGCTCAATGCGGGCGGATTGTGGTGTGGATTGGGCCAACGCGCCAGCGCCTCTTGCGGGAATAAAGTTTCAATTTTGTGCGATACGCACCTGCTGAAACATGATGAAGCTCGGCTGGACTTTAGCCACGATGAAAGCGTGCTCCCTCTCCCCAACGGGGAGAGGTGCACGGAGCCTGCTGGCAAAGCGATTCAACCTGACTTCATCATGCTTGGTCCCGCGCTTGCATCGCCTTGCGCGCGAGCGCAAGCCCCATCAGGACGAAGGCCGAGGTGGCTTCCGCGCCGCCGACCAGAATGCGTGTCGGCGTCTTCATCTTGTTCCACTCATAGGCGTGATACGGCCCCCGCCGTCCGCCTTCGCCGAACTGGCCGACGATGCACTGCAGGGCGGGCGTAAACGTGCTCGCCTCGGCGGAAAGATGCGTAAGCGCGATCAGCGAAAGGGCCGCGTCGAACACGTTCATTTCGCGCGCGATCATCTCATCCCGGACATAGGCGAGCACCTTTTCACGGATCAACGCGAACGCACCGCCGCCATCGAGTAGTTCCCGCGCATCCGGAGGCAGTGCGATGAAGGCGGCATAGCAGCGGCCGAAATAGGCGCAATAAAGCTCCGGCAGATAATAGATGTGCGAGCGCGGATCGGCGAAGGCACCGCTTGCCGCGAGCCGCTTCTGGAAGGCGATGATCGCCTGCACGAATTTGAGCCGCCGCGGCGTCTCGATGATCTTCCAGCGGGCGAGGTTGCGAAAACTGACTTCCAGAATGTCGAGATTGAGCGTCGGATCGAGGTCGTTGCCGAACGGCCGTTCCCCCTTGAGGCTGTCGATCCAGGTGACGACGCCGCCGTCATAGTCGATATGGTCATTGAGCGGGACGCTCACCCTGGGTTCGTTGGCGCCAGGCTGAACCTGATAATCGGCATAGAAATCGGTCAGCGGCTGATCGAGCATCGGGTCATCAGAGCCGGCTTGCGTCGCGGCCGACAGCGAGCAGGCCGTGGTGTCGCAGTCCGGCACGTAGACGCCGAAGCCGAGGTTCTGCTTGATTTCGGTGAAGAAGCGGGAAAAGCGCGGATGCGGCGGTGGCGCCATCGCGGTGACGACGTCGAAGGCGCGGCCGTCCCGCGCGCGCACCCGCTCACGGCTCGGCTTGAGGCAAAAATCGACCATGGCCGTGATCGCGCACTGTGCGGCACGGGCCTGTTCGGCCGACGCCAGCCCCGTCGCGACGAAGCTCAACAACGCTTCGGTATAGAACGCATCGTAATAGGCCGAGCGGTGGCGGATCTGGACGGGCTGCCACATCGGCTCGGCAATGCCGGCCCATGCCGGGCTGATCAGGTCGCGTGCCGGCGAGCGCGCGATGAAAATCCGCGCCAGATTGAAAAGCAGGGTCGAATTCTTGTAGGCGCGCGCGTTCAACCCCGTCAGTGCGGTGAGGAATTCGCGGCCTCGCAGGTCCGGGTCGCCGATCAGATTGAAGGCGGCGTAGGCCGGGATGAAGCCGTTTTTTCGGAACGAACCCAATAGATGCGCGCCGCAGGCGCGGATCACGCGCTCGATCTCACCCTGTGCAGGCGGCGCTTCCCCCACGCGCACCGGCCGGGGCTGCGGATGGCGCAGCTCGACCTTGTCCAGAAGCTCCGCCACCGGCTGGCCGATGGCGGCCCAATCCGGCGTCTCGTCATCACGCGCCCGCACCAGGGCTTCGCGAACACCTTGCAGCCGCGCCGGCTCGTTGAGCTCCGGCAGCCCACTTCGCCGCAACAGCCCCCGCAGCGCCGGGTTGGCCAATGCGGTGTTGTAGAATTTGGCGAGGTGCGGATCGCCGCCGGCCCGGTCCAGGAGGAGGGGGTCGCAGACGTCATACAGCGATGGCCCGTCCTTCCGGGCCGTCAGCGCCCGGTATGCGGCTGCCGCGAGATCCCCAAAAGCCATCCAATCTCTCGCGGGCGGTTTTGCCGCACGCCCCCCAAAAGGCACAAGCCGAACCTAGTCCAATCTTCGAGAGCCCATCCAGGTTCAAAAACTCGACCCGCTCGCTTTTCCCTGAGTTGCGGTAGCGGGTTTTCCGTCCACGCCGCAAGTCCTTGAAAAATTGGCATGAAAGTACCGGAGATGCCAAGCAAGGGGTCGCAAATTCCACAAAAGTCGGCCAAATCGCTCGCAAGTCGAGAATAAGCTCTGTGACCGACATCACAGCCTGTGGACGGCGACCGGGGCCCATTATCCAAACGGTAACCAAGGCGGGTCAACCACCTGTCAAGCAATCTCTGAGGTTGTCGGTGGGGACCCAACGGGTTAAGGGTTTGTTTGTTGCGGCGCCGCAAATTGAGCTTATTTGGACGGCACAGCAACCGGCAACCCCTAAAACCTGACAGGTGTTGGCGCCACCAAAATGCGCGCGCGACCACGAATGAGAGTAGCGATGGACATCAGCAAGCTTGGCCTCTCCCGCCGTTCGGTAGCCATCACCGCCGCTTTGGTCGGCATGGTGTCGCTGGCGATCGGCGCCCATGCCGCGCTGAACAAGCGGGCGCTGGACGCGGCCGAGCCGGTTGCGACCGAGCAGGCTGACGCCGGCCGCCCATCGCGGATCGCGCTCGTCATCGGCAATGGCCATTATCCCGACGCCAACGCGCCCCTGACCCAGTCGATCAATGACGCCCGCGCTCTGACCGCGGCCCTTCGGCAGGACGGGTTTGACGTCGATGTGGTGGAAGACGCCACCCACGACGACATGAGCCGCGCCATCGCCCGGTTGAAATCCATGGTCCGCCCGGATTCGGTGGTGATGCTGTTCTTCGGCGGCTACGGCATCCAGGCCGGGCGCGAGAGTTTTATGATCCCGGTCGATGCCACGATCTGGAAGGAAGCCGATGTGCGCCGCGACGGCATCAGCGTTGAATCGGTGCTGGACGCCATCAAGGAGAATGGCGCCTGCGCCAAGCTCGTCGTCCTCGACGCCTCCCGTCGTAACCCTTACGAGCGGCGCTTCCGCGCCTTCTCGCATGGGCTGGCGCCGATCGGTGCGCCCGACAACGCCCTGATCCTGACCTCGGCGACGCCCGGCAAGGTGGCAGATGACGCGGATGGCCAGCACTCGGTGCTGGTTTCCGAGCTGCTCAACAATCTCAACGCCCAGACGGCGGCCGCCGAAGCCGTCTTCAACAAGACTCGCGTCGCGATCTCGAAGGCCACCGACGGCGCCCAGGTCCCCTCGGTCTCCTCCTCGCTGCTCGAGGACGTGCGTTTCGGCGCCAGCGCCGGAAGCTGAGGCTTTTCATTCCACTGTCATTCCGGGGCGCGCGAAGCGCGAATCTCGACTTCACCTCTCCCCTTGCGGGAGAGGCATAGGCCGCCTGCGGCGGCCGTTCCTTGAAGGCACGCCGAAGCAAGGCTTCGGCTATGTCGCATCGATAGATGCGATCCGGGTGAGGGGTTACACCCTATCGATAGATCTGAACCCCCTCACCCCAACCCTCTCCCACAAGGGGAGAGGGAGCACACCTTCTTCGCGGCTATCGTCAGCCGGATTTGGCGTGCATCCTAATTCCCCTCCGCCACCGCCGTAACCGGCCGCACTTGATCGCCCTCGCGCAATAGCGCGCCGGCGCGGGCCACCACGATGTCGCCCTCGGCCAGACCTTCCTTGACTTCGACCTGCGCGCCATAAATCAGGCCGAGCTCGACTCGCTTGGTCTCGACGCGCGCGCGCCGCACCACCTGCACCACGGTGCCGGCGCTTCCATAGAGCACCGCGGAGAGCGGCACCGACACCGCGCAGCTCTTCCCGGTCGTGATCAGCGCGCGGCCGGAGGAATTGACCAGCAGCCTGCGGTTGGTCGTGATCGCCACGAACACCTGGCCCAGCTGGCTGTTGGGCTCGACGGTAGCCGACACGCGGCGGACCTTGCCCTCGACATCGCCGGCACCGACGATCTTCACGCGCGCCGTCTGATTGACCGCGAGCTTGGAGATGTACTGCGTGGGCACCAGGCCGACCAGGTCGAATTCGCTGCGGGCGATGATGGAGAACAGCGCCTCGCCCTTGGGCGAGGCGATCGCGCCGATGACGGCAGTCGAAGCGGAGATCAGCCCGGCGACGGGCGCCTGCAGCATCGTGGACCCGCCCTCGGGAAAATTCAGCCGGGCCAGATTCTGCCCCGCAGTGACGGTGTCGCCGGGCTCGGCCAGGATTTCGGCGACCTTCAGGCCCGGCCGATCGGGGCGAACCATGGTTTCCTCGCGCGGGATGATGATGCCGGAGGCCTCGACAATGGCGGGGAAGCAGAATTTCGCCGCCTTCAGCACCGTCACCGTTGCGCCTTTCCCCCCATCCTTCGGCACGTCGGGTTCGTCGGCGGCGAGCGAAGGGGAGGCAAGGGCGAGCGCGATGACGGCGGCCGTCACGACGGCGAGGGGGGCGAGGAGGTTTCGTGAAGGGTGGGGTAAGGCGAAAGAGGTCATCGGCGTTCCTGGCTGGTCTCCGTCCTTTCGATAGCAGAAGGCGGGCGGCAGGGCCAAGCGGGATAGGGGCAGGGAATCGGAGGGCCGATTAAAAGGATGGTCTATGAAATCCGTCCTAGCTTTCCGGGCTGTATCGAGGTCAAGCCACCAATTACGATTTATACAATGGGTGTTTCGGAATCCCAGCGATTCCGTTTTGCATGGCTGGGCGAGGACTTCTTTACATAAACAAGAAATCGAGAAAGTGGAGATGGGCGCGAACGAAGACAGGACGTAAATGCATCCCGTCCGAAAATTTCGGCTCGCGCGCTTCAAAGAAAGGCGAACAGGTGTTGCCACTGCCGCAGACGTCCGGAAACGGATCAAGGAGTCCAGCCCCAGTGCGCTCGGAGATGATGCGCAGATCGGTATCGACGGAGTTGTAGACAGATCGAAGTTCAGCAAGCGAGACCGGCTCCCCAGCATCCTTGGCAACTCGAATGCTGGTCATGCTTCGCGTTACCATCGCGCCCGGATTGAAGCGGCCGTGAACGGGAGCCCCTAACACCAAGTAAACCGCGGCTCCTTCACTCTGCAACATTCGCACATAGTCTTCGAGGTTCGCGTAGAAAGCGTCTTTGCCCTCTTGCGTATCTAAGGGCAGCTTCCTTCCTTTTCGTTCTATCAGCATGTTTTTGTCGCGATAGCCTACCCACGAGGCTCCCAGCACGACTGATTGCACTCTCTCGCGCCGTACCAAATCGGCGAGGAGGCCGGGCATGTTAGCGCAATGCGAAAAAAAGTCCCGTTGGATGACACCAGGCACCGGCGCACAGCTACCGCCCGCTACGAAATAGACGCTTGCTGACAGCTGGCCTTCGTCAGCAAGTTGCTGCACGCGGGGACCGTAGTGAAACACCAAACTGTCGCCACCTAGTACGACCTTGCGCTCGCCGTGACCTATATGGGTGATTAACGTTCGGTCGTGATCTGATACTTCCATTCCCTTGGTTGGTTGAAAGTCCGCATCGACCTTGGCTTCACTAATCTTCCGCAAGTCGACACCGGGAAAACGCTCGGGGAAACCATTGTCAATCCAAGTAACCAACCCGCAGAACCCAAGTACAGCTACGCAAACAACAACAATTTGGGTACGACGATGGCGGTTTGCGCCAAAGCGGATCGGACACTCCACAAAACGGTAAGTGGCCCAGGCCAGCAGGAAAGCGGCGATCAAAAGTGCCGTGGCCATCAAGGGTGTGGGCGGCTTACCTATGCGGATAATGTAAGCATACGAAATCAGCGGCCAATGCCAGAGATAGAGCGGATAGCTTATCAATCCAACGAAGACGGCGGCGCGGTTTGAAAAAATGGTCCGGTTCACAACGGCCGCTGGGCCAGCCAGAATCAAGGCCGTTGCTCCTGCCACGGGCAGCAAAGCGGGCCAACCAGGAAAGCGCATCTCTGGCCTAAACAGCATCGCCGAAATCACCAGGGCAACCAGGCCTGCCATGGAAATCCAGGACCTGAGGTTGGGCGCAAGTTTTATCTGCCGAGAGGCCAAGGCTGCTCCGGCCAATAACTCCCAGACGCGTGAGACTGGTAGGTAGAAATCAGCGGCGATGCTGGTGTTGGACAGCACAATGTTGATTGCGAACGAGACGAGCAACAACACCGCGAGCAGTCGTCCCGACCTGACCTTCATTTGGAACGCTATCCAAAGCAAGGCTGGCCAGACGATGTAGAATTGCTCTTCGATGCCCAAGGACCAAAGATGCAAGAGCGGCTTTAAGCTTGCTGCGCTGTCGAAATAACCACTCTCGCTCCAGAGTGCTATGTTTGAGAGGAAGCCAGCGCCGAAGAACACGTGCTTGCCGAGCGGCGCCAGCTCGAACGGCATTAGTATGACGAAACCGTAAGCCAAGACGGCGGCCAGGCAAACAGCGAGCGCTGGGAAAATCCGGCGGATGCGTCGCCCATAGAAGCTCGAAAGCGAGAACCGGTGCTCGGTGATCTCAGCGAAAAGTATTGATGATATTAGATAGCCGGAGATAACGAAGAAAACATCGACGCCCACGAAGCCGCCGCGGATCGCATCTGGAAAGGCGTGATAGAGGAGCACCGAGAGTACTGCAAAGGCGCGCAGCCCATCGATGTCCGACCGGTAAAAGCTATTGGCGCTTTGCGAAGGAGCAGGCTGCATTAGGTTTCTGTTGCTTGATGATCATGTGCCACGCATCGGCTGATCCCATGGGGAAGTCCTCCGAAACTCGAAAAATGAAGCTCCGAATTGCAGCTATCCTGAGGAGCGAAATAACGATCTGACGGTTAACCAACCGAAATCGGGCTCAACCAGAAACTCCAGGTCGGGTTGGACGCAGTTGGAAGGCCAAAACCCGCGGCGCAATCCAACAAGTCCTTGATGGTGGTAGCAGCTCCTGGTAGCAACAGCGAAGCAGAAAAGCTGATTTGCGCTTATTTTCAGATGCTTCTGAGGCCACCCGGTACTTCCGCCAGGGAGCGACGAGGCAATACCGGCCCAAATCCGCATGCTCGCAGAGCGCAATTTCCCTTTTCCGTTCAAGCTGATTTGGGCTGTCCAGTCCCCGCCGAAAAAATTTTTCGCTTTCTGATCCGGTAGAAACAGCAATAGACCCAAGACGTCCCACCCCACATGAGGGGCGTATGCGCAACCGTCACGAAACGCGGGGTGGGATGCGGTGGACGAAAGAAGTGCGCCAGACGAACGCACCTTATTTCGGACGGCGAAGCCGTGTGGTCCTGATGCCTCGACGCTGGCATCAAGTCGGCGACGATGTTTATCCATCGCGCTAGACGACGGTGACAAACAAGCCCGATCACCGGGGAGAGCGCGGAGTAAGCCGTAAAACCATTCGCGCAGGGAATGCCGGTGGTGCCGGTGAACCTGTGGTGACTAACTCGTGTGCTTTTGTTTTTCGCACGCGAGGCTGCGGGTGCATTAGGCGCCCGGCATTCCCTGCGCCCTCTGTTCTTTGGAGGGTCACGCTTCTCGCAAACCTCGGACGCCTCGCGTCGCGGGATGCGCGGGCGTGCGGCTGTTTGAAGATTTGCATCTGGCGCCGAACTAACTCCGGCTTTCACCTCTCCCCTTGCGGGAGAGGCATAGGCCGCCTGCGGCGGCCGTTCCTTGAAGGCACGCCGAAGCAAGGCTTCGGCTATGTCGCATCGCAGATGCGATCCGGGTGAGGGGTGACGGGCTACCGCGCGGTCGCGCTTGCCGCCGCCGTCTCAGTCGGTGCCGGCTTGGCCGCGGCCACCTCGCTGTCATCGCGCCAGCGCAAAATTTCGGCGGCAAGGATCGGATGATTGAAACCCTTCAAATGCAAATCATCGATCGGCCGCCCCT